>Ga0070737_10001643_pt1 | contig 30740 bp, 22 predicted proteins | sample Coa_R1_10_FD_66438 | JGI IMG/M metagenome (GOLD analysis project Ga0070737, IMG submission 66438) | Surface soil microbial communities from Centralia Pennsylvania, which are recovering from an underground coalmine fire - Coalmine... | ecosystem: Environmental > Terrestrial > Soil > Unclassified... | reverse complement strand
CCCGCCCGCGTCGCTGTCCACGCGCGCGGGTGCGCCGAGCGCCTGCTCGTAGAAGCGGGCGATGCCGGCCGCGGTGCCGGGGCGCGTCAGGAACTCGACGTACGGCATGCCGAGCAGCATGTCACCGAAGCGCGGGTGCGGTGCGTAGCAGCGGAACGTGTTGCCCCACGGGCAGGTGACCGCCACGTGGTCGGGCTCGACGCGATAGCTGAAGCGCGTGTGCGCCAGCGCCGGCTGCACGGCGGCCAGGCGGGCCTCCAGCGCCGCGAGGTCGGGCACGACGATGCCGATGTGGCCGGGGATCACCTGCGGCTCGCGGGTGGGCAGGTGGAACTGCTGCTCGCCGAGGTTGACCCACATGTTGTCGAGCCCGACGTTGAGGTACGGGTCGCGGGTGAAGCCCATCCCCACGATGTAGAACAGGGTGGCCAGCGCCTGGTCGGGCTGGGTGACGTTGACGTGCTCCAGGAAATGGATGTTGCCCACGTCCTCGCTGGCCCACGCCCGCTCGCTCGCCTGCTCGACCGGCCGTTCGGTGATGCGCGCCATCGGTCGCCTCCTGTCCGCTCTCGCCGCAGGCCAATAGCTGGTCGCGGCGCCCTGCGCCACAAGCCTGTTATAGCTTCACACGCCTCGGCGTTCACGGCGGCCGCGCGTTCCCACCGCCTGCGCACCGCGCCGCCGCCCGCCAGCGCCGCCTGCCGCCGCTTTCCGCCCCCGGAGCCAGCCACAGCTAGCGGAACCGCCGCGCCCGGCGGCGCTCGGCCCACCCACCCCGCAAGCGGCTCCCGCTTATTGATACCGCCCCAGCACGCTCAGCGCGTACTGCACGAAGCGGCCGTCGATCACCGTGCCGAGATCCACCGGCCGCTCGATCAGCCCGCGATCGAGATGCCACTGGATGGTCGCGCGCAGGTCGTCCTCGTTGAACGCCAGGTTCGGGTCGATGTACACGAACAAGATACGGTCGTACAGGGCGCGGTCCTGGAGCGGCGTGTAGCGCATCAGCGTTTGGATGATCGCCTCGCGGTCGCCGCGGCCGGCGATGATAGCGTGGTAGTAATCGCGCACGCCCTTGAGGTAGGCGAGCATGAAGCGCTGGCCGGCGGCGACGTCGCGCCGGGTGAAGTTCGGCCCGTACAGGATGTTGCTCACCTGCACACCGGGCGACCACTCGGCTGCCTCGCGCCACTTCATGGCCACCCCGCGGTCAGCAGCAATAGTGGCCTGGGGTTCGGTGAGCAGGCCCGCGTCGATGCTGCCGTTGGCGAACGCGGTGATCTGGTCGCCCGCGCCGAGCGGCACGAGATTGACGTCGTTCACCGTCAGGCCGCCGCGCTGCAGCGCCCGTTCCAGCACCAGCTCGTTGGTGCTGGCCAGCGAGAGGATGGCGATCGTGCGCCCGCGCAGGTCGGCGAAGTCGCGGATGGCGCCGCGGTCGGCCAGGTCACGGCGCAGGTCGAGGATGAGCTGGCTGTAGCCCAGCTCGTAGCGCGACTGCGGGGCCACCAGCCGCACCTCCACCCCGCGCCCGATCGCGTTGAACAGCGCCGCGCTGACCACCCCGATGCCCACGTCCAGCTCGCCCACGCTGAGCGGCGCGACGGTGAGCGAGCCGGAGTCGAAGCGGAGGAACTCGGCGTTGAGCCCCTGCTCCTGGAAGTAGCCGCGGTCCTGCGCCAGGTAGATCCCGATCGCGGAGCTGGCCGCCACGTCGCCAATCTTGATCGACTGGAGCTGCGGTAGGACAGCCGCGGGCGCCGGCCGCAGCTCCAGCGCCGCGGTCGCGCGTGGCACCCTACCGCCGCCGAGGGACACGAGCAGCGCGGCTGCGAGCGCTGCCAGCAAGCCCCGCCCGATCGTTGGCCATCGCATGGCACGCTTCCTTTCCCTACCTCATCGCCGCGGGGCGGCCTACCCCCTCCGCCCCCGCGCGCGACCGGCCTGGCGCGCGTCAGGCGGCGGGCGAGCGCGGGCTAGCGGCTCGTCCGCTTGGCGCCCATGGTAGGCGCGCACAGGGCCGGGCGCAATAGCCCGCGGGCAGCGGCGCGGCCTATAATCGCCAGCGCGGCGCCTGGCCGCCGAGGAGTCCGTTGTGTCCGGCTCGCGTTCCACCACTTCCCAGCCGATAGCGCCCCACGACGCCGCGCCGCGAGGCCGTCGCTACATCGGCGCCCGCCTGCCGCGCAAGGAGGATCCTCGCCTGCTGCGCGGCGCGGGCGTGTACATCGCCGACATCAACGTACCCGGCCAGCTGTACGCCGCGTTCGTGCGCAGTCCGCATGCTCACGCCCGCCTCGTCCGCGTCGCCCTCGACGCCGCGCGGCGCCAGCCGGGCGTGGTGGCCGCGTTCGCCTACCCGGACATCGCGCCGTTGGCCAAGCCGCTGCCGATGCTGGTGCCCCACCGCGCGCTGCGACCGCGCATGCCGTACCCGCTGGCCGCCGACAAGGTGCGCTTCGTGGGCGAGGCGGTGGCCATGATCGTCGCCGAGGACCCCTACGCGGCCGAGGACGCGCTGGAGGCGGTGGTAGTGGAGTACGAGGTGCTGCCGCCGCTGCCGAGCGGCGCCCAGGCGCTGGCCCCAGACGCCCCGCGGCTGCACGATGACCTCGCGGACAACCTCGCCGCCGAGCTGCGCCACGGCGTGGGCGATGTCGCGCGCGCCTTCGCCGAGGCCGACGTGGTGATCGAGGAGACGTTCCGCGTCGCGCGCATCAGCGGCCAGCCGCTGGAGCCGCGCGGCTGCCTGGCCCTATGGCAGCGCAGCAAGTTCGGCGACACTCTCACCCTGTGGGACTCCACGCAGTCGCCCCACACGGCGCGGCGCGTGCTGGCCGACCTCTTCGGCCTGCCGCAGCAGAACGTGCGTGTCATCGCCCCGGATATCGGGGGCGGGTTCGGGATCAAGAACCGCTTCTACCAGGAAGAGGCCGCCGTGCCCATCGCCGCCCGCCTGCTGGACCGCCCGGTGAAGTGGGTCGAGGACCGCCGCGAGGACTTCCTGACCACCTACCAGGCCCGCGACCAGGAGCACCGCGCCGCCATCGCCCTGCGCCGCGACGGCACGATCCTGGGCGTGCGCGACAGCTTCATCGCCGACCAGGGCGCCTACACGCCGTTCGGCCTGGTGGTGCCCTACAACACCACCACCACGCTGCCGGGACCGTACCGCCTGCCCGCCTACGAGGCGCACATGCGCGTGGCGTACACCTCCAAGCCGCCGATCGCCCCGTACCGCGCCGCCGGGCGGCCGCAGGGCGTGCTGGTCATGGAACGGCTGCTCGACCGGGCCGCCGCGGCGCTAGGCCTGGATCGCGCCGAGATCCGCCGGCGCAACTTCATCCAGCCGCACGAGTTCCCCTACGACCTGGGCCTGAAGGACCGCGACGGCTCGAACATCGTCTACGACAGCGGCAACTACCCCGCCACACTGGAGCTGGCGCTGGAGCGCATCGGCTACGCCGACTGGCCCGCCCGGCAAGCGGCGGCGCGGGCCGCGGGGCGCTACCTGGGCCTGGGCCTGGCCGCCTATGTCGAGTCCACGGGCCGCGGGCCGTTCGAGAGCGCCACTGTGCGCGTCGAGCCATCGGGCCGCGTCCTCGTGCTCACCGGCGCCTGCTCGCAGGGCCAGAGCCACGAGACGACGCTCGCCCAGCTGTGCGCCGAGCGGCTGGGCGTGCGCCTCGAGGACGTCAGCGTGCTCACCGGCGACACCGGCGCCATCCCGCTGGGCGTGGGCACCTACGCCAGCCGCACGGCGGTGGTGGCCGGCAACGCCGTCAGCCAAGCGGCCCGCGCCGTGCGCGAGAAGGCGCTGCGGGCCGCCGCCCAGCTGCTGGAAGCCGCGCCGGAGGACCTCGATCTCGTGGACGGACTGATTACCGTGCGCGGCGCGCCCGACCGCCAGCTCCCGCTAGCCGAGGTCGCCCGCTTGCTCACCGCGCCGCCGCCCGCGTTTCTGTTCCCACCGGGCATGGAGCCGGGCCTGGAGGCCACCAGCAACTGGCACCCGGCCAACAACGCCTACGCCTTCGGCGCCCACGCGGCCATCGTCGAGGTGGACATCGAGACTGGCCAGGTGCGCGTGCTGCAATACGTCGTGGCCCACGACTGCGGCACGGTGATCAACCCGCTGGTGGCCGACGGCCAGACGATCGGCGGGGTAGTGCAGGGGCTGGGCACGGCGCTGTACGAGGAGATGGTGTACGACTCCAGCGGCCAGCCGCTGACCACCAGCTACCTCGACTACCTGCTGCCCGGAGCGACCGAGGTGCCGCCCATCGCGCTGGCGCACAGCGAGACACCCTCGCCGCTGAACCCCGAGGGGATCAAGGGGCTGGGCGAGGGTGGCGCCATGCCCGTGCCGGCCTGCATCGCCAGCGCCGTGGAGGACGCGCTGCGGCCGTTCGGCGTGCGCATCACGGCGGTGCCGATCACCCCCGCGCGGCTGCGCGCGGCCCTCGAGGCCGCTCGCGCGGGCTAGGAGAGCCGTCCACTGCCGCCAACTCGCTGTCCTCGCGGAGGAACGGTGGGCACGCTGGAGGAGTTCACCTACATCGACGCGCCGCCCGCGCTCGTCTACCACCTGCTGCGCGACCTGGCGAACCAGGCGCGCTACTTCCCGCGCGGTATGAAGTACCGCCGCGCCCTGACCGCTGCCACGGACGTGGTCGGCGCGCGGGTGGAGATCGACATCCAGGTCGCGGGCCCCTTCTGGCGCTCCTATGTCGTCCAGCTCCACGCCGTCGAGGAGGACCGCGCGCTGGTGATCGGCACGCCCGATGCCGCCACGCTCGTCGCCCGCTGGCGGCTGGACCCCGAGCCGCCCGGCACCCTGGCGACCGTCACCGTGGATTTCCTCGATCGCGGCCTGCTGGCCCCGCGCTTCGCCACCGTGCTGCGCCGCCACTACCGCGCCCTGCTCCAGCGGCTGCGCGCGCTGGCCGAGGAGCAGCGCCCCCCGCCGCGCCGCTGAGCGCCAGGCGCCACGGGCGGCCCGCCCGCGCGGGCGGCGGTGGACGGCGCGGGTCACGCGGCCCGGCTAGCCGGCCACGGCGAGGAGCCGCGCCAGCAGGTGGGGGTAGCTGAGCACGCCCACAGGCCCGGCGGCCGTCTCGCCGCGCGCCGCGATCGGCTCGTCCGCGCGGCCCTGCGCGGTCACGCGCCGCAGCGGGTAGATGCCCTGCATGCGGGTGGTCAACAGCGCCACGCCGACGATCCCCGGGGGCGCGGGCGCGGCGTCGAGCGCCAGCAGCACGGCATAGGAGCTATCGCTGCCCGCCTCGACGGCGCCCAGGGCGTTGAGGTCCACCGCGGGCACCACGCGCCAGTCCCAGGCGCGGTAGCCGACGACGCACGGCACGCTGGGCGGCCCCGCGACCAGCTCGCCGCAGCGCGCCACCTGCGGGCGCCCGCGCAGCAGCTCGCCCCCCCGCCCGCCCGGGGCCGAGCGCAGCAGCAGGGCCAGTCGGTGGCTTGGATCGTCCAACAGCCGCTCGCCGAGCACCAGTAGCAGATCGCCGGGCGCGGCGCGCTGGGTCGCCGCGGGCTGCCCCCCGGCTGCAGCCGCGCTGAGCCAGTGCACGGGGCGCGGCACCACCTTGCCGCCGGTCGTGCTCTTGACGGCCGCCTGCCACAGGGCAGCGAGGTACGCGGGCGCGAGCACGAACCACACCCGATCGCCTTGCACCGCCCCGCCGAGCAGCCCCGGCGTGCCAGCCACAGGCACTAGCCGCTCGGGCGCCGCGCGCAGGCCCTCGGGCGCCGGCACGGCCAGGCCCAACGGACCACCGGGCACTCGGAGCACCAGCACGCTGCGCGCGAGAGCCTCCCCGCCCAGCAGGGCCACCGCATCGAGCACGGGCACCACCGGCCCCGCGGCCGCCATGGGCTCCCGCAGCGGAACGGTGCCCGCCCACCCCACCACCGGCGCCGGCAGCGGCCGCAGGACCGCGCCATCCACGACCCGCAGCAGATAGCCCGCGGGTACCAGGTAGCCGCAGCCACCGAGTCGGAACGCCAGGAAGCCGGTCGGGCACCTACTGGCCGCGGCCTCGAGACGTGGGGGAGCACCAGACGGCGCGAGCATCAGGCCGCATCCCACGGGGTGGCCAGCGCCACCTCGCGCAGCACGCGCACCAGCTCGGCCTCCTGGTACGGCTTGACCAGGTAGGCGTCCACGCCGATCTCCAACGCCTTGCGCCGGTGCTTCTCGCCGGCCCGCGAAGTGAGCATGACGATCGGGATAGCCTGATATGGGCCGGGCTTCTTGAGGATGCTGGCCAGCTCGTAGCCGTCCATCCGCGGCATCTCGACATCGAGTAGCAGCACGTCCGGCGGCTCCTGGCGCACGATTTCCAGCGCCTGCAAGCCGTCGCGCGCCTCGCGCACGCGCCAGCCGTGGCGCTCTAGCGCACGCGACACGACGCGCCGCACGCTGAGCGAGTCGTCTACCACGAGGACCGTGGGCGGCGCACCACTTGCCTCAGGTGCCACGGCCACTGGCGCCGCTGGGTGCACCGGGTGTGCCCGCGCCGGCTGGCCGCCGAGCAGCTCCAACGGGTTGACCACCAGCAGCACTTCGCCGGTGCCTTGCACGCTGGCCCCGGCCAACCCGGGCAGTATATCGAATGGCGGGGCGGGCGCCTTGACCACTACCTCTTGCTGGCCCACGATGTCGTCGACCAGCAGCGCCACCTCGTGGTCGCCGGCGGCCACCAGCAGCGCGGTGAGCAGTGGCGTGTCGGCGGCTGCTGCGGAGGGCCAGCCGAGAAGCGCGCCTAGCCCGCGCAGCGGCCGCGCGCCGTCGTCGAGCAGCAGCATCTCCGCCTGGCCCACCGCCATCCGCTGCGCCGGCGTGGCACGCAACACGCGTCGCACATGGACCAGCGGGACCGCCACCTGCTGGCCGCCGACGAGGACCACCAACGCGGGGGCGACGACCAGCAGCGCGGGCACGCGTAGGGTGAACACCGTGCCCTGGCCCGGCGTGCTGCTCACCGACACCGTGCCCTTCGCGCGGATGATCTGGCTGCGGACCACATCGAGCCCGATGCCGCGGCCCGAGAGGCCCGTGACCTCGGCGCTGGTGCTCAGCCCCGGCGCGAAGATCAGCTCGTAGGCCAGCGCGGGATCGTCGGGGGCGTCGCGCCCGAGCAGCCCGCGCTCGCGCGCCCGCGCCAGCACCCGCGCCGCATCGATGCCGGCGCCGTCGTCGCACACCTGGATGATCACCTCGTGGCCCGCGCGGGCGGCGCGCACTGTGACCGTGCCGGTCGGGTCCTTGCCCAGCCGCTCGCGCTCCGCGGGTGGCTCGATCCCGTGATCGACGGCGTTGCGCAGCAGGTGCATCAAGGGATCGGCGATCTCCTCCAGGAGGCTCTTGTCCAGCGGCGCGTCGCCGCCCTCCAGTACGAAGCGCACCTGCTTGCGCGCTTTGAGCGCCGCCTGGCGAACGGTGCGTTGCAGGCGCGGGGCGAGCTGGGCCAGCGGTACCAGGCGCACGTCGAGCAGCTCGCCGTGCAGCGCGGCGGTCACGCGCCCCTCGCGCTCGACGGCGAGCTGGGCCTCCTCCAGCAAGTGGCGCAGCTCGCGCCGCGTAGTGTCCAGGTCGGCCGCCAGCTCGCCCAGCTCGCGGGCGAGCTGGTATGCCTCGCTGTAGCGGTCGAACTCCAGCGTGTCGAACTCGTGCGCCGAGCCGGAGACGAGTGTGGCCCAGCGGGGCGGTCCGCTAGCAGCGACGGGCGCGCCGCGGGCGCTCGCGGCCAGTGCCTCGACCGCGTCGGTGGCGTAGCCGAAGCGATCCTCCATCTCCAGGCTGAGGCGACGCAGGCGCTGCAGGCTTGGCGTGAGATCGTCCAGGCCCGCGGCGAGCGCCGCCAGCCGCTGGAGCACGCCGCTGCGCTGCACCACCAGCTCGCCCACCAGCCCGATCAGCGCATCCACGCGCGTCAGCGGCACGCGCAGCAGGTCCGCCGGGGCGGCCGGCTCCGCCGTGGCCTCGCGCGCCCCTCCCGCCGGGGGGCCCACGGGCGGCGTCTCCAGCGGCTCGGCAGCTGGCGGCTCCCACGACTCGGCAGCGACCTCGGGCACCAGGTGCAGCTCGGGCGGCGCGGCGGCCGCCGGCGGCTCTTCGGCGACAGGCGTACCGTCGCCCCCGGGTGGGGCGGCCGGCAGCGCCGCCCGCAGCTGGGCCAGCAGCGGGGCGAAGTGGGCGGCGTCACTAGCGGCCGGCTCGCGCAGGTAGCGCTCCAACGCCTCGGCGCAGTCCATCAGCAGCGCCAGGGGCGGCGCGGCGACGCCCTGCTCGGCGACGGCGTCGAGGACGTCCTCCCAGGCGTGGCAGAACTGGGCCACCGCGTCGAGGCCTACCGCCCCCGCGGCGCCCTTGAGCGTGTGGACCGCCCGCCGCACCTCCAGCAGCTGGGCTGGGTCCTGGCTGGCCTCGAACGCCACTAGCGCCTGGTTGATCGTGGCCAGGTGCTCCTCGGCCTCGGCGGCGAACACCGCGCGCAGCTCGGCCGCCATCTCCTCGTCGGCGACCGGCCGTACCTCGGCGGTGGAGGGCGCGGGCGGCCAGCCCCAGGCGACCTCCTCGCCGGCCAGTGCCAGCTCGGGCGCCGCCGGCTCAGAGGACGGGGGCGCGACCATGGCCTCGGGCTCCGCTTGGCCGGCTGGCGCCTCCACCGCCGCGGGGTCTACCAGGGCATACAGGCGCGCTACCGTCTCATCATCCAGCGCGGCTAGATCGACACCTTCGAGCTGCGCGGCCACCGCGGGCGGCAGCGCGCCCCAGGGCTCGGTGGGGGCCGGCGACTCCTCGGCGGGCGCCGCCCGCTCCAGCTCGGCGAACTGCTCGCACAACAGCTCCAGCGGCTCGCGGGGAGCCGGCACCGTGAGCGGCAGGCCGGTGAGTAGTTGAACCGTTTCATCGGCGTTGGCCAGGAAGGCCAACGCGGGGGCTGGCACAGGCAAGCCCGCGTGCTCGACCCGCTCAGCGACCTGCTCCACCAGCGTGCACACCTCGCCGAGCACCTGGGCGCCGACGAGCATCGCGGCGCCGCGCAGAGTATGGGCCGCCCAGGCCAGCTCGGTGAGCGCGCTTTCGTCGGCCGGGTCGGCGGCCAGCGCCGCGTACGCCTCGTGTAGGCGCTCGGCCAGCCGCTGGCGCTCCGCAGCGAACACGGCCAGGGCCGCCGGGCTGCTGGCCCCCGCGGGCGTGGCCTCCCCCGCGGGCGCAGGGAGCATCTCGGCGGCGGCCTGCTCCCCCTCGTCGATGCTGGGCGCGGTGGTAGCCTCGGCGCCCCCGGCCTCTAGCGGTTCGAGCCCCGCCGGCGGCTCGCTGGCCGGGGCGCGCGCGGCAGGCGCCGCGACATCCGCGGGTGTTGGCGGCTCGGCTACCGCTGCCTCCAGCTCGCTCGTCCGCTCCTCCGGAGGTGGCTCAGAGGTAGACGGCTCGGCCACGGGGCCCAGCAGCGCCTCGACCGTGGCGCTGACCCGCTCCAGATACGCCAGCATAGGCGAGGGCTCCGCCGGCGGCGCGGGGGGCGGCTCGGCCGTAGCGGTGGCATCCGTCGGTGCCGCGCCGCTGTCGGCTACCGCAGCGGCGCCGGGGGCTGTCATCTCCTCGCCCGGGCCGACCTCCTCGGCCGCCGGCGGCTCGGGCAGACGGCGCGCCAGGGGTGTGAGCGCCAGCGTGCGGTCGTCGGTGGTCGGCTGCGCGAGCTGCTCCAAGCCTTCCTGCCCGACCAAAGCCTCGAGGGCCTGGAGGAACGCACCCTGCTCCGCGGCGGCGCGCTCCACGGCTGGTGCCGGTTCCACGGCCGCCGGCGGCGCCGTGGCCTCGGGAGGCTCGCTGCTGGGCGGCATCTCCTCCAGTGGGTGCGCGGCGTCCCCCGGCGGCGCGGGAGCAGGTACCGCCGCCTCAGCGGGCGGCGTGGCAGCGGTGGGCGGCGGCGCGCCATCGCGGGCTGCCCGCAGTTGGCGCAGCAGCGGCGGTGGCAGCGTCTCTTCGGTGGTGGCGTCGGGATCAACCGCCCGCTGGGCATCCGTGACGGGCTCGGGCGGGCCCGCGGGTGCCGCGGCGGCCGCGCTGGCGGGCTCCCGCGCGAGTGCTAGCGGGCGCTCGATCTCGCTAGTGTCGGCCTCGCTCGCGGCCCACGTGGCGGCCGTATCGCCGGCAGCGGGTGCGACCGCCTCTCCGACGGGCGGCCCCGCTGCCGGCTCGCTACTGGCGGCCGCCTCGACCCTCCCCGAAGAGATGCCGTCGACCGGCGCAGCAGCGCTCTCGGCCTCAGAGGCCGGCAGAGACACCGCTGGCATGGCCATGGTGGGCGGCGAGGCGAGCAGCTCGGCATCCAGCGTGTCCAGCCAAGCATCGAGGCTGGCGGCGGTCGCCGGGACACTGGTCTGATGCAGCTGGGCCACGAGCGCCGCCGCGCGCTCTGCGCTCTCCGGCGCCGTCTCGCCATGGGCGAGGGCACGCCCCTCGGCCAGCAGCAGCTCGGCCAGGGCGCGGCCGGCGGCGCGCTGGTCAGCTGACAGGGCCGGGGCGTCGCGCAGCTGCTCGATAGCCGCAGCCGCGGTATCGAGCAAGGTCTCGAAGGCCGGCACCTCGAGGAGCCGTACCGCGCTGCGCACCGTGTGGAGCTCGGCCAGGGCCACCTGCGCGGCCATGCGGTCGCCCGGCCGCTCCAGCAGGCCGTCCAGCGCGCTGGCAACCACCTGGAGCAAGGGCTGGATCTCCGCGGCAAAGCTGGCCAAGATGGCCAGTCGCTCGAAGCCGGTGCTGCCCCCGACGCTCATCTGCGCTCCTCGCTGGCCCACGCTCCCTTGCTAGCGACGGGCGGCTAGGCCGCCGGCTGGCGGGCCGCGGCGGCCTCCAGGGCCGGCGGCTCCGTGGGGCCGAGGCGGAAAGCAGCCACCGACGCCTGCAGCTGCTCGGCCAGCCGCGCCAGGTAGTCGACCGACTCGGCGGCCTGGCGGGTGGTCGCCGTGGCCAGCCGCGTGACCTGCGAGATCTCGGCCATGGCGTCCTTCACGCCGACCGACGCCTGCGCCTGCTGCTCGGCGGCCTCGGCCATGGCGTGGATCAGCTCCGCCAGCTGGGCAACGACTTCGTTGATGGCTACCAGGCGCTGGCCGGCCGTCTCGGCCAGCCGCGAGCCCTCGACCACCTCGCGCGTGCCGTTCTCCATGGCCACCACCGCCTCGGCGGTGTCCATCTGGATCGACTTGACCAGCTCGGCGATCTGGCGCGTGGCGGCGCTGGCGCGCTCCGCCAGCCGGCGCACCTCGTCGGCCACCACCGCGAAGCCGCGGCCGTGCTCGCCGGCCATGGCGGCGGTGATGGCGGCGTTGAGGGCTAGCAGGTTCGTCTGGTCGGCGATCTCCTGGATCAGCTGCACGATCTGGCCGATCTCCTGCGACGACTCGCCCAGCCGCTTGATCTTCTTGGCGGTCTCCTGCACCTGGCCGCGGATGCGCGCCATCCCGTCGATGGTCTGCCGCACCGCCTCGGCGCCCTCGTCGGCGTTGCGGCGAGCTACCGTGGCGATCTCGCTCCCCGTGGCAGCGTTGCGAGCCACCCCCTGCGCCACCTGGGCCATCTGGTCGACGGCCACCGTGGCCTCCACGATACGCCGCGCCTGCTGTTCGCTCTGTTGCGCCAGCTCGCCCGAGGTCTCCAGGATCTCGGCGGTGGCCTGGGCCACCTCGGTGGTGGTGCGGTTGACGTTCTCGATGATGCTGCGCAGCTCGGCGACCATGTAGTTGAAGGCGTCGGCTACCGAGCCGATGACGTCTGGGGTCACCTCGGCCTGCACGGTCAGGTCGCCCTCGGCGACGGTAGACACCTCGTCGAGGAGCTTGGTGATCTGGCGCTGCAGCGCGTCGCGCTCCTCGCGCGTCTGCACCAGCGCGGTCACCTCATCGAGCATGGCGTTCAGGCTCTCCGCTACCCGGCCCAGCTCGTCGCGACTGGTGACGGGCGCGCGCGCGGCCAGGTCGCCCGCCTGCACGCGGTGCGCCACCTCGGCTAGCTCGACGGCCGGCCGCGCCAGCACGCGGCTGAGCACCAGCGCCACCGCCGTCACCAGCAACACGCCGATCAACAGCACCAGCAGCGCCATGTTGCGCAAGTCGGTGACCGCCGCCAGCGCCTGGGCGACGCTCTCCTCGACCACCAGCGACCAGTCCATCCCCTGGAGCAGACGTGTGGGAGTCAGGCGCGAGTAGCCGGCGATCACGTCCTCGCCGCTCGCGTTGTACACGACCGTGCCCACCGCCGTGCCCGCCAGGGCCCGGCTCGCCTGCACCGGCGGGCGCTCGGCTGCCACCGCGCCGAGCCGCGCGTTGGGGCGCGTGGTAGCGAACAGGCGCCCCTGGCGGTCGTACAGGTCGAGCTGTTTCGTGGGGTAGCCCGCCCGCGCCTGCGTGATCAGCAAGCTCGGGTCCCAGACGATGCGCACCACGCCCAGCAAGCGTCCATCCGCCCGAAACACGGGGGTGGCGACCGAGAACACGGCGCGCTGGGCATCAGCGGCGATCTCCGGCTCGGAGAACACCACGGTGCCCGCCGGCAAGCCGAGCGCCTGCTGGTACCACTCGCGGCCGGCGACGTTCTCGGTGTTCTGGGCGTTCGTGCCGCCGATCCAGATCCCGGAGCCGTCGTAGGCCGAGATCTCCTGGTACTGCCACACGCTGTTCAGGCCGCCGAGAAAAGCGTTGCGCGTGACGGGCTGGGCGCCGTACACGGCGCTCTCGGAGGCGTTGGCGACGATCAGCAGGTCCTGCGCGACCTTGTTCGTCGCGTTCTCCAGGGCGGCACGCACCTTGAGGGTATCGCTCGCGGCATCGGCCCGCATGCGCTCCTGCAACGCCCCGGTCGCATAGGTGACGGCCAGCGTCAGCAGGATGAGCAGCGGGAGCAGCGACACCACCAGTAGCGGCACGAGCAGTTTGTAGCGCAGCGGCCAATCGGCGAAGCGCGACCACCCGCCTGCTCGGTGGAGCCGCCCATCCGACTGCATCATTGCCGCAGAACCCGGTGTGCTGAGCATGCTTCCTCTCCCGCTACCCGCTTACCAGCTCCTCGTCGGCCAGCAGCCGCCCCACCGCCAGCAGGGGAACGGCCGTGCTGTCCATCTGGATCAAGCCCGCCAGGAACCGCCCGGCGCGCCCCCGCAGGCCCCCACCGGGCTCACCACGCAGCCCCAGCTGCTCGGCTGGCCGCGCGCGCTCGGGCGGGTAGTCGAGCACATCGCGCGCGGCCGCGACGGCCAAGGCCACTAGCCGCGGCCCCTCGCCACAGATCAGCAGGCGCCCTTGCCCCGGCGGGGTCTCGCCCAGCTCGAGGAAGCGCGCCAGGTCGACCACCCCGACCACGGTGCCCCGCACGTTCGTGAGCCCCAGCACCCACGGCGGCACGTGCGGCAGCGGCGTGAGCCGCGCGTGGGGCTCTACGGCGCGCAAGTACTGGATGGGCACGGCGAAGGACGTCGCGCCCACGGTACACAGCAGCGCGCGCTCGCGCGCCGGCCCCCGCGGCGTGGCCTCCAGCGCCCACAGCGCCTGGAGCTCGAGCTGCTCGACCTCGCCCGCCCGCACGTCCCGACTCCCCCTCGACGTGCGCTACACCAGCCGGCGCACGGTGGCCAGCAGCTGGTCGGCCGTGAACGGCTTCGCCAGGTAGTCGCTGGCGCCCTGTTTCAGGCCCCAGTGGCGGTCGGCCGGCTGGTTCTTGGAGGTGACCAACACGATCGGCAGGCGCGCGTAGCGCGGGTCGCGGCGCAGCGTGCGGCAGAGCTGGAAGCCGTTGACCCCGGGCATGATCACATCGAGCAGCAGCAGGTCGGGCTGCTCGCGCTCCAGTTGCGCCAGCGCCTCGTTGCTATCGGCCGCCGTGACCACGGTGTAGCCGTGCTGCCGCAACGGCTCGCTCATCACCACCCGGTCCACCGGGCTGTCGTCGACGACCAGGATCTTGCCGCGTGCCATCTGCTCCTCCCGTGCGCGCTCTGGTGCGAGGACGGTGCCGTGCGCCACGCCGCCGGCTGGCTGAGGCGCGGCCATCTCGACCGCTGCGGTGGGGATCGACCGGTAGTACGCTCTGCTGCGCGTCATGGCGACCTCCCTGAGCGCCGCTTAGCGCTCGGCCGACGGTGCCTCCTGTAAAGCCCCCTCCACGCTCGCCACCCAGACCTCTAGCGCTGCCGCGCAGCGCGCGCGCACCGCCGGGTCGCCGATCTCGCCCAACACGAGCGTCGCGGCGTGCTGGGTCAGGGCCAGCAGGCCGCGCACCATGCCGCGGTAGAAGTCGGCGGCGTAGGCCGCATCCCGCGCCAGCGCCTTGTAGCGCCGCGCCAGGGCCGGCGCGTCGATCTCGTCCTTGCGCAACTCCAACTCGGCGAGCAGCGGGTGGCGCGGCCGTAGCATGGCGATAACATCGGCTTGGCGCGGCACCACCACGCGCTGGCGGGAAGTAGGGGCCAGGTGGGTGGCGAACGCGAACATCGCGTTGGTGAACGAGCCGAGCACCTGCAGCACGCGCGGCGCCGGCTCCGGGCTCTGTGCCGCACGGTCGCGGTCCTTGTCCACGTGGGAGAGCAGCCAGAGCAGGTTGCTCTCGATCTGCTCGTCGCGCACCGGGTCGATCGCCCGCTGCTCCACGGCAGCGGGCCGCGCCCCGTTGTCGGAGCCCGGCCCCCCCGGCGCGGCGGCGGGCCGCGCGGCGAGCGGCCACGGTACCGGCGTGGGCGGGCGCAACGGCACCCGGCGCACGACCAGGGTGCCCGGGCCCGCCGTGGCTAGCCGGCCGAGCGCGGCCAGCGAGGGGGCGACCACCGGGTTGTCATAGTGATAGGCGCCCAGCAGGCGCCCGTGGTGGAACAGGGTGCGGCCCCAGCGCTCGCCGACAATCAAATCGACCACGCCGTGGTGGTTGCGGGCGGCCACATCGCGCAGAGCCGCGCGCAGCTGCTCGGTGCCCTCCAGCGGGCGCACCAGCGGCTGCGGGTCGAGGGCGGCAGAGAGCGTCTCGGCCAATGGCCGGGGGAAGGGCAGCAACCGCGCCGCGGAGCGGGCCGCGGCCCCCGCCCGCTCGACCAGCGCCCGTGGGGCGTCCGGTCCGACTAGCACCTGGCCGCCGACAGTCGAGCGCAGGCTGGCCCCGATCGGCGCGCCGTCGAGCAGCAGCAAGACTAGCTCGTACGGGCTGCTGTGCAGTACGAGCGCCCCATCGAAGTGCTGGGCCGCCAGCCAATCCAAGACCTCCGGCACCCCCTCCAGTGGGGGCTGTAGCTCTTGCCCGCCGGCCTCCGCGGCCGGCAGCCAGTGCAGCGCAGCGCCCTGCGCGACTTGCTCCACCATCATCGTCCGAACCCCGCCGCCGTGCGCTGGAGAGGCCGCGGGGCGAGGTCCGGCACATGCTTCTGGACCGCCGCCAACACCGCCCCCGGTTCGAACGGCTTGGTGATATAGTCGTTCGCCCCGGCCAGCCGCCCGCGCATCTTGTCGAACAGGCCGTCTTTGCCCGACAGCATGATCACCGGGATGTGGGCGTAGCGGGGATTCTTCTTGATGACCTGGCAGAGCTGGTAGCCGTTCACGTGGGGCAGCATGATATCCAGAAAAATAAGAACGGGACGATGCTCCGCGATGGCTGCCAGGCCCGCCACCCCGCTGGCCGCGCTGTAGACTCTGAACCCCAGCCGCTGCAGGGTCAGCTCGAGGATCTTGCGGATGGTTGGGCTATCGTCGATGACCACGACGACTGGTTGGCTTGCCATGACCACTCTCCGGCCGCCGCCGCGCCGGGCCGGCCAGCAGCCCACCGGGGCTGGCTCCGAAAACGGCCTCCGGCCCTGACGCGCACCCGCCCAGCCGGCGCCAGCACGGTAGCCATCCGGCGCGGCACGGACAGGTGCAGCCTTCCCCGCTCGCTTCCTGGATTATCTGCCACCGGGGAGAATTCGCTACCTGGCCAGCCCGCGCCTGGGGTTAAGGATCGGTTAGCGGCTGCGGCCGCTGGCCGACCGCCGCCCGCCCCCCCGCTCGCAGTGCGGGCGCGTCCCCACGTTCGGCCAGCGCTTGTTCGCTCGCGATCAGGAAGTCGAGCGCACGCAGCAGCAGCAGGTCAATGCCCAGCCCGACCAGCCCAGCGAGCTGCTCCTCGTAGAAGGAGAACACCTGGAGCAAGAGCAGCGAGACGAGCACCGCGCGGCGAAACCATCGATACGCCGCCACGCGCGAGTGCAGCAGCCGCCCCGTCCCGATCAGCGTCAATACCCACACAACCACCACGGAGCAGAGGTTCGCCACTTCCAGCCAACCGATCACCTGCGCGTGCACCTCGACCGAGACCCAGCCGGCTACCACGGCCAGCAGCACCGCCAGCGGCACCCCGGCGTGCAGCACGAACAGGGACACCAGCGTCCGCGCGAACCAAGGCGAGCGCCGCAGCCGCACGTACCCGCCGAGCAGCCAGCGGAGCACGCGGACCCGGCCGCGCGGCGGAGCAGTAGGCGCCGCGAGCTGCTCCAGCGCGGCGCACGCCAGCGGCTGCAGCGGATCACGGGGATCGGCGCGCGTGAGCAGCTCCCGCACACGCGCCCGCAGGACTGGGTTACCGGGCTCCAACCGCAGGTCCGGCAGCAGCGCCACCGCGTTGAGCAGGCAATCGCGCGGGGTCAACGCTCGGCGGTCGCCCAGCGCGCGGAACAGCACGAACAGGCCGACAAAGACGATGTAAATCAAGGCGATGGTCGGCTGGTAGAAGTAGTTATTGTCGCTGGTGATGAACTTCCCCAACTCGTCGATGAACAGGCCGAAGCCGACCCCGCCGAGCAGCGCGGCGAGCCGGCGGGCGCCACGGCCCAAGAAAGCGAGGGCCACCACCAGCGCGGCCAGCAGCAACAGCCCGCCCCACAGCATGTGGGCGATGTGCAACCCATGGCCACCCAGCTGCGGGTAGCCCGTGGCCGCGAGATAGAAGCGCGTGGCCAGCAGCGAGGCGATGGCGACGATGAGGAACGTCTCCAACAGGCCGCCCGCCTCAGCGTTGCGCACCAGCAGCGGTGCGCGCAGCAACCCCTTGGCGAACAAGGTTGCCCCTCGACTCAGCGGATTGCGTGAGGCACAGTAGCATATCCCCGCTAGGGAAACAATTACACGTGGCAACCGGGGCGGCGGTGTGGGCAGCCCTGGCCGCTAGCTCCCGAGCGCGGGTACAGGCCACCTAGCCGGCGTGGGCAACGCGCCAGAGCCCCTGCGACAGGGGGCTCTGGCGCGTTGCCAGCCGCCGCGGCAACCCGTATACTCTGGCGAAGGTGATATTGTGAGTTCACCAACTCAACTTTCACGAGGGGAACCATGGCCCAGCCACTGGCGCCGGGGGCACCGTTCGCGCCGCCGCGCTCGTTCCGCGAGCGGGTGGTCGAGGGCTACCGGCGCGTCTGCGTCGACTATTGGCCCTACTGGGCGGCAACGATCACGGCTGCGTTTCTCAACATCCTCCTGTTCGCCTACGCCGGCTCGGCCTGGGGCGTGACCACCGAGTTCACCCGCTGGGGCGGCCACCTCCTCGGCCTGTTGGGGGTGGATGTGAACCAGTGGGCCTACTTCGGCCCCACGGGCATCGGGCCCACCAAGGGGCTGCCGTGGGACCGCCCCAGCGGCTGGCTGATCTTCGGCATGTTCGGCGGGGCGCTGATCGGCTCGCTGCTCTCGTCGAGCTGCCAGTTGCGCGTGCCGCGCCAGCGGCGCCGGCTGCTGGTGGGCTTTGTCGGCGGCGTGCTCGGCGGGTTCGGCGCGCGGCTGGCCATGGGCTGCAACCTCGGCTCGTTCTTCAGCGCTATCCCCCAGTTCTCGCTGCATGGCTGGCTGTTCATGCTCGGGCTATTCGCGGGCACCTGGCTGGGCGTGCAGATCGCGCTGCACCCCTGGGTGATGGGCCCGCCCGAGCGCCGCGTCCGGCGCGCGCTGCCCACGCCGCCCGGGCGGCCGAGCCTCCAGCCGTACCTCGGCGCGCTCGGCATTCTGGCGGTGCTGGGCCTGCTGGTGTGGTTCGTCCAGGCGGGGCTCGAGCGGCTGGGCGTGGTGATGCTGTTCGGGGTCGGCTTCGGGCTGGTGATCGAGCGCGGGCGGATCTGTTTCACCAACGCTTTCCGTGAGCTGTGGATCACGCGCCAGGGGCACCTGGCCCGGGCGCTGGCCCTGGCGATGATGGTGGCTACCGTCGGCTTTGCGGTGCAGATCGCCGCGGGGGCGAAGCCACGCTTCGAGTACGCCAGCCTGGGGGCGCTAGTCGGCGGCGTGCTGTTCGGCGTGGGTATCGTGCTGGCCGGCGGCTGCGAGACCGGCTGGATGTACCGCAGCGTGCAGGGCTACGTCCAGCTGTGGATGGCCGGGCTGGGCACCATCGTGGGCACGGTGCTGCTGGCCTACGGCTGGGACCACTGGGGCCTGTACGAGCTCCTCGTGGCGCCGGCGCGGCCCATCAGCCTGCTGAACGAGTTCGGCATGGCCGCGGCGCTGGTGCTCACGCTCGGCGGGCTCGCGGCCTGGTACCTGTTCGCCACCTGGTGGGAGACGCGCCCGGCCATCCTGCCGCGCCCGCGGCCGGCCCCGGCGCCCGCCCGGCGCGGCGAACTCCATGAGCCGGCGTCGTAGTTGGAGGTTCTAGCGATGAGCTTCGAGGCGAGCCCCGAGGTGGCCGCCGCGCTGCCTACGCCTAACCGCGTGCTCGACCTGCGCGGCGAGACCTGTCCCTATCCGCCCGTGTACACCATCGAGGAGCTGAGCGACATGGCGGTGGGGGAGGTGTTGGAAGTCATCACCGACAACCCCCCCTCCATCCACACGATCCCGTGGCACGCGGCCAAGCACGGCCATGTGCTGCTCGCTCCGCCCGTCAAGCGCGGCGCGAACTTCCACCTGTTCCTGCGGGTCGGCGCGCCGCCTCGCTAGCGGCGCGTGGCGCGCTCGAGATAGCTGGTATCGATGTACCGCTCGGCGGAGGGGGTGGGACTGGGGAGATTCCCCATCTCGGTCATGATGTCCAGCACCGTGCGCACCCCAGCGAGGTTCAGCTCGCCGTTGCGTGGCAGGGCGTCGGCGTGCTCGAAGTACAGCTCGTAGGTCTTGCGCGCCAGGTCTTCGGGGGTGTTCAGCCGCTCGGCCAGGATGCGGATCGCCTCGGTCTTGTTGGCGGGGTCGTAGAGCCAGCGGCAGGCGCGAACCCACACACGGTGGAAGCGGGCCAGCGCCTCCTCGTTGCGCTGTGCCCAGCTTCGCCGCACTACATTGGCCGTGAACTGGTAGTCGGGGATGATGTCCGACACGAGCAGCAGGCTGGGGTAGCCCTCCGCCATGGCTACGAAATCGTTCGGCTGGCTGATCATGGCCCCAGCGACCGCGCCGCTCTTCACCGCCGCGTAGCGCTCGGGCGTACCCCCAGCTTGCACCAGGTCGTACTCGCCGGGGTGCAAGCCTTCCCGATCGAGCGCGCGCTGCAATAGGATGGTGCTGCCGTCTTTGAGATCGCTCACCCCCAAGGTCTTGCCGCGGAGGTCGGCCACCGCGCGGAACTCGGGCCGCACGATCAGGTTGTACAGCGGCTTGTTCAGAATGCCCGATACCGCGACGACGTCTGCTCCGCCTTCCACCGCCAGCACCGCGCTGTCGAACGCCGTGCCGGCGATATCGATCGAGTCCGCCGACAGCGCGCGCGTGGCGTCCGAAGAGATCCGGAACATGTTCACCTCGAGGTTCACGCCCTCCTCCGTGAACCAGCCCTGGCGTTCGCCCACATAGAGCGGCCAGAACATGGCGGTGAAGGTGACCGGGCCATACCGAAGCGTCACGGGCTCACGGGCAGCCGGGGGCGGGCTCGCTGCGGTGGTGGACGCGCTCCCCGCAGTGGGCGCGCTGCCGGCCGACGGGCTCGGGGACGCCCCTTGGGCGCAGGCGGCCAGCAAGAGGCTGAGCCCCAGGCATCCAGCGAACAGGAAGCGGCTCGACATCGGGCTCCTCCAGTAGCAGTGCGGCTTGGGTGGGCGGCCGCGACAGCTCGCTACGGCTCCGTGCCCGCGGTAGGGGCCTGGTCCGCCGCGTCGTGAAGGCGGCCCGTCCCGCGGGGCGGCAGCCCCCCTCAGGTCACGGGGCATGGAGCGCTAGGGTGCGTGCTCCAGTTATAGCGGTTGCCCGCCCGGCACGCAGCGGTTGCTCGCGGTCCTCGTCAGGCGGGTCGGTAGAGGCCCCGGGCGGCGATGAACTCGGCGACCGCGGGCGGCACCAGGTAGCGCACGGTGCGCCCCTGCGCGATGCGCGCTCGTAGCTCGCGGCCAGAGATATCTAGGCCCGGCGCCGGCAGCACCGTCACCCGGCCCCGCGCCGCCGGCAGCGCGCGCTCCAGCGCTGCCAGGTCGACCGGCGGGGTGCCAGGTCGTGTCACCGCCACGAGGTAGCACTGGGCCAGGACACGCTCGGGGGCGTGCCAGGTGGGCAGGCTGGCCAGCATATCCATGCCACAGATGAAATAAAGCTTCGTGGCAGCACCCAGCTCGGCCCGCAGCACCGCTAGCAGGTCGGCGGTGTATGACGGCCCGGGCCGGTCCACATCGGCGCGCGAGAGCGCGAAGCGCGGGTTGTCTGCGATGGCCAGCTCGACCATGCGCACCCGCAGGGGCGCGGGCGTGATCGGCGCCTGGGGCTTGTGGGGCGGCAGGCCAGTGGGCACAAACAGGACGCGCGCCAGCTCCAGGCGGTCGCCCGCCTCCTCGGCGGCGGCGAGATGGCCGTAGTGCGGCGGGTCGAACGTCCCGCCGAACACCCCGATCCGCCGGGGAGCGCTCACGGTGTCCGCCGCGCCGCGGCCGGGCCCTGGGGGCACCCCCCAACCGCGCTCAGAGCGTCCATTCCATCTCGACCCCGCCGAGGATCACCGTGTCGCCTGGCCCGCAGCCCGCGCGTTCCAGCGCCTCAATCACCCCCATCCGGCTGAGCCGGCGCTGCAGTTCGAGCGCGGCGTCTTCCTGGTCCAGGTCGGTCATGGCCATCAGCCGCTCGATGGGCTTGCCACGCACCTCATAGCCGCGCGCCGTCTTCTCCACCGTCCAGCGCTCCTCCTCGGGGGCGAAGCGATACACGCGCACCCCCGGCCCCACAACCCGCTGCGGCACGGGTAGTTCGGCGAGCGCCCCGGCCAGCGCCGTGAGCAGGCGGCTCACGCCCTCGCCCGTGGCGGCCGAGATGGGGTACACCCGCTCGGGCCCGCCCAGCGCGGCGACCAGCTCAGGTACGCGCGCCCGCGCCTCCGGCAAGTCGATCTTGTTGAGCGCGACCAACTCGGGGCGCGCGGCCAGCTCGGCCGAGTAGGCAGCTAGCTCGTCGCGCACGGTGGCGTAGTCGGCTACCGGGTCGGCCGCGCTGGCATCGATCACGTGCAGCAGCAGGCGGGCCCGCTCGACGTGGCGCAGGAACTGGTGCCCCAGGCCCACGCCACGGTGTGCCCCCGCGATGAGCCCAGGAATATCGGCAACGACGATCGCCAGATCGCCCACGCGGGCCACGCCGAGGTGGGGCGTGAGCGTGGTGAAGGGGTAGGGGGCGATCTTCGGGCGCGCGGCGCTGCTGGCCGCCAGCAGGCTGCTCTTGCCGGCATTGGGCAGCCCGACCAGCCCGATGTCGGCGATCGTTTTCAGCTCCAGGTACAACCAGCGCTCTTCGCCCGGCTCGCCCTTCTGGGCAAAGCGCGGCGCCTGCCGCGTGGCAGTGGCGAAGTGGACATTGCCCAGCCCACCACGTCCGCCGCGCGCCACGAGCAGCATCTCGCCCGGCTCTACCAGGTCGGCCAGCACGCCGTGCTCGTCGCGGACCACCGTGCCGGGCGGCACGTCGATGATGAGGTCCTGCCCTTTACGACCGTGTTTCTTCGCGCCGCTGCCGTGGCCGCCTCGTTCGGCCTTGAAGTGGCGCTGCCGTTCGAAGCGCAGCAGCGTGTTCTCATTCGGGTTCACCCGCAGGTACACGCTGCCCCCGCGCCCACCATCGCCACCGTCGGGCCCGCCGCGGGGAACGTACTTCTCGCGGCGGAAGCTCAGGGCGCCATTGCCACCGTCGCCGCCTTTTACGTAGATACGCGCTTCGTCTAGCGTCGAACTGGGGCGTGCAGACATCACAACCAGTAAGGGGCCCAGCTACTACGACCGGGCACTACCACACAAAATCCAAGCCTAGGATCGAATTATACCGGCCAGCAGTCGCCGTAGCCGTCGTAGGCCTCGCCGCCGTGTGGATAACTGCCACGCGGCAGGCCCCGGGCCGCTACCGGCGGTGGGCCGGCGCGACCAGCGCGCCACGTGGCCCCCCGGGCCTCCGCCGGCATTGTGGACAAGCAGAGGACAGTTCCCACCGGACGGCCAGCGCACTGGTGGACGGCTCCAGGCGCCGGGCTCGGGCCGTGCGGGCGCGCGCTCGCCGCTGAGGGCAAAAGGGCCAGGGGGTGGGCAACTAGCTGATAGTTATCCACACCCCCCGCCCAGTTATCCACCGGTTGGGGGCGGTTATCCACAACCACCGGACTACGGTGCCAGGTCCTCGGGGTTGGCCGTGTAGGTCAAGTACACCCCGTACCCGTCTGGCCCGTCGGAGAGCAGCGTCCCGAACCCCGGCGCCACCTCCGCGAGCTGCTCGGCGAGCGCCTCGCACGTGTCCGCCTCGTCGGTCCCGCAGAACAGCAGCGGGTGCTCCAAGAAGTACTGGAACTCGCTCTGTCCGGTCGGCAGGAGCTGGATGGGCGTATCGTAGAACGGCGCAGGCGACAGCACCTGGCCGAGCGCGGGCAGCACCTGCAGTTGCAGCGGCGGTAGTAGGGCAACCGCTGGCTGCGGCACGAGCACCGGCACTAGTAGCAGACAAGTGCCGGGCTCGAGGTTGGGGACCGCGATGGGGATCGGGCCGGGCAGCAGGTCGGTGGTAGCCACGAGGCACGGCTGCGCGACCACCTGGGGCACGACCACAGGGGGGGCACGAGCACTGGCACCAGCAGCACGACCGGTTGCGGCACGACGATCCGCGGTGGCAACGGCAGCGGGAGCTGCGGCGGCAGGTACGGTAGTAGCGGCTGGGGCGCGAAGACTGGCGGCGGGGCGATGGCGGCCGGCGCGCTCGGTCCGTTATTGACCACTATGGTCACGTTCGTGGTGTTGACCGGTGCCACTGCGGCCGACCCGCCCAGAAGCGGCGCGGGAGCGGGGGGAGCCGCCAGCAGCGGATGGGTCGGCGGTGCGTCGCGATGGTGCCGCCAGCGGGCGGGAGGATCGCCCGGCCCAGGGCCGCTACTGGGCGGCGGCGCTAGCACCGTCGCGGTGCTGGGGGTCGGCGCGGGCGCGGGGGCAGGCGCCACCACCACGGGTGGATCCGCAGCCGGGCGCTGGCGGCGCGGGCGCGGGGGGTCGGCGGGCAGCGGGGTGGGCGCCGGGGGCGTGGGCGAGGGGGCGGCCTGGGGGATGGGCGCGCTGGGCGGGGCGGTCCACCCCGTGCCACGGTGCCGGGGTGGGGGGTCGCTAGATGGCTGGTTGGGCGCGGGGGGCGCGCTGCTAGGAACGGGCGCTCCCGGGAACGGGCGGGGGCCGGCTGCACTCTGCCCCGGCGCCACGCCCGAGCTGCTCCCCGTGGCCCCGCTTCCCGGGGCGGCATGGTTGCTCGAGTGATCGTGGTGCCAGGTGCCGCTGGCCGGCATGGCTGCGCCGCCCTGGGGGGCCGGCGGCTGCGGCGCAGGGGCCTGCCCCGCCGCAGGGGTAGGCTGGGCTGGCGGCCCGCCGTGGCGGCCGCGTTGGGCCAGCGGGTCGGCGAGGGCCGTGGGGGACGCCACGGCGCCGAGCACGACCGCGGCGCTGAGCAAGTACAAGAGAGTTCGTGGGTAGCGCGACATAGGGCGCCTCCAAGCAGCGTGCCGGGCCCGCAAGCGGCACACTAGCGTTCCACCCGCTCAAGGGCGAGCGAGCCGCTCCACTTGCGCTCGGAGTCCCGAAGGGGGGCCAGACTCCAACCAGCGAGTCGGAGGGAGCGGGCCAGTCCAGGCGTTGCCTATGCCTAGTGTAGCGGGCGCTGCCACACCGCAACACCGTTTCGTGGCCCGCATATACCAGGGGACGTACTGCCAGAGGAACCGCGGCAGCGCCCGCTCGCCCGCTAACAGCTGTACGGGGCCGTGCAGGTTCCCCCGCCGCCAGTAGGTACCCGGGGTGCGTCTGGCCGTGGTGTCTCAGTCGGGAAAGCCGGCGCGCCGGCGCCAGGTGCTCCAGGCGCGCTCCGAGGACAGCGGCGCAGTCAGCGCCTCGCTCATGCGCGCGATCTCACCCGGGCTCAGATAGCGTACCTCGCCTAGCGCCAGCGCCTGGGCCTGCAGCCGCGCGTTGTGCTCCATGTACACACAGCAGATCACCACCTCGCGCAGCGTGCGGCCTGCCACCACACTGCCGTGGCCGCGCATCAACGCTACCCGCCGCGGGCCGAGCGTGCGGGCCAGCGAGCGGCCCTGCTCCATCGTCTTCACCAGTAGGTCGGTGTCGCCAAACTCGTCGGCGATGTCCCACACGGGCACCTCGGGACCGAGCAGCGCCGCCATGTGGTAGATCGGCCGCAGCGGCACACCCGTTACCCCATAAGGAATGGTCGAGGGCGAGTGGTTGTGACAGATCGCCTGCACCTCCGGCCGCGCCTCGTAGATGGCGCCGTGGATGGCCCGCTCGGCGTAGGGCGGCAGCGGGTTGCCCGCTACCTGCTCGCCGGTGAGGGTGAAGCACTGCAGATCGTCCTCGGTGACCAGCTCGGGGCCGCAGGAACGCGCGATGAGGTACCGGTCGGGGTGCTCCGGGTGGCGCACGCTCACGTGTCCGAAGGCGTCGAGCACGCCCTCGCGGGCCAGGATGCGATTGGCGATCACCAGGTCGCGCAGCAGCGCGGGGTCGGCTAGCGGTGTGGTTGCCATGCGCTCTCGCTCCATCAGTTGGCGATGAGGCTGCCACCGTGCATGGGGCTAGCGCGGGCATCATAGCGCAGGCTTTGCACCCGGGCCACGTGGGAGCCCGAGCCCGTGCTAGAGTGGAGCGGCAGCGATGAGCAGCACCGTATCGTCCCTGAGGCACGCGGCGACTGGCGCGCCCGAGGGGCCAGCGCGCGGCGTCGGGCGACCGCGGCGCCCGTGCGGGCGGGAGCGCCCTCGGCCGTGCGCGTCGTGGTGATCGGGGCCGGGATCGGCGGGCTGGTAGCCGCGCAGGCGCTGGCTCGCGCGGGCCTCGCCGTCGAGGTCCTCGAGGCACATCTGTACCCTGGCGGCCTCGCCGGCAGCTTCTACCACCGCGGCTATCGCTTCGACGCTGGCGCGACGCTGCTGGCCGGCTTCGCCCCCGGGGGCCCGCTGCGGGTGCTCGAACAGCGGCTCGGCCTGCGGCTGCCTGTCCAGCCGCTGCCCGCGGGCTACCCCCTGCTGGAGGTGCTGCTCCCCGGCGGTCGGGTGGTGCGACCGGTGGGGCGGGCGCAGGAGCGCGCGGCGCAGGCGGCGTACTTCGGCCCGCGGGTGCTGCCGTTTTGGCAGTGGCAGGCGCGGCGGGCCGCGGTCCTGTGGCGGCTGGCCCCCGCTCTCCCGTTCCCGCCCGAGGACCTGGCGGACCTCCAGCAGCTGGTCGCGCTCGCGCCGCGCCTGCTGCCCCTGCTGCCGGATCTGTGGCGCCGCCTGCACTGCTATGCGCCCGCCGATGCCGAGTTCCTGCGCTTTCTGGACGCGCAACTGCTGATCGCCGCGCAGGCGGACGCGTGGCACACCTACGCGCTCTATGGCGCCGCCGCGCTGGACCTGCCCCATCGCGGCGCGGTGTTGCCCCAGGGCGGCATGGGCCGCGTGGCCGAGGCGCTGGCCGCCGGCCTCGCCGTGCGGTACCGCGCCCGCGCCGAGCGGCTGCTGCTGCGCGGCGGCCGGGCGGTGGCCGTGGAGGTCGTCTACACGGGCCGGCGCCGCGGGCAGCGCGAGCAGCTGGCGGCCGACCTGTTCGTGGTCGATGTGCCGCTGGAGCCGCTGCTCGGCCGGCCGCTGCACCCGCCGCGCGATGCCTGGGGCGCCTTCGTGGTCCACGGCGTGCTGCCGTTCGTCGCCCCGCCGCCGTACTACCGCCAGAACGCCCGCGAGCGCCCGTTCGCCTTCCTCACCCTGCGGCCCGAGGGCGCGAAGACGGTGTTCAGCCTGTCGCTGCACGCGCCGCTCGGCCTGTTCGACCGGCTGTCCCTGGAGGAGTACCGCGAGTACAAGGCGCGCTGGCACGCGCGGGCGCTGGCGCTGGGCGAGGCGCTGCTGCCGGGCCTGCGCGACGCTGAATGGACCCTGGCGGGCACCCCGCGCACCTACGCCCGCTTTGCCGGCCGGGCCTGGGTGGGCGGCTACCCGCAGACGCACCCGTTCCGCTTCGGGCGCGTGCGGCCGTTCGCCAACGTCTACGCGGTCGGCGAGCGCATCTTTCCCGGCCAGAGCGTGCCGGCGGTGGCCCTGGGCGGCCTGCGCGTGGCGGACAAAATCCTGCGGCAGCTGGCCGACGGCGCTCCCCCGCGGGTCGGTGACTATGGTAATAGCAGGCATGCCGCCGCGGCAGCCACCGGCGGAGAAGGGGGCGGCGGCCATGGGGACCCCGGATGACGCGGTAACTCCCTGCCCACGCTGCGCGGCGTCCGGCGCGGTTGTGCCGATTGTCTATGGCCTTCCCACCCCAGCGGCGTTTGAAGCCGCGCGGCGGGGCGAGGTGCGGCTCGGCGGCTGCGTTGTCTTTCCGGACCTCCCGGCCTGGCACTGCCAGCGCTGCGCCGTGTCGTTCGGCCGGCTCGCCGAGCGCTGGCCCGGCCTGGGGTGAAGCGCGGGCGGACCGCTCTCAGCCGGGCGCCTCGGCGCAGTGGCAGCCGGCTGGCACCGCGAACCCGCGGGCCACGCGCTGCGGCGCGAGCACGCTGCCAGGGCGGCCGTCGTGGACCACGCGGCCACCCACCATGGTCAGCAGTACCTGCGCGTCGCGCACCTCCTCTGGCGCAGCCGCGAGCGGGTCGACGGTGAGGGCGGCCAGGTCGGCCAGCTTGCCCACGGCCAGCGAGCCCTTGGCCTGCTCCTCGAACGCCGCGTAGGCGCTGCCGTGCGTGTACCAGCGCAGTGCGTCGGCCAGGGAGATGGCCCACTCGGGCCCCAAGACGCCCTCGAACTGCGTCTCGCGCGTGGCGCAACTCCACAGGTTCAGCAGGGGATCGTAGGGCGTCACCGGCGAGTCGGTACCGTTGCCGACCACCAGGCCGCTCTCCAGATAGGCGCGCAGCGGCTCGTTGTTTGCCGCCCGCTCGCGGCCCCAGTACTTGACCCAGCCCGCGCTCAGCGCGTAGGTGAGCGACTGCTGGGCGGTGATCACCAGGTCCATCGCGCGGGCGCGGACAAAGTGCTCGGGGCGCGCCAGCATCATATGGATCAAGGTCCAGCGCTTGCCCTGCAGCGGGCTGCGGGCGTGGACCGCCTCGAACGCGTCGAGCACCAGGTCGATGCCGGCGTCGCCCACGCAGTGCACGCCCATCTGCCAGCCGAGCGCGCTGGCTAGCGCGCAGACCGCGATCATGTTCTCTAGCGACGCATGCGGCTTGCCGCGCGGCTCCTCGGGATCGTCGGCGTAGGCGAACGGCTCGCGCAGGTAGCTCGTCTCCACCCCGCCGTCGGCGGTGAACTTGATGCCGCCGAGCCGCAGCCACTGGTCGCCGAAGCCGGTGGCGAACGCTAGCCCGCGGATGGTGTCCAGCGCGCGGGTCAGCTCGGCGTCGGTGGTCCCGGGGAACACACGCAGCATGGCGGTGGTGCGCACGGTCAGCTCGCCGGCCGCCCACAGGGCCTGGAAGCCGGCGAACTCGGCCGGCTCCAGCCCGGGTTCGATCACGCTGGTGATCCCGACGGCATGGTAGGCGCGAATCGCCGCCCGCAGCGCCTCGCGCTCCTGCTCGGGCGTTGGTGCAGGCAACAACCGCGCGAGCCGCCCGAACGCCGGCCGCCCGATGATGTGGCCGGTCAGCTCCCCGGTGCTCGGGTCGCGCACATAGGTGCCCCCGGGCGGATTCGGGGTGGTCTCGTCGATGCCGGCGCGGGCGAAGCCGAGGCTGTTGGTCACCACATTGTGGCCGCCACGCGGGATGTAGACCGGGTGGTTCGGGGCGACAGCGTCCAGCTCCGCGCGCGTGGGAAAGCGCCGCTCGGCGAGGCCGCCCTCGTGCCAGCGGCTGCTGGCCACGATCCACTCGCCCGGAGGGGTGATCGCGGCCCGCGCGGCGATGGCGGCCAGCACGTCGGCGATCGAGCGCGCCCCCGAGAGGTCCACGGCGAAGAAGTTGAGCCCCGTCGCACGCAGGTGGTTGTGCGAGTCGTAGAAGCCGGGCACGACCGTCAGGCCGGCCAGGTCGTACTGCACGGTGCGCGGGCCGGCGAGGGCGCGGATGGTGGCAGTGTCCCCCAGGGCCTGCACGCGCCCGTTCGTGATCGCCAGCGCCTCGACCGTGCGGTGCGGCTCCTCGAAGGTGTGGATCCGGGTGTTCAACAGCACCGCGTCCGGCACATCGCCCGGCTGCACCTGGGGCAACGTCGTGGCCCAGGCCTGCCGGGCCGCCGGTCCGAGCGGGACAGCGCGCCACTCGGCCAGCGACAGCCCGGCGGTGCAGGCGGCCACGGCCTTGAGCAGATCGCGTCGCGTCACGGTGGTCATAACGCATCCCCCACTTGTGCCCAGCCCGGCGACGCGCGGCGGCCGGGCGCCGAGCGCGCACGATCGGATGGGGCGAGTCTACGCCCGGTAGGGGGCCCTGTCAATCACGCGACTCGGGCTCGGCCACCAAGTCCCAGGCGGCGGCCACACCGTGGAGCAGGAGGGGGTCGGGTTGCTCCCGCCGCGCTAGCCGCAGGAAGTTGTGGGCCAGCGGCGCCAGTTCGGCCCGCGCTCGCCGGACCACGCCGGTCCCCGCGAGACCGCGCCGCACGAGGAACTCGAGGTACAGCGGTAGCAAGCCAAGCAGCGCCCCGGCACGATACGGTCGCCAGGTCAGCTCGGTGAGGTAGCGCCCCAGAAAGCGGTCGAGCCGGCGCGCCGCCGGGACCAGCAGCGCGGCGGCGGTTTTCGGCTTGCCTCGCTCGGCCTGCTCGGTCTGGTAGTCGAGCAGCGTCTCGGTAGCGAGCAGCCCGCGGCTCGGCGGCACCCGGTGTTCCCGCCAGACGACGCCGAGCCACTCCCAGCCGAGCAGCCATAGGCGGCGCTCGCGGGGCTCCGTGCGGGGCGCCGACTCGAAGTCGCGCGGCTGCCAGGCGCGGCCCAGCGTGCCCAACAGCGCCCGGACGTTTTCCTGGAACGTCGTGGGATCGGCGTCGAGGTATGGCGAGATCGCCTGCCAGAGCGCGGGGTCGTCGGACGATGTAGAGGGGCGCTCGGCGAGATAGGCGAGCAGGCGCAGCTGGCCGAGCAGCTCGCCGTACTCGGCGCGGAGTGCCTCGTCGCCCCTGTCCCGTACGCGGGCCCAGCCCTGCTGGAGCGTCTGCACCAGTGGCGCGGTGAGCCCGTGGTACATGAGCTGGTCGGCGGCGCGGAGCAGCTCGTCGGCCCACTGCACGGGATCGCGGGCGAACGGGTCGAGGAGCGCGGGTATCTCGTCCAGCCTGCCGCGGGCCAGGGCCGCGTCGAGCAGCCAGCCGACGTAGTAGCCGGCGTCGGGCGTGTACAGCGCGGGGGCGGCCGCGGCGTACTCGTGGACCAGTGCCGCTACCTGCTCGGGCTCCTGGCGCGCGGCGGCCTCGGCGGCGATCTGGCTCAGCATCTCGAACGCCAGCTCGCTGTCCAGCTCGCCCGCCCGCAGCGCCGCGCGGAACAGGGCGATCTGCTCCTCGTACGCGGCCGCCTCGAAGCGATCCCAAAGGTCTGGGTCCATGCTGCCTTCCGCTAGCGCGCCAGGCGGCGCGAGTGCGCCGGCGGTCGGGGACCTGGCCTCGCGCCCGGTCGGAGAGGAGGCCCGTGGTTCCAGACCGGCCGCCCGCTGTGCCCGGGCGCGTGCCTTGGGCAAGCAGCAGCGCGCGTATTGTTGTTCGCTACCGCCGGGGCAAGGGGGCGCTGCGAGCGGGCCCGGCCTGCTCGCCTCCACACTAGCCGGGATGATACCGCACGGCGCCCGTGGTGAGGCCCGCTAGCGGCGAGGCGGCAGGCGGCCGCTGAGGCGCAGGGCGGCGCGCACCTGGGCGGTTTGCCACGGCTTGCGCAGTACGATGGCCGGCCACGGCTCCTGGTCGTCGAGCGCGGCCAGCTCCTCCACGCCGCTCCACAGCAGGATGATACGCACCTCTGGCGCGAGCGCCCGCAAGCGAGGCAGCAACGCGATCCCGTTCGACCGCGCCGCGCTGGCATCGACGAACGCGCGCTCGATCGCCGCCTGTTGCGCGACTGCGAGAGCCTCGTCGCTCTCCGCCGCCTCGACGACCACCTCGCCCTCGGCCTCTAGCACAGCCCGCAGCCGCGCGCGGGCGGCTGCCTGATGGTCTACCACCAGCACGGGGCGCGGCGCGTCGGGCTGCCACACGGCGAACGTCCCGATGCCGTGGCGGCTCAGCAGGTAGCCGTCGCGTTCCAGCAGCTCGACCGCGCGGCGCAGGGTCATGAACGACACGCCGAACTCTCGGGCGAGCTGGAGCTGGTTGGGCA
>Ga0070737_10001641_pt1 | contig 30755 bp, 22 predicted proteins | sample Coa_R1_10_FD_66438 | JGI IMG/M metagenome (GOLD analysis project Ga0070737, IMG submission 66438) | Surface soil microbial communities from Centralia Pennsylvania, which are recovering from an underground coalmine fire - Coalmine... | ecosystem: Environmental > Terrestrial > Soil > Unclassified... | reverse complement strand
CGGAATTGAGGTTGATGATGCATTGGAAATGGCCGAGCAGACGGAGGTCTGAGGCCGACGGGAGCCGGACTGCGCAACGGGCGCAGTCCGGCCCTTTCCGGACGTACAACTACCTCCACTCACCGGCCGCTCTTGAGCATTTTGCGGACACTGGCGAAGTACACTTCACGGTGTCACGCACTGGACCAACGTCGTAGGTCCGTAATGTCATACAGGGGAAGACGCTATGAAAGTGGCTGTTGTGACAGGTACGATCCGTAACGCGTCCGGGAACATCTGTCTGCGTAGCGCCAGACGGATCACGATGATCGGCTCGATTGCGGCGCCTGCGCTGCTGATGCTTGGCTTGGCGGGCTGCACCGGTATTCCGACGCGCGGGCTTGGTTGCAGTTCCGGTGCAACGAACCGCCGTACTGCGACGCCGTTCAAGGTCACCCTCGGTTCCGATGACTGGACGACGGACGCCAACGACCCGCGCCGCATGCTGGCGCGCATCCAGTCGAATCTCGATCGCGTAGCAGCCGGTCAGCCGGTGTGGCCAGAGCCGCCGGGTGATCCGTTGCTGAAAATCGTCGATGCTTACGCCCGTTTCCTGCATGGCGACATCGGCGGCATGGATGCACAGCTCGCGCTCGTCGAGAACGGCGCGGCAAACATACGCGAAGGCAACGATATTTACGGCAAGCCCATTACTGTCAAGCAACTCAACCCTGTCGCATCCGATCCGGCCTACCTCGCCGCAGGGCACAACGCAGCGCCGCTGGTGCGACTCTACGCCGGCATCCGTGTTGTGGACGGCGCGCTGTTCGCCCGTTACGGCAATCCATTGACTGGGACCGGGCTCCCCGCAGGCCCCGCGAGCGGCTATTCGCCGCTCGACGGAACCTGGCTGAAACTGCCATGTCGCACGGTGGTCGGGCGCGTGAGCGCGTTCAACGCTGTCAAAGACACCTTGAAGAAGCTGGGCGGCCCTGTGCTCGACTGCCCGATCGATGGCCCGATCGACTACGCAAGGGATGCGATGCTGGCACTGCACCCAGTCCGTCTCACCCCGCATGTCACGCCGCCTCCGAGGTACCAGCCAGCGCCGGTGGAGAACGCGCCTGCATCACCACCAACAGGCAGCCGCGAATGGGCGATCGACGAGATGGGCGCGCACCCGAAACAAGCCGCGCCAATCCTCAAACGCTATGCGCACGTGGACGCGCTCGGCGAGCTCGACTACGCGCTATTCCTACACGCGCTCGAGCCCGAAACGCCGACGCGCGATGCGACGATCCGCGAACTGCTGGCAAAGCTCGTCAAGACGATCAAGGCGAGGCCCTATCCGGGCCCTTCCGACGTCTCACCCGAAAGCTACGACGGCACTGACACATCCCTCGTCAACACTATCCGGCTGGCTTCCGTAAGCGGCGCGGCCACCAGCGAGTCATCGTTCTACGCAATCCCTTGCGCCATCGTCATCGCCCGCCCTGGCCTGCTCGCAGCCACTGGCATGTACTTCGGCAGCAACATGGACAACTTCATGCCGCGATCAGGTTGCCAGTGGGGACGCGGCAAGCCGCCACCCGGCTACCCAGGGAAGGCCGTGGATGCATTCGAGAACGCATCGACCGCGGCCGACGGCAACTTCCTCGCGACGTTCGGTGGCACGATGGTGTATGGATTCGAGGCGGCGCAAGCCACCGTAGACGCGAAGATGCGCGTCGACCCGCGTTGGTTCCTGGAGCCACGGCCCGGCGGTCCCGCGGACATGCAGTACCCGTACCAAGTCTGGGGCTATACCAGCCTCAACAACTACGCTACCAGCCTGCGCCTGCGCAAGCTGTATTCAGCGGCGCGCGAGAAGCTCGCCGCTTACTACGAAAAAGAGATGCGTCTTGATCGCGCCGACAGCAGGCAGGCTGCCAAGGTCGCGCTGTTCCTCGCGACGTTCGGCAGCGACTGTGGCTATGCGGTGCCGACGACATCGATACGCCGCAGCCTGCTGGAACGCGCGCCTCTGGACCAGATCAGGAAACTGCTTGCGGACGGCGCACCCGATTCACCCGAGATTGACGGGTGCGCCAAGTACGCCGGCAAGGATCCTTTGCTGCTGGTCGCGGTGGCCGACCCTGAAGCGCTCCCGCTGGTACTGCAACACGAGCACAACGTTGACGATGTCAACCCGATCGGCAAGACCGCCCTGATGGAAGCCGCGCAGTTCGATCGCATCAAAGTCGTCGAGTGGCTCTTGGTCCACGGCGCGCGGGTCTACGACACGACGTGGGCGGGTACGGGCGCCGACGGCGGCGGGCTCGGCGACGACGCGCGCACGGCGCTGATGTACGCGGCAGCGAACGGTTCGCTGCAACTAATCAAGGTGCTGCTGGAGGCCGGCGCCGACCCCTACCAGGCCGACACCAAAGGCTATCGCGCCATCGACTACCTGCTGGGCTATGGGCCAACACCGCCCAACCCGAATCTGGACAAGCGACAGCTTGCGGAGGCGGCGCGCTGGCTGTTCTGACACAGGTCACACGGCCACTTCGCCCGCACCCGAAGCCACCCAAAGGACACAGTTCGGCGAATTTCTTGTTGGGGATTGCCCGTTTGACGTTCACGCCACAAGAGCAGATGTCCGCTGGACAATGTCCGTAATTCGCGCCACAGCGGACTGATCGGGCCAGATGCGCAACTTCGACTTTGGGTCGTGAGCGGACCCCGAAGCAGTGTTAGCGAGTATGCGCCAGTCACCATTTGCAGAAAGTTGCTGAGGTTTGCCGGCAGGCGAGCGCAATATGGTGCCCGCACGCGTTTGGCTGTCCGGTGGCGAAATCGCAGGTGACAATCTTCGGTACGATGCTGCACGTATGAATACCCGGATGATTGCGCATCGCGGCGGTTCGGGCTTGCGCGTCGAGAACACGCTTGCCGCGTTCGGGAACGCGATCGATTTGGGCGCGGACGGTGCCGAGCTGGATGTTCACCTGAGTCGTGATAGGCAGGTGGTGGTGCATCACGATGACGCGCTCAACGCGGCCTATTGCCGGCACGTCAATGGCGACTGGATCCGCGAGAACGAGCGGCTACCACTGTCTACGCTGTCGTACGCCGAGATGCAGGCCTACGAGATCGGCGCGCCCAGGCCGGGAACGGACTATGCGCGGCAATTCGACCAGATCGTACCCGTCGAGGGCCAGCGGATTCCGCTGCTGCGCGATGTGATCCGGCTGGCGAAAGTGCGGTCGAGCCGCTTCCTGCTGGTCGTCGAAATCAAGACGCCGATGCTGGATGCGGAACGCCGGCCATGGGTCCAATTGGTCGATGAAACGCTCGCGGTCATCGAGGAACAGGATTTTCGCGATCGTGCCATCCTTTGTTCGTTCGATTGGGGTTCTCTGCTTTACGCCAAACAGCGCTCTCCGGACCTCGCCATCTGGTTCACGACTCCGCCGCTGAGCTGGTTCGGCGATGCGCCGCCGCCGCAGGCGGACGTTCCGCCGGATGAAAAGGAATTGCAGGCTTTGCGTGCGGCTTACGACTCAGGAAACGCGCCATGGTTTGCGGGATTCGATCCGCGGCGATTCGCGGGCGGCTATCCCGAAGCCGTCGCAGCGGCCGGAGGCAACGCATGGTTTCCGTACCACCGCGACTGCACCCGGGAAACCTGCAGCGATTTGGCGCGCCGTGGTCTCGACAGTGCGGCCTGGTCGGCGAATCTGCGTGATCGGCAGGAACTGGCGCGCCTGATTCGCGCGGGGACGGGTTACCTGGTGCTGGATTATCCGGACGTCGATTTGAACGCGATCGCCGCGGACGGTGGCGAGTTTGCATGACGCATCCGCATTCGGAGTTCGGGCAGGCTGACGACGGTACCGGCTTCGGCCCTGTGGACCTATGCTCATAGCCTCCCTGGCTCCAGTTCGGGGGTGAGCGGAAGTACCGACTGACGTTCCATTGAATAGAGCCCACATGGACGCACACCAAACCGTTCGGCCAGCAAGCACAGAAGGCTTTCACCGGTCGATCGGGCTCTTTTCGGGGACTGCGATCAACATGACCCAGATGTGCGGCATCGGGCCGTTCATCACGATCCCGCTGATGGTCGCCACGATGGGCGGCCCGCAGGCCGTGATCGGTTGGATCGCCGGAGCCATCCTCGCCGCAGCCGACGGCATGGTCTGGGCAGAACTGGGCGCAGCGATGCCGGGCTCCGGTGGAACTTACGTCTATCTGCGCGAGGCTTTCCAATACCGCACCGGAAAGCTGATGCCCTTCCTTTTCATCTGGACGGTCCTGCTGACGATCCCGCTGATCATGTCGACCGGGATCATCGGTCTGGTCGAGTACCTGGGATTCTTCTTTCCCCACCTCGACTGGATGGCCGTGCACCTCATCAGCCTGGGCGCGACCGCGCTGGTCGTGTTCCTGCTGTACCGCAGGATCGAGTCGATACGTTCGATCACGGTCGGCCTGTGGATCATCATGCTCTTGGCCGTTGTAGCCGTGTCCGCCGCCGGCTTCTGGGACTTCCACCCGCGTCTGGCTTTCACCTATCCGGGCGGTGCATTCGGCGGCCGGTTCTTCGTGGGACTCGGTGCCGGCCTCATCATCGGGATTTACGACTATCTCGGGTATTTCACGACGGCCTACATGGGCGACGAGTTGCGGAATCCCGGGAAGACCATGCCGGGATCGATCCTGATTTCGGTGGTCGCGATGATGATCGTGTACCTGGTACTGAACATCGGCGTGCTGGGCACCGTTCCCTGGCACGTCGTTGCGCAATCGACTTCGATTGCGTCATTGGTCGTCGAGCACACCTGGGGCCATTGGGCGGCTTCCATCGTCACGATCCTGATCATCGTGACGGCATTTGCCTCCGTCTTTGCGGGTCTGCTGGGCGGCTCGCGGGTGCCGTACCAGGCGGCGCACGACAAAGTCTTCCTGTCGGTGTTCGGACGTTTGCACCCGAAGTACGACTTCCCGCACGTGGCGCTGCTTACGATGGGCGCGGTGACCGCGGCCGGGACGTTCTTCGACCTGACCCAGGTCATCAACATGCTGCTCAGCGCCTCGATCATCGTCCAGTCGGCGGCGCAGATCGTCGCCCTGGTCGTGCTGCGCAAGCGGCAGCCGCAACTCGTGCGGCCGTATCGACAGTGGCTGTATCCCTTGCCGTGCGCCGTCGCAATGCTGGGGTGGATTTACGTGTACGTGTCGGCTTCTAGGTTGTCGCTGATCCTCTCCGGCGTGTGGATCATCGCCGGACTGGTGGTTTTCATGATCTGGGCCAGGGTCAACGACGCCTGGCCTTTTGCACCCGTCAAGGTTCGGGAAGCTTATCTGGGGGACCCGCCATGCTGACTGCCATGCAACACGTCTGCCGGACCGCGGCCGCGCTCGCGGTGCTTTCCGCATCTGCCGCGTATGCTGCAAACGCTTTCGCGCCTGTACAGGTCGGACAAGGCCCCGGTCATGTCACGCAGATAGGCCACTGGGAAATCCAGACAAGCGCCAAGGCGCAGCAGAGTGGGGCGGAAATCTCGACCGACGGTTTCCAGACGAAGGATTGGTACCCGGTGAGTGGCCGCGCCACGGTGATGGCCGGGCTGATGGAAAACGGCCGTTACAAGGATGTGTTCCACAGCGACAATCTCCGAACGGTCGCCCGGCATCACTTCGTGGTTCCATGGTGGTATCGCACGGAGTTCGACCTCGGGCATTCGACGACAGGGCTGCACACGTTCGTACGCACCAACGGCATGATCGCGGGTGCCGACCTGTGGCTCAACGGCCACGAGATCGCCGATCACTCGGAGATCAGGGGCGCTTATCCCGTCCACGTCATCGACGTCACCCGTTGGGTGCACCCGGGGCTGAACACGCTGGCGCTGCGCGTCTATCCCGCCGACGCGGAGCGCGATTTCACGATGGGATGGGTTGACTGGAATCCCCCACCGCCCGACCACAACATGGGACCGTGGCGGGGCGTGGATATCGTGCAAACCGGGCCGGTGGCGTTGCGATATCCGCAGGTGACGTCGAAGCTGTCATTGCCCGATCTTCAACACGCCGCGCTCACCGTCAAAGTGGAGGTGAGCAACCTCGACGCCGCGTCTCGCGAAGCAACCGTGACCGGTGAGGTTGCCGGCGTTTCCCTGCGACGCGTCGTGCAACTGGCGGCCGGACAAACCACGACGGTCACATTCTCGCCTCGAACGGATCCGGGTCTGGACGTCAGCCATCCGAAGATTTGGTGGCCGGCCCAGATGGGCGCGCATCCGCTGTACGACCTGAAGCTTGCGGTGCACGTGGAGGGCGCATTGTCGGATCGCGCCGCGACGGCGTTCGGCATCCGCAGCGTGACCTCGACGCTGACCAGACAGGGTTACAGGCAGTTCTTCATCAACGGCAAGCCGGTGCTGATCCGGGGCGGCGGCTGGGCGCCGGACATGTTCCTGCGCGACGACCCGCGGCGCATGGCGGCGGAATTCAGCTACATCCGCAACATGGGCCTCAATGCGATACGCAGCGAGGGCAAGCTGGAGGACCAGCAGTTCTACGACCTGGCCGACCGCTACGGAATCATGATCCTGCCCGGCTGGGAATGTTGCGACAAATGGGAGGCTGCGGCACGTACCGGCGGCGAGCCGTGGAGTGCTGCGGACCAAAAGGTTGCCGGCGAGTCGATGGCGAGCGAAGCGCGCCTGCTGAGGAACCACCCATCGGTGATCGCGTTCCTGATCGGCAGCGACAATGCTCCGCCGCCCGCCGTGGCCAGCATGTACGTCGAGATCCTGCAAGCGGAAGACTGGCCTGATCCAATCGTGTCCGCAGCTTCCGGCCAGGGCACCACGGCTGCGGGTCCATCCGGACTCAAGATGTCAGGACCTTACGCGTGGGTGCCGCCTTCCTACTGGTACGCCGACAAGCTCGGCGGCGCGTTCGGATTCGATTCCGAGGTGAGTGCCGGCGCCGACATTCCGCTCCTCGAAGACGTGCAGCGGATGCTGTCGCCGCTGGACAGCGAGGCGCTGTGGAAGTACCCGAACGTCAGGCAGTATCACGCGACGACGGCCTGGTCGCCGTTCTCGCGCCTCGAACGCTTCGATACAGCCCTGGCCAAACGCTACGGGCCGCCGAAGAGTCTGGAGGACTACGTCGAAAAGGCCCAGCTCGCCAATTACGACAACGTGCGCGCGCAATTCGAAGCCTTCAACGCGCACATGGATTCGGGCAATCCGTCGAGTGGCGTGATTTACTGGATGCTCGACAACGCGTGGCCGTCGCTGCACTGGCATCTGTTCGATTACTACCTGAATCCGGCAGGTGCCTTTTTCGGCGCGAAGAAGGCCAACGAACCGGTCCACATCCAGTATTCGTACCGAAGTGCTTCCATCGTGCTGGTGAACCACACGCTCATCGATGAGAAGGGCCTGCAGGCACGCATCCGTATCCGCAACCTGGATGGCAGCGTGCGTTACGACAAGCTGCTGAAGGGCATCGATCTGCCGGCGGACCACACGGTGCATCTGATGGTCCTGCCAAAGCTCGCGGATCTGTCCGGCACCTACTTTGTCGAACTCGATCTCGATGCGGCGGATGGCCATTCCATCAGCCGCAATGTTTACTGGTTGCCAACCCAGACGGACAAACTCGACTGGAAAAACGCCAATTGGTACATGACGCCGGTCAGCCGCTACGCCGACCTGACGGCACTCCAGTCGTTGCCTGCGGCCACGACCCAGGTGCACGCCTCGACGCGTCGCGAGGGCGACGACGACGTCACCACGATCACGCTGACCGTACCCAGGACCTCCCAGGCCGTTGCGTTGTTCCAGCATCTGTCGATCAGGCAATCCGCGCACGGCGCGCCGGTGCTGCCGATCCTGTGGAGCGACAACGACGTGACCTTGTGGCCCGGAGAATCCCTGACGCTGACGGCGCGTTACAAGGCAGAGGGCGTCACGAACCCCATCGTCGAATTGAGCGGCTTGAATACCGCCATCCAGGATGTCTCCGCGATGAGCCGATGATCGCCCGCGTCACGCCTTTGCTCGGCCAGCAGGAACGCCTTGCCGGACGTGCCGTGGAAGAATGACGCTCGCCGCCATTCCACGGCTCGCCAACGAGTGGTTCTGGCGGGATCCGGGGAACAAGCATCAGCAAGGTGCCGATCGTCTGGGCGTCGAGCGAGGGTGGTACGGCAGCGGCGCCGATCCAGCGCGGTTCATGCGCCCAATTGCCGGACGAGATCGATGTACTTCTGTTGCGCTTCACCCGTTCGCATCCCGCGCAAGCGCGTCCAGGCTTCGTATTTCGCGGTGCTGACGAAGTCGAAAAAACCGGGCTTGGGACCGTTGACGTCGCCCTCCGTGGCTTGCTTGTACAGCGCGTAAAGCTTCAGGAGGGTGTCGTTGTCGGGACGCGTGGGCAGACGCTTGACGTCCTCGGCGGCCTTTTCGAAGGCAGCATCCAGTTCCGTGGGCATGGCAGCCGCTCAGGCTTCGGGCTTGGGGCGTTTGGTCGCGGTACGCGGCTTCGCGCTCCGGCTGCGCGCCGCGTGCACCTCGCGCGTCAGGGCGTCGATGCGCGCGGACAATTCCTGGATGTCCGAATGGCTCGGCATGTTCATCCGCTTCATCGCGCGTGCCAGGCGCTCGTCGAAGGCTTGTTCGAGTTTGCCCATCGCCGCGTTCGTGCTCTTTCGCGCCGCCTCCATCCACGGCGTCGACTGTTCGCGCGCCTGTTTCACCTGCTCCTGGGTGTAGGCATGCGTTTTTTCCTGGATGCGCACGCCTTCCTCGACCAGGGCATCGAAAAACTTGCCGCCCTCTTGCTGGGTACGCGACAGCGCGCCGAGCCCCGCGAGCCAGATCTGCTGCGCGGAATCCATCACACCACGGCTGAAGCGCTGGCCCGAAGTCGCGGCTTCCTTCGCGGCCTTGAAGGGATCCGGTTTGGAGGGGTCGGTGTCATTCATGGCGGCATCCTCGGTGGGCGGAGCCACCAATGTACGCTTTTTTTGTGCGATCGTCCCTGATTGCTGCTTCGCCGGGTTGATGCCTGGAAAGATCCATTCGTCCCTGCATCAAGTGCGGGGCAACTCTGAGCGTCGAAGCGAAGCGCCGAAGTCGAAGGGCTGAGCACGAACGGATATTTGTATTCCGTGCCGAGCCACTACCCATTGACCGGCATTCTTGCGCGCGGCCAATCGCGTGGCGGCGGTTCGGCCGCAAGGTGCGCAAGCTCGCGGAGGAAACGATGCCGTGGCAGCGTCCTTGCGCCCATCCGGTGCAGGTGCGGGTTGGGAACCTGCGCGTCGATCCAGGGAAATCCGCGCTCGCTCAGCAATCGCGCGAGCGTGACCAGCGCCACCTTCGACGCATTGCTGCGGCCGGAAAACATGGATTCGGCGCTGAACATCCGGCCTATCGATACGCCATAGATGCCTCCGACCAGCCGATCCTCGTCCCACACCTCCAGCGAATGCGCGTAACCCAGCAGGTGCAGGTTGGTATACGCGGTGATCATGTCCACGGTGATCCAGGTGCCTTGCTGGCCGTCCCGTGGCGCGGCGCAGGCACGCACGACGTCTTCGAACGCACGGTCCATGCTCCACTGCCACGCGCACTTGTGCATGAATTTCCCGAGACTGCGCGACACGTGAACGTCGTCGGTTGCAAAGACGCAACGCGGGTCGGGACACCACCACAGCAGGGGGTCGCCTTCGGAATACCAGGGAAAAATGCCGTGCGCGTACGCGGCGACGAGCCGTTGTGGCGACAGGTCGCCTCCGAACGCCAATAGTCCATTGGGCTCCGCGAGCGCGTGCCCGGGGTCTGGAAACACGTTGGGTGCGAGCGTGTCGAGTGACTGGATACGCGGCATGATCAACCGGTGCGCCGGGCGAAGGGCGAGTGCGCTTGCAGCTCGCGTCCACGCGCATCGAGCAATGCCGCTTCGCGCCTGAGCGATGTGCGGATCACCGCGCGGAATCGCGCATCCGCGATGTAGTGGCGGGAATGCGTCCGGGTCGGAAGGAAGCCGCGCGCGAGCTTGTGCATCCCCTGCGCGCCGGGTTCGAAGCGTTGAAGTCCGTGGCGCAGGCAATGGGCGATACCCTGGTAGTAGCAAAGCTCGAAATGCAGGCCCGGCGCCGATTCGAACGAGCCCCAGTAACGCCCGTAGAGTGTCGTGTGGCTGGACAGGAACAGCGCCCCTGCGACGATTTCCCCGGCGCGGCGCGCAAAGGCGACATGCGAGTGAACCGGGAACGCATTGCCGAGATATCGGAAGAAATCCAGCGTCAGCGTCGGCGTGTTGCCTTTTTCATCGAACGTGTGCGTGTAGAGATGGTGCAGCGTGCGCCATTCGCTGCCGTTGAGTGATCCGCCGTGGCGGAACTCGCACTCGAAGCCGGCGTCCGCAACCTGCTGGCGCTCATGGCGAATCGCCTTGCGCCGTTTGTGGGTGAGGGCGCCGAGATAGTCCTGGAAATCGCGCCAGTCACCCGGATTGCGCCACTGGAATTGCCAGTCAGAGCGAGCCAGCCACGCGTCGTCAAACGCTGCGGTGTCTTCCTCGCGCAGGAAATCGACGTGTGCGGAAGACAGGCCGGTGTGGTCGGTCAGCTCGCGCAGGGCCGCGGCGAGCGTGGCGCGCCGTTCGCCGGCATCCGGTCTTCCGCCGACCAGCAGCCGCGGACCGGTGATGGGCGAATAGGGAACGGCGCACAGGAATTTCGGGTAGTAATCGCCGCCGGCGCGTTCCCACGCGTCGGCCCATGCCCAGTCGAATACGTATTCGCCGTGCGAATTGGCCTTGACGTAAAGCGGCATCGCGCCGACCGGCGCGTCGCCGTCGTGCAACGTCAGGTGCTGGGCGCGCCAGCCGAATGCTTCGCGGATACAGCCGGTTCGTTCCAGTCCGCCGAGGAACGCGTGCGAGACGAAGGGGTTGTCGTCTGCGCACAACGCATCCCATGCCGCGGCGTCGATGCCGTCAATGGATTCGTGCGTGCGCAGCGTCAGCATTCGCGCATTCTATGCAGGCACGCCGGCCGGCGAGTGCGGGAGTGCAGTCGTCACAATGTCGTCATTCCGGGGGGTCGCGCCGGCTTCATGGCGCGGCAACCCGGAATCCGGTGTCTTCTGACAAGAAAAGCAAAGGCGCCGGATTCCGGGTTCCACCCGCAAATAGCGCGGGCGGCCCGGGAATGACGGTTGCTGAGAATCAGGACTGATCGAGTTATCCCTTCAACGGCGCAGCAATCTGGTCGAGATAATCGGCGGTGCCCTTCACGCGCTCGAGGTGCGGGTATTGCAGGCCGCCGTGGTAATCGACGTTGAATGTCTCGTACTGCGCGACGTTTTTCACCAGCAGCTTGATCGGCGATTGCGAGTCCTTGGCGTTCTTGATCGCGGCTTTCAGCACCTCGGGCGAAAAAGCCTCGCCGTCGACCGCCGTGATTGTCATTCCGGGAACCAGGCCGGCTTTGAAGGCCGGTCCGTTCCACAGCACATCCATCACGTCGCCATTGCTGCCGACGCTGAAACCGATGGAATACATGGCGTCGGTGCCGAGGAATTTCTTGAATGCGCTGGCTGCGGCCTTCCATATGTCGGATGGCTCGTCGGTGTAGACGAGTTTCCAGCCGCCCTGCGACAAGCCGGCGAGCGGTGCGTGGTACTGCGTGGTATCCAGGATCGCGTGCAGGAAGGTCGCCCAGTCATAGGGCTGCACGGTGTTCAGTGCGGTGACGACGTCATCGAACGTATAAGTTTTGGTGACGTAACTTCCGTTGTCCATTCCGTAGAACAGGTGCGCGAAGTCGTCGAGCGAGTGCTTGTCGTGGCTGAGCTCGCGGATCTTGGTGTCGACATCCAGCCAGAGCAACGCGCCTTCCGGGTAGAAGTCGGTCCTGCGCCGCCAGTTCGACCAGGCGAACGGGACGTAGTAGGACAACGGCGCCATGTCTGCGGTGTCCTGCAGCGGACGCCAGGTGCGGCCCGGCACGTGGTCCATCTGGGCCGCGATCATTGCGAAGGATTGCCGGAATTCCGCCGGCGTCCAGAACCCGCTGCGCGCCGCCATCACCTCCTGCCAGTAGTCGGTCAGGCCCTCGTACACCCACAGCAGGTCATCCTTCATCGGCACCGAATTGAAATCGGGCGTCCACAAATCGTAGGGGCGGCGAAACTTGCCGTTCCACGAATGCGTGTATTCGTGGGGAATCAAGGTGGAGCCGATCAGAAACGCCGGCGGGTTGGTGAAGTAGTCCGCGAAGATGCGATCGTCGCTGGACTGATGGTGTTCCAGCCCGAAGTGGTCGGTGTGATCGGAAAGCGTCAGCAGCGCATGGTAGCTCTGATAGTGGTGCGCGCCGAACATCCGGTTTTCCTGGGTGACCAGGTTGCGGTACAGGTCGATCTGTTTGGGCGTGATCGCGAGATCGGCGGGTGCATCGGCGACCATGTCCAGGTCGACCGTCGTCTTCGCGCCCGGCGCGAGATCCACCTGCTTGAAGTAGCGGCCGGAGATGATCGGCGAATCGACGAGGTTGTTGAGTGTCACGGGCGCAAAGTCGATCGCGGCACTGGTTCCGCCGCCGGTGCCCGTGTGCGGTTCGAGGGCCGTCGCGAATTGCCAGCCCTGCGGCAGCATCAAGCTCGGCTTGACCGTGATGGCTTTCGAGGCATAACCCGCCGGGTAGAACACCACCTGGTTCCATTCGAGGTCGGCGATGTTCGGGGTCGTCGAAACGCCCGCCCCGAATGAGCCGCCGCTGATGGGCGAAAGGAAATCGAAATCCACGTCCAGCGTCGTCGCGCCGGCGGGCACATTCAGGTGGATCTCGTACATGTGCACCAGATCGCGCCGCCAGGTCAGCCGCTTGCCATTCGCGGTGAAAATCATGCCGGCGACGTTGGTGATCGGGCCGCTCGGCGAGTGTTCGCCCGGAATCCATTTCGGGTAATACAACGAGAGGGGACCGGGCTTGACCGGGATCGTCTCGTGCACGGTGAAGATCCTGCGCGGCGCCTGGGTGAGATCGACTTTCAGCGTCAGCGTGCCGGGATAGGGCGTCGTGATGTCCGCGGCGGCACCGGCGGCGGTGCAGGTCAGGGCAAGCGCCGCGGCGAGCGCAGTGGCGAGGGCAGCATGCTTCATGGAAAGGCCTCTGAAGTGGGAAACAGAAGCCGGCGCAGACACGAGCGGAGCACGCTTCGCATCGTGCGGAGGCGAATCCCGCGAGCGTGCGCCTCGATTGTCACCCGTCGGGAGTGCCAGAAGTCACTCCACGCCGCAGCCTCACAAGAAACGGACCACGGCCGCCCTCATACTTTGTCATTCCGGGGCTGCCCGCGCTCTTTGCGGGCAGAACCCGACTGCGTTTGCAGGATTGCAAACGCGAACGCCGCAGGCGGCGCGCCACGGATGGCGCGAGTCAATCCAGGAGGTCTTCGATCGCTCGAAGCAAGCGCTGGATTCCGGGTTCCACCGCCGATGAAGCCGGTGGCGGCCCCGGAATGACTATTTCCTATTGAACGGAATCGGCCACCTCGGAACCACAACGTGGTCTGTTTACCCGCGAACGCCTGCCCCACACGACAGATTCAGTGTGGATGCTCGATGTGCTGCTTCAGCCCGCGAGACCGATCGAATCCAGGAATTTTTCCGCATCCAGCGCCGCCATGCAGCCGAAGCCGGCGGACGTGACGGCCTGCCGGTAGACGTGGTCGGCGACGTCGCCCGCCGCGAACACGCCGCGCACCGAGGTCATGGTCGCGTTGCCTTCGAGCCCGCTCTTGATCCGGATGTAGCCATTGCGCATGTCGAGCTGGCCCTCGAACACGCCTGTATTGGGCGTGTGCCCGATCGCGACGAACATGCCGGTCACCGCGATGTCGCGCTTGCCGTTGTCGGCGGTGCTGACCAGGCGCAAGCCGGTGACGCCGGTGTCGTCGCCCAGCACTTCATCGACGGTGTGGTTCCACACCAATTCGACCTTGCCGGCGTTGGCCTTCTCGAACAACTTGTCCTGCAGGATCTTCTCCGCGCGCAGCTTGTCGCGGCGATGCACCAGCGTGACCTTGCGGCAGATGTTGGCGAGGTAAAGCGCTTCCTCGACCGCGGTATTGCCGCCGCCGATCACCGCGACATCCTGGTTGCGGAAAAAGAAGCCGTCGCAGGTGGCACAGGCTGACACGCCCTTGCCCTTGAAAGCGGTTTCGGAGGGAATGCCAAGGTATTTCGCATCCGCGCCGGTGGCGATGATCAGCGCGTCGCAACTGTACTCGCCGCTGTCGCCCTTCAATTTGAAAGGACGCTGGCGCAGGTCGACGCTGTGGATGTGGTCGAACACGATGGTGGTATTGAAGCGCACCGCATGATCGGCCATGCGCTGCATCAGGTCAGGCCCCATCACGCCCTTCGCGTCGCCCGGCCAGTTGTCGACGTCGGTGGTCGTCGTCAGTTGCCCACCTTGCGTCAGGCCGGTTATCAGCATCGGTTGCAGGTTCGCACGTGCCGCGTAAACGGCTGCGGTGTAGCCCGCCGGACCCGAACCGAGGATGAGAAGGCGACTGTGCTTGGGAGTGCTCATGTATAATTCTCGGGTTGTTTTCAAGGTCCGCAGGAACTTCCCTCTCGTACGCCGCGGTGTCCCGCGCGGCGATTCCCTGTGGCAATCATGTCCGTGAGTGTGGTGCGTCGCGCGCCATCTCCCGGACTGCATGCCGCGACGAGTCGTGCAGCATGGGGAATTCTCGGCGGTATTTCAAGCGCGCGACGGTTACGAGGATTGATCCATGCGCATTGGCGTTCCTTCCGAAACGAAGACCCTCGAGGGCCGTGTCGCCCTCGTTCCCGCAGCCTGCGCGGACCTGGTCCGCCACGGCCACGAGGTGTACCTGCAGTCCGGCGCGGGCGAGAAGAGCGGCTTCGCCAACGAACGCTATACGAATGTCGGCGCCAAGATCGTCAAGGACGCGGCTGCGCTGTACGACAAGGCCGAGATGATCGTCAAGGTGAAGGAGCCGATCGAAGGCGACCTCAAGCTCCTGGAAAAGCGTCATTTGTTGTTCTGCTACCTGCATCTCGCGCCCGATCCGAAGTTGACCAAAGCGCTGCTCAAGATCGGGCTCACCGGCGTTGCGTTCGAAAGCGTGCAGGAGGTCGATGGTTCGCTGCCGCTGCTGGCGCCGATGTCGGTGATCGCTGGCAGGCTGGCGACACAATGCGGCACCACGTTGCTGCACCAGCCCGAGGGCGGCAAGGGCAAGCTTCTGGGCGGCATGCCGACCACCGAACGCGGCAAGGTCGTGGTGCTGGGCGCCGGGCAGGCCGGTGGCCACGCGGCCCAACTCGCCGCCGCGGGCGGTGCGAACGTCGTGGTATTCGACAAACGTCCCGACCGCCTTGCCGACATGATGGCCTACGGCCGCAATGTCACTGCGCTGTACGCGTATGAATCTGTAGTTGCCGAGGAAGTCGCGACGGCCGACCTCGTGATCGGTGCCGTGCTGGTGCCGAGCGCGAAGGCGCCGCACGTCGTAACCAAGGCGATGGTCAAGTCGATGGAAAAAGGCAGCGTGCTGGTGGACATTTCCATCGATCAGGGCGGCTGCTTCGAGACGTCCAAACCGACCACGTGGAAGGATCCGACCTACGTCGTGGACGGCGTCACGCACTTCTGCGTCACCAACATGCCGGGCGCCGTGCCGCAAACTTCGTCGCAGGCGATTTCGGCGGCGATCCTGCCGTACGTGCAACGGCTCGCGCAGAAGAACTGGCGCAAGGACGCCGTGCTCGCCAGCGGCATCAATATTGCCGAAGGCGAAATCGTGCATCCCGCGTTGAAAGGCATGAAGCTCTGACGCGCTGATGCACTATGTTCCGTTCGAAGCCGCTGTTGTGGAAAGTCAGGCCATGGATGGCCGTTCTGGTGCTTCCAGGTTCGCGTCTGCTCGGCTGGCAAAGCGCCCTGATAACGCGGCGATCAGGGATGATCGCAAGATAAACCCGTTATAGTTTCCGCCGTCATTTTGTTGTTGTGCGGGGTTGCCACGCGTGGCGCGTGCGAGAGTACAGGCTGAACCCAAATCCGGTGGGATGAGCGAACGCACGCGGCGATTGCTGCGGGAGGCTGCGGCATTGTTGCTGTTCCCGCTCGCGGTCTACCTGCTTGCGTGCCTCGTCGGTTACAGCAATACCGATCCCGGCTGGTGGCACGCGGGCGTACCCGGGCAGCCGGTGCACAATTTCGGCGGCGCAATCGGCGCCTACCTGGCCGACCTGCTGTTCCACCTGTTCGGCGTGATCGCCTACGCCTTTCCTTTGCTGCTGGTCGTGCTGGCGGTCGGCGTGCTGCGCGGCTGGTATCGCCGCAGCGAAGGCGAGAGCAAGTGGGAACCGAGCCTGCGCCTGATCGGGTTCGTGGCGTTCTTCGTCGGCGGGTGCGGGCTCGCGTGGCTGCGCGCATCGGATCCCACCTGCAGCAACGTCACCGCGGCCGGCGGCCTGCTCGGTTGCGGCGCGGGGGGTGTGCTGCACGAAGGGCTGGGTGAACTCGGCACGCTGCTGCTGCTGTTCGCGTTGGCGCTGATCGCCGTCACATGGATCACCGGCCTCTCGTGGTTCCGGGTGATGGACTGGACCGGTCAGCAGGTTCTGGTGGGCGCGGACTGGCTGCGCGGCAGATTGAAGCGCGCGCCGGAAACCCTCGCCGCACGGGCCGCGCGGGTCGAACGCGAAACCGCCCGCAAGGAAGACGTCGAGCGACGCGCGAAGCGCGAGCCGGTGCGGATCGAGCCCGCACCCGCGCCGATCGTGAAAAGCGAACGCGCCAAACGCGAGACCCAGATTCCGCTGTTCACCGGCGCCGCCAGTGAGGGTGAACTGCCTCCATTGTCACTGCTGGAAGAGCCGCAGCCGCAAACCGGCAAAGGTTATTCAGAAGAGACTCTGGAGGTCCTGTCACGCCAGGTCGAGATGAAGCTGAAGGATTTCCGGATCGATGCGCGGGTCGTCAGCGCGCACCCTGGCCCCGTGATCACGCGCTTCGAACTCGAACCCGCGCCCGGCATTCGCGGCAGCCAGATCTCCTCGCTGGACAAGGACATCGCACGTGGCTTGTCGCTCGTCAGCGTCCGCGTGGTGGACGTGATCCCCGGCAAGAACGTGATCGGACTCGAAGTGCCGAACGCGCATCGGGAGGTCGTGTACCTCTCGGAGATCTTTGGTTCGCGCGAATACGCCGATGCGCGCTCACCGCTGTCGCTGGCGCTGGGGAAGGACATCGGCGGCCGACCCGTCGTGGTCGATCTCCAGAAGATGCCGCATCTGCTCGTCGCGGGCACCACGGGCTCCGGAAAGTCGGTGGCGCTGAACGCGATGGTGCTGTCGTTGCTGTTCAAGGCGCGCCCGGCCGATGTACGGATGATCATGATCGATCCGAAGATGCTGGAGCTGTCGGTGTACGACAGGATTCCGCATTTGCTCGCGCCGGTCGTCACCGACATGAAGGAAGCCGCCAACGCGCTGCGCTGGTGCGTCGCCGAGATGGAACGCCGCTACAAATTGATGGCCGCAGTGGGCGTGCGCAACCTCGCGGGCTTCAACAAGAAAGTGCGCGACGCCGAAGCGGCGGGCCAGCCATTGCCCGATCCATTGTTCAAGGCGAACCCCGACGCGCCCGGCGACAAGGCACAACCGCTGCAACCGCTGCCGTTCGTGGTGGTGGTGATCGACGAGTTCGCCGACATGATGATGATCGTCGGCAAGAAGGTCGAGGAACTGATCGCGCGGCTCGCCCAAAAGGCGCGCGCGGCGGGCGTGCACCTGGTGCTGGCGACGCAGCGCCCGTCGGTGGACGTGATCACGGGCCTGATCAAGGCGAACATTCCGACCCGCATCGCGTTCCAGGTTTCCTCGAAGATCGACTCGCGAACGATCCTCGACCAGTCCGGTGCGGAAACCCTGCTCGGCAACGGCGACATGCTGTACCTGCCGCCGGGCACCGCGACGCCGGAGCGCGTCCACGGCGCGTTCGTCGGCGACGACGACGTGCACAAGGTCGTAGAGTGGTTGCGCACGCAGGGCGAGCCGAACTACATCGAAGGCGTGCTGGAGGAAGTGCAGGCGCTGGGCGACGGCAAGGTCATCAACGAATCGGGCCTGCCCGAGGACGCGGAAGAAGGCGAGGGTGGCATGGACGAGTTGTACGACAAGGCCGTCCACATCGTCACCTCGTCGCGGCGCGCTTCCATTTCCGGCGTGCAGCGGCATCTCAGGATCGGCTACAACCGCGCGGCGCGTCTCATAGAAATGATGGAACAGCAGGGCGTGGTGACGCCGCCGCAGCACAACGGCAATCGTGAAGTACTGGCGCCGCCTCCATCTTGATTGTGCGATCGTCCCTGATCGCTGCAAAGTGCGACCGGTTGGTTTGCAGGCATCCCAGGTCATGAGCACTACCACGACCATCCATGGTCTGACTTTCCACAACAGCTGCCTTGAATGGTTGTCCAGGAGCGTGTCATGCGCAAATTGATTTTGCTGCTCGTACTGTCGCTGCTCGCCGGCTCCGCATTCGCCGCTACCGGCGCACGTGCGCGCCTCGACGCGTTCGCGAAGGGACTGCATTCGCTGCGCGGCGACTTCAGCCAGACGGTGTATGACGCGCACGGCAACATCACCGGTTCCAGCCACGGCATGCTCGCGCTGGAGGCGCCGCGCCTGTTCCGCTGGCAGGTGACCGATCCTTACCAGCAGTTGATCGTCGCCGACGGCAAGAAGGTCTGGGTGTACGAGCCCGACCTGCAACAGGTGACCGTGCGCGACCAGGGCTCCGAAGAGGCGCACAGCCCGTTGACGGTGTTGACCGATCTGTCGCAACTCGACACAGAATTCAAGGCAACCGACGCGGGCACCCGCGATGGGCTCGAATGGCTGCACCTCGTTTCGCGCAGCAAGGATCCGCAGTTCGAGTACGCCGAGATAGGCTTCGATGCCGCGGGTCCGCGCCGGATGGTGTTCGTGGACACCTTGGGGAATCGCACCGATATTGCGTTTTCCGGATGGGAGCGGAATCCGAGCCTGCCACCCAGCACGTTCACCTTCGTGCCGCCCAAAGGCACGGACGTGGTGGGCGATGCGTCAGCGAGCGCGCCCGCCTCGGGAGAGTAGTCGGCCGGGAGTGCCGAAGGCACGGCATTCACGCGGGATCGGAATCCTCTACGATGATCCGATGCCGCGCCGCACACCCGCACAAAAATCATTGCCGTCTTCCCTGACGGCAAAGAACAGACCGGCGCCCTTGCCGGACTTTTCAAGAGAGCAGGCGCTGTTTCCTGAATCCGACGCGTTGAAGCCGCTCGCCGAGCGGATGCGTCCGCGCACGCTCGATGAAATCGTCGGGCAGGATCGCCTGCTCGGCAAGGGCAGCGCGCTGCGGCGTGCGCTGGAGGCTGGCAGCGTGCATTCGATGGTGTTGTGGGGGCCGCCCGGCTGTGGCAAGACCACGCTGGCGCTGCTGGTCGCGCAATATGCCGACGCGCATTTCCAGGCCATCTCCGCCGTGCTGTCCGGGCTGGCCGATGTGCGCAAGGCCTTGGCCGAAGCCGAGGCTTTGTACGCGCAGGGCCGGCGCAGCGTGTTGTTCGTGGACGAGGTGCACCGCTTCAACAAGGCCCAACAGGACGCGTTTCTTCCTCACATCGAGCGCGGCGTGATCGTTTTCGTGGGCGCGACCACCGAGAATCCCTCGTTCGAGCTCAATTCCGCGCTGCTCTCGCGCTGCCGCGTGCACGTGATGGACGCGGTCGGTGCGGACGATATCGTGATTGCATTGCGGCGCGCGCTGGCCGACGAGGAACGGGGACTCGGGGCGTTGCACCTGCAGGTCGATGACGAAGCGTTGTCGCTGATGGCGAAAGCTGCGGACGGCGACGTGCGGCGCGCGCTGACGTTCCTCGAGATCGCCGCGGAATTGGCGCACGACGGCCGCATCGATGAATCCACCTTGCAACAGGTGCTGGCTGATCGCACGCGCCGTTTCGACAAGGGCGGCGAGCAGTTCTACGACCAGATCTCCGCGTTGCACAAATCGGTGCGCTCCTCCGATCCCGACGCCGCGCTGTACTGGCTGGTGCGGATGCTGGACGGCGGTTGCGAGCCGTTGTACTTGGCACGCCGGATGGTACGCATGGCGACCGAGGACATCGGTCTTGCCGATCCGCGCGCGTGGCAATTGGCGCTGCACGCGTGGGACACCTACGAACGCCTCGGCTCGCCCGAAGGCGAACTCGCGCTGGCCGAGGCTGCCTTGTATCTGGCGATGGCACCCAAGAGCAATGCGGCTTACGTCGCGTATGGCGCCGCGCGTGCAAACGTGCGCGAAACCGGCACGCTGGAAGTGCCGATGCACCTGCGCAATGCGTCGACCAAGCTGATGAAGGGACTCGGCTACGGCAAGGGCTACCAATACGACCCCGACGTCGAGGGCGGCGTCGCGCTGGATCAGCAATGCCTGCCCGATGCGCTGGTCGGCACCGAGTTCTACGCGCCGACCGCGAACGGTGTCGAGGCGAAGATCCGGGAGAAGCTCGACGCGCTGCGGAAGGCGCGGGCACAAGCGCGCCTGCGCTGACAGGCTTGCGTTGCTCCATCCGGTTACGGGATACCGGGGAGGCACGGCGGCACGTCGTGCACACGCGCCGTGGCGGGGCATCGCCGCCCCGCCGCGGCGAAGCCTTTCAATGCCCGATTTCCTTGCTGTTCGCGTTGAGTTCCTGGTTCAACTGCTTCTGCTGCTGCTTGGTGATGTACCTGAAGTGGTTCTTGCTGTCGGCGCCGTTGTCCATGGCGTCGGCGCGCTGCTGCTCGGCAATGGAGCGGTCTTCCGTGCGCAGCGCGTGCGCCTGGGCGCGGGTGAGTTCGCCTTCGCGCACCTGTTCGGTGATGCGATGGTTTTGATTCTGCACGCGATCCAGCACCTGGTCCCGGCGCGGATGACGGTGTTCGAAGCGGGAGTCACCGGCAAAGCTCGGCGCGGCCACGGCCAACGCGGTGAGACCCAGCAACAGCAAGCTGACAGTACGGCTGGACGAACGCATGGTGTGTACTCCTGTAGGGCTGACGCAGAATGTGTCAGGCAAAGGCAAAAACGCCGCAGCTTGAACCGGGTTGACGGGGAGAGGCAGTGAGCCGTTGTCGTGCATTCAGGCGGCGTGCCTGTTGCGTTTCGTTCGCATGTCGCGATGCAGCCATGGCGGCAAGGTGGCGTCGGTGCGACTTCGGCGCAGACAAGCCGACGTACGTGTCGCATGGTTTCCCCTGGAATGGCGGACGGTGAGACGGGTGGTTTGCCCGCGCGGGAACGTGCCGCGATAATGCAGCGTTTGGCATTTTGCCGGAAGGATTATCCATGCTGGACCCGGTATTGCTGCGCGCGCACCTCGCCGACACGGCGGCACGGCTGAATACGCGTGGCTTTGATCTCGATGTCGCGTCGATCGAATCGCTGGAAGCCGATCGCAAGCGCCTCGCGACCCAAACCCAGGAACTGCAGGCGCAGCGCAACGCGCGGTCCAAGGCTATCGGGCAGGCGAAGGCAAAAGGCGAAGACACAACTCCGATCATGGCCGAGGTCGCCGGCATCGGCGACAAGCTGAAGGCCAACGAGGCAGCACTGGCCGAGGTGCAGCAGAAGCTGTCGGCGATCGCGCTCGGCATTCCGAACCTGCCGAACGCGTCGGCGCCGCTTGGCAAGGACGAATCGGAAAACGTCGAGGTGTCGCGCTGGGGCACGCCGCGCGCGTTCGATTTCGCGGTGAGGGACCACGTCGAGCTCGGCGCGCGCCACGGGTGGCTGGACGGCGAGGCCGGTGCGAAGCTGTCCGGTGCGCGCTTCACCGTGCTGCGCGGGCAGCTCGCGCACCTGCACCGCGCGCTCGCGCAGTTCATGCTGGACCTGCACACCCGCGAGCACGGCTACACCGAATGCAACGTGCCGTTGCTGGTGAATCCCGAAACCATGCAGGGCACGGGGCAGTTGCCGAAGTTCGAGGAGGATTTGTTTTCGACGACCGTTGGAGAAACGAAGCGCTATTTGATTCCGACGGCGGAAGTATCGCTGACCAACCTGGTGCGCGATTCGATCGTCGAAGCCGACGCGCTGCCGATGCGCCTGACCGCACATACCCCGTGTTTTCGCGCGGAGGCGGGCAGCTATGGCAAGGACGTCAAGGGCATGATCCGTCAGCACCAGTTCGAGAAAGTGGAACTGGTACAGATCGTCGAGCCCTCGAAATCATTCGAGGCGCTGGAAGAATTGACCAGCCATGCCGAAAAGGTGCTGTGGAAGCTGGAGCTGCCGTACCGCAAGATGGCGCTGTGCACGGGCGACATGGGTTTTGCTGCGGCCAAGACTTACGATCTGGAAGTTTGGCTGCCCTCGCAGAACATGTATCGCGAGATTTCGTCGTGCTCCAACTGCACCGATTTCCAGGCGCGCCGCATGCAGGCGCGCTGGCGAAATCCTGCGACGGGAAAGCCGGAACTTGTGCACACGCTCAATGGCTCGGGTCTTGCGGTAGGTCGCTGCTTGATCGCCGTGATGGAGAACTATCAGAACCCCGATGGTTCGATCAGCGTGCCGAAAGCGCTGCGGCCGTATATGGGCGGTATAGAGCGGATCGAGTAGCCGATGTTCGGCTCACGGCGATGGACATCCTAGAATCGTCATTCCGGCGCAGGCCGGAATCCAGCTTGCTATCCGACAAGAGCAAATGGATTCCGGGTTCCGCCCCGATGAAACCGGGTCGGCCCCGGAATGACGAAACTGGTGTCATGGAGAGGTGGCTGAGTGGTCACAAGTTCGCCGGGAGCGAACTTGGACAGCCGAAAGGCTGGCCCTGAGCGTAGCGAAGGGTGAGTCTCAGGGACGAGACGAACAACAGCACCGGACTTGACTGCGGAGTCAGGATGCCGGAACGAACATCGGCACAGCCGATGGCCCGGAGGGCGAGGCGCAGGATGCGCCGAGTAAATCCGGCACACGTTGTTCGGGTTACGGAGAGGTGGCTGAGTGGTCTAAAGCACCGGACTTGACTGCGGAGGCAGGATGCCGGAGCGAACATCGGCGCAGCCGATGGCCCGCAGGGCGAGGCACAGGACGTGCCGAGTAAATCCGGCGTACGTTGTTCGGGTTACGGAGAGGTGGCTGAGTGGTCTAAAGCACCGGACTTGAAATCCGGCGTACGGTTCGCCGTACCGTGGGTTCGAATCCCACCCTCTCCGCCAGAAATGCAAACGCCCCTTGTGGGCGTTTTTGCATTTCTGTGGGAGTGGTGGTGTGGACGGACCCACTCGGGTTGGACAAAATCGCCGGGAGCGATTTTGGACAGCCGCAGGCTGGCCCGAGCGCAGCGAGGGGAGGCTCAGGGACGAGCCGAACAATCCCACCCTCTCCGCCAACCATGCACGTAAGCACCTGATCTCAAAAACATTCATGACCATCGTGCTGGCGCTCCCCACCGAAACCCTGGCGCGTGGGCGTCGCCTTGAGCGATGCGGCGTGACCCCTCCGCTCCGGGCTTGACGACAAAGCAGCCGAGATGGTTCGACTACCTCCATTGACAACCCTCCGGGCGCCGAGTATCGTTGGCAGTAACAACTAATGTCCCTCATGTCCAGAACTGCCGCCAAATCGCTATTGCTCGACGCGAGCCTGCTTCGCGACGCCGAAGCTTTGCATTCCGCGCTTTCCGGATTGCTCCGGGTCTATCAGTTTCGCGATCGCGACCGGATCTGCTGCTACGACATCTCTGTGACGCAGTGTTACGCGCTGGAAGAATTGGCGGAAAAGGGTCCCAGCCGCAGCCAATCCCTGGCTGAAGCCCTGTTGCTCGACAAGAGCACGACAACGCGAGTCGTGGATGCATTGGTTCGCAAAGGTTACGCGAAACGGCGCCCCGATCCCGATGATGCACGCGCCGTCATCCTCTGTGTGACGGCGGCGGGTCGCAAGCTGTACGAGAAGATCAATCGGGAACTGATCCAGCAGCAGGCTGAGCTGCTGCGCGATTTTGATCCCGGTTTGCGCAATGGAGCCACCAAGGTCATCGAAGGGCTGGCGCGTGCGGCGCAGGCACGATTTGTCTCCGGCGTGAGCGTCGGACGCTGCGACCCCGCATGCGGGACGGATGCCGTTGCGGCCAGGTGCGGGTAAAAAATTTGCCTGATTAGTTGGTACCAGGATGAGATCATGATCGAGATCCGACCCGCTTCTCTCGCAGATGCTGCTGCGATTGCCGCCATCTACAACCAGGGAATTGCCGCCCGTTCGGCCACCTTCGAAGTGGTGCCGCGCCGATCCGAGGACATCGAACAGCGTATTGCCGACCCGCAGTATCCGGTATTGGTCGCAACGAACGGCGGAACGGTCGCGGGTTGGGCGGGGCTTTCCAGTTATCGCCCACGCGAATGCTACGCCGGTATCGCCGAATTCTCGTTCTATGTCGAAGCCGCGTCGCGCGGTCGTGGTTACGGCAAGCAACTGCTCCAGGCCCTGATCGTTGCTGCGCGCGAACGCGGGTTCTGGAAACTGGTCTCGCGAATATTCCCTTTCAATGAGGCGAGCCTCACGGCCTGCCGCGCGCTGGGCTTTCGCGAAGTCGGAATCTACGAAAAGCACGGACAGCTCGACGGCCACTGGCTGGATGTGGTGATCGTCGAGCGCCTCATTCCCGAAAACCTTGCCACCCCACCCGTTGCTGCCGGAGCAGCAGCGGTTCTTTCGGAGTAACGTCGATGAATGCTTCACTGCCTGTCGTTGTCATCGGAGCGGGGCCTGTCGGGTTGGCCGCCGCAGCCCACCTGCTGGCACGGGGTCTGACTCCCCTGGTGCTGGAAGCCGGTGAACGCATCGGAACGGGCGTGTTGCGATGGAAGCATGTGCGCATGTTCTCGCCCTGGGAGTTCACCATTGATCGTGCCGCAGGCGCCTTGCTCACCAGGCATGGCTGGAGCGCGCCCGATCGTTCCGTGTTTCCCACGGGCGGAGAGGTGGTTTCGGAGTACTTGCAGCCTTTGGCCGCTTTACCCGAAATCGCACCGCACGTGCGGACCGGTTCGCGTGTTGTGGCGATTGCCAAGCAGCACCGCGATCGCATGAAGGATGCGCAGCGTAACGACGTGCCTTTCCTGGTGCGCTTCGTCGACCCGGGTGGTGAGCAGGAAATTCTGGCGCACGCAGTGATCGATGCGTCGGGAACCATCGGTACGCCGAATCCGCTGGGTGCTTCGGGAATCCCGGCCATTGGCGAACGCGCACTGCAGGAACACGTTTTCTACGGCATGCCCGATGTGACGGGAGAACACCGCGCACGCTTTGCCGACAAACGTGTGCTGGTGGTTGGCAGCGGGCACTCCGCATTCAATGTCCTCTCCGATCTGGCACGGCTTTCACGTGAGGCGCCGGCCACGCAGATCCATTGGGCGATCCGTCGTTCGTCCTTGCGCCGTGTACTGGGAGGTGGCGAGAACGATCAGCTCAAGGAACGTGGTCGCCTGGGGATTCTGGTCGGCAGGTTGGTCGACGAGGGTGTCCTGCACGTTGCCACCGATTTCCACCTCGATCGGCTGGAGACGACATCCAGCGGAATCGTGGCATACAGCGGCGGCAGAGCACTGCCGCCGGTTGACGAGATCGTCGCGACGACGGGTTTCCGTCCCGACCTTGGTGTGCTTTCAGAACTGCGCATCGCCCTGGATCAAGGCACGCAAGCGCCCGTGGCGTTGGCGCCCCTGATCGATCCCAACCTGCACAGTTGCGGCAGCGTGCAGCCGCACGGCGCCGAAGAACTCAAGCACCCCGACAGCAACGTGTATATCGTCGGCATGAAGAGTTACGGCCGCGCACCAACCTTTCTGCTGCTTACGGGCTATGAGCAGGTGCGTTCTGTCGCGGCGGCGATCGCCGGCGACTGGGACGCCGCACGCCGGGTCGAACTGGTGCTTCCGGAAACCGGGGTTTGCACTACCCATTTCGCTGACGAAGATGCGGTGGCCAAAACCTCGTCCACCTGCTGCGGCCAAAAGGCAGAAGCCGCGGTTCAGGCGTGCGGTTCGCCATGTTGTGGCGGACCGGCTCCTGCTGATGTGGACGCATGCGGCGTGCAGGATCTTGACGCCATTTCGAGCAAGTTCGGCTGCGAGTGTGGCTCGGCGCCGCTGCGAGAAGAGACTGCGCGATCCTGCTGCACAGCATGACGACGCCGGTGGAACAACGCCGGTGTCGGGTGACTGGGATTGTGCCAGTGTGTCCTCCGGGGGTGTTGTCCTGCACACATGCTCCACCGAAAAAACCGGCATGCCAAACTTCCGGACGACCTGAGAGATGTCAGGTCCTGACATGGTGAAGCGGGGGACCTTCAAGCATGCTGAAGGTTGCACTGAGCGTGCCCCTCATCACTGCACCACCCTCTCCGCCAGTCTCTGACCGGTCTACACTCTCACGCATCCCCCGCAACGGAGCATGCGATGACAGACGAACGCAAGCCCAAGATCGAGCCTTATCAGGGTTCCGCTGGTGGCTGGGGATCGGTCAATTCGGTCAAGGCGATCCTGCAGCGCGAGAAGGTGCCGATTCCCTCGACCGTGCGGGAGCTGTGGCGGCAGAACAAGCCCCGCGGTTTTACCTGCGTGTCGTGTGCATGGCCCCAGCCCGAGAAGCCGGCCAAATTCGAGTTCTGCGAGAACGGCGCGAAGGCCAGTGCGTGGGAGCTGACGAGCTTGCGCACCACGCCGGAATTTTTCGCGCAACATACCTGCGCGGAATTGCGCACGTGGAGCGACCACGATCTCGAGCAGCAAGGTCGGCTGACGCATCCCATGCGCTACGACCGCGCCAGCGACAAGTACGTGCCTTGTGAATGGGACGAGGCGTTCCGCGCAATCGGCAACGAATTGAAGCAGCTCGATCCGAAATCGGTGGTGTTCTACGCCTCCGGTCGCGCGTCGCTCGAAACGAGTTATCTCTACGCGCTGTTCGCGCGGCTGTACGGCAACAACAACCTGCCGGACTCATCCAACATGTGCCACGAGGCGACAGGCGTCGCGCTGCGCAAGAGCGTCGGTTCGGCGGTCGGCACGGTGGTGCTCGATGATTTCACCAAGACCGACTGCATCGTGTTCTTCGGCCAGAACGCCGGCGTCAACAGCCCGCGCATGCTGCACGATTTGCAGAAGGCAGCGAAACGCGGCGCGCCGATCATCGTATTCAACCCTTTGCGCGAACGCGGGTTGGAGCGTTTCACCAATCCGCAAAGCCCGGTCGAACTCCTGATGGGGAAGGAGACGCCGCTGGCGACGCAGTACCTCCAGGTCAAGGCCGGCGGCGACATCGCCGCGATCACCGGGCTGTGCAAAGCATTGCTCACCCTGGACGATGAGGCCCAGGAACGTGGCATGCAACGCGCGCTGGATCAATCATTTGTAGCGCAACATTGCCATGGTTTCGATGAGTTTGCGGGGTTCGTGCGTGCGCAATCGTGGGAGGACATCGAGTCGGCGTCGGGCCTGGCGCGCGCTGCGCTCGAACGTGCGGCGCAAACCTATGCCCAAGCGAGCGCCGTGATCGGCGTGTACGGCATGGGTCTCACCCAGCACGTGCTGGGCGAATACAACATCCACATGCTCGCGAACCTGCTGCTGATGCGCGGCAACATCGGCAAGCCTGGTGCCGGCCTGTGTCCGGTGCGCGGGCATTCCAACGTGCAGGGGCAGCGCACCGTCGGCATCGCCGACGATCCAGCGCTGGTGCCGCTGGATCGTTTGGCCGAACAATACGGATTCGAGCCGCCGCGCGAGAAGGGATTGAATACCGTCGAAACTTGCGAAGGTGTATTGAACGGGACCGTACGCGGCTTCATCGGCCTCGGCGGCAATTTCCTGCGTGCGATCCCGGAACAGGAGCGGGTCAACGCCGCATGGAACAAGCTGCGCCTCACCGTGCAGATTGCGACCAAGCTCAACCGGTCGCACCTGGTCAACGGCGAAGTCGCGTATTTGTTGCCATGCCTCGGCCGCATCGAGCGCGTGGTCGAGAACGGCAAGGAACAGGTGCTCTCGACCGAGGATTCCACCAGTTGCATCCACGCCTCCGTCGGCAAGGCGGCGCCCGCCAGTCCGGAACTCAAATCCGAAACGCGGATCGTGGTGGAACTCGCCAAGGCGACGCTTGCACCGAATCCCAAGGTGCCATGGGATGGATGGGCCAACGATTACGCGACGATTCGGGATTCGATCGAACAGACCTACCCGGAACAATTCGCGGACTACAACAAGCGAATGTGGACGCCCGGCGGATTCCACCGCCCGAATTCCGCGCGCGAACGGGTCTGGAAAACCGACACCGGCAAGGCCAATTTCATCGTGCCGCCCGCGCTGGTCGCGACCGGATTCGAGGATGCACCCGACCGCTTCCGGTTGATGACCATGCGGTCGAACGATCAGTTCAACACCACCGTTTACGGCTACGACGACCGTTTCCGCGGCATCGATGGTACCCGCGAGGTGGTGTTGATGAACAAGGACGACATCGCGCGCATGGGATTGCACGATGGTCAGACGGTCAAGCTGGTCTCCGATGCCGGTGACGGCGTGTCGCGCGAAGTTGGCGGTCTGCGGGTAGTGACGTTCGACATTCCGACCGGTTGCGTCGGCGGCTATTACCCAGAATGCAATCCGCTGATCCCGCTGTCGCACCACGCGAAGTTCAGCAAGACGCCGGCGGCAAAGTCGGTGCCGGTGCGGGTTGTTGCGTGACAGTCGCCGTCCGTTCCCGAGTTGGCTCGCCTTTCTCCTCCCCCTTCAAGGGGGGAAGTCGGGAGGGGGATGGGTTTCTCTCGATTGCCGTCGAGAACGCGCGCGACTTGAACACCATCCCCACCCAACCCTCCCCTTGGAGGGGAGGGCTTATGTCTTTCATGGTTGAGGTCTACGCCGCGACGCGCGACTCGCCCGCAATCTGTTCGTGTGCCCGTGCCATCGCGGCTTCGCGCTGCGCGGCGCCGAGGTTCAGGCCTTCGGCGCGCACGAATTCCACGTCGCGGATGCCAATGAAGCCGAACACGTGCTTGAGATAGGTTTCTTGGAAGTCGATGGCTGTCATCGAACCTTCGCTGTAGATGCCGCCACGCGCGGACGCGACGATCACGCGCTTGCCGCCGGCGAGACCGACCGGCCCGTTCTCGGTGTAGCGAAAGGTCTTGCCTGCGATCAGGATCCGATCGAACCATGCCTTGAGTTGCGACGGGATCGTGAAGTTGTACATCGGTGCGCCGATCACCACGATATCGGAAGCCATGAATTCGTCCAGGATTTCGGCATTGCGCGCCATGCACGGATGACCTTCGGCCAGCACGGGCGTGTAGTGGGGCAGTGTCTGGGCGGCAAGATCCCGACGGACCACTTCGATGCCGGGATGTTCCGCACGCAGGCGCGCCACGATCGCCGCGGTGAGGCTGCGCGAGGCGGAATTTTCGCCGAGAACGCTTGAATCGATGTGCAGCAGTTTCATGATCGTTTACCGATAAGCCGCGTCCCGCGGCGACACGCAAACTATAGGCACCGGGCGCGGCTTCGATAAGATGGCGCGGCCCGAACGCATCGTTCGTCATGGAGAACAACGTGGCCGCTGCCTACGGAACCTTGCCCGACCTCAATGACTTGTATTTTTTCGCGGCGGTGGTCGAACACGGCGGATTTTCCGCGGCGGGTCGCGCGCTCAACGTGCCGAAATCGCGCCTGAGCAAACGCGTGTCGCAACTCGAGGAATCGCTTGGCGTGCGCCTGCTGCAGCGGACCACGCGAAAGTTCGTGGTCACCGAGGCGGGCGAACGCTTCTATCGCCACTGTCAGGCAATGCTCGCCGAGGCGCGTGCGGCGACCGAGGATGCAGTGTCCCTGGGCGGCGAGCCGCGCGGCCTGGTGCGCATAAGTTGTCCTGTATCGCTGACGCAAAGCCTGCTGGCGCCGTTGTTGCCGCGATTCCTGGCGCAGTACCCACAAGTCCAACTTCGCGTGCTGTCGAGCAACCGGCGCGTGGACGTGATCGGCGAAGGCTACGACGTGGCCATCCGCGTGCGAGACAAGCTGGATTCGGATGCGGAACTGGTGGCGCGCAGCTTCGGACCCAAGCGCGTGGTCCTGGTGGCGAGTCCGGCATTTCTCGCGGAGCACGGCGAGCCACACAGCCCGCAGGATCTGTCCGCGCTTCCGGTGTTGAGCCTCTTCGAGCACGAGGGCGACCAGGCGTGGGAACTGTATGACCGCGCCTGCAACAAGACCCAAGTACCGGTGCGGCCACGCCTGATCAGTGGCGAGTTCCGGGTGCTGATCGATGCGGCGTTGCAAGGCGTCGGCATCGCGTGGGTGCCGGAATCGTCGTGCATCGATGAGTTGCGCAGTGGACGCTTGCGCGTGGTGCTGCCCGAGTGGGGCCTGCCGCAGGGCATCCTGCACATCGTCTATCCGAGCCGTCGCGGCATGTTGCCCGCGGTGCGCGCACTGGTGGGTTTCCTGGCCGACGCATTCGAGCACGAACGAGAGGGGAGCGACCTGTTTGAATGCCATCCGTCCTGAGCCTGAGGTTTCCCCACGAATTTCACGCGCACGCCTGCATGTGGTTGACGACGTCGGTTGGCAGGCGTCGCAAGCGTTCCAGCCATTGTGATGCTCGATCCAGCGGCCATCCGCGGGCC
>Ga0070737_10001640_pt1 | contig 30779 bp, 23 predicted proteins | sample Coa_R1_10_FD_66438 | JGI IMG/M metagenome (GOLD analysis project Ga0070737, IMG submission 66438) | Surface soil microbial communities from Centralia Pennsylvania, which are recovering from an underground coalmine fire - Coalmine... | ecosystem: Environmental > Terrestrial > Soil > Unclassified... | reverse complement strand
CTGTGCGGCCTCCCGTTGGTCGGCCCCGAGCTGCACAACAACTTTGGAGTAGACAAACCATCATAGGAGAAAAAAGTTATGACGACGGCGCCGTACATCAACGGGCAACCAATCGAAATCGATCCCGCGGCCATGACGCCGGTGGTGAACCCCGCCAACGGCAAGCCCTTTTCCAAAGTCTTCATGGCGCGTCCGGAACATATGACGCGCGCGATCGATGCGGCCTACGCCGTCAAAGATGTCTGGGGCAACACTCTGCCATCGGAGCGCGAACTGATTCTGATCCGCGCCGCGGACGCGCTGGAGTCCATGCGCAGCGAGGTGGTCGACCTGTTGATCGAAGAGGGCGGCGCAACTTTTGGAAAATCGCAGTTCGAAGTTTCCTTCGTGGTGGGCGTGCTCCGCTCCGCCGCGGGCGAATGCCGCCGCATTTTTGGGCAGACGCTTCCCTGCGATATTCCGGGCCGGATCTCGCTGGCCATTCGCCGTCCGTTGGGAGTGGTTGGCGGAATCGCGCCATTCAACTTTCCGCTCATTCTCGCCACCAAGAAAGTGGCTTTCGCCCTGGCGGCCGGCAACACCTTTGTGCTGAAGCCGTCCGAGGAGACCTCCCTGGTCGGCCTCAAAATCGCCGAAATTTTCGATAAGGCCGGCTTGCCTCCCGGCGTGCTGAACGTCGTTCCCGGCGACGGCCCCACCTTGGGAGCTGTCCTCTATAGCGATCCCCGCGTGAAAGCCATCCTGTTTACCGGGTCCACCACCGTCGGCCGCCAGATCGGCGTCGAATGTGCGAAGCGCGGCAAGAAGTTCGATCTCGAAATGGGCGGCAAGAGCCCCCTGCTGGTGATGAAAGACGCCAATCTGCCGTACGCGGTCGATACGGCCTGCTTCAGTTTGTTCATTCATCAGGGGCAAATCTGCATGGCCGGATCGCGCGTGATCGTGGAAGAGCCGGTTTACGAGCAATTTCTCGATTTATTTGTGGCCAAGGTGAAATCGCTCAAAGTGGGCGATCCGCGCGATCCGGATACGGTCATCGGTCCGCTAATCCGCGCCTCGCAGTGCCCTTTCATCGCAGGCCGCATCGAGACATCAAGGGCGCAGGGGGCGCGGGTGTTATGCGGCGGCACTTACGAGGGAAATTATTTCGCGCCCACCGTCCTCGCCGACGTGACACCCGCCATGCCGGTTTTCCAGGAAGAATTGTTCGGCCCTGTCGCCAGCGTCATCAAAGCAAAGGATGCGAACGATGCCATCCAGTTAGCCAATAATACCCGCTACGGCCTGACCTCCGCCGTCATTACGAACGATTTGCAACTCGCCATGCGATGCGCCTTGGAACTGGAATCGGGCTCCGTGCACATCAACGGTTCCACCATTCACGACGAGCCGCACGGGCCATTCAGCGGCGTTAAGGACTCCGGCATGGGGCGCGAGGGCGGCCAGTGGTCCATGGACGATCTCACCCAGTTGAAATGGGTCACCATTCAGCAGGGCCAAGCCCATTATCCGTTTTAGGGCGGCCATTGCCGCACGCCGCGGCGGGAGTGATTACCGCTTCCGCTGACCTTGCGCCTGATGCCGGATCTTCTTCTTCATCGATCCGCGCGCCACGCTGGCGGGGCGCTTGGCCTTCGGTGCGGCCTTCTTCCGTGCGGCGCGCTTGACCTTCTTACGTTCTGCTTTATCGGTAAGGTTCTTCGTGTTCATCAGTCTCTTTTCAATCCCGCGTACTTTTCCACCAGCTTCTTTAATCCGTAACCGGGGAAGTTCACCGTGATCTTAGCATCCTCGCCCTCGCCTTCGCGGCGCACCACCGTGCCCCGGCCGTATTTCGGATGGTCCACCGTCATTCCAGTGCGCGCGGCTCTCTGCGGCGGGCGCGGAGCCGCCGGGCGTGGCATGCTCGGTTGCGCGGCCGGTCTTACGGGCGCGCTTTCGACCGGCGGCTTCGGGCCGTTAAAGCTCTTGCCCCGCTCGCCGAAAAACTGGTGAATGTTTTCGAGCGAGTTGACCGTCTTGCCCGTGAACATATTCCGCTTCGCGGCCTGTTGCACTTCGTGGCGTTCGAGAAAAAGTTCCAGTTCCGCCGGTTGCTCGCGCTTGCCAATCTCCACCATCAGTTGCGGCGGAATTTCGCTCAGGAAGCACGATGGCATCGACCGTTCCGGCTCGCGCCCCCCGAACCGCCGCCGGTACTTCGCCCAGGTCAGGATCAGCCGTTTGCGGGCGCGCGTCATGCCCACATAGCACAGGCGCCGCTCCTCTTCGAGCGCTTCGGGAGAAACGGCCGACCGGCTATGCGGAAATAACCCCTGCTCCATGCCGGCAATGAATACCGCCGGAAACTCGAGCCCCTTGGCGTTGTGCAGCGTCATCAGGGTTACGGGCGCGGTCTGGTCGTAGGCATCGGCTTCTGCCACCAGCGCCGCGTGGTCCAGAAAATCGGCGATGGTTTCGCCCCGCTCGGCCGCTTCCGCCGCGGCGCTGATCAATTCGTCCAGGTTCTCCAGGCGCGTTTCCGATTCCGGCGTTTTCTCCTGGAGCAGCATGTCCCGGTATCCGGTTTTTTCCAGAATGAAGCGGATCGCCTCCGGCAGCGGCAGCGTGCCCGCGGCCTCCGCTATCTTCCGCATCATGTCCCGGAAACTCACCAGCGCCGCGTGCGCCCGCGCCGCCAGTTTCTGCTCCTCGATTGCGTCTTCCAGCGCGCCCCACATGCTCAGGTTGCGCTCCCGCGCCAGCGTCTCAATCTGCTCCACCGTGGCGCGCCCGATTCCCCGCGCCGGTGTGTTGATCACGCGCTGCAGGCTGGCCGAATCCGCTTGCGAAACCGCCAGCTTCAGGTACGCAATCATGTCCCTGATTTCCGCCCGCTGATAAAAGCTGAAACCGCCCACAATGTTGTATTTCCGCCCGTACCGCCGCAGCGCTTCTTCAATCTGCCGCGATTGAAAATTCGTCCGGTACAGGACCGCTACGTGGTCTTGCGGATGCGAAGAGAGCAGCCGGTCGATATGGTGCGCGATGAACAGCGCCTCGTTCTCCCCATCCGGCGCCGTGTACAATCCGATGCGCTCGCCCGCCGCCGATTCCGTCCACAGCTTTTTACCGATCCGCGCCTTGTTGTTTTCCACCACCGCGCCCGCCGCCGACAGAATGTTCTGCGTCGACCGGTAATTCTGCTCCAGGCGGATGATTTTCGCGTTCGGAAAATCGCGCTCGAAATCCAGAATGTTTTTGATATCGGCGCCGCGCCAGCTATAGATCGATTGATCTTCGTCGCCCACCACGCAAACATTTTGGTGCGATTCCGAAAGCAGGCGCATCAGCTCATACTGGCTGCGGTTGGTGTCCTGGTATTCGTCGATCAGCACGTAGCTCAAGCGCCGGTTCCAGGCGTCGCGCGTGGCCGTATCGTGCCGCAGCAACCGTACGGTTTCGAGCAGCAGATCGTCGAAATCCAGCGCGTTGGCCGAGCGCAGCGCGCCTTCGTAAAACTGGTATAAGGCGGCCAGCCGCTCGCTTTCCAGGGTGGTGGCGTCGCGAAACAGATCTTCCGGGCTTTGTTTGCGGTTCTTGGCGTGGCTGATGCGCGAAAGCGCCGCGCGGTATTGCAGAAAATCCTTCTCGTCGAAACCCAGCGCGCGGTAGCCGGACTTGATGACCGTCAGTTGGTCGTCGTCGTCGTAAATCGTGAACCGGCGCGTGAAACCCGGCCGGATCTGCGCTAAAGGGTCGCCGTCGCGCCGCAGCAGCCGCACGCAAAAGGAGTGGAATGTTGCCACATTCGGGGCGGCGTTGGGATTGGCGCTGTTTTCCAGCCAGTTCGGCGCGGCTTCGGCCAGCAGCGCATGGACGCGCTCCCGCATCTCGCCGGCGGCCTTATTTGTGAAGGTCACCGCCAGAATGGCGGAAGGAGGCACCCGCAGTTCGGTAATGATGTAGGCAATGCGATGCGTGATGACGCGCGTTTTGCCGCTGCCCGCGCCCGCCAGAATCAGCAGCGGACCTTCCGTGTGGACAACGGCCTCGCGTTGCGGCGCATTCAGCCCTTTAAGAAAATCCATGAGCGAGACGGCCATTCGAGTCTAGCATGCGCCCGCCCCCGCTCCCCCGCGCCTTACCGCTGTGGAACGGGCGAGCGCAACGGCGTGCCCGGCCCCGGCGGAATCAAAAGCGCGGTCACGACCACCAGCAACAGAACGATCAGCATCAAAACGTCCGGATCTATCATGGGTCTCCCTTTGAGACCAGGCCTGTACCCACGAGCGATCCATTAGAGACGAAGGACGACGAGCGATTTCCGCCGGAGGGCGCCTGCTTTGATTGTGTGGACCACTACAGTCTATCACACCTCAATGAAACGTATTCGGAAACCGCTCCAATATTCCGCCTGCCATGCTGACGGGTGCATTGCTTCCAGGTCTCCCGGTTCCGGGTAAGCCTTCCGAGCCGCGACCGTCAGGGAGCGGGCCCGGCAGCGAGCACCTTCAAAACAGAAGACTTCCCTGGAGGTCCTACGCACCGCTACACGCATACTGGAATGAGTGCCGTGGGCGCCCACCGTCCCATTTTGTGCTTCCCGATCCTGCCGTGGTGTATAATGGGGAGGCATTTGACTCTTGTTTTCGTCTCTACAGTGAAAGGGAGTGCGTGAGTCTATCCGCACTCCCTTTTTTGCTATGGAAGCGGCCCGACAGGTTAAGTGCATTTTTTAAGAAGAAGGAAACGAGGCAGATGAAAGAAAAAGGTACAGTGAAGTGGTTCAACGCAGCCAAGGGCTACGGTTTTATCCAAAGGGAGAATGGAGAAGATGTGTTTGTCCACTTCTCCGCCATCCAATCCCAGGGCTACCGCACGCTGGATGAAGGCTCCAGAGTAGAATTTGAGGTGACCAAAGGCCCGAAAGGCTTGCAGGCAACCAACGTCACAGCGGCCTGATCATACCGCGGGCCGGCTGATCGCTTTTTTCGAGGGCGGGCCGGCCCGCGCTGAAAGGAATATGAGCAAAGAAGATAGCATCGAAGTTACCGGCACGGTTTTAGAAAAATTCCCCAGCGGTCTGTTCAGTGTGCAGCTCGACCATGACCGTGTTGTTCTAGCCCATCTCGCGGGCCGCCTCCGGCGCAATCGCATTCGCGTTCTGGCCGGCGACAAAGTCACCCTGGAACTTTCTCCCTACGACTTAACCAAGGGGCGGATCACCTTCCGTCACCGGTAAACTCCCTGGAACGAAAATACTTTAAGTACTGAGCAATTGCATTCCAATGCGCAAAATAGTTCCATTCGTGTTAGAAAAGAATCAGTGTGAGGATTGGGCCAAAAGCAGTCACAGGTTTTCCTCTTTTTTTGCGTACACCCCACACGGCCTTGTAAACTATTGGGAGCAAAGGGCAAGTCTGCCATATGAAGGAACCAAACCGTCCGGAAGAGCGACGGAAAACCCGAGTTAAGGGGAGTCCCGCCAATATAATCAAGGCGGAGGTTGGCGTGGACAAACCTAAAGGCACGCAATCGAAAACGCGCAGACAGGGGGCGGATACGATTGAAGATCTTACCTCGATCCTTTCCCAGAAAGTGGTCGGACAACCGGCGGCGACACGTGTCATCGTGCCGTACATCCAGATGTTTCAGGCAGGCTTGGCCCCTGAGGGAAGGCCCGTCGGCGTCTTCCTGCTATTAGGCCCGACCGGTACCGGTAAGACTAAGACAGTCGAAGCTTTAGCCGAAATTCTGCACGGTAGCGAAAAGAACGTTCTCAAAGTAGATTGCGGCGAATTCCAGATGGAACACGAGGTCGCCAAGCTCATCGGCGCGCCTCCCGGATACCTGGGCCACCGGGAAACCCAGCCGATGCTTACCCAGCAGAAATTAAACGCCGTCACCAGCGAAAAATGCAGCCTTTCTTTGGTGCTTTTCGATGAAATCGAAAAGGCGGCGCCTTCGATGACACGGCTTTTACTGGGTGTTCTCGATAAGGGAATTCTACGCCTGGGCGATAATTCCACCGTTAATTTCGAAAAGAGCCTGGTATTTCTTACTAGCAATCTGGGCGCGCGCGAGATGATGCGGGAAATCAATCCCGATTTCGGCTTCCAGTCCGTGAAGGCAGCCGGCGAGCCGCGGGCCGATCTCACCAGTAAACTGCAAAACATCGCCCTGGTTGCCGTCCGTAAGCGCTTCTCTCCGGAGTTCGTCAACCGCATCGATTGCATCATCACCTATCAGCCGCTCACTCCGGAATCGCTCTCCGCCATCCTCGATAAGCAGATCGCCGATTTGCAGAACCACGTCAATACGCGCCTCGGGAACCGCTCCTTCACTCTCGAAGTGCCCTTCGAAACCCGGCAGTTTCTGCTCGAGAAAGGCACCAGCCCGGAATACGGCGCGCGCGAACTCAACCGCACCATCCACCGCCAGTTGACCCAGCCGCTCGCCACCCTGGTCGCCAGCAACCAGGTGGGCCCCGGCGCCCGCGTCCGCGTGGATGTTTCCGAAGATCGCGAAAAACTGTTGATTCACGCCATCGAACAGCATGAAGCCACCGCGCCCGCGCACCCCACGGTCCTGCTGGTGGACGATAATCGCGACCTGCTCCATTTCCTCGAGCGCCTCATGGCCGATGCCGGCTGGCGCCTGCTTACGGCCGAATCCGCCACCGAAGCGCAGCGCCTCGTTCGCGAGCACAAGCCCAACGCGGCCTTGCTCGATTACATGCTGCCGGATGGCAACGGCGTCGAACTCGGTGTGGAGTTCCTGCGGAACCTGCCGAACATGCTCGTCATCGTCATGACCGGCACCATACTCCCCCCCGAGGAAGAAGCCCTTTGCGAGGAACACAATTTCCCGGTCTTGCGCAAACCCTTCCTCGCCTCCGACGTAATGAACCAGATCCGCAGCCGGCTGCTGCCGGTTTCCGGCGTCGTGCGCGCGTAAAAAGGAGCTAGAAGTTAGAAGAAGCGCTCCGCGCGCCGTCTCCTAGCTCCTGGCTTCTAAGTTCTTAGCTGCTCAAACTTACCGCCGTCCCCCACGACCGCCACCATTAAAGCCGCCATGAAAACCGCCCATGGGCGCACCGCGGAAACTCGGCCCCGCCGAAGCCCGGAAACCGCCGCGGAAACCGCTGAACCCTCGAATTGGAGGCGCAAATCCGCGGTACGGTCCATAATGGATCACCGGCGCGTAAGCGAATACAACCGGAGGAGCGAAGAAGCCATATCCGAATGGGCCCCAGAAGTATCCCGCGCCCGGAACAAACGCCCACGATGCGAACCACGGGTTCCAATACCAGCCGGTGCCATACCACCACGCCGGGTTCTCCACGTAAATGGTCTGCGCCGAAGCGATGCTGGCCTGCGCCATATACTGCGAGCGCAGCTTACTCCAGGCATACAATTCGCTAGTCTGCTGCGTATCGAACTTTTGCGCCTTCATGTGGGCCACATCCGCGGTCAGGTTTAACTGATGCCCTTTCCCCAATTCGATTTTCCGGTCGTCCGCCAGCACTGTGGCCTTGCCGTCATACACAGCCACCAAAGGAATCTTCTCGTCAAAGAGGTACAGCCCCTTCTTCAGCAATTGCGTGGTGTAGCCGTTATCCACCACCGTCACCCGGTTTTCCGGGGCGATCATGTCCACTTCCACCATCGCCCGGCCGCTCTGCAATTGCACCTGCGTGTTCGTCAGCGAATTGGAAACCATTCTCAGGGCGCTATTGTCGTCGAGGCGCAGGAAAATGCCCGGCGTAAGCAGTATCTCCGCCTTCCCTTGGGTGGTCGCGATCACTTGGCCCTGATCCACCTCGGCCGAACCTACCGAACTGTTCGTAATCGCACGCCCATCCAGCGTGACGCTCCCCTCCACGTAATTCACCGCGCCCGGTTGCGCCACAAGGTTTTGAGTTCCCGGTCCGATTTGCGCAAACAAAGCCGTTGCCGCCACCATCCCAACTGCGGCCAGTTTCAACCCCAGCTTAGCCATAGTTAATATCTCCTACTTGGTTGGATGACCCACGATCGGGCGGAGTTGCGTTACTAACATTTCCTTACAATGAAGCGCTCAGCCATCGACAATGAAGCCATTGTTTTCCGCAATGAAGCCATCGCCTTCCGCTGGCAGCTTTCCCCACGTGATAACCTAATCCAACCGGAAATGGGTTCGAATATCTCCATTGCCGTCGTGGGCGCCGGTATGGGCGGGCTTACCGCCGCGGCTACTCTGCGCCAGGCCGGCTTTGAAGTTCAGGTTTACGAGCAGGCCGCGCGCTTCGCCCGCATCGGCGCCGGTATCCAAATCATGCCGAACGCTATGAAGGTCCTCCGGCGTATCGGGATTGAGCCGCGTTTGCGAAGTATCGCTTTCCAGCCGTATTCCCACCTCAACCGCGTCTGGGACACAGGCGCGCTCCTCCGCGAACTGCCCATGCCCGAAGACCTGTTTGGCGCGCCCTACCTGTGTATCCACCGCGCGGAATTGCACGACGCCCTGCTTTCCACCCTTCCGCCCGGCAGCATCCACCTCAATAAGAAACTGGCCGGCCTCGACCAGCACGCCTCGGGCGTGACTCTCGTCTTCGCCGATGGTACCCGCGCGCGGGCGGACGCGGTGGTCGGCGCCGATGGCGTCCATTCCGTGGTGCGCGAGATCATCATCGGTCCCGACACGCCGATTCACAAAGGCCGCATCGCCTACCGCGCCGTCTTCCCCGCAGCCCTGCTCAACGGTTTCGATGCCGGCCCTTCGCGCACCAAGTGGTGGGGCGCAGACCGCCATATCGTGATCTACTACATCACCGCCGCCCGCAGCGAGATCTACTTCGTCACCAGCGTCCCCGAGCCCGCCGAGTGGCTGACCCGCGAATCCTGGTCGGCCAAGGGCGATGTGCGCGAACTGCGCCAAGCCTATGAAGGCTTCCACCCCGACGTTCGAGCAGTGCTCGCGGCCTGCCCCGATTGCCACAAATGGGCCATCCTCGAACGCGAGCCGCTCGCGCGCTGGAGCGACGGCCGGGTGGTCCTGCTCGGCGATGCCTGCCACCCCATGACGCCCTACATGGCGCAAGGCGCCGGCACCGCCATGGAAGATGCCGCGGTTCTGGCCCGCTGTCTCGCCGAAACCGGCGGCGACGATATCGAAGGCGCGTTCCGCCGCTACGAAGCCCACCGTAAACCGCGCACCTCCCGTATTCAGGCCATCTCTTCCGCCAACACCTGGATGCGGGGCGGCGACGACGATACTTCCTGGCTCTACGGCTATGATGCCTGGAACGTGCCAATTACGCCCGTGCCAATCACTCACCCGGTTAAAGTCACCGCCCAATGACGCCGCGCCCGGAACAGGCCGCCGCCGGCGCGCTGCTCGCCCGCCTGGAGCAAATTCCCATCTCGCGCTGGCACGCCCGGCCCCGCATTGTTATGGGCAGCGCCACCTTCCTCGATGCCTTCAGCGCCCTTTCTCTCGCATTTGCCCTGCCGGTGCTCACTGCGCTCTGGCATTTGAAACCGCAGCAGATCGGCTATCTCATCTCGAGCGCCTACGTCGGGCAGCTTCTAGGCGCATTCCTCTTCACCTGGCTGGCCGAGCGAATCGGCCGGGTCCCCAGCGCCACCATCGCCGTTGCCATCATGGCCGTCATGAGCCTCGGCTGCGCTGTCGCCCGCGGTTTTGACGCCCTGCTCGTCTGCCGCCTGGTGCAAGGCATCGGCATCGGCGGCGAGATGCCGGTCGCCGCCGCATATATCAGCGAGCTGTCCCAAGCCCGGACGCGCGGCCGATTTTTTCTGGTATACGAGATCATCTTCCCGGTCGGCCTCATGGCGACCGGACAGGCGGGCGCATGGCTGGTGCCGGCCTTCGGTTGGAAGGCCATTTTCCTGGTAGGCGCCGTGCCTTGCTTCTTCATCACCGCCTTGCTGGCGCGCCTGCCCGAATCGCCGCGCTGGCTCATCTCCCGCGGGCGCATGCCACAGGCCGAGGCGATCCTCCACCAAATGGAAAGCGCCTGTGGGGTCAAGCCTTCTCTTGCACCGCGGTCCCCGACCCCGCCGGCTTCAGCCGCCGCCGAAAAACCTGGTTTCGCCGCACCCCTCTCCGCCTTCTACCGCAAGCGCACCCTGATCGTCTGGACACTTTGGGCCTGCGCTTATTTTGTCGCCAATAGCTTAAATAACTGGATGCCCAGCCTCTACACCGGCGTTTATCACCTCGGGTTGCGCCCGGCCCTGCGCGCCGCTTCGCTCACCAATGTGGCTCAAGTCATTCTCGTAATCATCGCCGCGTTCTCTATCGACCGCGCCGGCCGGCGCCATTGGACAGTGGCGGCGTTCTTCGTCTGCGCGGTGTTGCTCGCGGTCCTCGGCATCGCCGGCGCCCGTACGGCTACAAGCGTAATCGCTTTGGGCACGCTGAGCTACGGGGTGGTCGGCTCCGTGAATGCCGTGCTCTATCTTTACACGCCCGAGATATATCCCACCCGCATGCGCGCCATCGGCACCGGACTTGCTACCGCCTGGTTGCGGCTCGCCTCCGCCGTCGGACCTTCGCTGGTTGGGGTCATGGTTGGACACGGCGGCGTCGCACTGGTTTTCCTGGTGTTCGCGTTCATCAGCCTGGCCGGCGCGGCGGCCGGAACCGCCATGATCGAAACGCGCCGCCGCGCATTAGAGGCCCTCTCGCCCTGAGTGTGCCCTCGTAAATCCTGTCTTTACTGTATTCCCTTTAAAGCCAAAAGCTTTTTTCTTTGCTTGCAAGTGTTACATTGCGGAATTTTCGTTGACCGACCTCGAAAAACGGCGATACAATAAACCCAACTTGGCTTCAAGAGTCTTCCGCCTCTGACGAGGCGGCAAATTTTGGGAGGGGTTCAGTTGCGACTAAGTAGCTCTTTGCGCTCTGTAGCGCTGTTTGTGTTTCTTGCCGCGCTGGCATTCGGCCAGGGCGGTACAGGTACGATCACCGGTACTGTTACCGATCCGACTGGCTTGCCTGTCGCGGGAGCGAACGTCGAAGCCCGCAATACGGATACGGGAGTCGTTTATTCGGGCGCTTCCACCAGCGCCGGTAATTACGCCATTCCAAACCTGCCGGTCGGTACTTACGTACTGACGGCTAAAGTCACTGGTTTCAAGACCTATACCCATACCAATCTCACCGTGGCAGCCACCCAGGTGCTTCGCCAGGACATAGCTCTGGAGGTAGGCGCCGCTTCCGAAACAGTCACTGTAGAAGCCCAGGCCTCTCTGCTCCAGACCGAGAGCGGCGATCAGGTCAGTAACGTCACTCTCGAACAGACTCTCGATCTTCCATTCATGGGAATCGGAACAGTCAACTCCGGCACCTCCGGTTATCGCAATCCTTACAACACCCTCCAAACGCTCCCCGGCGTCAGCAACTACGTCACCAGCGGAACATTCAAGGTCAATGGTCTCGGCGGGGCGGTCGGCTTCACGGCTCCGCTCACGGAAACGATGCGCATCGAAGGCCAGGATGCCACCTCCCGCATATTCGGCACTTACGACTACACGCAGATGGCGCAGCCGAACGTGGATGCGGTGCAGGAAGTCGCGTATCAGACCAGCAACTATGCTCCGGAGTTCGGCCAGGCCGGCAGCGTGGTCATCAACATGACCATGAAGTCCGGTACCAACCAGTATCACGGCAGCGCGTTTGAAGAGTGGGTCAATGAGGATCTGAATGCCGGCGATCCGTTCACCACCAGCCCGTCAGGGGTCGGAAAATACCGCCCGAAGAACCGCCGCAACGATTTCGGCGGCACGCTCGGCGGCCCGGTGATCATCCCCAAAATTTACAACGGCAGGGACAAAACCTTCTTCTTCTTCGCGTACGAGGAATATCTCGAACATAACCAGTACAGTTTCACCGACACGGTGCCCACGATCGCCATGCGAAATGGCGATTTCTCGGCTATCTCGGCCAATGGCACCTGCGCCCTCTGCGCGGTGAACGGGATTCAGACGACGCCTTTAGGCAAAGATCCTCTGGGCAATCCGATCTATGCCAACGAGATCTACGATCCCCTCACCCGCGGCTTTACCAGTGGCGGTCTAGGCTACGCCATGCCCTTCCCGAACAATGTAGTGCCCGCCAGCCGCTTCAATAGCAGTTCCCTTGCGTTTCAAAACCTGTTTCCGCTGCCGCAAAACTCCAATCTCGTTGGCAACTATGATGGAACGATCGGCGGCGGAAGGTACTCCGCGATCCCGGCTTTGAAGGCCGATCAGATTCTCAGTTCGGCGGACAAACTGTCGTTCTATTGGTCGCGCAACAACACAGAGAGCCAGATTTCCTCGCCGCTCGGCAACGCCGATGGTTTACCCGTCGAAATCGGCGCCTACCGTGGCACTTTTATTCCCACCTACACGATCCGCCTGAACTATGATCGCACCCTCTCGCCCACTCTCCTTCTGCACCTCGGCGCAGGCTACTATCACACCAGTTTCAGCGACCGTGCACCGTTCCTGAATTTCGACCCATCCCAGTTCGGCCTCACCGGTTTCCTGCAGCACCGCCAGTTCCCCAGCATCACCGATATGTGCCTGCAGGCTCCTCCCGGACAAACGGGTTGCAGCAGTGGTCCTAGCGGCGGCGGCATGCAGAATGTTGGCACGGCCGGCCAGATCCAGTCGCAGAACTACGAAGAGAAGCCCACTTTCAATGCGAACATGACGTGGGTGAAGGGAAATCACACCTTCAAACTGGGCGGCGAAATGTACCTCGAGCAGCAGTACACCGGAAGCTTCTCGGGCGTGACGCTGCCGGTAGGTTCCACCACCAGCTTTCCGGCTGGCGCTCCCGTGGCCACCGCCGAACCCTTCGTGCCCACGTTTAGCCTGAACGGATACAACATAGGCTACAACTACGCCAGCTTCCTTCTGGGCGATTACTCCGGAACGACGCAAACTCCCGCGGAGTTTACCCGCGAAGGTTCGCAGACGTGGGGACTGTTCCTTCAGGACTCCTGGAAAGCAACCCGCAGGCTGACGCTGACCTACGGTTTGCGCTGGGACTACGACACGCCGGAACACGAGCAATACGGCCGGCTCGGACAGCTGGACGAGACTCTGCCGAACCCCAGTGCCGGCGGGCACCCGGGCGCCATCCGTTATGCGAGCACGTGCAATTGCCCCTTCTACCAGCCCGCCTATCCCTTCGCTATCGGTCCACGCCTCGGCCTCGCCTACCAGATCGACGAAAAGACGGTGTTCCGCGGCGGCTGGGGCTTGAATTATCAGTTCGTCGCTAATCCTGCCGGCGCCACGATCGGAACTCCTGGCATCTATCCGCTCTCCGGCGTCAATCCCTACGTCAACATCTCGACCCCGGGCTCGATCGTGGAACCGACCTGGCCGGTCACCAACCCCTACGTCTTTCCCATTCCAGGCACGATCGGAGTGCCCGGCAGCTCCGCGCCGTATGTGCCGGACGGGAACGAGAACCGGCCGCCGCGCATCAATCAGTTCAGTTTTGGCTTCCAGCGGGAAATCACGCCGAACTTAATCGTGGACGTCTCCTACGTAGCCAACCGCGCTGTCTGGCTGATGGGTCTGAATACGGGTTTCCTGAGCCAACTCTCCCCGCAGACCTACGCGCAATACGGCCTCTATCCCTATCCCGGTACCGGCCCTTGCGCTTCAGGCGGCGGCGTTTGCCCCAGCACTACCTACAACAACTACGCTGATTACCTCCTCACCCTACAGCCGCTCAATAGCGCGAATGTGGCCAATTTCTTCGCGGCGCACGGTTCCCACGTGCCGATTCCCTATAATGGCTTCCCGCTGACCAGCTCGCTGCAGAGCGCCCTCTATCCCTTCCCACAGTACGGCGCACTGAATCCTTCCAACTCTCCGATTGGCAGATCCAAATACGATTCTCTGCAGGTTAAGGCGACCAAGCGTTTCTCCCACGGCCTCCAGGCGGGCGGCGCGTTCACCTGGGGCCAAGGCTTCCAGACCGCTCCTCCCCAGGACTACTTCAATCCGCAGAGCGCGGTTTGGGAACTGCAGCAGATTCCCCAATTTGCTCTCACTTTCAACGCCATCTACACCGTTCCCAAAGCGCGGTTCTTCAATAAGTACGTGAATGCGATTACCAGCGACTGGCAGATCGGCTGGTGGTCGAGTTACCAGAGCGGCCAGTTCCTCCCGCCGCCCATCAGTCCTTCGCTGAGTTTCCTGCCCAGCGAGGACATCCGCGTTCCCGGCGCACCGCTCTACATGCCGGGCGTGGACATCAACAACCATGGCACGTTCAGCCCGTTGTACACGCAAGTGCTGAATCCGGCCGCCTGGCAGCCGTGCCCCGCCAACGCCGCTTGCGCGGCCGCCAATATCGTTAACGGAGCTACCAACGCCACTGTTTACTACAAAGACTTCAAAGGGCCGCGGACTCCCCAGGAAAGCGCCAACATCGGCCGGAATTTCCGCTTCCACCGCGGAGACCGCACGTTTAATCTGTACATCCGCGCGGAATTTGTGAACGTCTTCAATCGCACTCTGCTCCCGAATCCCAGTACCACCAACCCGCAGATCCCGGTGACCCGTGGCGGCGGCAACGGCAGCATTCTTACCGGCGGTTTCGGCGTGATCAACGCCTACTTCCCAACCGGCACCGCTCCGTCGACCTCGCAGGCGCCGTATTTCTTCGGCCGCACCGGTACACTCATCGCCCGCTTCAACTTTTGATGTGTTTGAGCCGCGATCGTCAGGCAGCCTTCCGCTCCCTGACAATCGCGGCTCTGTTCCACCCTATATCGCGCGCTCCAGAATTTCCCGCAGTTCCCCTTCTTCGAGCACGATCGGGTTCCCTTTCATGCTGCTGGCGCGGGCGGCCTTTTCCACCAGCACGGGGATGTCCGACTGCTGAACGCCATATTGCCGCAGCGGCGGAATTTCGATGCTGCGGCACAACTCAGCCACCCAGCGCGCGCCGTCTTCCGGTGTGCTATTCGATTTGCCGGTCAGCAAAACCGCGACGTGGCTGTAGCGTTCGAGCGCCCGGCCGTTGGGGTCGCGCGAGCGCAGGGCCTGAATGTTGATCGCCATGGCGTGCGGCAGAAGAGCCGCGCAGACCGCCCCATGAGGAGCGGCAAACATGCCGCCGATAGGAGCGGCGAAACCGTGCACCGCGCCCAGTCCGGCATTCGCGAGTGACAGGCCGCCCAGCAGCGCGGCCCATGCCATGGCGCTGCGGCCTTCCCGATCCGCGCCATTTTTCCACACGCGCGGCAGCGCGGTCGCGGCGCGCATGCCCTCGATACAGAACATGTCCGTCATGGCGTTGGCGCGCACCGAAACGTACGGCTCGATGACCTGCGTGAGCGCATCGAGACCGGTCGAGGCAGTGACGGCCGGCGGCAAACTGAGCGTCAGTTCGGGATCGACGATGGCCAGCCGCGGCAGCATGCGAACGCTGCGCAGGCTGGCTTTTACGCGATGCTCGACGGATCCCAGCACCGCGTTGCGCGTAACTTCCGAACCGGTGCCGGCCGTCGTGGGGACGGCGATGCAGGGCGCCGGATCGTTTTGCAGGGGCTGCCCGCGGCCGATGACTTCGAGATAATCGAGCGGATCGCCGGGATTCGCGATCATCGCCGCGATCGCTTTGCCTGCATCGAGCGCGCTGCCGCCGCCCATCGCGATCACCACATCGCAGCCGCGCTCGTGCGCGAGCTCCGTGCCCTGGCGAATGAGATCGAGGGTTGGCTCGCCCGTTACGGAAAACCGGCATGCAAAGGCTCGGCAGGCGGAAGCGCCTGCCCCACGAGTAACCAGCAATGGCGCGCGGCCGAAAGCGGCCGCCGCCGCTTCGAGCTCTTTTACTTTTCCCGCGCCGAACAGGATCCGGCCGGCCGTGGCGAATTCGAAGCCGCCGGGCTCCCGATCCGGCCTGTTACCAATCCTGATCGGAGGGAGAGACATTGCTGTAAAAGGTGCGGGTGCGCGGCTCCACCAGCATATCGGGCACTTTCCGCACCCAGGTATTGTAGTGCGCGGTTTCGCGGTGGCGCACCGGAGCGTCGGCGTCCCGGTACACTTCCACCAGCGCGAAGCGCGTGGGGTCCTCGGCCTGTTGCAGAAAATCGAAGCGCGCAATGCCTGGCTCCTGCCGGCTGTGGCGGGCATTCTCCATGGTCGCTTCGCGGAACGCGTCTACAAACTCCGGCTTCACGTGCAGGTTCACAATCAGGATGAGCATAGGAGCTTCTATTTTGAGCCGCCCGAAGCTTGCGGGGCAAGCTCGGGTAGGCGCGACTGGTAATTCACGCGCCCGCTCAGCCCCTCTTCGAGCGTAATGTGATTGCGCTCCAGGGTTTCACCGAGCACCTGGTCCAGCCCCACACGCGCGTGCGCGTACGCTGCCATGGCATCGATTTCGGAGATCTGGGCCGCGATCAGGCCGCGGCGGTCCACCATCAGCGTGTTGAAGGTGGCCGTGCCGGTGGCGCGTTTCTGATCGGCTTCGAGCAACTGTTGCTGGAGAACGCGCGTGTTTTGCGCCGCGACATAGCGGGCGCGCGCCTGGCGCAGCGCATTCGTCTGGTTAGCGATATCCACCGCGATCTGGTTAGCGTCTTTCTGCTCGCGAAGCCGCGACTGCCGGAACTGCAGTTGGTCGATACCGTAATCGCCTTGCGCCTGGCGGTTCCCTATCGGAATCGAAAAATTCGCCCCGGCCGAGTTGTTTGGAAAGTCGCGCCGGAAGATCTGGCCTAAGGCGCTGCCGTAGCCGCCGATAAAATATTGTTTCGCCCCGCCGCCGCTCGCCTGGGAAACGCCGGCCACCCCGCGATCATAGGTGTACGCGTAACCGGTCAAATTGGGCAACAAGGGATTCGCGGTACCAATCAGGTTGATCGCATCGGTTTGGTCCCGGTAGCGCGAGACGGCTACATCGGGCCGCATGGCCATGGCGCTGGTGAGCATGTCCCGGAAGGGCGGTAGTTCGTCCTCTTTGGGAACTTCGATTCGGTCGAGCGGAATCACCTGCGCGGCATCCAGCACCGGATCGTCCGCCCGCGTCAACACCAGCTTCAGAGCGGCGGCGCGCTGTTCCACGGTCTGTTCGCCAATAGCCACATCCTGCCGGCGCGTAGCCACTTCCGATTCGGCGCGAATCAGCTCGAAAGGCGCCATCGCGCCCAGCGAGATTTCGTATTTCGTATCGTCGTAAAACTTCTGCGTGATTGCGAGCGCCTGCCGCCGCACCTCTAACTCATCCCGCGCGCCGGCCAGGTCCCAGTAAAGGTTCAGCACGTTCGCGCAGAGATCCAACAGTTGGGAACGGAACTGCTCCCGCGAAGCGGTGGTATTGATGCTTGCGATGCGAATCGTGCGGCCATTGACCCGGGTGCCGAATCCTTGCAGCAGCGAGTGGTACAGGACCACGCCCATGTACGGCCCCACGGCGGGGTTCAGATTGTCCACCGGCGAGTTTTCGCGCAGATACTGTTCGTAATCGATAAACTGGATCCCGCCCCCCGTGATCAGCCCCTGCGTGATCTGCGTATTGTAGTTCCGGACACTCTGGATGAGCACCGGTGTCCCGGCCACCAGCAGATTGGCCTGCGGCGAGGTGAGGTGCGAAAACGTGGAGCTGTTTTGCAGCACCGGATCGAGGTTGGGGGTAATCGCCCCGACCTGTTGTACTACGGCTCCCCCACCCCCGCCGCTACCCCCGCCGCCGCCGGCATTCTGCAGGCCGGCCGCAAGAACGCTACCGTTGACTCCCAGGCCGGCATCGATGCTGGTCACGTTCTGGCTGGCATTGGGAACGCCGCGCAGCGGCCCGCCGGCTTTGGCGCGATCCAGCGCGGAATCAGCCTCCAGCGGCCCGTACCGGTCGATCTCCAGGTTCAGATTGTTTTCAATCGCCAGCGCGAGCGCGTCCTGTACGGTTAAGTAAAGGTTTCCGGCGCGGAGCAGCATTTGCAATCGCGCGGAATTACCGAGCCGGATGGGTGGAACGCGGGGCGCAAGATAGGCGCGCACCGGCTGGGGCAGCGTGGGCCGCTCGACGAATGGCTGCTGCTGCGCGGAGAGGGAAAGGGTGAACAGAGCCGCGGCCGTAAGGGAGCGGTAGACACTCATCGCCCCACCCCTTCCGGAATCGTTGACGGCCTCTCCACCAGGCCTTTTTCCGCATCCGCCATGGAAATATGATTCACATCCAGCGTCCGGCCCATGGCGAGATCGAAGGTGATTTGCGCGTGCGAATAATTCGCCATGGCCTGCACTTCGGCATCCGAAGCCGTAGCCAGATCCTTTTGCGCCTGAATGACCAGTTCCACCGTGGACACGCCGGACTGGAAGCGCTTCTGTTCGGCGCTGAGACTTTGTTCGGCGAGTGTGCGCGCCGCGGCGGCCGATTCGTAGCGCGACCGCGCTTGCTGCAAACCGATCAAGGCGGTCTTCACATCCACGCGCACCTGGTTGCCGGCGCGCTGCAATTGCAATTGCTGCTGGCTGAGCTGCAATTCGTCGGTAACAAAATCGGCCTGCGCCTGGCGGTTGCGAAACGGAATGTTTAGCGAAAGGCCGACCGAATAATTCGGAAAATTCCGCCGGAAAAGTTGGGCGAGAACGCTGCTGTTGCCGCCGATAAAGAAAGGATACGGCGCCCCGCAGCAGTTGTCATAAATCGCGCTCGCGGGGCCTGCCAGGCCGTTGTTGGTAACTTCGGCGAAGCCCTGCAGCGAGGGGAGCAAGTTGTTCTTCGTTCCCTTGAGCAGAATCTTCTGATTTTCTACGTTGATTTTGTTCTGCTCGATCTCGGGCCGGCCCGCGAGCGCTTCCATGATCAGGTCCTGCTCCGGCCGGACCGCGGTGGCCGGCGGAATTACAATGTGATCCAGCGGAACAATGTGCACCGCTTCCAGTGTCTTGTCCGCCACGCCGGTGCGGCTTAGCATGTTCTTCAGAATCACTTCCTGCTGCGCCACGTTGGTCTGTGCGATCAGCAAATCCTCCTCGCTGGAGGAGACCTGCGCGGCGGCGCGGGTCACTTCGATTTCCGGCAGCGCGCCGATGGCGGCCCGCTTCTTGTTGTCGTCGAGAAGTTGCTGCGCGGTTTCGAGCGCCTGCTGTTTGATCCGCACCGCATCGTTGAAGCTCACCAGGTAATAGTAAAGATCGAGCGCGGCCGCCACGGTAGTGGCCACTTGCAGCTTCAATTGCAGCTCGGCCCACTTCACGTTATTCCGCGCCACGCGGATGTCGCGGTCGTTCACCGCCCGGCCAAAACCCTGCAGCAGGTTTTGGGTGACGGTCAGATCCAGGTAGCCGCTCAAAAACGGATTAATCTGCCAGGTGTTGCCGTTGTAGTAGTCGCGGCGGCCGGAAAACGTGAGCGTGCCGGCAGTGCCGGTAAGAAACTGCTGCGAGTAGGAAACCTGGAATTGACGGTAGCTGTCGGTCAGCGCGCTGGTTCCGGCCAGCAGCGTGTTGGTTTCGGGCGTGGTGAGATGGCCGATCTGGAAGCGGGCGGAAATCTGCGGATCGAGATTCGGAGGCGTTGGTCCGATTTGTGTCACGATTGCGCCGGTCGAGCCGATCCCGGTTCCGGCGGAGAGCCCGTTGGCGTTCGTGCTGACACCGGCGGTGCTCACGCTGGCGGGCGGCGCGATTAAGGCCGTGTCCACGGCTCGCAGGAACCCGCCGCCTTCGGTGCGCCGCACCACTTCCCGCGCCAGATACGGGCCGTAGCGCTGCACGGCGATATCCAGATTATTTTCGAGCACAAGCGCGATCACGTCCTGGGCCGTCAGGTAGAGATTGCCCGCGCGGATCAGCGAAGTGAGGCGCGGCGAATTCGTAAGCTTGGCGGGCGCGACGATCCGCTGCTGCACATGAAAAGGCGTCAGCAGCCGGCCGGCCACCGGCGGAGGAGTTGGCTCCAGAATCGAAACCTCGGATTGTGCGAAGGCCGCCCCGCTCACGGCGAGCGCCGCGGCGATAACACAGGTTGTTCGCATGAACTCTCAGCTTAGACGAAGATCCCCCAGCTTTAGTTCCGCGAGGAAATGGAAATTCTCAGCGTTCCGGCTTCTCAGAGCTCCAACGCCGCGCGGTCCCACTTTCCCAGCCGCGCGCCCGCAGCGTAAGTACTTTCGAGGAATTCATACAACGCATCTTCGGGCGAAGCCGCCGCGCGCACGTCGTCGTACATCAGGATGAATTCGGAGAGTTGGGGATGCCAGCGCGCGCCGGCGGGGCGAACCTGCTCGCGCTCGAGTCCGGCGGGCGGCGGCACTGTGTACGAGTAGTACGCGGGGCCATCCACCGCTCCGCCGCCCGGCCAGAAACCCGCGCTGCACACTTCATGCGAATAAGCCGGGCCGCTGATCGCGCCGCGCCGCGCAGGCGCGGGCCGGCCGGAGAACCGCGTGCACGCCAGGTCGAAGCTGCCCCAGAAAAAATGCACCGGGCTGCACTTGCCCACAAAGCGCGCCCGGAACCGCTCCATCACCTTCGCGCTCGAAACCAGAATGCGCCAGAAGCGCGCCGCGAATTCGGGATCGTAGGCATGGTGAACTTCGTCTTCATCGAACGAGATCGGATCGGCGCATTCCTGCGGTTTGCGATTGATTTCCACCGAAACGCCCAAATATGCGAAGCCATCGAATACACCGCGATAGAAGGCGGCTACGGATTCGGGCCGCAACAGGCGTGAGATGGCGCGGCCATCGCTCGTCCGCATCTCCAGTTCGTGGCGCGCGAAATCGAACTGAATTTCGAAAACGCCCCCCGCATAGGGCACCGGCCCGGTGGTCAAGCCGCGGGAATTGACGTACAGCGCAACGTGCCACCAGTGATTCATTGACGGCGCTAAAGCCATGCGAATCTTGCCGGCGATTTGCGTCCACATGTGCAGCGTGCGGTACGTTTCCTGCCAGGCGGCAAGCGGCAAAGCCGGCCAGAGATCGGAATTCATTCCGTGATTATGCACGAGGCGCGGAGGCGGCGTCTACGACGCGGCCCGGCGAGGTGTATTTTCTCATCTGCCCGCGACCGGCGACTCGTAGGAAGTATCCACCAAAACCATCAGCGCGCCGTACGCTTCAGGGCCGGCTTTTCCCTGCGCCGTGGGACATCGCGGGCATTCGGTTCGCTACCGATTTAACGTCATAGTATTGAGAGTCCGGCCAAAAACTACTAGAAGCTCAGCCGCACCCCCAACTGAATCTCCCGCTTCGGAAAATCCGAAGTAAAGCCGAGCGGCTGGCTGGGCGAGAGTTGCGCGCTGCCTTGCACGTTGAACGGCGGCGCGAACGCCGCGCCCACCACATTGTTCACGCTCGCGTAATTGGTCCGGTTGGTCAGGTTGAAGCTTTCGGCCATGAATTGTAAATTGGCCTTCTCGGTGAGCCGGAAAACGCGGCTCAGGCGCAGATCGAGCGAGGCGTAATCGGGGCCGAGGCCGGTGTTGCGGCCGGCCTGGGGAGGGCGGTCGTTCGTGAAGTGGTTGTCGCCGTTGATATCCGCGCCGGCCAGCAGGTTGAACGGGTGCCCGCTGTGATAGTTCAAGATGGGCGAAAGCTCGAAGCCTCGGAGCGCGCGCGAGCGCCAGGGGCTTTCGAGCACACCCGCCACGGTCAGTTTGTGGCGCTGGTCGAAATCGGAAAGCGCGCGCTCGGCCTTCAGGTCGGCTTCGTCAAACGCCGCGTAATCGCTGTTGAAATCCGTGGAATCGTCGATCGCTTTGCTGAATGTGTAATTGCCCAGAAGGCTCAGGTGCTCGGAGAAACGCTTGCGCACTTCGAAAATGCCGCCCAGGTAAACCGCCTGCGCAATCGAACTGTACACGTTGTTCTGGAGAATGGTGCGCGTGGGATCGGCGAAGCAGGGGTTGGGAGCCGGCGGCGCAACCTGGCATTGCGGCGCGCCCCAATCCTGAAAGGGCAGGCCATTGGTGGGCAGGCCGTTGGCGCCGGTGCCCGTCACAACAGGAGCGCCCGGAAGCAGGTTCGCATCCACGGCCCACGGCAGCCGCTCGGTATGCACGTAGACGAAGCTGGCGGAAATCGAGATGCTCCGTCCGGCCTGCCGCTCGATGCCGAACGACGTCTGCTGCGAGTAGGGGTTGCGGTAATTGGGCTGCGCCGAAAACAGAACCGTGCCCGGCGGTAAGTTGCCGGAGTTGCTCACCCTGAGGCCGAACTGCGCCAGATCCGCGGGCGTGATGCAGGCGCTCGCTCCCGCCGGCGGCGTGCCGCAGAAAATCTTGCCTTCAGCCGCCAGAGTCTGGTAGATGAGGCCGGAATTCAGGCCCGGATTGCCGGGCACGCCCAGAATGCTGACCAGCGTGTTGGCGATTTGCCGCGTGCCGTTCACATTTCCGAGCGTGTGCACTACGTTGTCGATCTGCGCGTAGATGGGCGAGTAGAACAGTCCATAGCCGGCGCGGATCACGGTCTTATGATCGCCCAACGGGTCCCAGGCGATCGAAATCCGCGGCGCTACATTGGTTTTATCGGTGTTCAACTGCCCTGTCTGCGTATCCAGGTCGTAGCGCAGGCCCAGATTCAGCGTGAAATTCGGCCCGATCTGCCAGGCGTCCTGAATATAGAACGCCGTGAGCGGCCGCAGAAATGCGTATTGCGGATTGCCGAATCCCTGCTCGTAAAAAGAAGGTTCGCCCAGGCTCCACGCCTGCAGGTTGCTGATCGCGGCTCCGGGAACCGAAAGCGGCAGGCCGCAAGCCGCGGGAGCCTGCAGACAAGGGCTCACCACGCCGCCCGGCAGGCTGAGAAATTCGAAGCGGCCGGCAAAAAAAGTGTCGGACGTGCTGTTGTCGCCGCGCAGCAGTTCGTAGGCGCCCAGCTTGATGGTGTGATGCCCGCGAATCAGGGAAAGATTATCGGCGAATTCGTAGCGGCGCTGGGTGCTGAAATTCGGCAGGAAGATATTGCGGCCGAAGAAACCATAACCCTGCACATCGAGCCCCGGCCCGCCAGGGTCGTTGCTGGTGACGTTGAACTGATTCCAATCCCATTGCACGCGCGCTTCATTTTGGGTCACCGGGCTGAACAGGTGAAACCAGGATGCTTGCGCCGTGCTGTCCCAATTGAGCACGGAAGTGCCGCGCGAGTAGGCGGTAAGCGCTTGCACGTTGGGATCGGTTTCGGTTTGATGCGCGAAGCTGTAGCGCACGAATGCCTGGTCTTTGGATCCGAAGGATTGATCCAGGCGCGCGGAGGCCTGATGCTGGCGAATGGGGAAGGGAAATAACCCGCCCTCTGTTTCAAACTGGTTCACAATCAAGCGGTCCTGCGCGATCTGCCCGGCGCTGAGCACGCCGGGAATCGGGGTTGCGTTGGGATTGATGGTCAGAAGCGCGCTGAGCGCGCCCGCGCAGGCGGCCGCCGGCAAAGTGACGAATGGCGGCGCCGTTCCGAAACAGGGGACCGGCGCGTTGCCCAGCGCGGCCATTGCCCCCAGGATCCGTTGCTGCCCGGTAGTCGGAGCGAAAATGCCGCTATCGGTGAGCAGCGGCACCGCGGCCTGGGAATCGGAATGCAAGCCTTCGTAAGCCACAAACAGAAATGTCTTATCGCGTTTTATGGGTCCTCCCAGGCTGCCGCCGAATTGCTGCCGGTTGAGCGAGTCTTTGATGGGTGTCCCCACGGCATCGAGCGAAAACGGCGAGCCGGGCTGGAGCGCCTGGCTGTATGCGAAGTGATCGCGCGCGTCCATGGCGTCGTTGCGGAAAAAGCCGAACAGCCCGCCATGCGCCTGGTTGGTTCCCGATTTGGTCACGATGTTGATCGAAGCGCCGCTGGCCGTGCCCAGCTCGGCGGCGTAATTGCTACGATTGATCTGGAACTCCTGCACCGCATCCTGGCTCACGTTCAGCCGCACGCCGCCCGAATCGTCGTTGGCTTCGCCCCCATCCACCGTGACGTTGTTGCCCCGGCCGTTGCTGCCGTAAAACGAGAGGCCGCTTTGCGGCGTCTGGCGCACGCGGAAATCGGCGTCGTCGGCGATGCGGCCGGAATCGCTCACGCCCGGCGCCAGCAGCGCGAATGTCAGATAATCGCGGCGGTCGATCGGCAGGTCCATGATGTACTGCGTATTCAGCGCGTTCGATTGCGAGCCGCGCACCGTATCCACCACCGGCGCGTTCGCGCTCACCTCCACCTGCTGCGCGGCCGCCGCCACCGAGAGGTGGAAATCCACGATGGCCGTGGCGCCTACGTTTACCACGATGCCGTTCTGCACCTGGCCTGCAAACCCCGTCACCTGTGTGCTGACGTCATAAATAGCGGGTGGAAGGCCGGCCAACCGGTATTCCCCGCTGCTATCGCTGACGGCGGTGTAGCGCGTGCCTCTGGCCGCGTCGGCCGCGGTGATGGTGACGCGCGGCACAACCGCGTTGCTGGCGTCGCTAATCGTGCCGATGATCGTTCCCGAAGATCCCGCTCCCTGGCCATGGGCAGCAGCCGCAATCCACAGAAGGGAAAACACTCCCGAAAGAATTGTCCGCATAATCACCCCGTGAAACAGCGGGACGAATCATATCATACAGAAGTACTAGGCGTACTTGCGGCGGGGTAAGGGAACAATTTCGAGGCGAGTTACGGTGCGCGGGTCCCAGACGATCAGGTGGGCGATCTCCCAGGCGGAGACGCGGCGCTGTTTTTGAATGGCGCGGCGCTGCCGGACGAGTTCGGGGAGGAAGGTTAAGCCGTCGCGGATAGCTTCCATACGCAATGGCAGCTCGCCCATCCGCACTCCCACCCAGATCTGCGAGAAAACCAGCAGCGGAAGCGCCAGCCAAACGAGAGGGAAGGGTACGCAGCGGACAATAACGAAAACGCTGTTGCGGATGCCATGATAAACGGCGAAGCGGCTGGTCTTGCCGCCGGAGCAGACCGAGCCGGCGTGGCGGACGCGCGCGCCGGCCAGCTGAATGGCTTGGTATCCAAACAGGTTCAGGCGAAAGCCGAAATCGACGTCTTCCTGGTAGCAGAAAAACGATTCGGCGAAACCGCCGGCCGCTTCAAAGACGTCGCGGCGATACAAAGCCGCCGCGGCGCACACCGAAAAGGCGCGCGTATCGGTTTTCACCGCGGCGGCCGGCTGCCCGTGACCGCCGCGCCAGGCCAGCCCGTAAATGCAGTAGTTGTCGCCGGCGCCGTCCAGGATAGAGGGATCCGCCGCGTCTACTTGAGTCGAGCCGAATAACGGAATTTCGGGATAGAGTCTGGTAGCGCGCTTCAACTCCGCCAGCCAGTCTTCCTCCGGAATCGCATCGGGGTTCAACATGGCGAGCCAGGGTGTGCGCGACCCGCGTGCGCCCAGGTTGCATCCCACGGCAAAGCCCAGATTCTGTGCCGCGGCGAACAGATGGAACCGCCCGTCGGGCAGGATGCCTGGATCGGCCGAGCCATCTGTCGATCCGTTATCGACGATGACCGCTTCGAAATCGGGATCGGACTGTCTGGCAAGGCCTTTCAGCGTGGCCGCCAGAAGCGGACCGGAGTTGTAGTTGACAATTACTACGCGCACCCAGGGCATTATTAGAACCAGGGCTCTTGCGGCGATTTCGGTGGGGCAGGCGCTTCCGCCTGCCAACCGCGCGGAGCGCGGCTGTTTTGGTTGCGGCCCCGCTCTCTTCGGGGGCGGCTTGGTATATCCGAGCCGCGACCGTCAGGAAGCGGTATGTGCGGGCGTCCGCAAACACGTGCTGGATTTACGTGTTGCATCTAATGCCGCTGTTGCAGCCGTCCCTGAGCTTGTGCCAGGCCGCTGAGGGCTGGCTTATAAGTCGGGTCGAGCGCCAGCGCTCGCTGGTAATCCTGCACGGCCGCTTCGGGCTGGTTGAGCGCCAGGTGGACCAGACCTTTATATACATACGTAGTTGCGAAATTCGGGTCCAGTTTTTCGGCCGTGGCGAGAGCTTCGAGCGCTTGCGGGTACTGCGCGTGTTTGCCGTAAACCATGCCGATTTGCGAATAGACGTGCGCCGTTTTTTCCAGAGCGGCGGCTTGCCGCAGCTTGGCCAGCGCGGCCTCGGGCTGGTTGGCGCAGTCGTAGGCCAACCCCCAATCCACCAGCAGATCGTAATCCGGTTTCTGAATCTGCGTCGCTGCCTGGTATTCCTCGATGGCCAGATCGCAGCGCCCGGCATCATACCAGGCGCTGGCCAGGTGGAAGTGCGCCCGCCAATTTTCCGGTGTGCTGCGCACCGTATCCTGCCACAGCGCCAAATCGCTCGACCAGACTCCCGCGCGGGCGTACGTCGCGCCGGCCAGAGCCACGGCAATCGCGCAGCACGCCACTGCCAGCGTGGTGCGCGTGAGCTTCCAGCGCCAAAGGAAATCGAGCGCGATCAGCAGCAGCGCCATCATCGAAAGATAGAGGCGCCGCTCGGCCACGGCATCTTTGATCGGAACGATGGACGAGGTGGGCGCCATCAGCAGCAGGTACGCGAAGAAGCCGAAAGAGGCGAGGCGGTACCGGCGGCGGTGGCGCCAGGCGAGCGCGGCCAGGATCACGAGCGCGATCAGGCCCACGATTGCGCCGTGATCGAAGATCGTCTTCGAAATGGCGAAATTCCAGTCAGCAGATTGACCCACCGGTAGCAGCAGCATCGCGGGATAGACAAACAGGGCGCGGCACTCCGTGAAGAAATATTGATACCAGGTGAAATCTTTGAGGCCGAAGCCGGCATTGCCGCCATGGCGGAGCAGCGGCAAAAAGATAATGAATCCCGCCAGCGCTCCGGCGGCGAGAGGCACATACAATTTCCAATTCCGGCGGATGCCCTCAAAGGAAAATCCGGGGTTCCACCAGTAGTCGGTGAGCAGAAACAGCGCCGGCAGCACGATCGCCTGCTCCTTCGAAAGCAGCGCGGCGCCAAACAGCAGAAACAGCACGCAAACCTCCGCCCAGGACACCGCGGCATTGCGGCGATACACGAAAGACGCGAAGGCGGCAAGGAACAGCATCACGCTAAGGCCATCCGAGCGCCCGGCGATATAGGCAACGGCTTCGGTCTGCATGGGATGCAGCCAGAAGACCGCCGCGCCGAATCCGGCGAACCACTCCCGCCGGCCATCGGCGATTCCAGCCCATTCGAGCAGACGGCGCAGAATCAGAAACAGAAAAGCGCCCGCCAGGCAATGTATCAGGACGTTGGCAACGTGATAGGAGAACGTGTTGCCTCCGGAGATCTGATTGTTTACCCAATATGTGAGCATCAGTAATGGCCGCGGGCCGCGCAGCCACGCCGCCACCGGCGCATAAAAGCTGGGCAGCGCGTAGGGAAGGTCGTTGTCGTCGAAAACGAACGGGCCATGCAGGGCGGGGGAGTAGATGGAGAAAACCACGATTACCGCGGCAGCCGCGGAAATGAGATAAACAAGCCGGGACTTGCGCGCCGGAGCCGATGCGGAAACGGCGCCGCCCTTCGGGTGGTGGATTCGGGGAAGCGCCGGTCCCGCTTTTTTCTTGTTAGCTGTTGGCATGCTCGCGGAGTCCCTGGATATGGTATTCGAGAATCGCCACGCGCTGCGCCAGCGCGATATTGTCCTCGCGCAGATGCGAAACGATCACCGAAAAGCGGAAAAAGATGAGCAGAAAAACCGCCGCCGCGATGAGCAGCAGCACCAGCGGCGCGCTGGAGATCCCCACCAGCCGCGCGGCGGCCCGCAAAAGCGAACTGCTCCGCGAAAGCGCCAGCAGCGCTACCGCCGCAACCAGCCAACTCACCGAGTATTCCACGCGAATGTGCGCCCGCCGTACCGACACCAATACCAGAATGAGCAGCAGCACACTGGTCGCGGCCGTGATATTCAGCAGATGTTGCATATCAATCTCCCGGGCCCGAAGGGGCTCCCGCCGGACCATGCTGGCGATGCAGGCGGCGCTCATATTTCAACACATTCACAAACACTCCCAGCAGCACGTGCGTGATGTAGTAGATGGATTTGAGCGGGGTGATGGAGGAGCGGCCGGTTTTGCGCGGCCACATCTTGCAAGGAATCTCCTCAAACCGGAACCGCCGGCGCTGCAGCACTACCAGCGCTTCAATTTCGGGATATTCGAGTGGAAAGCTGCGGCTGAACACACCCAGCGCCTTGCGGTTCACTCCCACGAATCCGGAAGTCGGGTCGTGCACTTCCTTGCCCAAAATGGGCCGCAGCACCAGCCGGAAAAAGCGGATGCCCAGCGAACGGAGCACGCTGGTCTCCGAACCGTTATAGTTTACGAAGCGCGAGCCGATCACCATTTCGCAACCGGAGGCCAACAGCCTTTCGAACAGGCGGGGGATGTCGCGCGCATCGTGCTGGCCATCGCCATCGATGCGAATCACGTATTCAAAGCCGAGTTCGAAGGCCAGCTTGTAGCCGGCCTGCACGCAACCACCCAAGCCAAGATGATGGGGCAGTTGCAGCACTTCAGCCCCCGCCGCGCGCGCCTGGTAAACGGTGGAATCCACGGAGCCGTCGTCTACCACCAGCACCGGCGTATCCGGCATCGAGTGTTTGATGGAGCGCACGACCTGGCCGATAGCGCCTTCTTCATTCAGCGCGGGCACCAGAATCAAAAGCGAATTGGCGCCTTGCGGGCGGATCACAGTGCCGCCACCTTTCGTGCGCTGATCGAATGGCTCCGCAGCAGTTGGCGGAACACGGAATCCGTAATGCGGGCGCTTGCGCGGATGCGGCGCCGTTCCCGCCACAAGTAGGCTGCATGCGCGGCCAGATCCAAATGCGCGCGCAGCACGTACCACGGCATCCGCGCGCCGCCATAGCCCGCCCGGAACCGCGCCGCGGTTCCACGGCCGCCGAGCAGATACCACGTGTGCCAGAGATAGCGCGCCGCCGCGGCGAAGGGCGCGGCCAGGAGCATGCGCGCGGGAAAATTCTTTGCCAGAACGAACAGACGGTTGCGCTCCACGTAATAGGCCTTGAGCGGCGAAGCGCGGCCCGCCGAGTGCGAATAGCGGTGCTCCACCACGGCCTCGGGAACGTACAGGCATTTCCATCCGGCCCAGCGGGCGCGCAGGCCAAGGTCGGTGTCTTCACAATATAGAAAGAAGCGCTCGTCGAAGCCGCCGATCTGGTCGAGCATGGCTCGGCGGTACAGAGCGGCCGAAGCGCTGGGAAAAAGCGCCTCCTCCGATACCGGAAATTCCTGAGGCGCGCGCCCGTGGCCCCGCTGCTTGCTGCTGCCGTCGCGCGCCACCAGCATGCCCGCCGAATCGAGCGCCGCTTCGCCATAGAAGCACACTCGCGAGGCGCACATGCCCGCATCGGGACGTTGCTGGATGGAGGTGACTAAAGTTTCGAGCCAGCGCGGCCGCGGCACGGCATCGTCATTCAGCGTGGCAATGAACGGAGAACGCGAGCCCGCCACCGCCTGGTTGATAGCCGCGCCAAATCCTACATTGCGCGCATTCTCGATCAGCCGCGGGCCGCCGGAGGCGAACATCCCCGCATGATTCCGCCGCGCCAGTCCCGCGCCGCTGTTATCCACAACGGCGATCTCGAAATTGTCGAGCGTCTGGCGCCCGAGCGCCTCGACACACTCCCGCAGCGTTTCATCCGCGCTCAGAGTAGGAATTACGACGGTTACAGCGCTGTCCTGCAAGCTACAATTCTAAGCGATTCCGCGCCGTTTCTGTTTCTGAATGGACAAACGTTGGATAATTCAGAACTCAGAGGAGACATATTGTGAAACTCAAGTTTGCTGTATTTGCTGGAATGATGGGGCTATTAGTGTCAGTGGAGCAGGCGCTTGCGCATCACTCCTTCGCGGCGGAATTCGACGGGACGAAGGCAGTCCGGCTGGTCGGAAAATTAACCAAGATCGAGTGGACCAACCCGCATTCGTATTTCTATCTGGATGTGACTAGGGAGAGCGGGAAGGTTTCCAACTGGAGCTGCGAAGCCGGTGCTCCGGGAGCGCGTTCGCGCCGCGGGTTTAAGAGAGGGGACATTAAGCTGAACGACACGCTTGTGGTTGATGGCTATCTTGCAAAATACGGCTCGCACCTGATTGACGCGCAGCGTGTCACGCTTCCGGATGGCCGTATCGTCTCCGGCGCATCAGCCGGTGACGGCAGTCCGCAAGACATTGCCCCGAGGTCCTCGACGGATGCACTGGGGGCTTGACCTGGACGAAGACTCCTGGTACAAATATCGATCAAATAGATAGGAATTATAAAGAAATATCTGGTATACCTTGCAGGTCGCTTGGAGGGATGCTGTGAAGTCTCCAGATCAAAAAGGCTTATTCCTAGGTACGGTGGTTTGTGGCGGGTTCTGGTGCTGCCATTCTGTCTTCCGCTGCCGGCTCAGATTGCCGTCCAGAACCAGGGTTTCGTGCCTTTTAGCGATGCGCCAATCAACTATCGCTCCGAAGTTCATGACCCCGTCGCCGAACTCCAGGAGCGTCTGGACCGGGGCGAGGTCAACCTGAACACAGGGCCTGCCACGGTCTTCATCGGCCGCAATGGCCGTGTCGATCATGTCCACGCGGGATTTGCCGCTCCAGCCAGCCAGCAGTTCAATGATCAACTGAAGGCCGAGTTCACCTCCACGATCGAGGCGGAGGTGGCGGGGCGCTGCCGGCTGCAGTACAAAGCCCGCATCGTGAAAATCCAGGACGGCCGCGAGAAGGTGTACGAATTGTTGCTGACCAACCTGAAAATCGCGGTGCGGGACTCGCAATCGCTGTGGTGGATCGTGCCAATCTACCTGACGCGCTGGAAAATTGAGGAAACTTTTCGGTTCGTCAAACAGAGCTACAACT
>Ga0070737_10001638_pt1 | contig 30796 bp, 28 predicted proteins | sample Coa_R1_10_FD_66438 | JGI IMG/M metagenome (GOLD analysis project Ga0070737, IMG submission 66438) | Surface soil microbial communities from Centralia Pennsylvania, which are recovering from an underground coalmine fire - Coalmine... | ecosystem: Environmental > Terrestrial > Soil > Unclassified... | reverse complement strand
CGACCACGCGTTCCTGCTCAAGGGCGACGTGTTCACCAAGGACGTGATCGAGACGTGGATCTCGTACAAGCGGGAGCGCGAGCTGGACGCGGTAGCCCTGCGCCCGCACCCGTGGGAGTTCCACCTGTACTACGACATCTAGCCTCGCGCGCTGCCGCGAGTCGCTCGGGGCGCCCGCGCTGCCCGCTGGGTAGGGCGGGCGCCCGGCGTTCCCACCCGGCGCGCCCGGCCGGCTCAGAGCCAGCACGGCTCGGTGCGGATGGCAGAGGCCGTAGCCAGCTCGGCCAGCGCGCGATCGAGCCGCACGAGGTACCGCAGTGGGTCGCCCGGCCCCGCGAACACCTCGGAGGGCACGCCAGACGGCCCCACGGGCGGAGCGGCGTGCGCAGCCGGCGGCCGCTGCCTGAGGGGCTCGAGGAGTTCCAGTGGCTGCAGGCACGCCACGGCCGCACCGGTGTCGAGCGCCTGGATGAGTGCCTCCACATTCGCCAGGAGCTGCACTTTCGCCCCCTGCACGCGGTCGGCCAGCTCGCGGTCGTGGGCCAGCGCGTGCGCGCGGACAGCCGGGCTCGCCAGCTGGCCAGCGTAGTGATAGGCGGTCATCAGCGCGGTCAGGAGCCGGTCCAGGTCCCGTCGCCCCTGTGGCCCAGAGACTCGCCGTGCTACCTCGACCGCCGCCCGGACCTGCTCGAACCGCCGCCGCACCTCCAGGATGCGGGCCACCAGCTCGGGATCGTGGCCGGGCGCTCTCCCGGCGGCCAGGTCGTCCAGGTAGCGCTGGAGATACGCGGCAAGGGCGGCCAGCAGGTCCCGCAGGCCAGTGCGCACCTCGGCCGAAGGATAGGTCGGGAAGATCACGATCGACATCGCGAGGCCGACCGCGGCCCCGATGAGCGTATCCAGGACGCGCGCCTCCATGAGCTGTGGCGTCACCCCACCGAGCAGTAGCCCGTACATCAGCGCGAGCATGATCGTGATGAAGAACACCATCGCCCCGTACAGCCGCGTGAACAGATAGAACGCGCAGAACACGCACACGAAGAGGAGCACGATCGCCAGCGGTGGCGTGCTGGTGACGTGACTAGCCAGCCCAAACCCCGCAACGGCCCCTAGGGCCGTGCCCAGGACGCGATGAAAGGCCCGCTGGTACACCTTGCCGATCGACGTGGCATTGGAGAACACCACGAAGGCAGCGAGGAGCGTCCAGTACGGGTGATCGGGCGAGATGCGCGCGCCCAGGACCAGGCTGAGGGCACCAGCCGCCGTCGCCTGAAGCGCCTGGATCGTCGTGGGGGCGAACGGGGGCTGGGCTGGGCACGACGGGCGATCGGGCGGACTACTGGCCTGGTTGGTGGGGGACGGGGAGCCCCGAGCGGCCACGGTGGTGCGGTCATCCGCCTCCACCGCGGGCCTGCCGGTTGGCCCGGGGGCCAGCGGCTGGGCCGCCAGCTCGGGCCAGCGGGCGATGTCGTCTACAACCCAGCGCGCGCCCATGCCCAGTCGCCGTAGCAGCGGGGCTGCGGGGGCAGTGACGCCGCTCGCCGCGACCGTAGCGGCGTACGCGTGGGCAAGCTCCTCGAGGGCGCGCTCGATCGTGGGCAAAGCCGCCTGGATGTTGCGCCGGCGGAAAGCGTCGCGTAGCGCCGATAGCAGCGGGAGCACGGCCTGCCGCGCGGCGCTATCGCCGGCGAGTGCGCCCTGGGCCTCCAGGCCCTCGACGGCCCGAGCGATCGTCTCGACCGCGAGCAGCAGATCGAAGAGGACCACCCGCAGACGGTCGGGGTGAACGACTCGACCGCGTAAGTCGATCGCCGTGTCTGCCAGCTGGTCCTCCAGCTCTACCACGCGCGCGTTCAGGCGCACGAGCCGCGCGTGAAGTGCCTGCCGCCAGGCGCGGCCGCCCGGTGCGTCCTGGACCAGCGCGCAGAGTAAGTCGAGCACCCGCGCTGCGGCCGCGTAGAACGAGTGCAGCGACCGCTGAGCAACGCGCGCGGGGTACTCCGGCAGGACCCCGAGCGCCGAGAGGGCGGCCCAGCCGATGCCGACCCCGATGGCGCCGACGAGCTGCGGGAGCTGATCGAAGGTGGCGTGGACCAGGGCCAGAAAGTAGGCTGTCATGAAGCCGATCAGGCCCAGTGCGAAGTAGCGTGGGCCGAAGCGTCGAAGGTAGTACGCGCCGAAGATCAGGGCCAGCAGCAGCAGGCGCACGACCAGCACCGCGCCGGCCAGCGCCGTGGCGACAACCGTGACTGCGCCGGCCATGCCGGCCAGGAGCAGCAGCGTGACTCCCCGCTGCCGGGGAGCCGGATCGCTCGCGGCGACGGTGCACTGCAGCCCGATCATCCCCGCGAACAGCGCCACGGTCGGTGAGGCGGTCGGCTGCCAGGCCTGTGCGGCGAGGGTGGCCGTGAAGACGGCGCCGCTGGCGGCTAGCGTGACCCGGGCCGCCCGACGTAGCGCCTGCAACCCCGGGTCGCCGGCCACGACGGCGTCCAACCAGCGACGCAGCGTGCTCTGGGGTGCCGCGATGCGCATCAAGGGGGTAGTGGTTTGCCGCGTGTCTCCGGCGCGGCGAACGGGACGACCAGCAGGCCGAAGATATAGATCGTGCCGAGGATCGCGGCCGCATTGCTGATCCCGCCTAGCACCGTGATGAGCCAGCCCGCGAGCAGCGGTCCCAGGGCGGCCAGGTAGCGCGAGCTATCGAACACGACCGAGATGGCCGAGCCGCGCACCGCGGTGGGGAACACCTCGGGTAGGTAGGTCGGCATCCACGAGAACTGCCCGGAGGTAAAGAAGCCGTTCACGGCCGCCGCTACAAGGAACCAGCCGGGGTCGCGTACCCCGAGGAACAGGCCCCAGACGATCAGCAGCGCGCCGAGGTAGTACAGAGCGATCGTCCGCTTGCGACCGATAGCGTCGGCGATGAACCCGAACGCGCCGTAGCCTAGAATCCCCCCGATGTTGTATGCCAGCCCAGTGATCGCCGCGGCCTGTTGGGGGTCCTGCCCCCGACCGGCCGCGAGCTGAGCGGCTAGCGGCGGGATCCACGTCGAGGTGGCCCACCAGCCGACCACGCTGGCCAGCGACATCACGAGCAGTAGGAGCACCCGGCGGCGGAGCCACGGCGTGGCCAAGAGATAGACGATCGTGAAGCGCACCAGGCCCCGCTCCTCGGGGGCCAGCGGCTCGCCGCGGGCCGCGCGCTCGCGGGCCGCGCGCCGGCGCGCGGCTGCCTCCACCCACAGCGCCGGGTTGTCGATCGTCCGCCGGATATAGAACAGCACTAGCGCTGGCAGGATGCCCAGCAAGAACATGAGTCGCCATGCTTCCGGCCCCAGCGGCGCTACCACCAGCCAGACCCCCGATGCGAGCAGAAAGCCGCAGCCGAACGCCGTGTTCAGAATGCCGGCCGCTCGCCCACGCACGCGTGGCGGCCACTGCTCGGCCACCATCGCGGTGCCCGGCCCCCACTCCGCACCCAGGCCCAGCCCCGTCAGAAAGCGGAACAGCAGCATCATCCAGTAGGCGTGGGATAGCGCTGTGAGCCCCGTGAACAGCGAGTAGCAGAGGATCGACAGCATCAGGGTCCGTTTGCGCCCGAGGTAGTCGGCCAGGATGCCGGCGAGCACCCCGCCGGTCGCCCAGCCTACCAGCGTGGCCGCCAGCAGGCCGCCGATGAACACCGGCGCCTGCGGCAGCTGCTCGGGCGCGAGGAGGTCCCGCATGGCCACGCCGGCCACCAGCACCAGCGCGTAGGTTTCGTAGCCATCGAACATCCAGCCGAGCCAGGCGACCAGTAACGCACGCCACGCCGCGCGCCCGGGCACGGACGGTGCCTGGGTGCGGACTTCTGTCAGTTCGGCCATCGGACGGCCCCCACGCTCTCCGAGTATGCCGGCAACGCGCTACCACGCCCGCGCGTAGTGGTGCCCGCGCGCGGGACTGTGCTCCATAGCGTAGGGGATGACGGCCCCGCCGTACTAGGGCCGTTGGCACCCGAGACGGGCTCACGGCTCGCGGGGCGGCCGTTCCACCCACCGGCGCAGGCGCTCCAGGCCCGTCAGAGCTCCTACAGCCGGCCCCGCTTGCCCGGGGACGGAAACGATCGTGGGCCACCCTAGCGGAGTGGCCCACGGCAAGGTCGTCACGGGGGCGCTAGGCGACACGCTCGCCGCCGTAGCCCAGCTGGGGGAGGGGTAGCCCCTCGTCCGCGTCGCCGATGTACCGCTTGCTCACCAGGGGCGCGCGGCGCCGCCGTAGCAGCCGCTCGCGGCTGGCGGGGCAACGCTGACAGCGCCAGCGCTCCACTGTCCCCTCGGCCGTCATCTCGTTGGTGATCAGCCAGTAGTGCGGCGGGCAGGCCGCCAGCACCTCCTCGGTGGTAGTCGCCATTCTTCGTTTCTCCCACGGCCCGCGAGTGGGCCGCCATAGTGTGATGCGGAAGTGCGCCCCCTAAGCCGCCGCGCGGCGCGCATACAGCACGGCCAGGCCCCGCGCATCGCGAATGGCAATGTCGGTCGGCCGCCGCGGCCGCTCGGCCGTTACCAGCTCCCAGATCGCGCCCGCTGGCCCCTGTAGCAAGGCCACGATCTGCTTGGCGGTGTCCAGGTCAGCTGGCATCGCTATCCCTCCCCGCCACTTCTATCTTGTACTTACCCAATCGGCCGGCGCGGATTTTCCGTTCGCCGCGCCCTCGAGCGCGCGGCCGCGAGCGGCCTCCTGCTACTCCAGCATAGCGCGCCCTGCTCGCTCGCCCCTGTGAACGGATGCACAGCTGGGCCGCGAACAGGCCCACAGGCCCCTGTCCCCAGCGGACAGCCGTGCCCACGCAGCCGCAGCATCGCCGCGCTCCGCCGAGCGGGCGGCGTGATGGGGAGCGTGCACCCCTCTAGGGCAGGGTGCGCAGGCGAGGGTTGAGCAGGAGGCTGGCCAGGGTGCCGAGCGCGACGAGCGCGCCTCCCAGTAGCACAGCCATCCGGGCGTCGGCCGCGGCGGCGATGGCGCCGCCGAGCAGGCCTCCTAGCGGGACGAGATTATAGCTGATCCCGAACAGGCCCATCACCCGCCCGCGCAGCTCGCTCGGCACCTGCTCTTGCAGCGCCGTGCTCACCAGGGTGAGGTAGACCGTGTTACTCAGCCCGGCCAACAGCAGGACCGCGAGCCCCAACGCCAGCGTGGGCACCTGGGAGAACGCCATGAGCAGCACGCCGAACCCCAGCCCGCCCAGCAGCAGGAGCCGGCCGCGTTGGCCGAGCCGCGACGCGGTCGCCGCCAGCAAGATGGTGCCCGTGACAGCCCCGAGGCCGTTAGCCGCCTGGAGCAGACCGAACCCCGTCGATCCGCCGTGGAGGTGCTGGTCGGAGAACACCGGCAGCAGGGCCATGTACGACATGCCGAACACGCTGTTGAAGAAGGTGAGCAGGATCAGGTTGGCGATCAGCGCGTGCCGCGCCGCGAACAGCAACCCCTGCACCAGAGGCCGTAGTACGCCTCCGCCCACCCGCGGTGGCGCCGCGACCAAGCGAATGCGGCTGTATAGCCCGATCGCGACCAAGTACGCCAGCGCGGCCGTCCCGAAGGCCACCGCCGTGCCGCAGGCGGCGATGAGGATCCCGCCCAGCGACGGCCCGAGCACGCGCCCGCTCTGCCACGGTAGCGAGCCGATGGCGATAGCGTTGGGCAGCAGCTCGCGGCGCACCAGCCACGGCACCATTGCCATGCGGGTCGGCTGCTCGAACGCGCGGCAGGTGGCACTGAGCGCGACCAGCGGCAGCGCCAGCTCCACCCGCATTCCGCCGACGGCGGTGAGCGCGCAGGCGGCCACCAGCGTCGCGGCCGTGCCCAGCTGGGTGCCCACGAGCAGCCGGACGGGCGCCGCCCGGTCGGCCAGCACGCCGCCGAACAGCTGGAACAGCACCAGCGGCACCCCCTCCACCAGGCCGTACAGGCCCAGGTACAGGGGATCCCGGGTCAGCTCCCAGATCAGCCAGCCGTAGCTCACCCACTCGATCCGCCAGCCGACCACGTACAAGACGAGCCCGCACCAGTAGCGGCGGTAGTTCGGCTCGCTGAGCGCGGCGAAGACCGCGAGCCGAGGCGCGGCGGGACGAACCTGGGGCACCGTGCGCTCGCTCATCGCGCCCAGTGTACGTGGCGGGCACGCGGGTGGCAATCGCTCGGGTCAGCCCAGGCGGGTGAGAACCTCTGGCCCGTCCGCGGTGATGGCCACGGTGTGCTCGAAGTGGGCCGACCAGGCGCCGTCGGCGGTGACGGCCGTCCAGCCGTCGGCGAGGATGCGCACCGCGGCGGTACCCAGGTTGACTTGCGGCTCGATGGCCAGCACCATGCCCGGGCGCAGTAGCGGCCCGGTACCCGGCTCGCCGAAGTTGGGCACCTGCGGCGGCTCGTGCATCGCGCGGCCGATACCGTGGCCCACGAACTCGCGCACCACGGTCAGCCCGTGCGCGGCCACGTGCCGCTCGATGGCGTGGCCGATGTCGCCCACGTGGTGGCCCGGGTGCGCCTGGGCGATCCCGGCCCACAGCGCCTCCTCGGTCACGCGCACCAACCGCTCCACCTCCGGCCGCAGCGGCCCCACTGGCACCGAGATCGCCGCGTCGCCGTAGAACCCGTCCTTGACGGCGACCACGTCGAGCTTCACGAGGTCGCCCGCGGCCAGCCGGCGCGGCCCGGGGATCCCGTGGACCACCTCGTCGTTGACCGAGATGCACAGCTGGCCGGGGAACCCGAAGTAGCCCAGGGTGCCCGAGCGCGCACCCAAGCGGCGGAACGCCTCGGCAGCCAGCCGCTCCAGGTCGCGCGTGCGGATGCCCGGGCGCACCGCCGCGCGCAGCTCGGCTAGCACGCGGGCCACCACCTGCGCCGCTGCGCGGATGCCCGCCAGCTCCTCGGCCGTGCGGAGAGGGATGCGCGCGGGAGTGGCGGCACGACGCGGCATACCGTGGGCCTTGTAGGTATACTAGGGCCAAGCTGCCCGGCGATCACTATAGCACAGCGGCAGGCCATGGCTTACCGCATCGGCCTCACCGGCAACATCGGCGTCGGCAAGAGCACCGTCGCGCGGCTGCTCGCCGCGCAGGGCGCCGAGGTGATCGACGCCGACCGCGTCGCCCACGCGCTGATGGCGCCGCGCACCCCCGAGTGGGAGCGAATCGTTGCTCGCTTCGGCCGCGACATCCTGCGCCCCGACGACACGATCGACCGCCAGCGGCTGGGCGCCATCGTGTTCCGCGATCCCGCCGCGCTGCGCGACCTGGAACAGATCCTGCACCCCAGCGTACGCCAGCAGATCCGCGCGCGCTTCGCGGCGACGACCGCGCCGGTCATCGTGGTCGAGGCGATCAAGCTGCTGGAGTCGGGCTTGTACCGCGAGGTCGATGCCATCTGGGTGGTGACCGCCCCGCGCGAGCAGCAGATCGCCCGCCTGGTGGCCACCCGCGGGCTGTCCCCCGAGGAGGCCGCGTTGCGAGTGGACGCCCAGCCACCGCAGGCGGAGAAAGTCGCCCGCGCCGACGTGGTGATCCACAACGCGGGCGACCTGGCCACTACCCGCGCGCAGGTGCTCGCGGCCTGGGCCGCGCTGCCCATCGGTGCGGCGCCGAGTGGGGCGGCGGAGCCACGCTAGGGCCGAAGTCCGACCAATGACCGTGGAGTATCACGACGGGCTGCTAGCGATCGACCTCGCGGGCGAACCGTACCAGCTCGGCTGGCAGCACGGACGCCTGCTGCGCCACGAGATCTGGGCGCTGTGGGACGCCTGCGAGCGGTTGATTCTCCGTGCCCGCGGCCGCTGGGTCGGCTGGGTCGCCAGTCAGGTGCTGCACGGCGCCGCCCGGCTGATGCACCTGTACATCCCACCCGCGCTGCGCCGCGAGCTGCAGGGCGTGGCCGCGGGCTCGGGACTGCCCTACCACCACCTGCTGCTGCTCAACTGCTTCGACGACGTGATGAACAACTTCCGCGTAGTCGACCGCCTCGCGGCGCGGCTCGCCTGTACGGCGTTCGCGGCGGGCGGCGCGCGCGCGGCCGACGGCACCGCCATCGCCGGGCGCAACCTCGACTACTACTTCCGCGCCGAGTTCATGGCCGCGGGGGCTGAGCCCACGCGGGTCCTCCAGCGCCACGTGGTGGTGTTCCGCGTGCGGCCGCGCCACGGGCTGCCGTTCGTCGCGGTGGGCTGGCCCGGGATCATCGGCGCCGTCACGGCGCAGAACGCGGCGGGGCTGGCGCTGGCCTGCCTCACCTCGCCGGCCTGGTCCGAGCGCCCCTGGGGGACCCCACTACCACTGGTGTACCGCGGCATCGCCCAGTTCGCCCCCGGCTTGGCGCACGCGGTCGAGCGCCTGCGCGCCGCACGCCGCACGATCGGCAACAATCTCGTGCTGGCCTCGGCGACCGAGCGCGCGGTATGCACCGTGGAACTCAGCGCGCGAGCGGTGGATGCGAGCCCGCCGGTGGGCGAGGTCGTCGTCACCAGCAACCACTATCTGTCGCCGCGGCTGGCTCGCGAGCAGGATGCCCTGATCAACCCCACCTCGCCGCTGCGGCTAGCCCGCGCCCGCGCCCTGTTGGCCGAGGGGCCGCTCGATGTGGCGCGGGCGCAAGCCATCCTCCTCGACGAGGAGTGCCTAGACCCAGCCGCGCCGCAGTGGGCGCGGCTGTACAACGCCGGTACGATCTACAGCACGGTGTTCGAGCCCGGGGCCGGACGAATCTGGGTGCGCGCGGCCGACACGCCGGACCGGCGCTTCGTGCCGTTCGCCGTGCCCGACGCGCGGCCGCGCGCCAGCGTGCCCGGCGGGGCGCCCGCAGAACACCCCGCTGCTGGGCACTAGGGCGGCTCACAGCCCTCCGCCCTCCCGCGCCTGCTCCCGCAGCCGCCTTACATCTTGGAGCGGCGGCACGCCGAACAGCCGCTTGTAGTCGCGACTGAAGTGCGAGGCATCGTGGTAACCCACGCGGTAGCCCGCGCTCGCGGCATCCAGGCCCTCGCCGAGCAGCAGCCGGCGGGCCTCCTGGAGTCGCAACTGCTTCTGGAACTGCAAGGGACTCAGGCCGGTGACCGCCTTGAAGTGCTGGTGGAACCCCGAGACGCTCATCCCCAGCTCGCGCGCGAGTTGCTCGACGCGCAGTGGCCGGGCGAACTCTCGGCGCAAGCGCTCGATGGCCCGGGTGATGCGCTGCGTCTGGCCGGCGTGGGCGGCTACATGCCACACTCGGTCCCCCTGCTCCCCGGTGAGGAGCCGGTAGACGATCTCCCGCGTGACCAGCGGGGCCAGGAACGGCGTATCGGCAGGCGCGTCCAGCAGCCGGACGAGCCGCACCACCGCGTCCAGCAGCTCGGCGTCGAGCCGGCTCACCGCGATGGCCCGTACGGGGACGCGGGGCCGCGGCACCAGATGCCCCGCCTCGATCATGACCGAGCTCACCAGGGTAGGATCCAACTTCAGCACCAGGCCCAGGTACGGACACTCGGGCGACGCCGCGGTAATGCGGCTGGCGATGGGTAGCTCGGCGGTGGTGATTAAGTAGTGCGCGGGATCGTAGCGATAGCAAGTGTCGCCTAGGCGCAGCTCCTTGCTGCCCTGCGCGACCACGCACAAGGCGGGGAAAGACACGCCGTACCCTAGCTCCGTGGGCGCCGAGGCGCGGCGGAGTCGGAGCCCCGGTAGCGGGGTGGTCGTCCCCTCGTGGGGGACCGCTCGCGCGAGCCGCTCGACCAGCTCCTCCCGCGCGGCGCGCGCCCGCAACGCTTCCCGCGCGGCCGGCTGGCGGCTCGCGAAGTCCAGCACGGTCGCCTGCTCCGTCACCCCCCACCTCCCGTCTGGAGGATCGCCCCACAATGCTGGAGGATTATACCAGTGCGCCGCAGACCCACCGCCTACAATGCCCCCAGAGGCACGGGCAAACCGCGCGAGCGCCAGCAGGATATGCAGCGTTCCCTCTGACGCTCCTGGCGATTTGCGCAAGCGCTGCCAGCGAGCAACCCGCTCCCGGAGCCCGTCCGCGGCTCCTCGTTGTCGCCGGCGAGCGTGCGGGAACGGGCGCACCCTGCGCTGGCGAGGCGCCCCATAGGGGGCACGGATCACAGCGCGCGGCCACTCGGCGCCCGCCCGACGCGCCGGGGCCAGGCGAGCAGGTGTGGGAGGCGTAAGCGGTGAAGAAGCGCTACTTGGGCACGAGTCGGCTGGAAGTGTCGGCGCTCGGCCTCGGCTGCATGGGGCTCAGCTTCGGCTACGGGCCGCCCACGGACCGGCGCGAGGCGATCGCCCTGCTCCGCGCGGCGGTGGAGCGGGGCATCACCTTCTTCGACACGGCAGAGGTGTACGGCCCTTTCACGAACGAGGAGCTCGTGGGCGAGGCGCTGGCGCCGTTCAAGGGCCAGGTCGTGATCGCCACCAAGTTCGGCTTCCGGCACGACGGGGAGCGGGGGCCGAGCCCCAGCGTCGGTCTGGATAGCCGGCCGGAGCAGATCCGCAGGAGCGTCGAGGGCTCGCTGCAGCGGCTGCGGGTCGAGGCCATCGATCTGCTGTACCAGCATCGGGTCGATCCGGACGTCCCAATCGAGGACGTCGCCGGCACCGTCCGGACGCTCATTCACGAGGGCAAAGTGCGCCACTTCGGCCTGTCCGAAGTCGGGCCACAGACGATCCGCCGCGCCCACGCCGTCCAGCCCGTGACGGCCGTGCAGAGCGAGTACTCGCTGTGGTGGCGCCAGCCCGAGCAGGAGGTGCTGCCCGTGTGCGAGGAATTGGGGATCGGCTTCGTGCCCTTCAGCCCCCTGGGCAAGGGCTTCCTCACCGGGGCGATCGACGAGCGAACGACCTTTGCGCCGAACGACTTCCGCACCATCGTTCCGCGCTTCGCGCCGGAGAACCGCCAGGCGAATCTGGCCCTGGTGGAACTGCTCCGGCAGATCGCCGCGCGCCAGGGGGCGACACCCGCCCAGGTGGCCCTCGCCTGGCTGCTGGCGCAGAAGCCGTGGATCGTGCCCATCCCCGGCACGACCAAGCTCCACCGCCTGGAGGAGAACATCGGGGCCGTCGACGTGGAGCTGACGCCGGAGGCGCTGCGCGAGATCGCGGACGCCGTGGCTCGGATCCCCATCCAGGGGGCGCGGCACCCCAAGGAGTCGGAGCGCCTGACAGGCCGCTGAGGCGGTCGTCCTCGGCGACCTGCCGCCATGGCGACCGCGAGGTGCACCGATGACGACGTGGACTAGCGACGAACTGGACCAGCTCGGTGCGATCGAGGAGCTGGACATCGCGCCGCTCCGCCCCGACGGCACGCCGCGGCGGCCGGTGCCCGTCTGGGTCGTCCGGGTCGGCGACGCCCTGTACATCCGCTCGTGGCGCGGGCAGGCCGGCGCCTGGTTCCGCGCGGCCCAGGCCAGCGGGGCGGGGCGCCTCCGGGCCGGCGGCGTCGAGAAGGACGTCGCCTTCGTGCCGGAGCCCGACCCCGCCCTCAACGACCAGATCGATGCCGCCTATCGCCGCAAGTACCGGCGCTATCCCAGCTATGTGGCGCCGATGGTCAGCCCGCGGGCGCGCGCGACGACGCTCCGGCTCGTGCCGCGCGCCCCGGTGTGAGCACTCTGCGGCGGCGTACTCTCCCGCGCCGCCGCGGAGTGCGTCGACAGCAGCCTAAGGGTCGCCATCCCCACAGACGATTCAGGAGAATGTCCCATGCGTGGTGCAGTGCTCTACGGCCCGCGCGACGTGCGCTACGAGGAGCGTCCCGCTCCCACCCTCAGCGAGCCCACCGATGCCATCATCCGGCTCGCTGCCACCTGCATCTGCGGGTCCGACCTGTGGCCCTACCGCGGCATCCAGCCCGTCACCCAGCCGACCCCGATGGGCCACGAGTACTGCGGCATCGTCGAGGAGGTCGGCAGCGCGGTCCGGACCATCAAGCCCGGCCAGTTCGTCGTCGGCTCCTTCTTCGCCTCCGACAACACCTGCGCGATTTGCCAGGCCGGCTACCAGAGCCGCTGTGTCAATCTCCAGTACGTGGGGGCCAACGGGGCGCAGGCCCCGTATCTGCGCGTCCCCCTGGCCGACGGGACCCTGGTCGCCACGCCGGACGTCCCGCCCGACGACCTGATCCCGAGTCTGCTCGCCGCCTCCGACGTGCTCGGTACGGGGTGGTTCGCCGCCGTCGCCGCCGAGGCCGGCCCGGGCAAGACGGTAGCGATCGTCGGCGACGGCGCGGTCGGCCTCTGCGCGGTGATCGCGGCCCGGCAGCTGGGCGCGGACCGGATCATCATCTTTAGCCGGCACGCGGACCGCCAGCAGCTGGCCCGGGAGTTCGGCGCCACCGACATCGTGACCGAGCGCGGCGATGCGGGGGTGGCGCGGGTCAAAGCGTTGACCGACGGGTTGGGTGCGCACTCGGTGGTGGAGGCGGTCGGCACCCAGGAGGCGATGCTGCAGGCCATCCGTGCCACGCGCCCGGGCGGCCACGTAGGCTTCGTCGGCGTGCCCCACGGCGTGCAGCTGCCCGGCGAGGAGCTGTTCTACGCCGAGATTCACCTGCACGGCGGCCCGGCGCCCGTACGCCGCTTCCTGCCCGAGCTGATCGACCGCATCTGGAAGCGGCAGATCGCGCCGGGCAAGGTGTTCGACCTGACCTTGCCCCTGGCGGACGTGGCCGCGGGCTACCGCGCTATGGACGAGCGTCGCGCGATCAAAGTGCTGCTGCGGCCATAGGCGCCCGGCCCCGGTACCCGCGGGGCGACGCCCAGGGAGCCCCACCGGCGCCACCCGCGCCCCGAGCGAGGAGATCACCATATGTCCCAGGAAGCTGCTCCCCAACCAGGCGGGCCCTTTGCCGATGTCGCCCCGGCGCTCCAACGATACACGGATGCGGTCCTGTTCGGGGACGTGTGGGAGCGCCCGGGGCTGTCCCCGCGCGACCGCAGCCTGATCACCGTGGCCGCGCTCGTCGCCCTCTACCGCACGAACGAGCTCTCCTTCCACATCAAGCGCGCGCTGGACAATGGCGTCACGCGCGAGGAGGTCGGGGAACTGATCACGCACCTGGCGTTCTACGCCGGCTGGCCCGCGGCGAATTCGGCCGTGGCCATCGCGCGCCGCGCGTTCGAGGAACACGGGCGCTGAGCGTCGCTGGCGGCGGGCGTGGGGCACGGGGCCGCGGCGCCGCTAGAGCTGCGCTTTGACCAGCTCGGCGGTGCGCCGCGTCATGCCGGGCACGGCCGCGAGCTCGTCCACGCTCGCCGCCTTGACGCCGCGCCAGGAGCCGAACGCTTGCAGCAGCGCCTTGCGCCGCTTCGGCCCGATGCCGCGAATGTCATCCAGCCGCGAGTGCAGCGTGCGCTTGCCGCGCAACTGGCGGTGGTAGGTGATGGCGAAGCGGTGCGCCTCGTCGCGGATGCGCTGGACCAGGAACAGTGCCGGCGAGCCCTCGGGCAGGCGCAGCGGCTCGGCGTGCCCGGGCAGGTACAGCTCCTCGTGCTCCTTGGCCAGCCCGACCACGGGGATGGCGAACAGCTCCAGCGACGCCAGCACCTGCAGGGCGACGTTGAGCTGGCCCCGGCCGCCATCGACGATCACCAGGTCGGGGACCTTGTCCCAGCTCGACTCCACCGCCGCGCCGGGGCTCTGGGCCCGGGCCATCTGCCCGTCGCGCAGGCGCTTGAACCGCCGTGTGAGCACCTCGGCCATCGAGGCGAAGTCGTTGGGCCCCTCGACGGTCTTGATCTGGAACCGCTTGTAGTCGGCCTTCTTCGGCCGGCCGCCCTCGAACACCACCATGCTGCCCACGGCGTGGGCGCCCTGGATGTTGGAGATGTCGTAGCATTCGATGCGCTCGGGCACGGCGCGGAGCCCCAGGTGCTCTTGCAGCTCCAGCAGCGCGCCGGTGGTGCGGGCGCTGTCGCTGAGCCATTCGACCTTCTGGCGCTCCAGCGCCTCCTGGGCGTTCTCGGTGGCCAGGGCGATCAGCCGCAGGTCGCCACCGCGCCGCGGCACGCGCAGTTTGACGCGATGGCCCGCTTGCTCGCCGAGCCACTGCTCCAGGGTCGGGCGATCCTCCGGCTCGGCCGGCAGCAAGACCACCGCGGGCAGCTGCGTGGCGGCGCCGTAGTGCTGCTGCACGAACGACGTCACGATTGTGCGGTCGTCGGCGTCGGCCGCGCCCTCCAGCGGGAAGTAGTCGCGGCCCACCAGCCGCCCCTCGCGGATGTAGAACACCTGCACGCACACGTGGCTGCCGTCGCGGGCAAAGCCGATCACATCCTGGTCGATGCGGCTCTGCGAGACGATCGCCTGCTGGCGGATGATCTTCTCCGCGGCGCGGATGCGGTCGCGGAGCGCGGCCGCCTGCTCGAACTGGAGTGCCTCGGCAGCCGCCTCCATCTCGGCGCGCAGCCGGTCGAGCGCCGCCTGGTGCTTACCCTCCAGAAAGGCGATCGTGTCGTCGATCAGCGCGCGGTACGTCTCGGGCGCCACCGCGCCGATGCACGGGGCCAGGCAGCGCTTGATGTCGCGGTATAGACAGGCGCGCTCGTCGGTGCCGGTGATCTTGCGCGGGCAGTTCATCGGGATGAACGGGAACAGCCGGTTGAGCGTGTCCAGCGTGGAGCGTACCGACTCGGCATCGGTAAACGGGCCGAAGTAGCGCGCCCCGTCGGCCGCGCGGCGGCGCACGATGCTCACCCGTGGCCAGGGCTCCTGTACGCTGATGCGGATGTACGGATACGCCTTGTCGTCGCGCAGCCGAACGTTCCAGCGCGGCTGCTCGCGCCGGATGAGGTCCGCCTCCCAGCGCAGTGCCTGCACCGGCGAGTCGGTAAGGATCCAGTCGATGTCGACCGCCTCGGCGGTGATGTTGCGCTTCTTGGGGTCACTGTCGATGCCGACGAAGTACGAGCGCACGCGGCTCTGCAGCGAGGTCGCCTTGCCGATGTAGATGATGGCGCCGGTGGCGTCCTTGAACATGTACACGCCCGGCCGATCGGGCAAGGCGGCCAGGCGTTCGGCTAGCAGACCAGTGGGTGGGGCCATGAGCCGCGCTCCTGAGCTGGGTGGCGCTGCACGCGCGAGATCCCGCCGAATTGTACCAGGCGCCGGGCCGGCCTCCCGTCGGCTGCGTCAGGCGTCCGGCAGCGGCGCGATGCGCAGCGCGTGCAGCACGGGCAGCGTCGTCCCGATGTAGCTGATCAGGCCTACCACCCGCACCCGCTCGCCAGGCCTCGGCAGCGGCAGGTCGCGGTATGCTGCATTCACCCACAGCTGGCGGTCGGCGAACGTGAACAGCCGCTCGGCCGGATGGACCGCATCGACGACGCCGCGGTACACGGTGTAGTATCCAAGGCGCGTCCAGAGCAGGCGGTGCGTGAGCAGGAACGCGTTGGGCAACGGCTCCCACGGTGTCAGGCGCCAGCCGACGCGCCGATCGAGCACCAGGATGTCGCGGTCGAGCGCCAGCGCGGCTTCGTACACGGTGTATCCACCGTCGAGCAGCCGCTCCAGCAGCGCGACCTCGGTCTCGGGCGGCGCGAGCACCTCGACGCGCTGCGGCCGCGCACGCTCCAACAGCGGCAGCGCGTCGCGCCCCCGCTGGGCTCCCAGAGCCAGGAGGATCTCGCGCGCCCGCGACAGCAGCCCGGCGGCGACGGCAGCCTCGGCCTCGGGGTCGACCGGCTCGACGGCCGGCCGCCGGGTGAACAGCTGTTTCGGCCAGCCTGGCATCGGGCGCCTCCGCCGCCTCACGGCGCGGGTATCGCTACAGTGTAGCAGCGGCGCCGCCAGCACGGCGGGGGCCGAATAGGGCGGTTGAGGAGGCCATGGGACGAACTTTGAGGGAGCTGGTGCGCGCGACGCCGGGCGCGCGGCTGGTACTCGGCCGGCCCGAGCAGTCGGTGGCGGCACTCACGCACGACTCGCGGCGCGTGGTGCCTGGCGCGCTGTTCGTGTCGCTGCCCGGCCGCCGCCATCCCGCCGATGCATTCGTCCCCATGGCGCTGGAGCGCGGCGCGGTGGCCGTGGTGAGCGAGACGCCCACGCCCCACCCGGCGGTGCCCGCCTGGATCGCCGTGCCGCACGCGCGCCGGGCGCTGGCCGACCTGGCGGCGGCTTGGCACGACTACCCCTCCGAGCGGCTGCGCGTCGTGGGCGTCACGGGCACCGATGGCAAGACTACCACCACGCGGCTCATCGCCGGCTTGCTGCAAGCGGGCGGACGCCGCGCGGGCTGGTACACGACCGCCGACCTCGATCTAGGCGACGGCGTGGTGCCCAACGAGGAGTACCACACGACGCCCGAAGCCGACCGGGTGCAGGAGGTGCTGGCGGCGATGGTCGCCGCCGGGCTGGACTACGGCGTACTGGAGGCCAGCTCGCACGCGCTCGCGCAGGAGCGCCTGCACCGCTGCGCCATCGACATCGCCGTGTTCACCAACCTGAGCCCGGAGCACCTCGACTACCACGGCTCGCTGGAGGCGTATCTGGCCGCCAAGGCGCGGTTGTTCGCCATGGCCGGGCGGGACACGCGGCCCGAGCCGCTGCGGGCCGGCGCGCGTGCACCGCACAAGCAGGCGCCCTACGTGGTGCTCAACGCCGACGATCCGGCCTGCGAGGCGCTGCGGGCTGTGGCGCGGGTCCCTGCCCGGACCTACTCGCTGGGCGGCGCGGCCGACGTGGTAGGCCACGACCTCGTGGAGACGCCCGAGGGGCTGCGCTTGCGCGTGGTCACCGCCGCGGGCGAGTGGGAGCTCGCGACGCGCTTCCTGGGCCGCTTCAACGCCGCCAACTGGCTGGCGGCCATCACGGTGGCGCTGGCCGAGGGCGTGCCGATGTCGACCATCCAGCAGGCGGCGCGCACGCTGCGACCGCCCCCCGGCCGGCTAGAACGGGTGGACTGCGGCCAGCCGTTCGCCGTGTTCGTGGACTTCGCACACACGCCCCAGGCGCTGGCCGCCGCGCTGCGCGCTGTCCGCGCGGTGGCCCGCGGGCGCGTCTTGTTGGCGTTCGGCCAGGCTAGCGGCCGCATGGCGGAGAACCGGCCGGCCATGGGGCGCGCCGCTGCCGAGCTGGCGGACTACTTCGTGATCACCAGCGATGATGCGCCGCCCGACGAGGCACGCGCGATCAGCGAGGATATCGCCCGGGGCGCGCGCGCCGCTGGTGCCACGGCCGCCCGCTTCTGCATCGAGATCGACCGCCGGGCGGCGCTGCGCCACCTGCTCGCCGCCGCGCGGCCGGGCGACGTGGTGCTGCTCGCCGGCAAGGGGCACGAGCGCACGCTCAAGCTCGGCGCGCGCGTCGAGCCCTGGGGCGAGGTGGAGGTCGCGCGCCGCCTGCTGCGCGAGCTAGGCTACGGCGGCTAGCAATCTCCTATTTCCCTGCCGCCGTGAACGGCGGGCCTGCTCTTCAGGGCGGTCGTGGAACAGCAAAAGGCCGCACCGTCGCCCCGAAAGACGGGCCCGCCCACGGTCAGCGCGTGAACGGCGCCATGTTCAGCCCGTCCTGCGCCACGATGTCCACCACGGCCACGCCGCCCTCCTTTACCACCTGCAGGGCGCGGCGCAGGGCGGGCGGGATCTCTGCCGCGTCGTGGAGCGGGCCTTCGCCGTGCAGCCCGTAGCAGCGCGCGATGCCGGCCAGGTCGACCATCGGGTGTTCGATGCGCTGGCCCACCCAGGCATTCTCCCGCGGCCGGCCGCGCATATCGGCGACCACGCGCTGGTGCAGCTCGTCGTTGTAGAACGAGCGGTTGTCGTAGATGACGATCAGCAGTGGGAGCTGGTAGTGAGCGGCGGTCCACAAGGCCGAGGAGGCCATGAGGTAGTCGCCATCGCCGAGGATGGCCACGGGGATCCTGCCGCTATCCTTGAGGGCCAGCGCCGCGCCCACCGCCGCGCCCGGCCCGTAGCCCACCCCCCCACCGCCGCTCTCGCCGAGGTACTGGTCGGCGCGGGTGAACCGCCAGATGCCCGGCGCCCAGCGCATCGGCCCGCCGCAGGCCACGACCCAGTCCTCGTCCTGCAGGACCGCCCACAGCTCGGCGGCCACGCGCCCGCGCGACAGCGGCACGTCGTTCCAATGCTGCTGGTGGTAGGCTTGCCAGCGCGCATGCAGCGCCGCGTGCTGCTCGGCCAGCCACCGCCGGCGAGCGGCCACCGCTTGCTGGCGGGCAGCCGATTCGGCGACCAGCGCCGCGCAGCGCTCCTGTAGCAGGGGCAGCGTCACGCGGCTGTCGGCCAGCAGCGGGACATCGACCGCTGGCAGGCGCTGGTAGTCGGCGGCCCAGCCGCGGGTGAGCAGCTCGTCGAGCGACAGGTGGATCACCTTCGCGCTGGTCGCCGGCTGCACCCCGCGCACATGCATGCCGCCGCCGCGCTTGCTCAGCGCGCCGTGCAGGTCGACCATGTCCACCGCCAGCACCACATCGGCGTCGGCCAGGATAGCGTCCTCGGCGCCGGTGAGGTTCTGCGGGTGGTGGGTGGGGAAGTTGAGCCGCGCGTGCTTGTCGAGCATCGCCGCACCGATCGTCTCGGCCAGCGCCACCAGCGCGGGTAGGTTCTCCGGGTAGCGGCCGGCGCGGTCGGCCAGGATCACCGGCCGCTCGGCGTGGGCGAGCAGGCGCGCGGCCTCCTCCAGCGCCGCGGGGTTCGGCCCCACGGGGGGCGGCGGGGCGTAGCGGCGGACGTCCGGCAGCGGGACCGGCGCGTCGAGCTTCATCTCTTGCAGCCCCGCGTCGAAGCAAACGTATACCGGCCCGCACGGCTCGGTCAGGGCGATGCGGGCGGCGCGCAGCATCGAGTCGGGGATCGAGCCGACGGTGGCCGGCTGGTCGTCCCACTTGGTGTAGTCGCGCACCTGGGTGCCCTGCACCAGCGCGGTGTGGATCCAGTCGATCCAAGGGCGGCGCTGCTCGACGTCCATCGGCCCGGTGCCGCCCATGACGAACACCGGCACGCGGTCGCACCAGGCGTCGAAGATGGCCATGGTGGCGTGCTGGAGGCCCACGATGTTGTGGACGATGGCGCCCATCATGCGGCCGGTCGCCTTGTAGTAGGCGTGGGCGATGGCCACCGCCACCTCCTCGTGCAGGGTCAGGATCATCTGCGGCTGGCGGTTGCCACCGTAGTTCACCAGCGAGTCGTGTAGCCCACGGTAGCTGGCCCCGGGATTGAGCGCCACGTACTCGATGCCGAGGGCCCGCAGCACGTCGACGATGACGTCGGAGCCGTACTGCGGGTCGCGCTCGTAGGGCGGGACGTTGGCCGGGGTGTCGATCTGGGCAGTGGGACGCCGGGTGACGGCCACGGCAAGCCTCCTCCGCGGCCCGGGGCGATCACGGGGCGCGGGCCGCGCGGCGAGATCGGGATGCTGCTAAGTGCAGCCCCACTGTAGCCGGTCGGCGCGCCTGGCGCCACACCGCCGTGGCGGCTGGGCCGCGCCACCGCAACCACGGGCAGCCTCCTCCTTCGGGCGGTCGGCTCCTCCCACTCCCCCGCCGCTCTAGGGGAACCGCAGCGGCACCTCGGGGCGCGGCGGCCGGGCCAGGAGGTCGCGCAGCGCCGCGGCCGGCGCCTGGCCCTCGTACAGCACGCGGTACACCGCCTCGCAGATCGGCAGCTCGACACCCCGCGCGCGGGCCAGCGCCACCACCCCGCGCGTGGCCGGCACGCCCTCCACGACCATGGGCGTCGCTGCCAGGATCTCTCTCAATGGGCGCCCGCGACCGAGCTGCTCGCCCGCCCAGCGGTTGCGGCTGAGGCGACTAGTGCAGGTGCCGATCAGATCTCCGACCCCCGCCAGCCCCGCCACGGTGGCCGCCTGGCCGCCATACGCCTGCACCAGCCGGCTCAGTTCGGCCAGGCTGCGCGTGAGCAACGCCGCCTTGCCGTTGTCGCCGCTGCCCAGGCCGTCGCCGATCCCGGCGGCCAGCGCGATGACGTTCTTCGTGGCCGCGCACAGCTCCACGCCCACCACGTCGGCGCTAGTGTACAGCCGAAAGTGCGGCGCGCCGAGCAGCTGCTGGAGCCGCGCGGCGGCCGCGGGATCGTGGGCCGCGATCACGGCGGCGGTGGGCAGGCCGCGCGCCACCTCCTCGGCGTGGGTGGGGCCGCCCAGCACGGCCAGCGGGCCCGCGAACCGGGCGCCCAGCGCCGCGGCGAGCACCTCCGTGGGGCGGCGCCAGGTCTCCTCCTCCAGCCCCTTGGTGGCGACCAGCACGGTCGCGTCCGGGGGCAGCAGCGGCTCCAGGGCGGCGGCCAGGGGCGCGAGGCCGCGGGTGATGGCAGCGACGACCACCACGCGGCAGCCGTCCACCGCGGCGGTGAGATCGGCGGTCGGCACGACGCGCTCGGGTAGCCGCACGCCCGGTAGGTAGAGGGGGTTCTCGCGGCGCTCGGCCAGCTGCCGCGCCTGCTCGGCGCGCCGCACCCACAGCGCGACCGCATGGCCGTTGCGGGCGAGCAAGCAGGCCAAGGCCGTGCCCCACCCGCCGGCGTTGAGCACCGCGATCCGCTCGCTGGCCACCCTGGCTCCCCTCCTGCATCACGCGCATCGCGCGGGTCCGCCCGACGCGCCCTATAATAGCGCGCCCCGGCCTGCCGACTCCCAGTGGCCGGGAAACCTGATTCGGCGGCCGCGGTTGTCGCGCGCATCGCCGCCCTGTAAGCCTTTGGCTGTAGCTCGGCCTCCGGGGCGACACGCGGCGGCCTCCAACCGTGGTCCGCCCCTTGGCGGGGGTGAGGCGATGAGCTGGCGCGCTGTCGTGTGCGTGGCGCTCGGATACCTGCTCGGGGCGTTCCCCACCGGCGCGCTGCTGGGGCGCCTGGCAGGCGTGGACCTGCGCCAGCGCGGCAGCGGGAGCACCGGCGCCACCAACGTGCTGCGCGTGCTCGGTCCGGGCGCGGGCGCGCTGGTGCTGGCGGTCGATATCGGTAAGGGCTGGCTGGCCGCCACCATGGCGCGTCGGTGGGCTGGCCCCGCAGGAGCGCCGCTGGCGGGACTCGCGGCGGTGGTCGGGCACAACTACTCGGTCTTCCTCGGCGGACGCGGGGGCAAAGGGGTGGCCACGGGCCTCGGCACGCTGCTGGCGCTCTCTCCGCGCGCGCTGCTGCTCGGCGCCGCGGCTGGCCTGCCAGCGATCGCGCTCACCCGCCACGTGTCGCTCGGGTCGCTGGTGGGCACAACCACGGCGGCGGCCGCGGTAGGCGAGCACGCGCTCGCCGGCCGGCAACCCGCCGCCTACTGGCTGTACGCGCTGGGCGCCAGCGGCCTCATCTGGTACGCCCACCGCGAGAACATCGCCCGCCTGCGCGCCGGCACCGAGCGGCGGCTGGGCGAGCGCGCGTGAGCCGCCTCAGCGGACCTCGACGAGGCCGCCGCGCGGCGGCGCCGGAAGGTCGGCGAGGCGGCGCAGTAGCGTGGCCATCTCGATCGCGCTGACAGCGGCGTCGTAGCCCTTGTTGCCCGCCTTGGTGCCCGCGCGCTCGATCGCCTCCTCGATGGTGTTGGTGGTGAGCACGCCGAAGATGCACGGTACCCCGCTCTGGAGCGCCACGGCCGCCACCCCTTTGGCCGTCTCGGCGCACACGTAGTCGAAGTGCGGCGTGCTGCCGCGGATGACCGCGCCAAGGCAGATGACCGCGCTGTAGCGGCCGCTCTCGGCGAAGCGCTTGGCGACGATGGGGATCTCCAGCGCGCCGGGCACCCAGGCCACGTCGATCGCCTGCTCGGCCACCCCGTGGCGGCGCAGCCCGCCGAGCGCGCCGTCGAGCAGCTGCCGGGTGATGAACTCGTTGAAGCGCGCCACGACCACCGCGAAGCGCAGGTCGCCGCTCGCCGCTAGGGTCCCCTCGATGATGTTCACCATGGCTCGCTCCCCCAGCCGCGCTCGCGGGGCTGCTCACAGCCCGAGCAGATGGCCCATCTTGGCTTGCTTGGTCTGGAGATAGCGCAGGTTCTCGGGATGGACCACAGGCTTGATCGGCACGCGCTCGACGATCTCCAACCCGAAGCCGTCGATGCCCGCACGCTTGGCCGGGTTGTTGGTCATCAGGCGGATCTTACGTAGGCCGAGGTCGACCAGGATCTGCGCGCCGATCCCGTAGTCGCGCAGGTCCGGCGGGAACCCGAGGTGGACATTGGCCTCGACGGTGTCCATGCCGGCGTCCTGCAGGCTGTAGGCGCGGATCTTGTTCACCAGGCCGATACCGCGGCCCTCCTGGCGCATGTACACGATCGCCCCGCGGCCCTCCTCGGCGATCAGGCGCATGGCGGTGTGCAACTGGTCGCCGCAGTCGCAGCGCCGCGAGCCGAACACATCGCCGGTGAGGCACTCGGAGTGCACCCGCACCAGGCACGGGCGGCCATCGGCCACGTCGCCCATGGTCAGCGCCACGTGATGCTTGCCATCGTCGACCGAGGACTCGTAAACATAGAGGTTGAATACCCCGTATTCGGTAGGGATGGTCGTCTCGGCCACTCGCTTGATGAGCCGCTCCGTCCGCCGCCGGTATTCGATCAGCTGGGCCACGGTGATCATCTTGATCCCGTGCTTCTGGGCGAACTTCTGCAGGTCCGGCATGCGCGCCATGGTGCCGTCGGGGTTCATGATTTCACAGATCACCGCCGCGGGGTACAGTCCCGCCAGCTTGGCGAGATCGATCGAGGCCTCGGTCTGCCCGGCGCGCCGCAGCACCCCTCCCTCGGCGTAGCGTAGCGGCAGCACGTGGCCCGGGCGGGACAGGTCCTCGGGTTTGGAGTTCGGATCAATCAGGACCTTGATCGTCTGCGCGCGGTCGTAAGCGGAGATGCCCGTGGTGACGCCGTGCTTCGCCGTCGCATCGACCGTAACGGTGAACGCCGTCCCGTAGCTCGAGGTGTTGTCGCGCACCATCATCGGGAGGTTCAGCTCGTCGAGGCGGCTGCCGAGCATCGGCACGCAGATGAGGCCGCAGCCCTCGCGCGCCATAAAGGTGATCTTCTCCGGCGTCACAAATTGGGCTGCCAGACAGAGATCCCCTTCGTTCTCCCGGTCCTCGTCATCGACGATGATGACGAACTTGCCCTCTTTATAGTCTTGAATGGCCTCTTCGATCGTCGCTAGGCCGGACTGCGTCTCAGTCGGCGGCATAGTCTGTCCTTTTCTCCGCGGGCTGGCCGCTGGGGGCCACACGCACCGTTGCGCAAGACCGCGGACCGCTCCACGAGCGCGTGGTCGCGTGTCTACTCACGATGTAGCAAGCTCTCGACGTATTTCGCGATGATATCGACTTCCAGGTTCACTCGCGCCCCCACCGGCTTGCGCGGCAGGGTCACGGCGCCCTGCGTGTAAGCCACCAGCGCCACGCTGAACGTGGCCCCCTGCCGCTCGGTGATCGTGAGGCTGATGCCGTCGACTGCCACGAAGCCCTTGACTACGAGGTAGCGCAGCAGGTCGGCGGGCGCCTCGAAGGTCATCCACAGCGAGTCGCCCTCGGGCCGCCGCCCCACGATCGTGCCCACGCCGTCGACGTGCCCCTGCACGTAGTGCCCGCCCAGCCGGCCCCCGACGGCCAGCGCGCGTTCGAGGTTTACTTCATCCCCGGGGCGCAGCTCGCCGAGGTTGGTACGCCGCAGCGTTTCGGGCGAGAGGCCCACACTGAAACTCCCACCCGTGACCTCGGTGACCGTCAGGCAGGCGCCGTTCACTGAGATACTATCGCCCAGCCGCAGATCCTGCACAACCGTCCGCGCGCCCACCCGCAGTGCGACCCCGCCGGCGCGCTCGCCGAGCCATTCCACCCGCCCAATCTCCTCGATGATCCCGGTGAACACATCCCCTCCCCACGGCCCTACAGCCAGTCGCTCTCGTCCGGCGGGCGCGCGACGTATCCTTCCAGCAGCAAGTCGTCGCCGATCCGCTCCACGCGCAGGTCATGCACCTGCAGCGCCTGGTACATCGCCGGACAGCCGATGCCCTCCACCGGGGTGGGCGCCGTGGCCCCGCCGATGATCTTGGGGGCGACGAACGCGCAGATCTTGTCCACCACGCCGCACTCCAGCAAGGTGGCTACCAGGGTCCCCCCGGCCTCGACCAGCACCGAGGTGATGCTGCGCTCGGCCAGCAGGCGCAGGGCGGCGCGCGGATGCACGCGCCCGTCGTGGGCTGGCACAACCAGCACCTCGGCGGCGGTGGCGCGCAGCCGCTCCACGCGCTCCGCCGGCGCCCGGTCGGTGACCAGCACCAGCGTACGGCCCGGCAGGTCGGGGCTGACGATTCGCGCGGTGGGCGGGGTGCGCGCCTGGCTGTCGAGCACCACGCGCAGTGGCTGACGCGCGGGCAGGTCGGCCAGCTCCGCGGCTACATCCGCCCCGAAGCCATCGCGCCGCACGGTGAGCTGCGGGTCGTCGAGCAGCACGGTGCCCACCCCGACCAACACCGCGTCGCTGCGCGCGCGCAGGCGGGCGACGCGGGCGCGCGCGCGGGGGCCCGTCACCCAGCGCGAGTCGCCCGTGTGGGTGGCGATCTTGCCGTCGAGCGTCATCGCCCACTTGACGGTGACGAACGGCAGCCCAGTGGCGACGTACTTGAAGTAGCTCTCGTTGAGCCGGCGCGCCTCGGCCTCGTGCTCGCCAACGATGGTGATGATGCCGGCGGCCTCCAGCGCGCGGCGGCCGCCGCCGGCCACCCAGGGGCTGGGGTCGATCATCGCCATGTGCACCGTGCGGATGCCCGCGCGGATGATGGCGTCGGTGCAGGGCGGCGTGCGGCCGTAGTGGCAGCACGGCTCGAGCGTGACGTAGAGGGTGGCACCGCGCGCCGCCGGCCCCGCCCGTTCCAGCGCCACGACCTCGGCATGGCCCTGGCCGGGCGGCTTGGTCCACCCCTCGCCGACGATGCGGCCCTCCTTGACCACCACGGCGCCCACGGCCGGATTGGGGCTGCTGACGCCCAGCGCTCGCTCGGCCAGCTCCAGCGCGCGGGCCATATAGTCCACGGGGTGGCTCTCCTGCGCGCAGCCGCGTTACCACGGCTCCCGCGGCGGGTCGCCTCACGGCGCGCTCGCCATGGTGGGGAAGGAGCCCGGACTCAGCGGGAGCGGAGGCCGTGACCGCGAGCCGCGCGCCACGGCCCGCGGGACCGCGAAGCGGCCGCTTCTGGACGGAAAGTATAGCACCGTGGCGGGCGGCGCCTCTACGCCGCCCCCATCAGGCGGCGGTACACGGCGTAAGTCCGTTCGGCCACCCGCTGCTGAGTATAGTGCGCGAGCACGCGTGCGCGGCCTCGCTCGGCCAAGCGGGCCCGCAGCGCGGGGGCGCTCTGCAGGCGTGCCAGCGCCGCCCCCAGCGCCGCCGCGTCGCCCTCGGGCACCACGAGCCCGGCGTCGCCTAGCACGTGCGGGATCTCGCCACAGGTGGAGCCCACGCACGGCACCCCGCAGGCCATCGCCTCGATCAGAATGCGCCCGAACTGCTCTTTCCAGTTGGGCCGCGTCAGCGACGGTAGCGCCAGCGCGTCCCACTCGGCGAGCACCGCCGGCATCGCCGTCGAGGGCACCGCAGGCCGTAGCCGCACGCGGTCCGCGATCCCGAGCGCGGCGGCTCGCTGCTGGAGCGCGGGCGCCAACGGCCCACCGCCGACCAGCTCCAGCCGCCAGGGCGGGGTCAGAGCCCGCACGGCGTCGAGCAGCAGCAGCAGGCCTTTCTCGGCGACCAGCCGCCCGGCGTAGCCGACGACGAACTCGGCGCGCGCGGGCCGCGGCCGCGGCTGGAACAGCGCGGGGTCCACCCCGAACTGCGGGATCACGCTGATCGGCCCACGATACCCCTTGCGGCGCAGGACCGCCACCGCCTCGCGGTTGCCGGCCAGCGCCCACGCCGCGCGCCGATAGGCGGCCCGCTCCCAGAGACTGAACGGCGGCGGATAGCGGCGGTAGAGGTTCTGCCACGTGAAGAACAGGGCGCGCGCTGCCCACCGCTCGGCGAGGCGCAGCGCCAGCGCGGTGGCCAGGTTGTACGGCTCCTCGTCCACGTGGACGATCTCCGGCCGCGCGGCGGCGAACACCTCCTCCAGCTCGACCCAGTGGAACAGGTGGAACTGGCCGTTGAGGCGGATCGGGCGCACCAGCAGGCGGTAGCCGGTCGTGTGCGCGCGTTCCAGGCGCTGCTCGCCGCCCGGGCCGCGCCAGCTCGGCGGCACCACGCAGGTGAGCTCGATGTCGCCGCAGCGCGCCAGCTCCTCTAGCTTGCGCTGGTAGGCCCCCACCACGAGGGCCTTGGACAGCATCAGCACCCTCACGCCGCGGCCAGCCGGTACACGCGTAGGGTCTCCTGCGCCACCGTGTGCCACGAGAACAGTCGCGCGCGCCGCCGGGCCGCCTCACCGAGCTGCCGGCGGCGCGCCGGATCGCGCAGTAGCCCGAGGATCGCCTCGCCGATCTCCTCGGTGCGCGTCGGATCGATCAGCACCGCCGCATCGCCGGTCACCTCGGGCAGCGCCGAGCGGTTGGACGTGACCACCGCGGCGCCGCAGGCCATCGCCTCCAGCACCGGTAGGCCGAAGCCCTCGTACAGGGAGGGGAACACGAACAGCGTCGCCGCGCTGTATAGGGGCGCCTTGTCCTGCTCGCGGATCTGGCCCGTGAAGATGACTTCGTTCTCCAGGCCCAGCTCGCGCACCAGCGGCCGTGGGTCCGGGTACAGCGGGTGGCCGATGTGGCGCAGACGCCCGGCGAGCACCAGCTGATACGGCTCGTCGAACCGACGGCGGATCTGGGCGTAAGCGCGCACCAGCCGCAGGACGTTCTTGCGCACGTCGAAGCCGCCGAAATACAGGATGAACCGCTCGCCGATGCCATAGCGCTCGCGCACGCCGGCCAGTAGCCGCGGGTCGGTAATGGGCTGGTAGCTCTCGTCCACCGCGTTGCCGATCACGTGGATCCGCTCGGGGGGCAGGCGCAGGGTGCGCTCGATATCGCGCTTCGAGCACTCGGACACGGCGATGATCGCCCGCGCCCGGCGCGCCGCCAGCACCGATAGCTCGGTATACAGCCGGCCGGCCAGGCGCGCGCGGTACTCGGGGATCAGCAGGGGGATCACATCGTGGATGGTGGTCACCGTGGGGATCGGGCACAGCACGGGCGAGGCGAAGTAGGGGCAGTGCAGCAGATCGAGCCGTTCGCGGCGACAGGCCTGCAGCAGGCCCACCTGCTCCCACCACAGCTTCTCGAAGCTGTCGCCCAGCCGCGCCAGCGCGCTGACGGCCTGCACGTTGCGGAACCGCGGCCCCAGCTCGGGGAAGCGCGAGACCGTCGCGCGGCGGAAGCGCGGGCTGAGCAGCACGTAGGTGTTCTCCTGGTCGTGCTGGTCGAGCCCCTGCAGCAGATGGAACAGGTGCTGGCCGGTCCCGGTGGCCGGCTGCATCAGGAACAGCGCGTTGATGCCGATCCGCACAGGGCGCCCTCGCGGTGTGGGTGGCGCTGGGACTTCACTTACAGTGTTAGCACATGCCGGTACACGGCGAGCTGCCGGGTCGCCGCGGCCTGCCAGGTGAACTGGGCGGCCCGTGCCCGCCCCGCCGCCGCGAGCCGCGCGTGCAGCGCCTCGTCCAGCAGCACGCGCGCCAGCGCTTCAGCCAGCCCGTCGGTGTCCTCCGCGGCCACCGTGAGCCCCGCGTCGCCCACCACCTCGGGCAGCGACGCGGCGTCGGACACCACCACGGGCGTGCCGCAGGCCATCGCTTCCAGCGGTGGCAGCCCGAACCCCTCGTAGAACGAGGGGAACGCGAACACCGCCGCGGCCGAGTACAGGGTGGGCAGGTCCGCGTCCGCCACGAAGCCCAGGAAGATGATGTCATTGCGGAACGGCGACCGCTCGCGCTCCTCGAAGATGCTCTCCCACAGCCAGCCGCGCGGCCCGGCGAGTACCAGCTGGTGCGGCAGGCGGTGGCGTGCCCGGGCCTGGCCGTAGGCGCGGATCAGCCCCTGCCAGTTCTTGCGCGGCTCGATCATGCCGATCGACAGCACGAACGGGGCGTGCAGCCCCAACCGCCCGCGGAGCTCGGCGATCGCCTCCGGCGAGGCCGGCCGGAAGCGCGCCTCCACCCCCCCGGGCACCACTGCGGTGCGCGCCGGGTCGGCGCCGAGCAAGCAGATGACGTCGTTCTGCGTGTTGGCCGAGTCGGCCACCACGAAGTCAGCGCGCTGCACCGAGCGCGGCACCACCGACATCAGGTAGCTGCGCAGGCGCGCGTCGGCGCACTCCGGGTACAGCAGGAACGCCAGATCGTGCACCGTCACGATGCGCCGAGCGTGCCGGACCGGCGGCAGCACGAAGTCGGGGGCGTGAAAGATGTCCAGCGGCCCAGTGAACGACTCCACCGGCAGCGGCACGCGTAGGCGGTGCCAGAGGATTGTCAGCCAACGCTCGGGCAACCGTACCTCCGCGAGCGTGACATTCGGTGCTCGCGGCAACACCCCGGGATCGGCGCCGTTGAGCGCGGCGTGCAGCAGCACCCAGTGCACCTGGGGGTCTGCCGCCAGCAGGCTGCCCACCAGGTTGCGCACGAAGCGGCCGATCCCCGCGCGCTGGTTCAGCGCCGCCGTGTACTCGATGCCCACGCGCACAGCGCGATCAGTTGTCCAGAGCGGACGGCTCGTGCCCCGCCTCGCGCGCGGCCAGCGGCGCGCGCTCGTGGAGCACCGTGACGGTGCGGTACAGCTGCGTGTTCAGGCGGCTGATCGCCGCGCTCAGCTGCTCGGCCTCGCCGGGCGGGAGGTACGCGAGCCCGGCGGCCAGGTGGAGGAAGTGGCGCGTCTGCATCAGGGCGCCGCGGGCATCATGCAGCGCGCGAACATACTCCTGGCGAGAGAAGCGCGCGAACCCGTCGGCGATGTGCGCGCCGATCGCCGCGGCGGCGCGTCGCAGCTGCACGCCGAGCTCCTCGTCCGCGTGCATAGGGAACGCGGCCGTGACGGCATAGACGCGCAGCGCGAGGTCGTACGCCCCGCGCCAGATCTGCAAGTCCTCGAACTGCTTGGCTGCCGGCCTGTCCGCCACGAGGCGCCTCCCCGTGCCGCCGCTCCATGCTCCCAACCTTACCCGTTTCCCTTGTCCTGATGCAATATCGCTCGTCCGCAGGCGCGCCTCGCTCGGGGAGCGCGATCGCGCGGCGGCGCCGCGCCCGCACGGCAGAGACGCGCTCAGCCCCCCGCCAGGGGCGCGGCAGCGGTGCTGCTGGCCTCCGCTGTCCGGCGGTCGCTGGCCAGTTGAGCGAGCCCGCAGATCACCCCGATCTGCACACTCACCCCGTGGACGAACAAGTTGTCGAAGCTACTGTGCACAGCCACCGCCAGCAGGACGCCCAGCGTGCCCAGGCCCACCGCGCGCCAGAACGCGTCTTCACACGCTAGCCCGTGCAGCGCGGCGCGGACCGCTAGCCCGAGCACCAGCAAGAACGCCAGCAGGCCAGCCAGGCCGGTCTCCGCGGCCAGGTTGAGGTAGTAGTTGTGCGCGTGCCCCAAGGGGTCCAGCCAGTCGCCGAGATAGTACTTCTCGTACAGCGCGGCGTAGTTGCCAGGCCCAATGCCCAGCCATGGGCGGTCGAGGAACATGTACCACGCGGCCTGCCAGTGGGCCATCCGCTCCACTACCGACCAGTTCTCGCTGGTGAGCTCGACCGTGCGCACGTCGAATGGGCCGAAGTACTCGGCCACGACGCCCAGGCGGTCGGCGAGCGCGGGCGGCAGCAGCCCCAGGCCACCGAGCAGCGCCAGCAGCAGCAAGGCTACGGTCCCCGCCAGCAGGTAGCGGCGCGAGCGCGGGCTCCCTAGCGCCAGCAGCACGCTGCAGGCCGCCGCCTGCCCGAGCCAGGCGCCACGCGAGAGGCTGAGCAGCACCCCAGCCGCCAGCACGCCGAACGCCGGCCGCGCCCAGCGGAGCGCGGCGCCCGGAGCCAGCCAGGCGAGGGCCAGCGCCAGGGGCAGCGCCGTTCCCAGATAGCCCGCGAACGGGTTGGGCTGATTGAAGTGCCCGTAGGCCCGCATGAACGGCCCGATAGCGAAGAACTCGGGCCCGCGTCCCAGGGCGAACTGGGCTACGCCGACCAGCGCCTCCAGCGAGGCCGCCCCGACCAGCGCCAGCAGCAGCCAGCGCACCGCGCGGATGTCGCGCGCCAGGTCGACGGTGAGCACGAAGGCGACCATCAGCTCGACCCACTTGAGCGTCTCTTTCACGCTCGCGCTGGGCGACTCCGCGCCCAGCGTGGCCGCGAGGAGCACGGCGAGCATCAGGCCCTGCGCCGCCAGCAGCGCCGATGGCCAGATCCGCAGGCGCCCTTGGGCGAGGCCCCGGCGCAGCCAGGCCCCCAACGCCAGCGCCACGGCCGGCTCCATCAATGTGAGGTTGAGCCCGCCGAGCCCCGCGCTCCACTCCGATGACAGCGGGACGGCGGCGACCGCGAGACACAACCCCACGATCGGGCGGCGCAGCACCAGCGGCACGATGCCGAGAGCGGCGAGCAGCGCCGCGGCCTGGAACGGCGACAGCAGGGCGCTCGCCGCACCGATCGCCACGGCCAACAGCGCCAACAGCGGTGGCCGCTCCTGAAGCGGGACGCCCGGGCGGACGGTCGCCAGGCGGGTACTCACCGTGCCGGCTCCGCCAGGAGCGCGCGGAACCACTCCACCGTACGCAGCAGGCCCTCGCGCAGGGGGACCTCGGGCTGCCAGCCGAGCCGCTCCCGCGCGCGGGTGATGTCGGGCCGACGGCGCGTCGGGTCGTCAGCGGGCAGCGGGCGGAACACGATGGGCACG
>Ga0070737_10001637_pt1 | contig 30799 bp, 25 predicted proteins | sample Coa_R1_10_FD_66438 | JGI IMG/M metagenome (GOLD analysis project Ga0070737, IMG submission 66438) | Surface soil microbial communities from Centralia Pennsylvania, which are recovering from an underground coalmine fire - Coalmine... | ecosystem: Environmental > Terrestrial > Soil > Unclassified... | reverse complement strand
CGGTTTCCTTCGCAACGAAGCGCATCTGCATCCAGGCTGGAGGATAGAGGCGCATCGATTCGTTTAACACCCAATCGAGATAGGGCAGGTGCGCCAGGTCTTCCAACGATGGTTCGCGACCGCCAAGCACCGAGTGAAGCTCATCCTGCAATTTCAGGCGCACCTGTGGATATTGCGCCAGCAGGTAAAACGTCCACACCAGGGCAATCGCGGTCGTCTCGTGCCCGGCAGCTAAAAATGTCAGGATGTGATCGTGAATCTGCTTCCCGGTTAGTTTGGTATCCGGCTCCTCGCCGCTTTGCGCCGTCATCAGCATCGAAAGTACATCGTGATAGTCACGCTCGTCGTCGCGGCGCTGCGCTATCAACGTATAGATCAGCATGTCCAGCTGGCGTATGGCGGCCCTACGCTTGCCATAGCCGGTAACAGGGTTGTCAATGCGAATATTCAGCAGGTCTTCGGCCATGCTGGTCGAACTGCCGATAACCCCATCGAAGGCATCGCCCAGTGGCTCAAGCTGCGTTGACAGATCGATGCTGAAGAGGCATTTACTGACGATACGCAGCGTCAATGCCTGCATGGCCCGTGACATATCGATCTTATCACCTACCTGCCATGTCTTGAGCAACTCTCGTGTATATTGCTGCATGATCTGCGCATAGCCCTCGACACGTTTCTTATGAAAGGCGGGCTGTACCGCGTGGCGCTGCTGGCGGTGTTTTTCGCCGTTGATAGTCAGCAACCCCTCGTTGCCGAAATTATCGTCGCCATCCCTATTTTCCTGGAACGAGCCGATATTCGAGAAATCGCGGGGATGTTCCACCAGCACGTAGCGCACGTGTTCCGGGCGAAACAGCAGTACGGCAGGATTCTTCATGAAGTAGATCGTCGCCATATTGCCGTAAGTGCGCTGCAACTTTTGCAGGTAGCCGAGCGGATCTCGCCTCAATGAGAGCAGGTTGCCGATATAGGGCAACCGGCGCGGGCCAGGTGGTAGTGCCGTCTTTGTCGTCTCCGTCGCTTCCAGTTCCTGAGCAGTGGTCGCCATTGTTCTGTTTCCTCCCGGTACTAAATTATCTCATTTTGTATCATACTGTGGAAGTAGAGGAGAATCAATGGTTAAAGAGGGTCTGGAAACCGGTAATATTTCATGTCATTCTGAGCGAAGCGAAGAATCCCGGTCTCTCCGGGCGCAGATTCTTCGCTTCGCTCAGAATGACACGGCTATAACCACTCGGATTGCCGGTGTTGGTCGTGAAAATTCATTATGGCCCTCATATGGTTGCCCGATTCATTTCTTCAAGAAAGGATCACGCGACGCCAGCTTTTGAACGCAATTTGGGCAGCACATGCTGGCCATACGCCTCAATCACGCTGCGCTGGTTCGGATCGGCCGAATGGAAGACCAATTGATCGAAGCCCATGTCGATATAGTGCTGCGCAAACTTGACATGGTCATCAGGATTGGGTGAGATGCAGGAAGCCTTCTTGATGGTATCAGACCCGACAACCTCGCCATTCTGGGCGGACATGGCCGGAGTATAAATCTTCTGGTCGAACAAAGCCGGAACATAGGTACCTGCCCAGTACTTTTTCATATTCTGGATTGCCGCCTCTTCGTTACCGGTGTACTCGACATTGATCTCGATTATTTTGGGCATCTGCCGCGGATTCTTGCCCGCCTCCCTGGCGCCCTTCTCGAAATTCTTGAGGATATTGGCATATAGTTCGGGCTGCTTACCACCCACTGTAATCAAGCCGTCGCCGTACTGACCGGCAAATGCGGCGCTGCCGGGCGCGAGCGTGGAGATATAGAGCGGAATCTTCGAAGCCGGAGGTGTATAGAGCTTTGCCTTGCGCGTCAGGTAAAACTCGCCGTCAAATGAGATCTCTTCACCAGTCCATAGGGCGCGGATAAGCTGTATGGCTTCCAACAGCCGCTCCTGGCGTTCGTCGTAACCAGGCCACATGCCGGTCGCCGCGTATTCGTTGAGCGCCTCACCGGTTCCAACGCACAGGAAGAAGCGGCCCGGAGCCATGGCCGAAACGGTGGCAGCTGCCTGCGCAATAATAGACGGATGGTAGCGCAGGATGGGGCAGGTAACGCCGGGTCCCATGCTGATGCGGTTAGTGCGCGCGGCTACAGCGCCAAACCATGTCCAGGTAAACGGAGCCTGTCCTGCTTCACTCCATGGATGAAAATGATCGCTTGCCTCGATAAAATCGAATCCCGCCTGCTCGACGGCAATCGCCTGGTCGAGTAGTTCATTCGGTGGGAATTGCTCTGGTCCTGCTTTCCATCCAAATTGTACCATGATGTTGTTTGTTCCTTTCCTTACTTGAGCCTGGGTACGTTCTTCGTCATCTTTATTGGACTGTACCTGTATTAAGATTCGTCTCTGGAGCAAGGATAGTTTCAGGAAAGGTTATCGAAGCAATGCCCATAGGGCTCGATTTACCGGCCCATATGGTTAATAATCGCCTCGGCCACCTCTCGCGGCGCAATGTGGTCAAAAAGATTGCGTCCATGGGTATCGTACCCCTCTTTGGCGAAGCCGGGTCGAAAGGCGTTTTGCTCTTTGCGGCCTCGTCCAATAATGGTGGTGCGTTTGCCGTAGCCGTAATAATCGGGGTTGGTGCCGCCGAAGAGCGTAATGATCCTCACGGTATTACGCGGGCGGAAAACCAGCTCGGAACCCGGTTTCAGCATTTTAGTGGCCGCCGCCAGGTGCATGATGCCTGTATCACCACTGACAAGGATATCCGCCTGATCCAGAAATGCCGCTGTTTCGAGCAGCCCGGCACGGGGAGTGGCAGGTTGCAAAAAGACGCGCTTTTCAAAGCGAGGGGAAAGTGCTGAATACAGGTTTTCCGAGGCCGCCTTATCGGTGTAGCCCGGTAAAATACTTACGATCAGGTAGGGACATTGCGCTAACGCTTCTGATAACGCCGCTGCCAGCAGATCCGTTGGGGGCCTTGTCACCGCGGATGCGCTGTCCGGCGCGACAAGTAGCAGGCGAGCCCCAGCCCCGTCTATCCTCGCCTGTTCTTTAAGCAGCCCGACCGTCTGCATGGCTTTACGTACATGTTGGGCGCTAATGTAGAGCAAAACTTCTTCATCCGCGAGCACGGTATCGGGTATTTGCTTGCCAAAGGCACGATTGACCATCTGCCTGGCCAATGTTCGTAAAGAAACGTCGGCTGGATGATGCCGCAGCAACAGGTTCTGCGCCAGCCTCAAAATGTTGGGTAGCATAATATGCGAGTGCAGCCCGAGATAGAGGCCCGGCGCGACAATACTGGGGAAGACGCCTTTATAGTGCTGCTCGCGCAAAAAATGAACCATTGAGGCTTTTTCGTCCTCCAGAAAAACTGTTTTGAGCCAGGATGATGGCTCCAGCGATGGGAAAAAGGTGATATCAGTGGCGAAAATGTTTTTGATGCGCGGGTCGTGAGCAAATATTTCAGCCTGTATTGTGTTGCAGAGTATATCAACATTTCCGTAAGCTGCCGGATCGTTTTGTATGATTTGGTCAACTGCGCTGAGGCCTATCGCAACGGCATCACCAATACCCTTATCAAGCGTAATCAGGTAGCGTGAACCCTCCAATACATTCGCTCTATCCTCAACCTGAGGGGATAACGCCTGGAAGGATTGTTTTTCTAGCATAGTTCGTTCTGGACATCCTTGACCATAGTCAATCTCGCACTAACAGGCGTACCTTCATAAAATGATTACGAACTGAGCCAGGGTGCCGTTGCATGAAGAGACATAATAAAATTACTGACCAGGATCGGCCATATCATGCTGAGCGCGGCGAAGCATGATATGGCCGCGGTGCATGTTAATATTCATCACGGCCTGCTCATCATATCTTGGCGGATTGGCGCATAAATGCTCGCACCAGGCGAATCTCGTCGTAGGAATATTCCTCGCCCAGGGCATCTTTAAGCGGGCGCAAGGCATCGCCACCAAGCTGGCGGATGGCACCGGCAATGGCTTCAAAGCGATCTGGTCGCACCAGCCTTTCACTATCGGTGATTTCACCGGCCTCGATAAATTCGGAAAGATAGCCGGTGATCGTCCCCTGCGTCAGATTGCGGGCGCGGGCGATTTCCTCGACGCTCATGCCTTGACGGTACATGTCGAGCGTCAGCCGGCGCGTTGGCGTATTGGTATTGACGATTTGAGGGTATTCCCTTTTCCGGGCGGGGGCAGGCTGCGGCTCCTCATCCGGGTTCATCATGCTCAGGTTGTGCGCGAGACAGTAGTCGCGAATTTCTGCCGTGAATAGCATGAAGTAGGCATCCAGCTTGTGGCTGCCAACGCCCGGAATCTGGGCGAACTGCGAGCGGCTCTGCGGTCGCTGCTCCGCCATTGCGCGTAGAGCGTTATCCGAGAAGACCATGTAGGGGGCGATGCCCTGTTCATCCGCCAGGTGCTTGCGCAGGGTGCGCAGGCGCTGGAACAGGCCATCTGTTTCCGATTCTGGCGCCGGAGAGGGACTCCCGGCCTTTTCCGGGCGCGTATCCACGCTTTTTTTCTTTTGCGGCAGGCTGGGAATCTCGACGCCACGCTCCTTACGTAAAATCTCCCAGGAGAGATGATTGAGGCGCAATATGTGGTAGCCATCGCTGCTTTCGTCCAACAAGCCCTGTTGTAACAGCGATCTCGCAATATGCGTCCATTCATCGCCGCTCAGATGCTTGCCACTGCCATAGATGGGAAGCAGGTTATGGTTATAGTCGCGAATCTTCTGCGTGTTTGCGCCCCGCAGCACGCTGATGACGTATTGCATACCGAAACGCTGCTGTGTTTTAGCAACGCCGAACAGGAAAAGATAAGCGTCCCGAGTGCGGTCTTCCATGACGGTCTGGCGCTGGCAGTTATCGCAGTTATCGCACTGCCCGGGCGGCAATGTTTCTCCGAAATAGGCCAGCAGTGCGCGACGGCGGCAGCCCGTATCCTCGCAGTAGGCAATCATCTGTTGCAATTGTTTTAGCGCGATGAACTGTTCCTGCGCGTCGTTCTTCTGGGCAATAAGATATTCCTGTTTCACGCGGTCGCCGTAGTTGAAAAAGAGGATGCATTGCGCGGGCAGTCCATCGCGTCCGGCCCGGCCCGACTCCTGGTAGTATCCCTCAAGATTGCGCGGCAGATCGTAGTGAACGACGGCGCGCACGTCAGGTTTACTGATGCCCATGCCGAAGGCAATCGTGGCAACCAGTACAGGTACGTCATCACGTATGAAGCGATTCTGGTTTTCGGTGCGCTCCTCGTTGCTCATGCCCGCATGGTATGGCAGCGCGTGAATACCATCGCGCCTGAGCATCTCGCTGAGGTCATCGACAGAGCGGCGGCTGGCGCAATAAATAATGACCGGTTCGTGGGGTCGCTCGCGCAGCAACTGCAGCAGTTCTTTGTAGGAACCCTTATCCTTTTTGCGCACCTCGTAGGAGAGATTCGGGCGGTTGAAGCTGGCGATGTGAATATAGGGATCGCGCAGCCGTAGTTGCGTGATAATGTCCTCGCGCACGCGTTCGGTTGCCGTAGCGGTGAGGGCCAGCATTGGCACGTCTGGATAGCGGCGGCGCAGTTGCCCCAGCTGCCGGTACTCCGGGCGAAAATCATGGCCCCATTCGCTCACACAGTGCGCTTCATCGACCGCCAGCAATGCAATGCCGGTCTGCTCTTCGATGGCGTCGAGGAGCGACAAGAAGTTATCGCCTAACAGCCGCTCAGGCGCCACATACAGCAGCTTGAGCTCGCCCTTCAATGCGTGCCGTTCCCGCTGCAAACGTTCTGCCGCGCCAAGCGAACTATTTATAAAGGTGGCGGGGATGCCATTGGCCTGCAAGCGGTCAACCTGGTCATGCATCAATGCGATCAAGGGTGAAATAACGATGGTCAGGCCCGGCATCAACAAAGCGGGCAACTGGTAGGTGAGCGATTTACCGCCGCCGGTCGGCATCAAGACAAAGGCATCGTGCTGCACTAAAACCTGTTCGACAATTTCCCGCTGCCCCGGCCAGAATGTATCATGGCCAAAGTTGTACTTGAGGACTGCTTCGATCTGCTCCAAAGTCGCGAGATTCCTCTCCACATATTTGCATTGATGATACCACAAAGTTTTGCCAGAGCAAGAGAGGGAACCAACGTACGTGACATAACTCGTCCGCCGTTCGTAGTTACAGAGGGATATCTCCCGGCTGGCTCGACTATTACAATATGTATTACCCTTAATGGTACATATCTAGACAAATTAGCCGCTCCTTCGTTAGAATGCTAAAGAGATTTTTTCTTACGTGCGTTCAACGGTAGAGAAAGCACGCAAGTCATGGCACGATTACTGGCATTGGATGTCGGCGAGGCCCGGATCGGCGTAGCAATCAGCGATGCTACGGAATTTCTGGCTTCTCCTTATACGACACTGCATGTTTCTCGGAATGAGTCTCAAACCTGGGAGACCATTCGGCAGATCATCAGCGAGACGGATGCTGAGGGTCTCGTCGTTGGATTACCTGTGAGCCTGGATGGGCAGCTTCACAGCCAGGCAAGACGCGTACAGGCGTTTGCGGAGCGTTTAAAAGCGCATATCTCCATCCCGATCACTTTTTGGGACGAGCGTTTTTCGACGGTCGAAGTGGAACGCCTGCTTGCTGAACGAGGCCAGGTTGAAGCGGGGAGACATTCTGACGGGAGCAGGGGACGCAGGCCGGGATCTGGTAGAAGCAGGAAAAGAAAACGTGGCAACGCGGAGGTAGATGCCCTGGCAGCGACTATCATTCTACAAGAGTACCTGGATCACCGGTCGAAGAAGACAGAGGATGAATCACTATGAAAAAACGCGGATCACGAGCGGCCATTATTGCCGTCCTGTTAGTTGGTATACTCATTTTCGCCGGTGTCTACTTCGCATGGACCACCGTGACCGACGTTTTCCAACCGGTTGATTCTGGCTCGGGCAGAACGATTCCCCTCGTCATTCAAAATGGTGAAAGCACCAGCCAGATAGCCGACCAGTTGCAAGCAGAAGGCCTGATTCGTAACGCGCTAGCATTTCGTCTCTGGGCGCGTATCAAGGGCCTGGATACCCACCTGGAAGCGGGGGCTTACAACCTCAATACCAATATGACAATTGACGCCATTATTAATCAGCTTCTACAGGCGCAGCCCGACGAACTGGTAGTGGCGGTCCCGCCAGGACTACGTATAGAGCAGATAGCACAGCGGGTGGCAGCCGCCGGGCTTCCGAATTTCCGCACGCAGGATTTCCTGAAGTACACCGAACATCCTAACCAGTTCCCCGATGCATCAAAATACCCTATCCTGGGATGCACACTGGACGCCACCACGCATACTCAATACAGCATGGAAGGCTTGCTCTTCCCCGACACCTACCTGGTGCCGGTCAGTGGCACGGCGCGTGACGTGGTGAATCTGATGCTGACGGAGTTCAACGACAAAGTCAGTCAAAATCACCTCGACACGCTTGCCCAGCAACATATTCCCATCGCTCCTGATTCGCCGAAGCGCAACTGCTCATCGAAACAATACCAGTTATACCAGGCGGTTATCCTGGCCTCGATTGTCGAACACGAGGTGAATTCCGTTAGTAACATGCCAGGTGTGGCCAGCGTCTACTGGAACCGGGTGTATATTGCCGGAAATGAAACCGCAAATTTCCTCGGAGCCGACCCGACGGTACAGTATGCGCGTGATACGCAAAATCCTCCAAAGGACGGCAAATACTGGACGCCGCTAAACGATGCCGGCAAGAATATTGCCCCGGATAGTCCATGGAATACGTACACCCATAAGTTCTGGCCGCCGACTCCAATCGCTAGCCCGCAGCTGGCAAGCCTGCTTGCGGCCGTCAATCCGCCCAAAAGCGATAACCTGTACTTCCTGGTCACAAAAGACGGACATCTTGTTTATGCGAAGACATATGCAGAGTTTCTACAAGATGAACAAAAATATCCGACTCAATAAGTAACATTTGGAGTACCTCATCAATGACATTAAATATCTGGCAGACCATCTTCCTGGCGCTGCTCCAGGGGGTGACAGAGCTTTTTCCGATTAGCAGCCTGGGCCATACTGTCATTCTACCCGGTCTATTCGGCTGGGCCAGTATCGAAACAAATACGGCATGTGGAGGGCAAAGTTGCTTTTTACCCATCGTGGTTGCGTTACATCTTGGTACCACTATCGCGCTGGTGGCCTATTTCTGGCGCGACTGGCTCCAGGTCATTCTCACCCTCATCAACAGTATCAAGCGGGGAGAAGTGAAAACAGGGACAGAAGAATGGGTAAGCTGGTTGATTATTATCGGTACCATTCCGGCAGGCCTGATCGGAGTTTTCTTGCAGGACCCCTTGAAGCAACTCTTTGCTTCTCCGGTGATTGCTGCCGCTTTTCTAGTTGTAAACGGTTCTATCCTCTTTGCCGCCGAACGTTTGCGCGAGCGATCAGAAGTCAAGAGTAAATTTCTTACGCCCAAAGAGCGTGAGGCGCAGTATCGTCCGCTTTCTTCACTGACCTGGAAGGACGCTGTTATTGTAGGCCTTGCGCAATCACTGGCGCTTATACCCGGAATCTCTCGTTCCGGGTCGAGCATGGTAGCGGGACTGGGTGTCAGGCTCAATCACGAGGACGCGGCGCGATTTTCTTTCCTGCTGGGCGCCCCCATCATTGGCGCGGCAGCCCTGCTCGAAGTCCCCCAGCTTTTTGGCCAATCTGCTTATACCTGGATGCTTGTCGCTATCGGCATGGTTTTATCCGGCGTAGCGGCCTACCTGAGTACAAAATTCCTGATGAAGTACTTCGAGACCGGGCGGCTCAATCCTTTCGCCTATTATTGCTGGGCCGCTGGCATCATCTCGCTCATCCTGCTGGTTTTTGTGCTCCACAGAGCGAGCTAGCTACACAATAGCATACCCAAAATGGCTACCGGGTATGCTATTGTGCAGCTAACACCGCTTTACACGTTTGTTACAATAGTAGCGTCCTGGAAGGGCCAGGACGGTCAAAAAAAACTAGAAGAGGTAGGTATCCAATACTATGAAGAATCCGGTCCTTTTTTATGGTGTTATTGCTTTAGGGATTATTGCTCTCGTAGTTGGCATTCTATTTGAAGCCGGCATGTTCGGCGCGCATCCGGCGCGTGGCATCGCTGGTATTGTTGTAGGCGCAATTCTTCTTATCGCAGGCGTCGTAGGTGTATTCATGTCCCGCACTCCTACTGTGGCGGCAAAGTAAATCTTCTAGATGGACGAAAAAGACCTCAATTACCGCGGCATTTGAGGTCTTTTTTCGTCCATCCGTATAGGCTACAGCAGCCACTTTCACTTGAAAAGTTCAACTTCTCTGTTATAATGTGCCTGTCCCGCAGGGGCAAAACAAAAATTCAAGGCGACCGCAGGAGTTCTTCATAAGGTCGCCCTTATGCACGGGAGGATTTTGAATTTTTATGAGCAAAACGACTTTATTCTACGGCTCGATAGTAATCGCTATTATTGCGCTTGCCCTCGCCATCTACTACATTGTTCCCGGAGTCTATCACCCTTTCACATTCAGTGGCACGCCCACGGATAGCCACAAGACGCATGCAATCGGATTTGCCATCATCTGTGTGCTGCTGATCATTGTGGCTCTGGTCAATCGACCGAAATCCAACACGTATTAGAAGAAATCTGTAAAGGCTGCTAATAACGTTTTACAAAATTCAGGCAGCGGGCCGGTAATGGGTTTTCACGACCAAAACCGGAATGTTCCATGTCATTCTTCGCGATCACGAAGAATGACATGACCAATTTTACCGCTGGAGAATCATCATTGGCCCCCGGATTTGCCAGGAGCTTTCGTCAAACTTCACTATCACTTCCCATGATCTATTCCCGGCGCATCATTGACAATCCCTACCCCAATGCCTCACCCACGATTTGCGGATAGCCACGCAGAAATTCTTCTGCGCTCATAGCTCTCTTGCCCTCCAACTGGAGACGGTTTACTTCGAGAATGCCTGAGCTGGTAACGATGGCAAGTACCTCGTGCCCGGCTTCTTTGCGCAAGGTGACGGTGCCCGGCGTCACTTCTTCACCCGGCTCGAGTGCCTGGGCATGCGCCGCAATGATTTTCAGAAGCCGGCCTCGCCAGTGCGTGTAGGAGCCGGGCCAGGGACTGTAGGCGCGCACTTCTCGCGCCAGCACCGCGGCAGGCCGCTCCCACGATATTTCGCCATCCTCTTTACGCAGCATATGCGTATGCGATGCCCTCCGCTCATCCTGGGGCTGCGGCGTAATCCTTCCCTGTATCCATAAAGGTATAGTTTCGAGCAGCGCCGCAGCCCCCAGCCTGGATAACTTATCCGCCAGGCTACCGGTCGTCTCATCCGCGGCTATAGGAATAGAGCGAGCGAGCAGGATAGGCCCGGTATCTACGCCGGCGTCAAGCAGCATGATGGTTACACCGGTTTCCGCGTCGCCCTGCAAGATCGCTTCAGAGATAGGTGAGACGCCGCGATACTTAGGCAGCAAGGAGGCGTGAATGTTCAATGTACCATACCTGGGTTGATCCAGCACAGCCTGTGGTAGAATCTGGCCGAACGCGGCAACGATATACAAATCTGCCTTATACGCGGCCAGCTTTTCTATATTCTCCGGTTTCTTCAACGATCCCGGCTGCCACACCGGAATACCATGCGCTATGGCGGCTTGCTTGACCGGCGAATAAACAATCGCTTTGCCGCGGCCAGCAGGTTTATCAGTGCGCGTAATGACGGTGACGATTTCGTAGCCATCTGGAAGCAACTTTCCCAGTGCCGCGTGCTCGATCAGAGCCTCCAACGGAGGCACGGCAAATTGGGGTGTTCCCATGTAAATGATACGCAGCATAAAACAATCCCTCACTTATATGGACCTTCAGGGCGACCACCGATCCTGACCAAGGGCGCCGACTCTCCCGCCCGATCGCCCTCCAGCTCTCCCGTCTGGTCGCCCCCTAGACGCAGCTCTCGCAGTGCGATAAAGCACAATATCTCCTATATTAGCATAAACAGGCTACTGTCAAATTATGGACAGAGCAATAGTGCTATACTGCATGCAATAGATTTGGGGGAAGAACCGCACATACACACATGAACAGAAAAGGGGAAAGAAGATCTTGCAGCCATATCACTACTCAAGGATGAGTATCCATACGACAACACCTCCCGCTACCGACCCTCCACAGATATTGCAGCGTGCCGACGAGGTTCACACGGTTTTGCGCATGCTCGGAGAGCCTGAAACCAGCGTGATAGTTCTGGTGGGCAACCCTGGCGCGGGCAAATCAGTACTGGCCGCACTCGTCTACCGTTACCTGGAGACCGTGGCACAGGCAGGTCCATCTCCTTTACAGCACTTTATCTGGTTGCGTATTGGACCCAATGCCACATTGCCGGACATTATCGCGGCTATCCTGGAGCGCCTCGATACCATCTTTCAGAGTGCAGCACATGCGGAAACGAGTGGAAATGGCAGAGTACACGCAGGGATGGCAAGTAGAGCAAGCGCCGAAGAGCGGCAAATTGTGATGCTTATGGAAAGGCTGCGTCATTCGAGTGAGGGTGTTTTTATCGTGCTGGATCAATTTGACGAATTGCTTGACGCGGGCCACTTCCAGGAGCGGGTGGGGCGCGGTGCCGTCTCGTATTTCCTGCGCGCGCTGCGGGAGGACCTGGGCGCCTGCCGCTTTCTTTTGACGGGCCATCATTCACCCTACAGTTCAACGAACGGCGAATCCGCGCGGGTACGTTCGTATCTCGTCTCACGAGTAAGCATTCCAGAGGGCGTAGCGCTGCTTCAACAGCGCGGTGTTGTGGGCGCGCCCCAGGAGTTGTCGCTCGTCTGGCAGCGCTGCGCCGGCCATGTCTATGCCTTGATACTGTTCAGCGCACTCTCTACCCTGAGTGGCTTTGCCCTGAGCTACCTGCTCGACTCGCCCGATTATGTTCAGATGTGGCGCGGAGAGGTCACGCTGAACCTGCTCACCGCCGCCACGTATTTCCTCAATCCGGTCCAACGCGCGCTCTTGCGCGCGCTCTGCCTCTTCACCGAACCGGCGACAATAGATAGCATCCTGGCCGCTATGATGGGAGAAAAGACCGGGATAAATGAGAAGAGCGCAGGCGAGAATATTTTTACGCAAGAGCTGGCCGTGCTGGCGAACCTCGGCCTGGTTCAACGGCTGCCGGAAAAGGGGCGCGATACACCTGACCCCTACATGCTGCATGCGCTTGTACAGCAATTTATGATGGCTCATTACCTCGATGAGAGCATAAGACGTCATAGCGGGAACACTACGACAGCACTCGGGGTTGCGATACTACCAGATTTGACACCAGGCAATCCGCAGGCGCTGGAAGTTGCCCTGGCGGCAGGCCACATACGCGTAGCGGCTTCTTATGCCAATCTGGCGCAAAGTCTTTGTCCACCGCGCGGGTCAAGAAGCGGCTTTCAGGATGTTGAGCCATTGTTGGCCCAGATTGTTCACTTGTGCCTGGGCTGGCGCTGGCAGGAGGCATATGATCGCATGCAGGCGGAAGGGTTGCACGCCTGCCTGCTACAATGGGGCGCGTGGAACAGGTTGATTCGTTTGTATACGGCAATGATTCCTCCTTATGGCGTCCTGACTCGTCGTGACGAAGGGCAGGTGCGCAGCCATCTGGGATTCCTCTACGGTCGCGTGGATGACTACGCTCAGAGCCAGGCATATTATGAGCAGGCTTTGGCAATTCAACGCGAGGTGGGTGATCGCCACGGAGAGGCCGTGACGCTGGCAAACCAGGGAGAAACCTTCCGCGAACGGGGAGAAGCGCAGTTGGCACGAGCTAACTTCGAGCAGGCGCTTACACTGAACCAACAGGAAGATGATCCGCACCTGAAAAGCGTTTTATTACATAACCTGGGGCTGCTGGCACAGAACGAAAAAGATTATGCGCAGGCATTCCAGCATTATGTGGAGGCATTGAAGCTGGCCCATCGCTCGCAAGAGCAATTTCACCAGGGGACGATCCTTACCAATATGGGAATGTTGCTTTACGAACAGGGCCGTGTGGCCGAGGCGTTGAAGTTGCTATCCAGCGCATTGCGCCTGCGCCTATCTTTGCAGGACCCTGGCGCGAGCTCCGTCATGCTTTTTCTCACCACGCTTGAGAAAAAGATGGGAATAGAGGCTTTTGCGCGCCTGAGCCAGGGGTTATGATCTGTGGAAGGCGACCTCGGTTTGAGTTAGAGGGCGGCCTCAAGGGCACGCCCTTACTATGACTACGCGGCAGCTTCCTGTCCTTGCGCGTAGGGAAGCTTGGGGGTCTGTAGGGAAAGCGGCTCGTCCCTGTCCTTGTGCATGGAAGTTTGAGGGCCTGTCCCTACAGGAGATTCTCCGATCCGGTGGGAAAATTTCATCAGGGAGTACCCAAGTTCGCCAGAGATTCTTCGCTTCGCTCAGAATGACAGGCCTGATGAGGCTTGCCAGTATATGATATGCTTTTGAATATCAGATTCTGCAATTCAGAACTTTCAGGGGAGCGATCAAGCTAGTCCCCTACGGCATAGAAAGAGAGCTTTTCTTATGTCCACCACCACTCGCCGCCCTCGCAAACCGCAGGCAGATGAAGGCGCAATCGCTTCCACAGCCGGTAGCACGCTACAGGGCTGGTTACTCATCCTGCTGGTGTTTGTGGCAGGCGCGTGCTCGTTGGCCGTGGAACTGTCGGCATCGCGTTTGTTGGCACCTTATTTCGGCACCTCGCTCTTTGTATGGGCTAATCTCATCGGCCTCATTTTGCTCTATCTTACCATCGGCTACTATCTCGGTGGTCGTCTTGCCGACCGCTACCCACGGCCGGCCACACTCTATGCGCTGACCATCATTGCCTCGTTCCTGATCGGACTGATCCCCTTTATCTCGCGTCCCATCCTGCTCTGGTCGCAAAGTTCTTTTGCCACCTATTCGATAGGTGTCTTCTATGGCTCGCTGGTCGCTGTGATTCTGCTCTTCGCCATTCCGATGATCCTGCTAGGCTGCGTCTCGCCTTTCGCGATTCGTTTGCGCATCGAACAGCTGGGTAAGTCGGGGCGCACCGCCGGGCAACTCTACGCCATTTCTACCGCGGGCAGTATACTGGGCACCTTCCTCCCCGTCTTGTGGCTGATACCCACGATTGGCACTTACCACACCTTCTTCACCTTCGCCGTGTCCCTGCTGCTCGTCTCGATTCTAGCCCTGGTCGTCACAAGGCTTAGCACGCCGCGCCAAAGCCGGGGAAAAGGTCGGATAGACAAAAGTTTCCTTTCGATTTTACTCCTGATCCCGATGACGCTCTCGATTTTAGCCATACGCGGGCCGATCAAGCCTGCCGATGGCAGCAACGGCGGGGGTATACTGATCACGGAAAGAGAATCGGCCTACAACTATATCCAGGTTGTGCAGGTGGGCGAGGAAACGCAGCTGGTTTTGAACGAGGGCGTCGGCATCCATTCGATCTATAACCCCTACCAGGTCTTGACGGAAGGTCCCTGGGACTACTTCATGATGGCTCCGTTTTTCAACAATCCGCCCTATACATGGCAGCAAGTGAAAAAGGTTTGCATTATTGGGCTGGGCGCTGGCACCGCCGTACGCGAATTTACAGCTGCGTATGGGCCGATTCCCATCGATGGCGTTGAAATTGACCCCACCATCGTCAGCCTGGGACGGCAATACTTCGAAATGAACGAGAAGAATCTAGATGTAATTATACAGGATGGACGCTATTACCTGCAGACCACCACGAAAAAGTATGACGTGATCGCTATCGATGCCTACCAGCAGCCCTACGTGCCATTCCAGCTAACGACGAAGGAGTTTTTCCAGACGGTACGCGATCATCTCACCCCAACGGGCACGACGGTCATCAATGCCGGGCGCACAAACACCGACTTTCGCCTGGTAGAGGCGCTGGCCCAAACCATGCACTCCGTCTTTCCGAATGTCTATATCATCGATACGCAGCGTTTCGAGAACAGCCTCATTATTGGCACGAATGCGCATACCTCGCTCTCCAACTTCGCGATTAACACGAAGAATCTAGATAATCCCATCCTGGAAGACGTGGCAGATGCCGCCATCGCCACCGGAAACATACGAGAAGAGCATTACAGCACGGTCTGGTTTACCGATGACCGCGCGCCCGTCGAGCAATTGATCGATGCGATCATTTTCGACGCCGTAACCAATCCTAACGATAAATAAAAATGTAGCGTGGTAGTGGCGCACCTTCATGGTCGCCCGCGCCGTCTATTTACTGAAGGAGGTTTTATGAAGCCGATTGATTTGAGCAACATGCAGGTGATTGACCTGTCACAGAACTGGGATGTCAATACGCCCTCGTTCGCGACCTATGAGGGGCCTACGGTCAAGTGGATCAAGCGACCTGCCTTTGAAAAGGTGGGCGGACAATTTATTTCTTCCACCCTGCACGTGGGCACGCACCTGGATGCTCCACTGCACTTTATTACCAATGGGCAGGATATCGGGAGCATTCCGCTGAGCAAGTTGGTGGGGCCGGGAGTGGTGGTGGACCTGGGGGCGATGGGCCTGGGCGACTTCGATATTTATACGTCCGAACATTTCGAGGAATGGGAGCGCAAGACCGGGCTGCGTATTGAGCCGGGCGATATTGTGGTGGTGCATACCGGCTACCACAAATATTATCAGAGCAACTGGTATGGCGAGTGCGAGCCAAACGAGATTCGTTATTTCAATATGCATCCCGGCCCAACACGTGAGTTCGTTGATTGGACCTTGAAACGCCAGATTTCCTGGTTTGCCATTGACGCCAGTTCGATGGATCATCCCATGAACACTGTTTTGCGCACGGTACGCGCGGACCTGGCGGCCAAGTGCGCGAAAAAGCATGGGAAGCCTTTGGAAGAAATCTGGCCCGATGACGACCTGCAGTTGATGCATTACCAGTTGTTCCCCCACGGCGTCTTCCACGTCGAAAATGCTGGTGGTATGATAGATGAAGTGCTGGATCAGCGCCTGTGGATTGGCTGCTTCCCCTGGAAGTTCAACATGGGCGAGGCGGCATTTTGCCGGCTGGTTGCGTTCGTAGCCAAAGAGTAAATTCATCATGTCCGCCTGGAACCTCCGATGAATGACAAAGACCAGGAACAATTTTACGACGATGATGTTGAAATCACTGATATACCGGAGGAGGATTTTGCCCATCTTCGACCCGGATGGCTGCGACTACGGAGCGAGGCCTCGCTCCGTTACCTCCGGCATCTTCCACCGCGCCGGCGCAACCTGTACCTTGCTGCGACGTTGGGGATCATAGCGCTGGTCATCATCGTCATTATCGGAAGCTCACCTGCCACCCGCGATTCATTGCAAACCGCAATCTTCGGCCAGGCACCTACACCTACCCCCACACTGGCGCCAGGCATCGATCTTTTCTACATCGAAGGAATCCCTTCCTGGAGCCAGGTTTCTATTGATAACCATCCTGTTGCCCATCTCCCTGCAATTGGAGAAACACCGATTCGCATACCTCGCGGGCAACACGTGATCATCTGGGACGCCTATCCTTTCAATGAGCAAAGCTGTACCATATCCGTGCCTCCCGTGTTTGCCACCGATACCTGTCGCGTCAATCAAGCAGTACATCTCGATTCTGGCCTGAGCGCGTGGGTGATTTCATTCGATGTCTCACTTGCCATGCTTCCTGATAAACAGCAAACTGCTTTGATTCAAGCGACACAGGCGGCGCTGGATAGGCTGCAATCCACCACCATCATATGGCCAGGAGAGCAGTATGCAATGAATGTTCTGACCGGCGGCGATTTGCAAGAAATGGTCACCGGTGTAACCGCGACGCAGCCCTTGCAGGCTACGCTGAGCTTCCACCTGGATGCCGGCCCCAACTCGCAACAGACTTGCGCGACCCAGGTCATCTTACAGGATTGCCAGTCCTGTCGCCTGTTTTGCCCCGCTCCACTTTCTACATCCACAGTCGCAACCGGTGCAGGGCAATGGAATGCTCTCGCCTTGATCTACTCGAGCTGGACCTATACAACGCTTGATGGCCGCGTCATCGCGAAAGGCCAATCAAATAGCGCGGACCACCTGCTTGAACTCAATATCACATGGGGTGGCGGAAACGCGCACGTCGGCGTCGTGTTCAGCAACCAGGTAACTTCTCAGGGCGACCTTGCCTGTCTCTCTGCTGAGGAAGAGATCGGTTCGACCGGGGAATATAGCGTTACCGATGATGAAACGGGCATGAACTGGCATTTTAGCGCCGCATCAAATCCTGCTACAGGGTGTCTCGCCATTGGCGCGCCATTGAATAATACGGCCACACCTGCTTCATCCAATGCCTATCTGCTAGACCGCTTCGGCGTCATACTGGCCGCCAACTTTGCCGCTCACCAGTACTGGCGGCAATTGCCGGTGGCAGATACTTACGAGCTGGAACTGGCACAGCAACTGGCCAAGAAACTTGAGGGGTAGATACCAGATTGGGAATGTATGCCAGTACCAGGTGATAATAGAGTTAATGATCACCCCGCAAGGCCGATGAATCGGCGCTGGGCGCGAGCAATCGGCCCTACGGGTTCGTTTGTGGTCTATGCTCGCCGGATACTGGCGCGAGCAGCCTTCGAAACACGAAGAAACCCGCGAAGAACATCACTACCCACAAAACAAAATCTAACGGGCCGGCCAGGGGACTATCCCACGTAATGAAGCTTGAATGTGTAACCAGCGCATCCAGCACGTCACGTGCAAAGCCGAACAGCGGGATGCCAATAATGAGCAGCCAGGCAAACCAGCGCGCTCGCGTATTCCAGAAGCGCCAGATCAGCAAATAACCAACTCCACCGAAGATCAAAATTGATGTAACATAAAGGGGCAGGGGCAGATGCAAAAGCAGACCACTGGCGGTATAATGCCACCAGGAGGCATAGTAGGCGATGAAATCAACAACTACATTGATGATACCCATCACCAGCCCTCCTGTGAGTGTGGCAACGATCACTTCCCTTGGTGGCTGCATGAAGAGCAGAAACCCCAGATATACAAAGACAACAAAAGGTATGACATGAATAGCGTACAATTGCATGTCCATCGAGATTGGCCTCTTTCGTTATGCGCAGGAAGTCGCCCTCCTGCCTTACCTCTCACTCCATGTGGATGCTCGTAGATATGTCGTAATTATTTTCTGAGAAAGGAATCTTCCTATGAATATTCTACCGCTTCGAGTGGCACTTGCCCAAATCAATGTGACCGTGGGCGACCTGGAGGGCAATGCGCGAAAAATGCTTTATTCTATGCGGCAGGCGCACGCTTCGGGAGCGCATATCGTGTGTTTCCCGGAACTGGCGCTGACAGGTTATCCGCCCGAAGACCTGCTGCTCAAGCCAGGATTTGTGGACGATAACCTGCGCAAGCTGGATGAGCTCATCCAGGCCAGCCGTGACCTGCCCGGATTGACCGCGGTGATCGGCTTCGTTGACCGCGACCACGATATCTATAACGCAGCGGCAGTTATTTCCGAGGGGAAACTTTGCGGCGTCTACCATAAACACTACCTGCCCAATTATGGCGTGTTCGACGAGAATCGCTATTTCGCGGCGGGCAGGAAAGCGCCTATCTTTCTCATGAACGGGGTACATGTTGGCATCAACATTTGCGAAGATGTCTGGTATCCTACCGGCCCCATGACCTTGCAGGCGCATGCCGGGGCCGAAGTGATCATCAACATTAATGGCTCGCCCTATTATGCCGGCAAGGGCATTTTCCGCCAGGAGATGCTGGCAACTCGCGCCGCCGATAACGGCGTAATTGTCGTCTACCTGAATATGGTCGGCGGCCAGGACGAACTGGTATTTGACGGTGGCAGCATGGTCTTCAACGAACAGGGAGCGCTCATAGCCCGCGCCAAAGAGTTCGCCGAGGATATGCTGGTCGTCGATCTCGATACGGCCTCCGTTTTCCGCTCAAGGCTGCACGATCCGCGCCGTCGCCAGGAACGTTTGCAGGCCAACCCAAACGAGGTGCCAATCATTACGGTGAATGCAAAGCCTGCGCCGGCACCACGAAATGGCAAGGTTGGCCTGGACGCTCCACAGCGCATCGAGCCGAAGATGGGCCGCCTGCAGGAAATCTACTCGGCCCTGGTGCTGGGGACGGGCGATTACGTGCGCAAAACTGGCTTCAAGCAGGTAATCATCGGTCTCTCAGGGGGCATCGATTCCTCACTGACGGCGGTGATTGCCGTTGACGCGCTGGGCGCCGAAAACGTCCTCGGTGTCTCCATGCCCTCCGGCTACTCATCTGAGGGCAGCAAGACCGACGCGCAGCAGTTGGCCGAAAACCTCGGCATCCGGATGCTGACCATCCCCATTGAGGAAACTTTCCGCACGTCCCTGGAGATGTTGCGCCCCGCCCTGGGCGAGGGCGACCTGGGGCTGGCCGGAGAGAACCTGCAGGCGCGTATTCGCGGCAACATCCTGATGACCATTTCTAATAAGCTGGGACCGCTGGTGCTGACCACCGGCAACAAATCTGAGATGGCTGTGGGATATAGCACGCTGTACGGCGATATGGCCGGAGGCTTCGCCGTTCTCAAGGATGTGCTTAAGACGCTGGTGTACGAATTATCTGTCTACCGCAACAGTATCGCAGGTACACCCGTTATCCCGCTCTCAGTCCTCGAAAAACCCCCCTCCGCCGAACTGCGTCCCGGCCAGAAGGATGTCGATAGCCTGCCTCCCTACGATGTACTTGATCCTATCCTCAAAGCTTATGCCCAGGATGACCGCAGCTTCGAGGAAATGCTGGCAATGGGTTTTGACCGCAAAACAGTCGAGCGCGTGATGCGCATGGTCGATTTGAGCGAATACAAACGCCGCCAGGCCCCACCAGGAGTGAAGATCACTACACGGGCCTTTGGCCGGGACAGAAGATTGCCCATCACCAATAAGTACAGGGAAACGGTATAAAAATTATGTAACCTAATATGCAACCATACGCTGGATTCTACCAAAATAATAGCAGGTTGGAGTGTAGTGGCTCGAAAATTGTAATCCAACCTGCTATAGCAGGCGTATTGCTTGATGACGAACAAAGAAGAACACCTACTACCATAGTTCTACAACAGCCTGTGAACTCACTCTTCTTGTGCGTCCGCTTCCTCTGATTTTAGCTATTCAGGAAGTGAAAGAGATGTAGCAGTAGGACATCATGTTGTACTGTCGTGATTACTTCACCTTTTAGAAAGGAAAACCGGTTTTAATGGAGAAATCAAACGAAGGCATTACCTTGTTCTCAAGCCTGAAATCGCGCCGCTCGGTTCTTAGGGGCGCACTTGCTGGCGCAGCAGGAGCGACCGGGCTCGCAGTTGGCGGCACTCTACTGGCGCGCAATGGCACGGTCGCGCACGCAGCACCGGCATCGACCTGCCCGGTCGATAGCATTACCACGATTCTGAGTGTTGCGGCAACGGCAGAGCAACTGGCGGTCACCTTCTACGCCAACGGAATCGAAAATGCCGGTACGCTTGGCATTAGCGGGGCAAACTTTGAATATCTGGAAGGTGCGATTGTTGAAGAGCAATTGCATCGCGACCTGCTGGTAAAAGCCGGTGGTACGCCGGTGACGGGCACTTTTAGCTTTCCCAATGGGATGGGGACATTCCAGCACCTGGACAAGTTTATTGCGACCCTCGATATGCTTGAAACGGCTTTCGAGTCGGCCTATATCGCGGCCATCCGCGAGTTTGCGGACATGAATCGCTCGGACCTGGCGGAACTGGCGGCCCAGATTTGCACGATTGAAGCCGAACACCGCGCAATCGGTCGTTCCATCGATCCCTCCATTCCTCTTCCCAATAACTGGGCGTTCACTCCCGTCTATGTGAAATCGGTAAGTGACGCCGTTAATGTGCTGACGCAAGAAGGCTTCCTCAGCCCCAAGAAAGGCAATTCGTACAAGTACGAGCGCACACAGGTGAAGGAACCGGATGTGATTCATCGCATGCCGTATGTCGTTCCCTGCTCGTAATCAGTCTCTCGATTAGCATAAAGCCCTCATCCCGGCCGGGATGAGGGCTTTGTGCGAGCTTGCTTACTCCATTACATCGCGCCGCCAGGTTAGCACAATAGCAATGAGGGCAAAGATCAACCCGTAGATTATTGCCACGACCACAGTATGCGTTCCATCGACGAGAATACCGTGCGCCTGCCCAGACTGGTCAACGAAGTAGAGCGGTGCCGCCCCTATGGACTGGAGTTTGCCGTTGATCGCATTCGGCATCGTATTCAGATTCGGCCCCAGGAAGTAGGCCGTGACGCTCAGCCAGAAATCGCTATTTGTCACGCGATAGGCCAGCGTCATGATAACCGTCCCGATGTTGTCAATGGGGAAGAAAACCAGCGCCGCGCTCAGCCCGAAGGAGAGCGAACGACCCACGACCGACGCCGCAATCGCCAGCAGCATGGTCACGGCCATATTCAGTAGGATCGTCAAGACATAAGTCCAGGCATCCGACCAGAATTGCCCGTTGAGAGCGCTGTAGGCATTCAGATTGCCTGTCACGCCGGCCACCAGGATCAGGGACATCAGGTAATTGAGCGCCAGGCCGATCACCAGCAAGGCCAGGGCGACGATTGCAACCGTCAGCATCTTGGAGAAGAGCAGTTGCAAACGTCCAACGCCGCGCGATAAGAGGACGCGAATCGTGCCTAACTGGTATTCCAGCCCAACTATACGCGCGCCCAGGATCAGCAGGTAGATGCCACTGAAGACGCGCACGATGGCGAGCCCAACCGACAGCACGTCATAGAAGAAATGCAGCGGTTCAGCCTGAATATTGGTCTTCACGTTGGGCACGGTAAACTCGATAATGTAGGGCAAAATGATTACGCCCAGGTAGAGTACCAGCAGAATCCAGGTCGTCCACTGGCGAAACATCTTGAAGAATTCGCCTCGTACCAGGCCAAAAAAGCTGGGAGTAGCGTTGCGCAAATGCACATGTTCTTCCGGCGTGGTTTGCGTCGTTGTCATAACAGTACTCAATGTAGACCTCCTGAACCATTAGCTGTCAGGCGTAAGAAGACTTCCTCCAGGTCCTGCGTTGCCTGTGTGATCGTATCGGGCGCGAACCCGGCATTGACCAGGAACAGATTCAGGTCGCGACCACGGTTGCCCGGAGCGGGTGTAATCAAAGCGCCATTCGCGGCCAGGTGTGCTCCCTTGCCCCACGGCTGCTGCTGAATGAGCGCGAGCGCATCGACTGCTCGCTCAAGCGTGACGGCGAAATCCCCCTGGCCGCGCGTGAGATTCTCGACGGTAGATTCGGTGACGAGCTTACCCAGGTTGATGATGGCCACGCGAGTACAGATCTGCTGCACTTCTGAAAGCAGGTGGCTGGAAATGAAAACGGTTTTACCCTCGGCGGAGAGACGATGCATGAGGTCACGTATCTCGACGATACCTGCCGGGTCAAGGCCATTGGCCGGTTCATCCAGGATCAGCACATCGGGGTCTTGCAACAGCGCCATGGCGACTCCCAGGCGCTGCTTCATACCGAGCGAGTAGGTGCGCACGCGGTCCTTTTGCCGTTCTCGCAGACCTACAAGCTCCAGCACATAATCGATGCGCGGCGCAGGCACGCCACCTAACGCGAAGCCAACCGCTTGCAGGTTGGCGCGGCCCGAGAGGTAGGTATAGAGAGCAGGCGTCTCGACCAGCGCGCCTACACGCGGCAAGATACGCGCTTTGCGGGTTGCCACATCCTGCCCCAGAATCTCGACCGAACCGGCAGTCGGAGTGATCAATCCAAGGGCCATACGAATGGTCGTCGTTTTACCGGCGCCATTGGGACCAAGAAAACCAAAGATTTCGCCGCGCTGCACTTGCAGATTGAGGTTATCCACGGCGAGACGTTTTCCATACTGCTTGGAAAGATTGCGGGTGCGCAGGACGACTTCTCCGGCGCCTGGCCGGGTAGCGCTGCTTCCTGGCACCGTCATTGTTGTCTCAGTCATGTTACTCCATTCTTCTTAATATGATCTAGAACAGTTGATAAGGATAAACAGCGAGCGATACAATCCCCAACTACGTTACCCACCGCTCTATTAGTAGCCATCTGTGGCCGGAAGGTTCACCCCCCGGCAAAAAAATTCAGGCAACTGCAAGAGTCTCTGCTTGATTCATATATCTAATTGTAAGGCTCAAGCATACAAAGCGAATACGTAACCAGGCATGAAAAGTTGCAAGGCTGCTAGCGGTAGGCATGCGCATAGTGTAGCGGAATCTCGTCCGCTCTTCTACGCTTTGAGGTCGCTTACGGCGGCACTTGAGTGTTGAGCCTGGCTTGCTCGAGTGCCTTTTTCGTCTATTCTAAATAGCTCCTTTGTCACCGTTCATCTTATTGAAACGTAAGTAATGATATACTGGGCTGTAGTAGGAAGGCCATAAATCTGGTTCCTACAATGGGAGTCGCAATCAAGCAGACCCCATGTTGAGATAGTGTCGCGGCGAGTAGCGCATGGGCCGGGCGCCAGGAGGAAGCTCCGGTTGACGAGGTGGAGGCTGTTCGGACCTTCAGCGGGGGGCCTCCAGGGTACATCATTCCCCTGAGAAGATAGCTGACAAACCCAACCGGTAACGGCTGGCACAATAGGCTATCAGTGATGTAGCAGATGTTCAAAGACAGAACGAAATCATCCATGCCGGTGAGTGCTGGTCGATCAATCGACCCTTACGGGATGGTCGCTCTGTTGTCGTCTTCTACTGTGAAAAGAAAGGATACCCGACCACATGTGCGGTATCATTGGCTACGTCGGAGCGAAAGGCACCGATGTTACTTCCATATTGCTTGAAGGCCTTAGCAAACTCGAATACCGCGGCTATGACTCCGCGGGCATTGCAGTCCTCACCTCTACCGGCACCCTGGCGGTACATCGCCGCGCCGGGAAGCTCTCCAATCTCGTGGCCGCCGTTGAGGACGGCTCGCGACCGGGAACCGGTCCGCTGGGCATCGGGCATACACGCTGGGCCACGCATGGCCGTCCTAATGAAATCAATGCCCACCCACATTCTGATTGCACCGGTGTGTTGACCGTTGTTCACAACGGCATCATCGAAAACTTCGCCGACTTGAGAGCAGAAATGGAACGCGAAGGGCATACATTCCGCTCGGAAACAGATACCGAAATCCTCTCACACCTGGTCGAACGCGCCTACTATGGCGAGGCTCAGCATAATCTTGAGCAGGCTGTACGGCTGGCCCTGCATTCCGTCCAGGGCTCCTATGCCATCGCGGTCGTCAGCTCCGAGCAACCCGACCTGCTGATTGGTGCGCGTTACGGCGGCGGCCCACTGATCGCCGGCCTTGGCGAAGATGAAAATTTTCTGGCATCCGATATACCCGCCATTCTGAAGCATACACGGAAGGTATTGATCCTGGACGAGGGTGAAATGGCTGTACTGCGTCCCGAAGGCGTCTCGATCAGCAAAATCGATGGCACACCTGTGCAGCGCGAGCCAATCACGATTGAATGGGACGTGGAATCGGCGGAGAAAGGCGGCTACCCGCACTTCGCGCTCAAGGAAATCTATGAACAGCCCGATGCGCTGCGCCGCTCTCTCCTGAGAAGAGTTAGCAAAGATGGTCAGCTGCGCCTGGACGAACTGGAGGAGATGCGGCAGGCGGGCATCATCGAGAGGATACAACGTATCGTGATCGTGGCCTGTGGCACCTCGTATCACGCCGGACTAATCGCGAAATATGCCATCGAGCAGTGGGCGCGCATTCCGGTGGAGGTGATCACGGCCGCCGAATTTCGCTATTGCAATCCCATCCTGGGGCCGGAAACGCTCTGCGTCGCGGTAACGCAGTCGGGCGAGACCGCGGATACGCTGGTCGGCATCCGGCAGGTCCGTGAGCAGGGAGCCCCAGTTATCGCCATCACCAACGTTGTCGCCAGCGCCATCACGCGCCTTGCTGACGCCGTCCTCTACCTGCAGGCTGGCCCAGAGATCTGCGTAGTCGCGACGAAAACGTTTGTCACATCCGTGACCGTCCTCTATCTGCTCGGCCTGTACCTCGCCCAGCAGCGCGGAAAGCTATCGCCAGAAGAAATGCGCCTCATCCTCGCCGCGTTAGAGCGCATTCCCGAACAGGTACAGCAGATACTGGATAGGGCCGCGAGTTCCGACGATATCATAGCGCCATTGGCGAAACGCATGTCGAAGGCCAGCAGCATGATGTTTATCGGGCGCGGCGTCGGCTATCCCACGGCATTGGAGGGCGCGCTCAAACTCAAAGAGATTTCCTACATTCACGCCGAGGGCTTGCCCGCTGGCGAGTTGAAGCACGGCTCCATCGCCTTGCTCGATCCCGACACTCCTTTGATTGCGATTGCCACAGCCTCACACGTCTACGAGAAGGTGGTGAGCAACATCCAGGAAGTGCGCGCCCGCGATGCCCGCGTGATAGCCGTGGCGACGGAAGGTGACGAGGGCATCCGCCAGCACGCCGACGACATCCTCTATGTGCCAGCAACGCTCGAGATGCTCAGCCCGCTGCTGGCGATCATTCCCTTGCAGTTGTTCGCCTATCACGCGGCGGTTGCGCGAGGGTGCAATGTGGACCAGCCGAGGAATCTGGCGAAGTCGGTGACGGTGGAGTAGGGGAAGTTGGGTAGTATAACACCTGGCGGTCACCAGGATGATTGGTGACCGCCAGGTGTTATCTCATGTCAGAGGCTTACTTTTCATGTGTAAAAGAAAAGCTCCAGCTACATTTAGCACCGATCTCCGGTCTGCCACGAAACAGTTACATCTTGAGCGCCACCTGAACCAGAGAAGGTGAAATCTGCTGAAACACAGACATTATCAAATCCTTCATAGTAGGCTGTTACCTGCACCGATGCTCCAGGTGCAAGGGTTCCGCTGGGCTGACCTGTAGCTCCGCCGCTTCGCAGCCCCAGGTCACCACTACGGTATTGGCCCCGTGGGAGCCATAGAAGGTGAAAGTACCGTCCTGGCAGGGAATGGACGAGATGGTCAGATTGATCGTTTCACCCGGTGACAACGTGCCGCTTCCTACATTGAAAGATGCGCCGCTCAGGCTGCTGTTCACCGACCAGTTGACCTTGCCATGAGAGGTCGAGGTCTCACCAAGCGATACTGTACACTGGTACGTGTTTCCCGTAGCCGTGCAATCAGTGGTATCACTTGGAACCAGGCTGTTCGGATTGACGGTGAGTACCGGAGGGGAAGAGCAGCTCCATTGCACAGAAACGGTATTACCTTTGAGGTCAATGAAGTTGAATTTGCCATTGTCACAGGCGGTATTGGGAACAAAGATGCTCACAGGAGTCGAGGCATCAGGCAAGAGGGTGCCGCTGCCCGGCGTGAATGTGACTCCACTCAGACTGCTGTGCGTAGACCAGTTGAGTTCGCCTTCTGGATTGGAGCCGCCCTCCGCTAGATTAACCGTACAGTTCCAGCCTCCTTGCGCTGCCGGGCAATTGCTATCCCAGGCCGACATGCTCACACCACTGGTAGCGCCATTCACCGTCAAAGCAAGGGCGTTACAGGTCCAGGGAACATGCACGGTGTTCGCAGGGCCTTTGAAAACGAGGCTCGCTGACACTGCGCAGGCTACATTGGGGATAGACACGGTGACGGAAGTAGTTTCGCCCTGGGCCAATACGCCAGAAGCTGGATTGAAGGTCACGCCGGTGATATCACCGCTGGCATAGGCAGACCAGACTAAATTCTTATTCAGACTATCGCCCCGGCTTAATATCACCTGGCAGGTCCAACCTGCCGTTGCGCTATAGGAACAATCAGTATTGCCATTGATACTTGTTGGACTCACTACAAGGACGGGCCCCTTTGATGCTAAGACAACAGGGCTGCCAGACAACTGCACTACAACCATCAGCACCATGGTAAGCGCTGATAGCAAAAGGAAACGAAAACGTCTTACCTGCATAGTGATTGTGAAACCTTTCTTCGATAGCTTTTTTATCAAACCTAAAAACGAAAGATGTTAACAAAGCCTGAGCCTCTAAAAGCCGTCTTCGCGCGGCCCTTTCAGCTTTCCACCACCTCCTTTAAGGTCTGGAGAGATGCTTCGACCAGACGCTGCGCAGCGAGTTCAGCCAGCGCTGCCTCCTGCAAGAAGAAAGCGTGAAGATCCTGCTCGATGCAGCAGGTGAGCCTGGTTCCCCCTGCTGTTGCTTCCAGCTGAAAAGACACGAGGCGTCGTACCGAACTAATAGTGCTCTGATAGATGAATGTGCGGCCAACCTCACACACAAGCACCTCATACGTGGTTTCTAGCACATGGTCAAGCAGTTGCCAGCGATGATGAAAGGTGGCCCCCGCCTCCACTACTCCCACTGAAGGAGAAGTTACAGCGAGCACATCCTGCATCCATTCAAGCGTATGCGCCGGAGCGACCAGGTAATCAAAGACCTCATCTATTCCTTTGCTGATTTCGACACGAGCTTCCAAACGGCTCAAGCTTTTGTTCCTTTCACTGGATTCGATCTCTTCAATACTGGTGAAAGTATAGCTGGACCCGTGCGGGGAAGACTATATTTGCGTTACCTCAAAATTACCTCAAAGTTACCTCTACATGTTCGATCTAGATGAGGTATAATAAATAACTGTGAGCAAATACTGATAGTCAGGCCGGATTGCCCCTCGTTTCAAGGAGGTGCGCTGATGACTACGCAAAACGGGCATGAGGCTTCTCCTGGGTGGGATCAGTTTCGTGAGCAGGTGACGCGCTTGCGCCGGAAAGCAGGGCGACAGCAGCAGGAACTGGCTCGCGCGCTCGGGCTGGCTCCTCATGTCTTGAGTCGCAAATTACATGGCCTGAACCAGACCTACCTGACGCACTACGAGGTCAAACAAATCATTTTGACGCTGGCCGCCTGGGATGCTATCACGACCCAGGATGAAGCGGTCGAACTCCTTGTGCTCATGAATCTCAGGCGAGAGGGCTTTTCAGCAGAGGAATGGCAGGCAGTTCCCCTCAATCGCTTGACTCCTCCCAGGCGCAGTCCGGCTCCCATGATCCAGCATGAATCACCTGGCAGGCACGCTCGCCTGGGCCAACCTGGCATTCCCGCGCCGCTGACCTCGTTCATCGGAAGGGATTGGGCGATCAAGGCTGTCCGGCAGTTGCTCCAGCAGGAGGATGTACGCCTGGTTACCCTGCTTGGCACTGGTGGAGTGGGAAAAACACGCCTGGCTCTTGCTCTCGCCCCACTGATGTACAGGGACTTTGCCGACGGCGTCTACTTTGTTTCTCTTGCCGCCACCCAGGAATCCGCACTGGTGCCCACATTAATAGCCCAGGCTCTCGATGTGCTCTCTCCCACTCCAGGCGCTATGCCTGGCCTCAGTTCCGAGCAATTGCTCAAAGCAGCTTTGACTGACAAAAGCCTGCTGCTGATCCTTGATAATTTTGAGCAGGTCCTGCCGGCAGCAACCACTGTGGCCGAGTTGCTGCAAGCCGCTCCTCGCCTCAAAGTACTGATCACCAGTCGCGCAGTCCTACACGTCTATGGCGAACACATATTTGGAGTATCCCCGCTCGAGATACCCGATCCGCACCACTTGCCGGCGCTCCCTGCTCTGGAGGAGTTCCCGGCAATTCGCCTCTTTATTGAACGCGCTCAAGCTGTGCTGCCTGGCTTTGCGCTCACGGCGCAGAATGCAGATGCCATCATTCAGTTATGTGTGCGCCTGGATGGACTGCCACTGGCCATTGAACTCGCGGCGGCTCGCACACGGTTCCTCTCACCCGGCCAATTGCTGGAGCGATTAGAAGGAGGGAGGGATAGACTGCAACACCCCGGTGCAACAGGGCTGGCCCTGTTGCGGCGCGAAAGCCGGGATGTGCCAGAGCGGCAGCGCACGCTTCTCAAAACGCTGGACTGGAGCTACCAGTTGTTAGAACCGGCAGAGCAGCGGCTATTAGCCCGCCTGTCAGTCTTTGCGGGCGACTGGACACTGGATATGGCTCAGGCAGTGTGCCAGGATGAGGAAGAACCTGACGAGGCCCTGTTCAACCGATTAGAGACCCTCGTCAATTATAGCCTGGTCGTCTCTCGCCAGGTCGCCTTCTCAGAGGAGGAGCCCTCCCAATCTTTCTCACTCTTAGAAACTATCCGGGAGTACGCCCTGGCACGTCTGCAGGAGAGTGGTGAGCTGGAGCAAGCGCAAGAGCGGCATGCTCACTACTACCTCAGACTGGTAGAACAAATCGAGCCCAACCTCGTAGGCACCCGGCGACGAGAGGCTATTCAGAGACTGGCACGCTAACAGGAAAACCTGCAAGCCGCTCTCAATTGGAGCTTGAAGCAAGGAAGAGCGGAGCTTGCGCAGCGGCTTTGCGGTGCCCTCAGCCTGTTCTGGGAGGCTCATAGCCAGTTCAAAGAGGCGCACCATTGGATCGATGCAGCCCTCGAGATGGGGCAGGACACTCCGGCGAGGGTACGCGCCAAACTGTTGCTGGCGGCCTCAAGGTTGGCCACATGGGAGATGGTCAGTGAACGGGTCAGGACGCTGGCACAGGAGGCATTAACTCTGTACGAGAGCTGTGGGGATGCACCAGGGAGGGCCACCGCTATCTTTCAAATAGGAGACGCCTGGCATATGCAAGGAGAATATGCGCGGGCAAGCAGGTGTTTTGAAGAGAGCCTGAACTTGCAACGAGAACTCGGAGATCGGCGCAGCTACGCTTTCACACTCAGCAGGCTGGGAGCGATAGATATGCTTCGGGGCAACTTCCCCCAGGCGCAAGCCAGGCTGACCGAAGCTGTCACCCTCTTCCGGGAATATGGTGAACCATGGGGGTTAAGTGTGATGCTCACTTCCCTCGGGTTCCTTTGCCTCCTGCAAAGACAACTTTTCCTCTCGCTTGCATATTTACGAGAAGGGCTAATCCTGGCCCAGGAGACGGGGAATCTCTTCAACATTGCGATCAATTTGATGGCTTTTGGTTGTACCCTGGGGGTCGCTAGCGACCCCATTTACATGGCGCAGGTATGCAGCGCAGCGGAAGCCCTTTTCGAGCGCCTCGGTACCTCGCTGCCAGCAGCGTATGTTCCTCTTTACCAGTCCTACCAGCAAAATGCCAGGTCGCGGGTGGATGGAGCCATATGGGACATGGAGTGGTCGCAGGGAAAGACGTTCTCTCAGGAGCAGGCAATCATGCTCGCCCTTGAAATATGCCAGCGATGTTTGTCTGAGGGAGCAAGGTAAAAGAATACTTGCAAAAAACTGTCCTGGTAAACGTTTGTAGGAAAATACACCCCCACCTCGGCAAAAGTCGCCATCTCGCGGTGCATGCGCAGAGCGGCCTCGATGATGCTCATTGCTAGCGCCGCGCCCGCCCCTTCACCAAGCCGGAGCTGCAGATCGAGCAGTGGGGAGAGGCCGAGCTTCGTGAGAATCAGGCGGTGGCGCTGTTCTACCGAGACGTGGCCGGCAAACAAGAGCATCTTCAGATGATGCGTGAAGAAAACTTGCCTCTTCCCCAGTCTCAGACCGAGGCGGAATATTTAGACATTCCGCTTTCAGCATAATCGCAAGCAACAGACTAGAAAAGGTCCTTGATTCATTTCTCGCCAGCAGTCCGAAGTCGTTTGTCTCTCCACTCATACTAACAATCTCCCGCCGGCTATTGTGGAGCGTAAGAAGTTCTACAACAGCATCTCTAACTCGATCTCATCGTGT
>Ga0070737_10001633_pt1 | contig 30902 bp, 21 predicted proteins | sample Coa_R1_10_FD_66438 | JGI IMG/M metagenome (GOLD analysis project Ga0070737, IMG submission 66438) | Surface soil microbial communities from Centralia Pennsylvania, which are recovering from an underground coalmine fire - Coalmine... | ecosystem: Environmental > Terrestrial > Soil > Unclassified... | reverse complement strand
CTCCAGCTTGGCCCGCAGGCGGCGCACGTACACGCGCACGTACTCGGTTTCCGTCTCGTACCCGTGGCCCCACACCCTGCGGAGCAACTGGGCATGGGTGAGCAGCTTGCCGCGGTTGACGGCCAGCTCGCGCAGCAGGGCGAATTCGGTTGGCGTGAGATGCAGCGGCACGCCGTTCCTCGTCACCTGCTGGCTCACGAGATCGATGACGATGTCGCCGGCCACGATGGGCGGCGGCGCGGCCGCGGCCGCGGGCTCGCTCGGCCGGGTCCTGCGGAGCGTGGCGATGATCCGGGCGAGCAGCTCGTCGATGCCGAACGGCTTGGTCATGTAGTCGTCGGCGCCCGAGTTCAGCGCCGTCACCTTGTCGCGCTCGCCGCCGCGTGCCGAGACCACGATGATGCCGACCGGCGAGCGCTGCCGTATCTCGCGGCACAGTTCGAAGCCGTCGACCGCGGGCAGCATGAGGTCGAGCAGCACGATATCGGGGTTCTCCGTTTCCAGGAGCTTCAGCGCCCGGCTGCCGTCGGCGGACACGACGGTGTCGAAGCCCCTGACGACCAGGTTCGACCGGATCAGGTCGACGATGTTGGGGTCGTCCTCCACGAGCAGGGCCCGGGTCCTGGCGCCGCCGTCAGCCATGCCGGTCATCCCCCATGCCCCCCGGTCCGTCCGGCCCCCTCGGCTCCCCCGGTCCTTCCGCTTGCCCCGGCCTGATGGCCCCGTCCGGGCCGGAGGGCCCGGCCACGTACGGTTCCCCGCCGAGTTCGGGCAGGCCGTCGGCCGGGATTCCCGGGCCGTCGGCCGGCAGCCAGACGCGGAAACACGTCCCCCGTTCGCGCTTCTCGGCGTCGATGCGGCCGCGGTGGGCCTCGACGATCCCCCGGGAGATCGACAGCCCGAGCCCCGTGCCGCCGCCGCGCACCCGAGGCGGGCCCGCGGGGTCGAAGAGCCGCGCCAGCTTCTCCGGCGGGACCCCGGAGCCGTTATCGCAGACACGCACCACCACGGCGGGGGACCCGGCGCCGGTGGCAGCGGAAGCCTCAAGGCGGACACGGGTCCCCGGCGGATTGTGCCGGAACGCGTTGTCGAGCAGGTTGACGAACACCTGCTCCAGCCGGTCGTGGTCGGCCCAGACCGGCGGCAGGTCACCCTCGCAGGAGACCTGGACCGCTGCCGCGCTGGCCGGGGGCAGGCACGACACCGCCGCCTCGAGAACCAGCGGCACGTCGCACCAGTCCGGGTGGAGCCGCAGGATCCCCGACTCGATGGCCGAGTAGTCGAGCAGCCCGTCGACCAGGCGCCCGAGCCGCGCGGACTCCGCGGCGATCCGGGTGAGGAAACGCTGCTGTGATCCGGTGTCCCAGGTCACGTCGGGCTGGAGCAGGCTGGAGGCGTACCCCCTGATCCCGGTGAGGGGGGTGCGGAGCTCGTGGCTCAGCATGGACAGGAAGCGGCGCTGCAGTTCCTGCGAGCGGCGCAGCGCAGCCGCCTCCTGGTGCGCGAGTTCTGCCGCTTCCCGTTCCACGGTTCCGGCGACGTACCCGGCGTACAGGTCGAGCAGGTCGAGCTGGTCACGCCTCGGCCTGCCAGTCACCTCGCGCAGCACCGTGATGACCCCGGCCACCCCGCCGGAGCCGGCCACCGGAACCGCCCACGCGCTGCGCACGCCGGCGGCGGCCGCCGTGGCGCGCAGCGGCGCCCATGCGCCGCCCGCGCTCACGTCGTCGTCGATGACGGGCGCCGCCCGGGAGGCGGCCAGGCCGACAGGGCCGCCCGCCTGCCCGAGGGGCAGACTCGACCAGGCGGACGCCACGGCGGGCGGCAGGCCCGTCGAGGCCACGCAGACGAGGGCGTTCGCGTCGATGAGATGGATGCAGATCTGGCTGGCGCCAAGTGCCGGGGCGAGCGCTGACACGATGAGGTCCAGGCTGGTCGACGGCTTGGCCGACGCGAGCCTGCCGACGAGGCTGCGCAGCCGGACGAGCTGCCCGCGGGCCGAGTCGCCGGGCTGCTGGCCGGAGATGAGCGCAACCACCTCGTCGGGGTAGGTGTCGCCGGGTGCCAGGTCACCTGCCACCCGCCCGCGGCGCAGCACGACGATCCGGGTGGCCAGCCGGTACATCTGCTCGACGTCGTGCGAGACGAGCAGGATGGCCGTGCCCTGCCGGTGCAACTGCGTGATCAGCTCTTCCACGCGGGCGGATTCGGTGACGCCGAGGGCCGCGGTCGGCTCGTCGAGGATCAGGAGGCGCGGCTGGTCCCGCATGGCGCGTGCCACCGCGAGCAACTGGCGCTGCCCGCCGGACAGGTACCTGACGGGACAGGCCGTATCGCCGACCGTGATCCCGAACCGCCTCAGCAGGGCGGCGGCATCCTTGTGCGCCCGCGCCTCCGACAGGAAGATGCGGCTTCGCTCCTGCCCGAGAAACAGGTTCGCCGCGACATCGAGGTTGTCGCACAGTGCGAGGTCCTGCCAAACCACCGCGAGGCCCCGGCGGGCGGTGTCGGCGCTGCCCGGCCGGGCCCGGCGCCCGGCGAAATAGATCTCGCCCTCGTCCTGGGCGATATCGCCCGCGATGCAGCGCACCAGCGTGGTCTTCCCCGCACCGTTCTCGCCGGCCAGGGCCACGAACTCACCGGGGCGGATCTCGAGATCGACGCCGTCGACCGCCCGCACCGGCCCGAACCTGACGGCCAGCCGTTCCGCCCGCAGGATCGGCGCCGCGGCGGGTTCGGCGGCGGGGTCCGCGGCCCGCGCCGCGCCCGCGAGTTCCCTGGCCACGCCCGTATAGTACGGCCTGCCCGCGATCGCCCCGCCAGCCCGCGAGGCTACGCGGCCCCGGCGGGCTACACGGCCCCATCTGGCTGAAGACGGCCCCCGGCCCAGGGGCAATTTCGCTACTGCCCGTAGCGTGGATATGTGGCCGTCGTATTCGCCGTGCTGGCCGCGCTGGCCAACGGGGTGGCCGTGATCGCGCAGCATGTCGCGAGCACGGCCGGTATGCTGCGGCCGGGCTGGCGGATGGTTTTCTTCCTGGTCCGCAGCCCGCTCTGGCTCTTCGGGATGGCGGCTCAGGCTGGCGCGTTCGTCTTCCAGGCCATCGCCCTGCACAATGGCCAGGTTTCGATCGTGCAGCCGCTCCTTGTCACCGAACTCGTCCTCGTGCTCGTGCTGCGCCGGATCTGGCTGCGCCAGTCGGTTGCGCTGGCCGCGTGGAACGGCGCCGTCCTGACGTCCGCGGGCCTGGCCGTGTTCCTCGTCGCGGGAGAGCCCCGGGGTGGGCGGCAGGTCCCCGCCGGCCATCACTGGATCGCCGCGATCGCGGCCGCCACCATCCTGGCCGCCGTGCTGACGATCGCTGCGCGGCGGGGATCCCCGAGCCGGCGGGCTGCCCTCTATGCCGGGGCGAACGGGATCATATGGGCCCTCGAGGCGGCTTTCATCAAGGCCACCACGGACACGATCGCACAGTCCGGCGTGGCAGGGATGTTCCTGCGCTGGCCGGTGTACGCCACGGTGGCGGCCGGCGCGGCCGGCTTCCTGCTCCTGCAGCAGGCCCTCCACGTCGGGCCGCTGCGGATCTCCCAGCCCGTCACGGTGATCGTCAATCCGATCGCCAGCATCGCCGTGAGCGTATGGCTGTTCGACGAGTACTTCACCTCGAACGCCGTCGTGCTGGCGGCGGCCGCGGCCGGCTTCGCCGTCATGTGCGTGGGCGTCGTCTACCTGACGCAGCACGCTCCGGCGACGGTGGAAGCCGACATCGGCTGACGGCCGGCCCGGGGCTGACGGCCGGCCCGGGGCTGACGGCCGGCCCGGGGCTGACGGCCGGCCCGGGCTCGCAGGGCCGCATGCCCCGCCTCCTGCCGGCCCTGGCTTATGCTGCCAGGCGTGTCCGAAACTGCTGGCAATCCCGTGTCCGAGCTGTTCGACCCGTCGGCCTGGCGTGAGGTGGACGAGTTCGCGTTCACTGACATCACCTACCACCGCTGCGTGCGGCCAGGCCCAGAGCGCGGCACGGTGCGGATCGCGTTCAACAGGCCCGAGGTGCGCAACGCCTTCCGCCCGCACACCGTGGACGAGCTGCATGCGGCCCTTGACCATGCCCGGATGACCGCGGACGTGGGCTGCGTGCTGCTCACCGGCAACGGGCCCTCGCCCCGGGACGGCGGCTGGGCCTTCTGCTCGGGCGGCGACCAGCGTATCCGCGGCCGCTCAGGCTACCAGTACGCCAGCGGGGAGACCGCGGACACGGTGGATGCGGCACGGCCCGGCCGGCTGCACATCCTGGAATGCCAGCGGCTGATCCGCTTCATGCCGAAGGTGGTGATCGCCGTCGTGCCAGGCTGGGCGGCTGGGGGCGGGCACAGCCTGCACGTCACCTGTGACCTGACCCTGGCCAGCGCCGAGCACGCCCGTTTCAAGCAGACCGACGCGGACGTCGGCAGCTTCGACGGCGGCTACGGGTCGGCGTACCTGGCCAGGCAGGTCGGGCAGAAGTTCGCCAGGGAGATCTTCTTCCTCGGCCGCGCCTACACCGCCGAGGAGGCGCACCGGATGGGCGCGGTGAACGCCGTGGTGCCGCACGCCGAGCTGGAGGCCACCGCCCTGCGGTGGGCGGCCGAGATCAACAGCAAGTCCCCGACCGCCCAGCGGATGCTCAAGTACGCGTTCAACCTCATCGACGACGGCCTGGTCGGCCAGCAGCTCTTCGCCGGGGAGGCGACCCGGCTGGCGTACATGACCGACGAGGCCGTCGAAGGGCGCGACGCGTTCCTGCAGAAGCGCCCCCCGGACTGGTCACGGTTCCCGTGGCACTACTGAGGGCGTCGTCAGCCCGCCGGGCCGCGGACGGCACCGCCCGCGGCCCGGCGGGCGCGGCTCCGCCTACGGCTGGATGGCCATGGCGAACACGTGCAGGTCGGGGTTATCGGGCAGCGTCACGTACGCGACCGTCTTCCCGGCGGTCAGCGGGATGGAGCTGGCATACAGGCTGACCGGCTGGTTAGGGCTGAGCGTGCTGCCCGCGGGCTCGTTCCAGTGCGGGGCGGTGGCGACGAGCGTGTCGCCGGGCGCCGGGGCGTTGGCGTACCAGTCCGCCAGCGTGAGGGTTCCTGAGGACGTCGTGCCGTCGGTGTAGGTGACCGTCACCGTCCCGCTCTGCGTGCCGAAGGTGCCCGAGCCGAGGAAGGCGAGAGCCGAGCCCTGGCCGGACAGGGCGATCATGCGCCCGTCGGCCGCCACGTTGTCCGGCTGGCCGGGCGCGGCGTCCGGCCAGGTGAACGGGACCGGCTGCCCGCTGACCGGGACACTGGCCCCCGGGGTGATGTGCACGGCGGCCAGCGCCTGAGCCGACCAGCTATAGCCGTCGCCGTCGTAGTTCGCCTCCGCCGCGTCGCCGTCGTTGCTCACCCCGATGTTGTTGAAGGCCGCGGCCAGGCTCGGATACGGGATCTGCACGCTGGCCGTGCCCGTCGCCTGGCCGGGTCCGCCGACCCCCTGGTAGGTGACGGCCGCGCGGAGCGTGGCCGGTCCCCCGGCTCCCGCCGGCGGCGTGACGGTCCAGGTGACGTGCCCGGAGGCATGGGCGCCCACCGCCTGCAGCGCGGCGGGGCTGGCGGGGGTCACCCGCCAGCCGGACGGTGCGCTGAGCGCCGCCTGCACGTGGTGGACCGTCCAGTCCCCGGTGTTGGTGAACGTCGCGCTCACCGCGACCGCCTTGCCCGCCTGCATCGGCGAGGGCGCGCTGACCGTGACGTACTGGGTGCCGGTGGTCCTCGGGACGGTGACCGTGGCGCCGAGCGGCAGGTTCGCCGAGGAGTCGCCCACCATGACCCGGTAGGTGCCGTCGACCGTCGTCCACTGCTGGGCCTGCGTGCTCCAGACCTGGAACGCGTGCTGGCTGAGATGCATGACCACGCGGGCCGTCTGGCCGGGCCGCAGCCAGACCCGCTGGAAGCCCTTGAGCTGACGGGGCGGCTCGCCCGCCGCCGGCGGGTCTGCGACATAGGCCTGGACGACGTCGGCGCCAGCCCGGTCACCCGTGTTGGTGACATCGGCGGTCACCGTGACCTGGCCGCGCGGGCCGAGCCTGGACGGGGCGACCACCAGGTGCGAGAACCGGAAGGTGGTGTAGGACAGCCCGTATCCGAACGGGAACAGCGGCGTGATCCCCCTGGCGTCGTACCAGCGGTAACCGACGTCCAGGCCCTCGGAGTACTGCACCTTCCCGTTGACTCCCGGCCACTGGGCGGGCGTGGACGCCGGGACCTGGGACAGGCTCTGCGGGAACGTCACCGGCAGGTGGCCGGACGGGTCCACATCGCCGAAGAGCAGGGCGGCGATGGCGTTGCCGTCCTCCTGCCCCGGGTACCACGCCTCCAGGACGCCCTTCACCTGGTTCACCCACGGCATGGTCACCGCCGAGCCGGTGTTGAGCACGACGATCGTGTTGGGGTTGGCCTGGGCCACGGCCGAGATGAGCTGGTTCTCGTCAGCCGGCAGGTCAATGTTCTGCAGGTCCGAGCCCTCGCTCTCGAAGTTGCTGGCGAACACCACGGCCACGTCCGAGCTCTTGGCCAGGGCCACGGCCTGGTCCATGGGCGAGGGAGCGCCGGGTACCTGCCAGCCCAGGCTCAGCGTGCTCGCGCCGCCGCCCTGGAAGTAGTCGACCTCGATGGACACCGGCGTGCCCGCGGTGAGCTGGACCGTGCCGGTCTTGGTGGTGGCGGCCTGGTAGGCCCAGTTGTTGATGACTTCCTGGCCGTTGACGAACAGGCGGCTGCCGTCGTCGCTGGTGAGCGAGAAGGTGTAGGTGCCCGTGGCGGGCGGGGTGAGCGTGCCCTTGAAGGTCGCCGACCAGTTGGTCCCCGGCACGCCGGGCGCCGGCGATCCGCCGTTCCAGTTGTCGTCGATGCTGGGGTCCGTGCCGGTGGCGATCGGCGACCCGGAGAGGTTCACGCCGTTGTAGTAGGTCACGCTCAGCCCGGACCCGAAGGCGCTGGCGGGCACGGCGGGGAGCTGGCCGTTCGGGTAGATGCCCTCGGCGTAGCGGACCGTCGCGCCGCTGCCGGCCCGGTGGCTGATCCCCTGGTAGGGCGTGACCACGTAGGGGGCGGTGACGCTGGCGCTGCCGCCGCCCGCGGTCATCGCCGACGAGCCCGCGTCCGGGCCGATCACGGCGATGGAGTGGTCACGGGACGTGCGCAGCGGCAGCACGGGCCCGGCGTTCTTCAGCAGGACCGTGCCCTGCTCGGCCACTGCCCGGGCGGCAGCGGCGTGAGCCGGGGAGGTCACCACGGCGCTGGGCGAGCCGGATGGCGGGCTGGCGAACATGTTGAAGCGGAACAGCTCGGTCAGGATGTGGCGGACCTTGGCGTTGATCGTGGCCATGCTCACCTGGCCGTCCTGCACCGCCTGCTGGAGCGCCGCTCCGAAGTAGCTGTTGTCCGGCATCTGCATGTCCAGGCCGGCGTTGGCCGACGGGACGGTGGAATGGGTGGCCCCCCAGTCCGACGTCACGAACCCCGTGTAGTGCCACTGGTCCCGCAGGACCTTGGTCAGCAGGTCGGAGTTCTGGCAGGAGTACTCGCCGTTGACGGTGCTGTAGGCGCACATCAGCGACCCGGCCTTCCCCTGGTCGATGGCCGCGTGGAAGGCGGGCAGGTAGATCTCGTGCATGACGCGGTCGCTGACGATCGCGTCGTCGGCCGGGGTGTTGCGGTAGGTCTCCTGGTTGTAGACATCGAAGTGCTTGGCCTGGGAGATCACCCCCTGGCCCTGCACGGCGCGGATCTCCGCGCTGGCCATCTGCCCGGTCAGGTAGGGGTCCTCGCCCAGCGTCTCGAAGGCACGCCCCCACCGGGGATCACGCACGATGTTGATGGTCGGGCCCAGGTTGACCGTCGCGCCCTTGCCGCGCTCCTCGGCACCGATCACCGTGCCGTACTGCTGTGCCATGGCCGGGTTCCACGTCGAGGCCATGGCGACAGGGGCGGGAAGCTGGGTCACCCCCGTCATCCCGTCGGCCACGCCCGCCGGCCCGTCCTCCAGGTTGATGGCGGGGATGCAGAGCTGGGGCTGAGCCGGCACGTGGCCCACATACGGCGAGCTGCCGCTGCCACCGAGCTCGGCGATCTTCTCCGCCAGGGTCATGTGGGCCATCACCTGGTCCACCCGCTGCCGGACCGGCGCCGTGGAGGTGACCCACGGGCACTGCGAGCCCTGGGACGCCGCTGCGGATGACCCGTTCAGTGTTGATGCCCCAGCTCCCCCGGCCATCCCCGCCACCAGGGCGAGGGCGGCGGGGATGACGAAGCCGGCGGCTCGCGCCATGGCTCGCATGACGTCACCTTCCTCCCATCCCGGCAGACGCCAGGCGACGGCCTCCTGGCGCGGCGCCTGGCACCCGGGCCAGCCCATCCATGCCGATAACGTTGTCAGCCTTCCTGTAGCTTGATGTGGGTAAACGTAAGATCTTGTGAGCGAGCTGTCAAGGCATGTGGACACGGGATCTCTGGCGCGCGGGAAGCAGCCCGCCGCAGCCGGCCCGGCCCCCGGCCTGCGCGGCAAGGCCGGCCGTTTCGCCGCCGCCACCAGGCGGGACAGTCCCGCTCCTCCTGGCTACGGCGCGGCCGCTCCTCCCCGCCACGGCACGGCCGGCCCGGGCGCCGTCATGGCACGCCCGGGCCGGCCGCGGATGCCGCGGGGCTCAGCCTCCGCTGACCGTCGGGATCGAGGAGATCGTGGACTGGGCCTGGTTCAGCGCCGCCTGCGGCGACGCGGTCCCGGTGATCGCGGCCTGGATGGCCGTCCAGATGGCCTGGGACACCTTCGGGTAGTTGGCGCCGTACTCGATGGTCCGTGACCGGGCGTTCTCCGTCTCCTTGGCGAACACCGTGTACTCCGGACCGCCCTTCAGGTACTGCGCGGTCACCGACGGCTTGGTCGGCAGGTAGTAGTTCAGCGACGTGACGTGGGTCATCGTGGACGGGTTCTGCAGCCCTTGCACCCACTCCCAGGCGAGCTTCTTCTGCTGCGCGGTCCCGACGTTCCCCAGGTCCTCGGTCTCGCCGCCGAGCGGCACGATCAGCTTCTGGCCGGGGGTGCGCACCGGGATGGGCACGATCCCGAACTGCTGGTTGTACTTCCAGCCAGCGGCGTTCAGCTCGGGGAAGATCCACGGGCCGTCCTCGATCATCGCGGCGCGCTTGTGCAGGAACTGCTGGGTCAGGTCGGGGTCCTGGCCCCACTGGAGCACCGACTTGGAGGCGGAGCCGTCCTTCACCATGGCGACCCACAGCTCCAGTGCCTGCACGGCCTGCGGCGAGTTCACCTTGGTGAGGCTGCCGCCGTTGCTCCACAGGAACGGCTCGAACTGCCACGTCGACTGCTCGTCGGAGGTCGCGTCGAAGGCGATCCCGTACACCGACCCCTTGGTGAGTGCCTTCGCGTCGGACGCAAGCTGCGCCCAGGTGGCCGGCGGCGACAGGTGCGCGGCGGCGAACATCTGCTTGTTGTAGAAAATGCCGATCGTGTTGGTGCCGATCGGGTAGCAGTAATACTGCCCCTTGTACTCGCACTCCTTCATGGCGCCGGGATAGTAGCCCGAGGTCGTGAAGCCGGGCAGGTTGTTGAACGGGCGGAGCTGCCCGGTGGCGGCCACTTCGGGCACGTCGGGGTTGTCGACGAGCACGATGTTGGGCATGTCGCCCGCGCTGGCCTCCTGCAGCACCTTGGTGATCAGGTTCGCGTAGGGTACGACCTCACGCTTGACCGTGACACCGGGATGCGACTTCTCGAACTGCTTGTTGTACCAGTTCAGGGCCGCGTTGCCGCCGCTGGAGGTGAAGTAGTCGAGCTCGGTGAGCGTCACCTTCCCGCCGCTGCTGCTGCCCCCGCCACTTCCTGACGACCCCGAGGAGGAGCCACAGCCGGCCGCGGCGATCGCCACCGCGGCAGCGGCAGCGCCAGCGGCCGCGAGCCGCCAGCGGCGGCGCGCTCGCGCAGCATCCCTCCCCCCGCCTGGTCGCGGCTTGCCTGCCGTGCGCATACCTTCCTCCTGTTTTCTCGTTCTCATTCCCATGGCCGCCGCCGGACTGACCTGCCTTTCCGCTGTCCGGGGCCTGTGCGCCGGCGGCGTTGCGGCCGTGCGTTATGCGCTCACTGCGCCGCCTAGCCTTTTACCGAGCCGACGGTCAGGCCGGCTGCGATGTAACGCTGCGCCACGATCAGCAAGATGGCGGCGGGCAGCAGGCCGAAAACGCACAACGCCATCGCCTCGCTCAGGTTCGACGAGAACTCGCCGATATACGAATAAATGCTCAGCGTGATCGGCTCGAACGTGCTGCCGGACAGCAGCGTGAGCGCGAAGATGAAATCGCCCCAGCCTTGCAGGAACGCCATGACGGCGACCGTGATGACGGCTGACCGGCTCATCGGCAGCACGACGCGGAGGAACGCCTTCCACTCGGTCGCGCCGTCCACCCGCGCCGCCTGGAGAACGTCCGCGGGCAGGCCGAGCATGAAGGCCCGCAGGACCAGGATGCCGAACGGGACCATGTAGCTCGCGTCGGCCAGGATCAGGCCCGGGTAGGTGTTCAGCAGACCCAGCTTGTGGTAGACGATGAACAGCGAGTTCGCGATGACGATCGACGGCAGGATCTGCGCAACCAGCAGCGAGCCGACGGTGATCGCGGTCACCCGGAAGCGGTAGCGGGCGAGCGCGTGCGCCGCGGGCAGCGAGATGGCCAGGGTGAGGAGCGCTGTGGCGAGGCCGATGATCAGCGTGCTGAGGATGTGGCCGCCCTGTGCGGCGATGACCGCGCGGTAGTTGGCGAACGTCACCGTCGGCGGAAGGAAGTTGTAATGGTTGCCGAAAAGGTCCGAGTTTGGCTCCAGCGACGCGACGACCACCGCGTAGACCGGGAACAGCATGATGACCAGCGCGACGAGCGCGACGGCGCTGGCGAGCATCGCGGTGAACCTGCGCTGCCGGATCATGTCACGCCCTCCGCAGCGATTCCCTGTTGAGCCAGATGTAGAGGGGAGCAGCCACTAGGGCGAGGATGAGCAGCACCGTGTTGAGTGCGGCGCCCGCGCCGTAGTTGAACTGCTGGAACGACAGGTTGTAGGCCCAGGTGGCGAGAAGCTGTGAGGAGTTCGCCGGGCCGCCCTGGGTGAGCCCGATGACGACGTCGAACACCTTGACCGTGAACACGAACCCGAGGACGAACACCACCTCGATCACCGGCCGGATGATCGGCAGCGTGACCCGGGTGAGCCGCTGCCAGGCGTTCGCGCCGTCGAGCAGCGCGGCCTCCTTCAGTTCGGCGGGCACGTCCTGCAGCGCGCTGTACAGCAGCACTGTGAAGAACGGGATGCCGATCCAGATGTTGGCGATGAGGATGCTCGCGAACGCCCCGTTCGGCGAGGTGAGGAAGCCGATCGGCTGGCTGATCAGGTGCAGGTCGGCCAGGATCTGGTTGACCGCGCCGGCCTGGGCCTGGAGCAGGAACTTGAAGATGACCCCGGTGATGAGAAACGGCAGCAGCCACGGGACGATGATCAGCGACCGCGCGAACCTGCGGAGCGGGAACCGCAGGTTGAACAGCAGTGCCAGGCCGAATCCGATGACGAACTGGAAGAACAGCGAGGCCGCGGTGAAGATCAGGGTGCGGGCGATGGCGCTGTCGGTGGTGGACTGCAGCAATGTCGTCTTGTAGTTCACCAGCCCCGCGAACGGGGCGAGCAGGCTGGCGATCGTGGCCGGCGAGGTCTGCTCGAAGCTGAGGATCAGGTTGTAGACGATCGGCAGGGCGAAGGCGAACAGGCAGTAGGCGAACGCTGGCACGAGGAACCCGGCCCGGGCGTAGCGGGCCAGCCGGGAGCGTGTGGCCACGAGGACGGCCGCCCCGGCCTCCGCTGGGTGATGGGTGGCAGCCCGGCCTGCCCGGGCCTCGGTCCGGGTCAACCAGCCTCACCCCCGCCGGATCCGGCACGGCCAGCCAGCCCCCCGCCGCCGGCCTCGCCGGCGCGGGCCCCTCGGCCAGCAGGCCCCGGAGGCCCCAGCGAAGCGACCGGGCCGAAAGGCTCCACGCGGCCCCCGTCCCGCAGGTAGACGGGGATGACCTCCAGCGGGGCGGGGGCGGTCACCCACTGCCCGCCCTGGTGCTTCGCGCCCGTCCAGGCGTCCCGCCATACCGCCCCGGCGGGCAGGTACACCTCCCGCTCCCTGGCGCCCTCCGCTGTCACGGGCGCGGCCAGGATGTCGCCGCCGAGCATGAACTGGTCGGCGATCTCCCAGCACGCCTGGTCGCCGGGGAAGTTGAGGAAGAGCGGGCGCATCGGCGGCACGCCGGTCTCGTGGGCGGCGCGCATCTGCTCCATGAGGTAGGGGCGCAGCCGCTCCCGCAGGAACAGGTACCGGCGGAGGATCTCGTATGCCGTCTCGCCGAATGACCACACCTCGTTCGGCGCGCCGGTCTGCTCGGCCCCCACCATGCTGCCCGGCTCGCGGACGCCGTGCAGCCGGAAGATGGGGCAGAAGACGCCGAACTGGAACCAGCGGACGATCAGCTCGCGGAACGACGGCGAGGTGATGTCGCCGCCCTTGAACCCGCCGATGTCCGTCGTCCACCACGGGATGCCGGACAGGCCGATGTTGAGCCCGGCGGGTATCTGCCGCCGCAGGTCCCCGAACGTGGAGTCGATGTCCCCGGACCAGACGACCGCGCCGTAGCGCTGGCTGCCGGCCCACGCGGACCGGCACAGCGAGACGATCTCCTGCTCGCCCTCGGCCCGCATGCCGTCGAAAAAACCCCTGGCGTGCAGCATCGGGTAGATGTTGCTGACCTCGGCACCGGGCCCGAGGTGGTACCGGAGGTTCTCCGGCTGCTCGGGGCGGAGCTCGGGCTCGCACGCATCCAGCCACCAGGCCCGGATGCCGTGCTTGTAGTACCCCTCCTTGACCTTCGCCCAGATGTAGGCGCGGGCCTGCGGGTTTGTCGCGTCGTAAAAGCTCATCAGCGCGCGGCCTGGTGATCCCCTGTCCCAGATCGGGAGCTGGACCCCGATGCCGCGCTCGTTGCCGACCAGCAGGCCCCGCTCGGCCATCTCGGCGTAGTTCTCGCTGTCGGGGTTGACCGTGGGCCAGATGGAGACCATCAGTTTCACGCCGAGCCGGTCCAGCTCGGCGGCCATCGCCGCGGGATCGGGCCACTCGGCCGGGTCGAACCGCCACTCGCCCTGGCGGGTCCAGTGGAAGTAGTCGATGACGATCACCGACAGCGGCAGGCCGCGCCGCTTGTACTCGCGCGCGACGCCCAGCAGCTCGTCCTGGGTTTTGTAGCGGAGCTTGCACTGCCAGAAGCCTGATGCCCACTCCGGCAGCATCGGCGCACGGCCGGCGACCTCGCCGTAGGCGCGCAGCAGGCCGGCGGGCTCGTCCGCGGTGGTGATCCAGTAGTCCCACTGGCGGGTCGCCTCCGAGACCCACCTCGTGACCGTGGTGCCCAGCTCCACGCGGCCGATGCCCGGGTGGTTCCACAGCAGGCCGTACCCGAGGCTGGACACCAGGAACGGGATGGACACCTCGGTGTTGCGCTGCACGAGGTCGACGACGGCGCCCTTCTGGTCGAGCCGGCCGTGCTGGTGCTGGCCGAGCCCGTAGAACCGCTCCTCGTCACGTGCGCCGAAGAGCACCTCGACGTGGTGCATGCCGCCGCCGGCGGTCGCGTACCGCCGTGCGGGCGGCCCGGTGAAGTGCGGCGTGACCTCGGACAGCAGCTCACGCCCGTCAGCGCGGTGGAAGGCGAGCTGGCCCGCCGCGGAGATCTCCGCCGTCAGGGCGCCGCTGGTGATCCGTGCCCGGCCGGGCGAGATCGTGATCTCGCCTGCGCTGCGCGGCGGAGGATCGAGGAGCGCCCCGGGGAGATCGTCGCGGATTCCCTGCCACACCGTGCCCCGCACCCGCAGGCTGTCAGCGCCCCATGGCTCGATCCGCACGGTCTCCTGCCCGCCCCGCCACTCGAGGGCGGCGCCCCGCTGCGTGAAGAAACCCATCCACAGCCTTCCGGACCAGACGTGACTCACGGCTGACACGCGAACATGATCGCAAAGCTTTTCGTAACCGCGATGCTAGGGCTCCCGGGATAGATCGGTCAAGCTATGGAGGAATTTTCCGCGCAGAGCCCCGGCCACGGCATGATCTTGCGCAGCACGATAGAAACACAGCAACATAGCTTTTCGGTCACGCACGATCTATACTCCGGATCACGTTACGTGAGAGGAGGCGACCGCGAGCGCGATCAACCGGGGCCCGGTGACCATCACCGACGTGGCCCGACTGGCGGGAGTCTCGCCCGGCACGGCGTCCAAGGCACTGAACGGCCGCGGCGGCATCCGCCCGGAGACCGCCGAGCGGGTCCGGCACGCCGCAGAAAGGCTTGGCTACCAGCCGAACGCGCTGGCCCGCGGCCTGCTCACCGGCCGCAGCTTCACCGTCGGCCTGATCACCACCGACAGCTTCGGCCGGTTCAGCATCCCGGTCATGCTGGGCGCCGAGGACGCCCTCGGCCCCGGGCGCATCTCGGTGTTTCTCTGCGACAGCCGGGATGACCGGATCCGCGAGCAGCACTACCTGCGCACGCTCCTGGAACGCCGCGTGGACGGCATCATCGTGACCGGCCGGCGCCAGGACCCCAGGGAGCCGATCGGCCGCAACCTGCCGGTGCCCGTCGTGTATGCCATGACCCATTCGACGGACCCCGGCGACCTGTCGCTCATCCCGGACGACGAGGGGGGCGGCGCCCTGGCGGTGCGGCACCTGCTCAGCACCGGCAGGACCCGTATCGGCCACGTGACCGGGCCGCTGCGGTTCGCGGCGGCGCGGCTGCGGGCCAGGGGGGCGGAGAAGGTGCTGGCAGCCGCCGGCCTGGAGCTGGCGGGCGGGACCGTGCTCTACGGCGAGTGGAGCGAGGAGTGGGGCCGCCAGGCCACGGACGTGCTGCTGCGGTCCGCCCCGGAGCTCGACGCGATCTTCTGCGGCAACGACCAGATCGCCCGCGGCGTGGCGGACGCGGCCCGGGAGGCCGGCCGGCGCGTGCCGGAGGACATCGCCCTGGTCGGCTTCGACAACTGGGAGGTCATGGCGGCGGCGTGCCGGCCGCCGCTCACCACGGTGGACATGAACCTGCGGGAACTGGGCCGCGTCGCGGGCGAGAAGCTGCTGGACGCCATCGATGGCCGTCCCAGCACGGGCCTCCAGCTTCTGCCGTGCAGCCTGGTGCTCAGGGAGTCGAGCAGGCCCCGCCACTCCGGCGCCCAGGAGCAGGCCATGGCCAGCGCCGGCAGCTTACCCGCCCATTTCGCTGATTTCGTCTAGTCTGCTCTAGACGATTTTAGTCTATCCTGCACTAGACTAAACTCATGAGGCGTGAGGAACTCATCAGGAAGGCGGGGCGATACCTTCACCGGCGGCGAAGGCGGCAACCACAGCGTGATCTGGCTGGACAACCCCAAGGTGCCTATCCCACGTCACACCGAGATCGGTGAAGGGCTCACGCGGAAGATCCTCCATGAGTGCGAGGCCAAGCTGGGGAAAGGCTGGTGGCGGAAGTGAAGACCTACCATGCGGAGGTTGAGCGGGACGGCAAGTTCTGGCTCATCCACGTCCCCGAAGCCGGACGGTGGACGCAGGCCCGCAACGTCCGCGAGATCGAGCCAATGGCCCGGGATCTGATCGCCATCATGGACGAGGTGCCCCCGGACTCGTTCGAGCTTGACGTGCACATCACACTGCCCGATGATGTGCGCCGCGAGCTGGAGGAGTCCGCGGCCCTTCGTGAGCAGGCTGCCCGCGCGCAGGCCCGGGCTGCGCGCCTGTCGCGGGCCGCGGCACGCCGCCTGCACGCGCAGGGAGTCCCGCTGCGGGACATCGGCAAGGTGCTCGGCGTCTCCTACCAGAGGGCGCACCAGCTCGTCAGCGAGAGCGCGGATCTCGCCGACGTCTGAACGAATGTGGATTGCCCTTGGTCACGGGCGGGGGGTCGCGCATGGCGACAAGGTAACCGCCCTGTTCTGCTGCCAGCGGCTTGCTCAATTTCCGTCGATGCCGGTGAGAGTCCGCCGTTTGGTGTCGATGACGTAGATGACCGGACCGTGAATCAGGCCTCGTCCATGTGCCGCACGGGCGGGCTCGGCGGCCCGGTCGTGTGTCAGGTTCTTGTCCGGCGTTGCCAGCGCCGGCCTGGATGCCATGACTCGATCACCAGGTGGTCGGCTGGCGTCCCGACGTAGGCCAGGACGGCTCCGGTGATGTCGAGCTTGAAGAACCCCGCTCCCTGGTGGGGATTTCCGGCCGGTGGCCTGATCTCGATGAGCGAGCCGGCCACCCTCGGGGAGCTGGCTTTCCCGCTCACCACCCTGATCGCCGGCTACCTGGCGTTTCACTCCGCGCTCTCGGTGACTCAGCGGCTCGGGGTGGCCTTGCTGACCGGCACCATGACGGTCATGGGGCTGGCGCGGCCGGGCGGCACACCGGCCGGGGCGGAGGTCCCCGATCTTGAAAAACTGACCGCCGCAGCCATGGTCACATCCGTCCCCGGCGGTCGGCCACGGTGACCACGGTCAGCGAGTTGGCAGGCACCTCGTAGCTGAAGGTGCCGTTCGAGCCGCGCAGCTTCCCGCGGCGCGGCACCACGGCGGCCGGATCCGCCAGGGTGTTGCCGAGCTGCGGGCTGGGCGCGCTGAGCACCTCGATCCCGGCGACCGGGGCGGCCCGGCCCCCGAACACCAGGGTGCCCGGCACGCTCTGCGCGGCCGGGTTGACGATCTTCAGGTACACCAGGCCCGTCCGGCTGTCGATGGTCGCGGAGCAGTACAGGCCGCCAGAACTCGCGGTGACCGGCAGGACCTTGTCGCCCACGTTGCTTGCGAACATCCGCTGCACCCAGTAGGAGGTCGAGCCGAAGCTGCGCACCTGGTCGAAGCCGATCAGGTCGGGGTTCCACTGGGTGTGGCCGTAGTTCGCAAGCAGCGGGGCGTAGGAGCTCATGTGGACGACGTCGGAGTTGCGTTCCAGGCCCGTCATGAACGCGGCCTCGCCGAGCGAGTTGCCGAGGAAACCGGCCGGCAGGTTCCCCGCGCCCGCCGTCGCCGCGTACTCGCCCACGAACACCAGCGGCCCGCTGCGGTCGTAGCTGTCGTACATGGTGGCGGCCTGCTCGAAGAACGCCGCGGAGCTGTAGTAGTGCTGGTCGATGACGTCCATGGGGCGGCTCGTCACCGGGGTCGTGGCGACGACCTTGATCTGCGGGTAGGCGGCCTTGATGGCGTCGTAGAACATCGGGTAGCGGTAGGCGTTGTAGCTCCCGCTCCGGTCGAATTCGTCCTCGTTGCCGATCTCCACGTACTCCACACGGAAGGGTTCCGGGTGCCCGTCGGCTGCCCGCCTGGCGCCCCAGGCCGACGTCACCGGGCCGGTGGCGTACTCGATCTGGTCGAGGGCGTCCTGGACGTAGCGGCCCAGCTCACTTTCCGGGATGACGGTGCCGTCCAGGGTGTACCCGGCCCACACGGCCATGACGGGCGTCGCGCCGATGTCGGCCGCGAGCTGGAGGAACTCCAGCAGGCCGAGGCCGTCGTCGGACCAGTAGCCCCAGGCGGAGTTCATGTGGCCGGGGCGTTCCCAGATCGGCCCGATGGTCTTCTTCCAGTCCCACCGCGTGCCGACGGTGACGCCTTCGAGGTAGTTGCCACCGGGGAAGCGGAGGATCTTCGGGTGGATCTCCTGCAGCAGCTCCACCAGGTCCGGCCGGAGCCCGTTGGGCCGGTTCCGGTAAGTCGGCGGGAACACCGACACCACCTGAAGCCAGATCCTCGTACCGCTCTTCACCGGGGTGAGGTGGTGGCCGCGGTTGTCGATCCCGATGACGAACCGGTTGCCGGCCGACTCGGTGACGCTGTGCGGCACGTGCAACCTGGTGGTGTACCGCCGCCAGCCAGGGGTCAGGCCGTGTACGCGGGCGGAGGCGAACACCTGCGAGCCGTCCGCCTTCTCCAGGCTGACGGTGAGGGGCCCGGTGAAATCATTGGTGGCCTTGGCGAAGAAGGACACCCGGTAGGTCTGCCCCGGCACCACGGGCACGCCGAAGTAGCCGCCATTGGCCATCCCGGCCCGCTGGCCGGCGCTGACCGATTGCACGTCCAGCCGGAGTGACCGGGTGAGCTGGCCGTTCAGCGGCGTGCTGGCATCCAGCGACGCGCCCGCCGACGCGCCGCCGTCCAGGACGAGCGTCCAGTCGGTGCTCACCAGGGCGATCGTCCCGTTGCGGCCGTGGCCGGAGGAGTCGATCGCGATGTCACCCTTGGCCTCGTCGAACCGGTACCAGACGACGTTCCCGCCGCCTGCCGTGCCGCCCGCCGAGGCCAGCAGCGACCGGACCTCGGCCGCGGTCAGCGCCCGGTTCCATATCTGGAACTCGTCCACGGTCGCGTCGAGGTACGGGTCCGGAGGGTACTGGGACCTGCCGATGTAGTTCTGCGTGGTCGTGCCCAGGCTGGCGGGGTTCAGGGTCATGTTCGTGTTGGTGTCCACCGCTGCACCGTTCACGTACAGGGTCGCGGTGGTGCCGGACAGCGTGACCGCCAGGTGAGTCCACGTGTTCAGCGGCAGCGGGGATGGCGCGTTCAGCCGCTGCTCGTTGCCGTTGCCGCTCACGGTGATGGCGAACCGCGGGTTGTTGGTGCCGCCGGCCGAGACGGTCAGGAACATGTTGACGGTTTCGCCGGTGCCGAAGTCGAACACCCGCGCCCAGTTGGGGGTCGCTGCTGGGTTCACCCAGGCGGCGACCGTGAAGCCGGTCAGCCCGGCGACGACGCCCTGCGGCAGTTCCACGTAGTGCGCGGGGCTGCCGCCGCCCAGCTGGAGGGCGTTGCCGAACTTGCCGGGCACCCGGGGGATGCCGGCAGGGGTGACGAACTCGCCCGGGGTCGACGGGTCCATGAACGCCCGGTTCCTGATCAGTTCGGGGTAGAGGCCGCCGTCGCCGGCGTAGTTGATCTCCTCGAAGAACACGCCGTACAGGTCCGGGCTGACCGCGTGGCCGGGGTGGGCGGTGTCCACGGTCAGGGTCAGCGGCGCGGTGGCCGCCCCGGCCGGGCGGGCGGTGGTGGCCTCGGCCGCCGGCAGCGCGGCCGCGCCGAGTATGCCCAGCGCCGTGCCGCGCAGGACGGAACGCCTGGTGAGTCCCTGTTCGCTCATTGGTCGTCTCCCAGCGGTGAGAACGCGGGTCCGGGCTGCCGGAACCGGGGTCCGGGGTCCACTGTCTGCGGCGAATGCAGGCCTGATGTTGTTAGCGCTAACATTCAGATCCTTTAACCCGGATACTAACGAAATCAATCAGATGCGCAAGGATTACCGGGCGGAAACTTGTCTCGCCCGGAGCTGGAACGGTGCCAGCGAGATCTGCGCGATGTTGGGCGCGGTGTCGGAGCGGAGCGGCTGGCCGATGTCGCTGCCCGACCAGATGTACTCGGCGGTGTGGCTGTCCCAGGCGTACTGCGGGTTCGCGATGACCGTGATCGTGTTGGTTCCCTTGCGCAGCGTTACCGGGATGGTGAGGGCCCGGAACTGGTTCCAGTCGAAGGTGCTGGCGAAGTTGACGTGGAACGTGGGCGAGCCGTTGACGCTGATGTCGGCCGGGGCGGTCATCAGGTCAGGGTTGTAGTGGTTGGCGTTGATGCCCTGGTCGTTGGCGTAGCGGACGGTCATGCCGTAGACGCCGGCGGCCGGGGCGTGCACGGTGAGGGTGAGGGAGTTGGCCGGGCCGTCGCTGATGCCGGTGACCACCCCGCCGGGGGCCTGGCTGTAGCCGGTGGCGACGTGGGCGGTGCCGGTCATGCGCCCGCCGGCGGCCGGGTAGGTGGTGATGTCCGGCCGGACCGCCGGGTCGGATGGGCTGAGCGGCGTGACGGTGAGCTTGTCGAGGATGACCAGGCCGCCCTGGCCGGTCACGGTGACCTTGTTGATGCCCGCGGCCAGGTAGAGCCGGTCGGTGCGGGTCAGCCAGGCGTGCCCCGCCCCGTTGAGCTGCCCGGTGACCGGGAGGCCGTCCACGGTGACGCGGGCGGTGCCGTGGCTCGTGTAGCGGAACGCGAGGTCGCTGTAGCCGTCACGGGCGGAATAGACCCAGAAGGTGACGTCCTGCCCGCGGCCGATGTCGGCGGCCCCGGCGCCGGACTGGCCCTGCCGCCGGTAGTCGGCGGCTGCGCCGCCGCCCAGGCTGGCCTGCTCGGCCTCGTAGATCGCCGGGCTCGCCGCGGCGGGGTTCTCCAGGTGCAGGTTGATTGTGTCGATGATCGCGTCACCGTTGGTCGCGGCGCCGTCCGCGCCGGTTGTGGACAGGCTGATGTCGTGCGCGCCGGCGGTCATGTGCACGGTGGTGGCTGCGGTGTTCCACACCGGCCAGTTGTAGGCGCACGGCAGCCAGATCTCCTGCGGGGACCCGCCGTCGACGCGGGCGAAGATGTTGGTCGGGCCGGACACGTCGCCGGCCTGGCAGAAGCTCCCGTCGTAGACCGTGAGCTTGTAGTCGCCGGTCTGCGGCACGGTGACGTGGAACGTGATGACCGTGCTCGAGCCGGTGCGCAAGCCCCCCACGTCCTGGTCTGCCCAGGTGGCGAAGCCGCCGAGGTTCGACGGTGTGCCCTCGGTGTTGATGTTCCACCCGCTGCCGGTCATCGTCGCGTCCGCCGCGGCGTAGCTGGCCTGCCAGGTGGCGTCCGCCGGGGTCGCCGATCCGGTGCCGCCGGGAGACAGGATGATCTGGTAGGCGTCCATCGAGGTCGGCACCTGCGGACGGGAGATGATCGTGGCGTCGCGCCCGTGGCCGGAGGAGTCGATCACCGTGGCGCCGCCCGTCTCGTCGAACGTGTAGTCGGCGACATCCCCGGCGCCCGGCTGCCCGGAGGCGAGGGCGGCGACCTCGGAAGCGGACAGCGCCCGGCTGTAGATGTTGACGTCGTCCACCTCACCGTTCAGGTAGGGGTCGGCGGGGTACTGCGAGCGCCCGATCCAGTCGTTCGTGGTGTCCCCCAGGCTGGCCGGGGTGAGGGTCATGTCCGTGTTGGTCCCCACCGCCTTGCCGTCGACGTAGAGGGTCCCGGTGTGGCCGGACAGCGTCACCGTGACCAGCGACCAGGTGCTGCGCGGCAGGGTGCCGGTGCCGTTGATCTGCTGCTCGCCACCCGGGCCGCTGGTGGTGATCGCGAACCGGACCGGCCCGCCGCCAGCGCTCAGTGTCAGGAACATGTAGTCACTGGTGCCGGTGCCGAAGTCGAACACCCGCGACCACGGGCTGTCCTGCGACGGGTTGACCCAGGCCGAGACCGTGAAGTCGTGCAGGCCGCTCACGATGCCGGGCGGCAGGCTGACGTATTCGCCGTTGCCGCACAGTTTCACCGCGTTGCCGATCTTCCCGGGGACGCGGGGCCCGGTCGCGTCGCATCCCGTCGCGCCCGGCGGGCCGGTGATGTCCACGGGGAGGGTGACCGAGCCGTTGGGCGGGACCGGCACGTCACCGTCGAAGAGGCGGGCCGGCTGCGGGGCCGCGCCGGTCATACCGGTCCAGCGGTCCTGCTCGATCGTGGCGTGCACGGTGCGGCCGAAGATGGCGGGGCTGATGTGGTCGACGACCACGTTCGCCCGGCCCGCGGGGCCGCCGCCCAGGATGATCCGCGCCTGCCGTTTCGCCGGGTCCAGGGTCGCCAGGCCCTGCAGCGTATTGTCGGTATTGCCCTGCGGGGCGGTCACCTGGACGGTGTGCCCGGTCATCGCGGAGTACCAGTGGTACAGCCACCACTGCCCGTTCGGGATGTTGCTGCCCGACACCGAGTCGCTGAGCGTGCCGTTGATGTTCCAGTAGGGCAGGTCCCCGCTGACCTTCTCCCCCTCGATCGCCGACAGCCAGCTCACCATCCGGCCGGGGCTGGTGAGCTGGTAACGGGCCGCGTACTCGTCCAGGCTGACCGGCCGGCGGAACCCGATCGAGGTCTCCAGCTTCCGGTACGCCGCCACGTCAGGCGCCACGGTGGACGGGTTCGCGAGCTCGTGCCAGGTGACCACGTCCGGCAGGCAGCCATGCTGCTTGCAGAAGGCCAGGAAGCCCTGCAGCGCGGCCGGCTGGTACTGGAAGAAGTTGGGCCCGGCGATCCGCGCCTGCGGCCACAGGCCCTTGATGAAGTGGTAGGTCTCCAGCCACTCGTTCTCGAACGCGGCCAGCGTGGCCGGGTTGCTCTGCAGGCCGGCGAACCAGTTGCCGTCCGGCTCGTTGTAGGGGACCAGCACGATGTGGTCCTTGTACGGCGAGCCGAGAACCTGCTCGACCTCGCGTCGCATGTACCCCTGGTACTGGGCGTAGCTGGTCCGCTCGTACGGGAAATCCCGGTAGACGTCGGTCATGTAGATGTAGATGTCCCGGCCGCCGCTGGCCAGGAACGGCCTGGCGATCTCCAGCGCGTCCGAGCCGGGGTGCTGCTGCCCGTCCTGTGCCTTGGTGTCGGTGGTCTGCAGGCCCATGCCCCGGATCAGGTTGTCACTCGGCACACCGGCGTCGTAGATCCCGTACAGGCTCCCGTCCGCCCCGCCGAGGAACCGCCCCGTCGAGGCGCCCAAATCGACGGTGAGGTCGTTTGCCGCCTGCCCCGCTGCCGTCTGCCGCGCCCGCTGCCCCGCCGTCTGCGTCACAGCGGTGGCTGACGCCTGTGCCGCGGCGGCGGTCGCTGCGGCCGATGGCAGCGCCTGCGCCGCGCCCAGCGCGGCCAGTGCCGTCAGTGCCGTCAGCGCTGCTGCCCCCAGCCCCAACAGCTTCATCGCCGGCCCTCCTGCCTGGTGTCGGCTGTGGGCTGCCCGCGCTGTCAGCCCGACAGTTAGGAATAGGTTTTCCTTGCGAACGTAGAACTCAGGAACCCAGCGGTCAAGACCTAACTACGTCGTGATCCAACGGAACCGTGCATGGCCGGCGCGCAAGCACACGTCCCGTCAGCGCCCACCCGTTCCGGGGTGCGCGCCGGGGACGGGGACGATCGGGGCGCCGGTCACCGGCCAGCCGCCCGCCCAGAGCAGCGGCCGGACCTGCACCCACGCGTCGCCGCCCGCGAAGGCGTCATAGTAGTGGTAGACGAGATAGGACCGCGAGCCGTCGTGGAAGACGAACGGTGACCCGGGGCCGATCATCCCGGCATCCGCGCCCTGGAGTTCCATCCCGCCGCCGTTCGTCATCGCCGTCCCCGACGCGTCGGTGTACGGGCCCGTCACGCTCGCTGACCGGCCGACCTCGATCTGGTAGGTGCTGCTGATGCCGCGGCAGCAGAAGCCCACCGCCACGAAGAGGTAGTAATAGCCGTCGTGGTAGGTGATGCCGGCGCCCTCTTCCGGGTCCGGGAACGGCTTGGCCGCCAGCGAGTAGATCTTCGGCGAGCTGCTGGCCGGCTTCCCGGTCGAGGGGTCGAGCTGGATCAGCTTGATACCGCTCCAGAACGAGCCGAACACCAGCCACTTGGTACCCGACGGGGCGCTGACGAGGGACGGGTCGATGGCGTTGTAGTCGTCCGCCGTGCTGGAGCGGAACACCAGGCCATCGTCGGTCCAGTGGTAACGGGGGCTGCGCGGGTCGAGCGTCGGGGTGGTCGCGAGGCCGATGACGGAGTTGTTCGAGCCGAAGCTGGATCCGGCGTAGTACAGATGCCAGAGGCCGCCGAAGTAGGAGATGTCGGGTGCCCACAGGTTCGGGATCTGGCCCAGGGTGTCCGTGATCCAGGCGGGCTTCTGCCCGAACACGGTCCCGGCATACTGCCAGTCCCGCAGGTTGTGCGACGTGCGGATCTGGATGTTGCCGTTGCCGATGGTGCCTGCCGGGTCGCCGGTGGAAAACAGGTAGTAGGTGCCGCCCTGCCGGGCCATGGCCGGGTCGTGCACGAAAATGTACGCTGAGCCGGTCCTGCCGGCCGCGCGGGCAGGGCTCGTACCCGCTGCGGCGGCAGACATGCCGGCGGCGAGCACGACCGCCGCCAGCCCGGTTACTGCCGTGAAGGCAGCCCTGCGTCCGGGTACCCGCATCTGTCCTCCCTGTGGAACCGGTTGAGCGAACGTTCGCTCAAACAGGTGCCAACATCATAGAGAGCGATATGCCATACCGGCAAGGGTCCAGGGCGATGTGCCAGTGGCCGGTGAGGTGGATGCCCGCATCTGTGCAGGTTGCCGGGGGATAACGTCCGCGAAACAGATCGGCACACTCTCTTGACCGTGGCGGAGGGGCGGCCTTATTGTGAGCGAACGTTCGCTCACAAGATCTGGTGAGCGGGCCGCGTTCGCCCGCTGGGAGGTTACTACCAAAGCTCCCGCGGGCGGCCGGGCAACGCACGGGCAGGCAGGCGGGACCAGGTGGCACGACGGCGGTATGTGTCGATCAAGGATGTCGCGGCACGGGCGGGCGTCAGCTTCCAGACGGCGAGCAAAGTGCTCAACGGCGGGGACGTGCGCGTTGCGGCGCGCACCGCGGAACGCATCCTGGCCGCCGCCGACGAGCTCGGCTACTCTCCCAACACGATCGCCAGGAGCCTGGTCCGGCGCAGAACCGGCACGCTCGGGCTGGTCGCGACCGACGCCTCGGACGTCGCCATCTCCCAGATCTCCGTCGCCGCCGAGCAGGCAGCGCGCCGCCACGGCCACGCCGTGCTCGTCGGCCACCTCGCCCAGGACAGCACGGAAGGCGCCGACGTGGTCCGGGCGCTGATCGAGCGCCGCGTCGACGGGGTGATCGCCGCGGCGCCCCAGGTGGAGCACGACCCGGAGGTGGCCGAGCTGCTCCGCACCTACGTGCCCGCCGTCAGCCTGCACCACCTGCCCGGCGGCGGGGTGCCCGAGGTGGGCTCCAGCCACCGCGAGACCGGCCGCCTGGCGGCCGAGCACCTCATCTCGCTCGGCCATACCTCGATCGGCACGGTCACCGGCCTGTTCCGCCGCCGGGTGACCCGCAGCAGGCTGCACGGGTACGAGGACGCCCTGCGCGCGGCCGGCCTGGAACCCGACGTGGACCTCGTCGCGGAGGCGGACTGGACGGCCGACGGCGCCGCCGCCGCGACGGCACTGCTGCTGGAGCGCGTGCCGCGGATCACCGCCATCTTCGTGCACAGCGACATGATGGCGATGGGCGTGCTGAGCGCTCTCCAGCGGTCCGGGCGCCGCGTGCCCGCCGACGTGGCCGTGGTGAGCTGCGACGACATACCGTTCGCGCGCTACCTGACACCGCCGCTGACCACGGTCAGGGTGCCCCTGGCCGAGACCGGCGAGCTGGCGGTCGAGCTGCTGCTTCGCAGCATCGCGGGCGAGCCGGTGCCGGAAAGGTCGGCGCTGCCCGTCGAGCTGATCATCCGCGAATCGTGTGGCGCCGCCCAGGCACCCGCTCCCGCCGGGCCCGCCACTCCCTCTGTCCAGCCCGCCAGTTCCGCTGCCGGGGGCGCCGCCGCGAGCGCGGCAGCCAGCCACGCGCCCCCCTCGCCAGCGCAGGCACCTCTCTCATCAGCGGCAGAACAGGAGAACCAGTGACCCGTATCGCGGTGGATCCCCTCCGTCCCGTCGGCCAGCTCGACCGTAAGGTTTTCGGCGGCTTTATCGAGCATCTCGGCCGGTGCATCTACGGCGGCATCTACGAGGAGGGGTCGCCGCTGTCCGACGAGCGCGGCTTCCGCACCGACGTGCTCGGGCTGCTGCGCGAGCTTCGCCCCGGGGTGCTGCGCTGGCCGGGCGGGAACTTCGTCAGCAACTACCACTGGACCGACGGCATCGGCCCGAAGGACTCCCGGCCCCGCAGGCCCGAGCTGGCCTGGGGCGGGGTGGAGCCGAACCGTTTCGGGACCGACGAGTTCATCAGCTACTGCGCCGCACTCGGCACCGAGCCGTACATCTGCCTCAACATGGGCACCGGGACGCTGAGCGAGGCGCTGGCCTGGGTGGAGTACTGCAACAGCTCCGGCGACACCTTCTGGGCGCGGCGGCGGCGGGAAAACGGGCACCCCGAGCCCCACCGGGTCAGGTACTGGGGCCTGGGCAACGAGATGTACGGCGAGTGGCAGGTCGGGGCGCTGTCCGCCGAGGAGTACGTGCGCGAGGCCACCCGGTGGGCGCGCGCCATCCGCATGCTCGACCCGGACGCCAAGCTGATCAGCTGCGGGATGAACGGCTGGAACGACTGGGACCGGGTGGTCATCGACGGGCTGGCCCCGCTCGTGGACTACCACTCCCTGCACATCTACACCGGCGCCGAGGATTACTGGACCAACGTCTTGCAGCCGCACCAGGCCGAGCGCGCGATCCGCTGTGCCCGCAGCCTCATCGAGCGGGCCGCCTACGTGAAGAAGGCCGCCCAGCCGCCCCGCATCGCCTACGACGAGTGGAACGTGTGGTTCCGCAGCCACGACGGTGCCCTGGAAGAGCGCTACACCTTCCCCGACGCGCTGGCTGTCGGCACCTACCTGAACATCTTCGTCCGCAACTGCGACTGGGTGGGCATGGCCAACCTGGCGCAGATGGTGAACGCGATCGCGCCGGTCGTCACCACCCCCGAGACCGCGGTCACCCAGCCGATCTACTACCCGGTGCTGCTGCACGCGCAGTCCGCGCTCGACCTCGCCGTCGATCTGTACGTGGACGGCCCGGTCGTCACCTTGCCGGCATCGGCTCCCACCGGCCGCTGGCCGCACCGGGTCGCCGATCTCGGCCCGTTCACCATGATCGACGCCGCGGCGACCGTCAGCACCGGCCGGAACCGGATCGCCCTGACGCTGGTGAACAGGAACCCCGCCGAACCGGAGACGGCCGAGATCACCCTCCGCGACCTGGCCTTCGACGGGCCCGCCCGGGTCCGGACGGTGACGGCGGGCAGCGGCGGGACAGGGGGCGCGGCGGACCCGGCCATGAGCCTTCCCGGTGTCCAGACGGCCCGCGTGGACGAGGGCCAGGAAACCACGAAGGGCCCGGCGCTCACCCTCACGCTGCCACCGCAGTCCTTCACCGCCGTGCAAGCCGCGACGACGGCCACCTAACCCCCGCCGCCGCCAAGGCTGCCGTCACGAAACCCAGCGGGTACAGACACACACAAACAATCACAGACGCTAATCCAAGGGAGTTTACGCGAACATGTGGTCTAGATCAAGGTCCCGGCACCGCCTGCGGGCACTGCGCCAGGGCCGCCTGACGGCGGGCCTGGCGGGGATGGCCGCCGCCTCGCTGCTCGCCGCCGCCTGCGGCAGCGGCGGTGGATCGGCGAGCAAACCGGCCGCTGCGGGTAAGAGCGGCGCGAGCCCGAGCCCGAGCACGTCGGTGCTCGTCAGCGGCAAATCGTGCAGCCCCAGCGCCACGAAGATCACCTTCTGGGCATGGGTGCCGGGCATAAGCCGGGCCGTCAAGGAGTTCAACAAGACCCACCCGTCGATCTGCGTGACGCTGTCGAACGTCGGAGCAGGTAACCCTGAGTACACGAAGCTGACCAGCGCGCTCAAGGCGGGCTCCGGCGCGCCGGACGTGGCCGAGGTCGAGTTCGACGAGCTGCCCTCGTTCGAGATCCAGCACGCCGTGGTCGACCTGTCCAAGTATGGCGCTACCAAGTACCAGAGCGACTTCGTGCCGTGGGCGTGGCGGGAGGTCAGCCAGGGCTCGGCGGTCTACGCGATGCCCAGCGATTCCGGGCCGATGGGCTTCTACTACAACGCGCCTCTGCTGGCCAAGTACCACATCACGCCGCCGACGACATGGGCGCAGTTCGCGGCGGACGCCGCCACCCTGCACAAGGACGACCCGTCGGCGTATCTCACCAACTTCGCCGCCACCGACCTGCAGTGGCTGATGAGCCTGATGGCGCAGGACAACGCGTTTCCCTACGGATACACCGGCGGCAGTCACGTCACGATCAACTGGACGGGCCCCGCGCAGATGAAGTTCGCCGCATACTGGCAGAGCATGCTGTCCAAGCACCTGCTCAACACGGTGACCGACATCACCGCGCCGGCCTTCGCCGACATGGACAAGGGCATCGACGCGAGCTGGCTCAGCTCCGCGTGGGGACCGTCCTACTTCGCCCCGGACGCGAAGTCTTCGGTCGGCGACTGGCGCGCCGCCCCGCTGCCGCAGTGGATCCCAGGCGCCAACGTTGCCGCAAACTGGGGCGGCTCGACCTACCCGGTCTTCAAGCAGAGCGCGCACCCTGCGCAGGCCGCCGAGTTCTCCGAGTGGCTGTGCGCCAGCCAGGCGTCGTGGAACATCGTGAAGACGCCGCCGTCGTCGCTGTTCCCGACCTATGTGCCGCTGCTGAACAACTCCTCGTTCAAGAGCCTGACATACCCGCCGTCGGGTTCCTCGCAGCCCAACCAGGTGTTCACTGCGGCAGCGGGCCGCATCCAGCCGGTCCAGTGGCCGCCGTTCATGACGCAGGCCCTCACCCAGGCCAACACGACCTTCGCCGGGGTGATGAGCGGCAAGGAGACGCTGCAGCAGGCGTTCCGCACGTTCCAGAACCAGGAGGTCAGCTACGCGAAGTCGCAGGGCTTCAGTGTCTCGACCTGACCGTCACATCCCCGGCCCGCAGGCCCCGGTGCGCCGTGCCAGCACGGCGCACCGGGCGCGGACGGCCAGGCAGCGGGGAGAGGGCATGGCATCATTCCTGCCAGCTCCCGTCTACGGCACCATGCCCTCTCTGCGCCCTGTGCCGGCATCGAAGGGAGAACCGAGGTGAGCGACACAGCCATCCGGGTGGCGGGACATGCGTCACCACGGCGGACGACCATGCCGCGCCGCCCACACCGTTCGGGCTGGGCACGGCGGATGGACCGGCGGGGGCTCGGGTTCGTCACGCCGTTCCTCATCGCCTTCGGCCTGTTCATGGTCGCACCGCTCGGATACGCGATCTACACAAGCCTTTACACCACCAGGCTCATCGGCGGCACCACATTTGCCGGAGCAGCCAACTATACGCAGGTATTCGAAACCGGGCAGTTCTGGACCGGCGTCATCCGGGTTATCATCTTCGGTGCGATCCAGATCCCCATCATGCTGGCCATCGCGTTCTTCTTCGCAACGATCTTCGATCTCGGCGTCGCGAAATTCGGCAGGCTGTTCCGCACGATCTTTTTCATCCCGTTCGCAGTGCCTGCTGTCGTCGCCGCCGTCATGTGGTCGTTCCTGCTGGAGCCGCAGTTCGGCCCGTTCACTCATGCCGCGAACGCGATCGGCTTTCACAACGTCAACTTCTTCTCGTCCAGCCTGATGCTCCCCACGATCATCGTTATCGTGATCTGGGAATGGACCGGCTACAACATGGTCATCCTCTACACTGCGCTCAAATCAGTGCCCCGCGACGTGGTCGAGGCGGCCATCCTCGACGACACGCCGCTGTGGAAGATCATCCTCAGGATCAAGCTGCCGATGGTCCGCCCAGCCATCGTGATGCTCGTCTTCCTCAACGTGATCGGCGCGCTCCAGTTGTTCACCGAGCCGCTGATCCTGTCGTACTTCCAGCCGCAGGCGGTCTCGTTCGCGTACACGCCGACGCTGTACATCTACAACACGGCCATCGGCAACAGCCAGTACAACCTTTCCGCCGCCGCAGCGGTGGTGCTCGGCCTGGTTATCGTCATCATCTCCGTCGTCTCGCTGGTGTTCCGCCGCCGGAGAGGAGAGTTCGCATGAGCACATCGGCGCTGGCGCCCCCACCGGAAACACCGTCCCCGCCGGCCACCTCCCGGCGCGAGCGGCGCAGGCGCAAGCGGCTCGAAGAACAGGCCAGCACGATCCCCATCGAGCTGTACGGGCTGCGGCGCGGCACGGTCACCGCGGCGACCGTGTGCTGCGTGCTCTTCGCGCTCTTCACGCTCGTCCCGATCTACTGGATCGTCGTCAACTCCACGAAGACGCAAGCCAACCTCTTCGAGACGTTCGGGTTCTGGTTCGCCCGCCCGTTCGTGTTCTTCCACAACCTCTCACTGCTCACGCAGAACGTCGGCGGCTACGGCACGTACCTGCAGTGGCTTGGCAACACCGCGCTGTACGCGGTGCTCGGCGGCGGCGGCGCGACCGCGCTCGCGGCGTTCGCCGGCTACGGGTTCGCCCGGTTCCGGTTCCGCGGCTCCAGGGCCCTCTTCTACCTCGTCATCGCCGCGCTGCTCGTACCGATCACGGCGATCACCATTCCCCTCTACCTGACCTACGCGAAGGCGCACCTGATCAACTCGATCTGGGGGATGATCCTGCCGAGCCTGGTCAGCCCGGTCGGCGTCTACCTCATGCGCACCTACGTGGAGGTGTCGGTCCCCCGCGAGCTGATCGACGCCGCGCGGATCGACGGCGCCGGCGAGGCGCGGATCTTCTTCCGGGTCGCGCTGCCGCTCATGGTGCCCGGCGTGATGACCGTACTCCTGCTGTCCGTGGTCCTGGTGTGGAACAACTACTTCCTGCCGTTGGTCATCTTCAGCAAGAACAACCTGTACCCGTTGACCGTCGGCATCGGCCTGTGGGCGCAGCGCGCGCAGGGCAGCGGCAACGCGCAGCTCTTCCCCATGGTGGTGATCGGCGGCCTGGTCACCATCGTCCCGCTGATCATCTTGTTCCTCGTGCTGCAGCGGTACTGGCGCGGCGGCCTGCTGCTCGGGAGCATCGCGAACTGAGTGCTCCGCGCACGCGATGAGGAGGTGAGGTGCTGTGGCCGCCGTCTCGATGGAGAAGCTGACCAAGGTCTACGCGAACGGCGTCAGGGCACTCGACGCGCTCGACCTGGAGGTCGGCGACGGCGAGTTCGTCGTGCTCGTCGGGCCGTCCGGCTGCGGCAAGACGACCGCCCTGCGGATGGTCGCG
>Ga0070737_10001630_pt1 | contig 30944 bp, 30 predicted proteins | sample Coa_R1_10_FD_66438 | JGI IMG/M metagenome (GOLD analysis project Ga0070737, IMG submission 66438) | Surface soil microbial communities from Centralia Pennsylvania, which are recovering from an underground coalmine fire - Coalmine... | ecosystem: Environmental > Terrestrial > Soil > Unclassified... | reverse complement strand
TCGTTAGCGAGGGAATCATAAAAGTGGCCCGGCGGTATTTTGCGAATTGCTCTAAACATCGTGCGCTCAAATGGTATGTAATAGAGTGACATCAGGTCGAACAGCGCCTCCATGTCGAGCTCCGGGCTTACGTCCGGGTGAGCGAGTATCCCCTTGATCTCGCTGCAGAAGGCCAGCGAGCCGCCCTCGCCGTCGCTCCAGAAGAACAGCGGCTTGACCCCGACCCGATCGCGCGCGAGCACGAGCCTCTTCAGCTTTCTGTCGTACAGCGCAACCGCGAACATCCCGTTGAGCATCGCAAAGATCTCGGTACCGTACTGCTCAAACCCGTGGAGGATTACCTCCGTGTCAGTCCTCGTCCTGAACCTGTGTCCAGCCTTCTCAAGATTTGCCCTGAGTTCCGGAAAGTTGTATATCTCTCCGTTGAAGACAATTCCGAGGGTTTCATCCTCGTTAAAGATCGGCTGGTGCCCGCCCGCGATGTCGATGATGCTTAGGCGGTTTGAAAACATCCCCACGCCCGCGTCGACGTACTCGCCGTAGTCGTCCGGCCCCCTGTGTCTTATGAGGCGCGACATGCTCTTCATGAGGTCGCTTGCAGCCTCGTTCCCGAGGCAACCGCCGATTCCGCACATGCAGAACTGAATCCTTCTTTTGCTAGCGTATTCTCTGGTTAATATTGCGAGCGCCGAAGGAAACCTAATGATTGGATTTGAGGACGAAAACGGAGAAAGTTTTTTCTAGCCGAAGCTGACGCTTTCAAACTCCTCGGAAAAGGATCACAAAAGAGTTGCGCGTTGCTCGCTCTCCGCTTGGCGCCTTGCTATTTGCAGCTTTTGAGAGCGCATGATTCAAACGCGAAAAGAGGGAGAGGAGCCCTTTCCTTTTTTCCTGCTACAGGGGAGCGAGATTTCTTTCGTTTAATGTCCAAAGAAGCTAGAAAGGAAGAGCAAGTTAGCGAAGACGCAATCCCCCGAGAACGTCCAGGTTTCACCGTCACTCCTTGGAGCGTGAGCGGGGACGTCGACTATGACAAACTGGTGGACATGTTCGGGACCTCAAAGATCACCGAGGAGATCCTGGAAAAGTTTCGCAAGCTCACGGGCGAAGTTCACCCCTTCCTTCGAAGGAAAGTATTCTACTCGCACAGAGACCTGGATTGGATACTCAACAAGTACGAATCTGGCGAGCCCTTCTTCCTCTACACGGGAAGGGGTCCATCCGGAGGCGTTCACCTGGGGCACCTGATTCCGTGGATCTTCACAAAGTACATCCAGGACAAGTTCGGGTCGGAGCTCTACTTCCAGATGACCGACGATGAAAAGTACTACAACTCTGACAAATTGAGCCTCGAGCAGACGCAGAGGTTCGCCTACGAGAATACTCTTGATCTCATCGCGGTCGGCCTTGATCCGAAAAGGACGTTCGTCTTCACGGATACCGGCTACACAAAGACGCTCTACTCGATAGCGGCCAAGGTCGCCAAGCACACGACTCTCAGCACGGCCAGGGGTGTTTTCGGTTTTGAGAACTCGACCGACATCGGGATGATCTTCTTCCCCGCTTTGCAGGCCTCGGTCTGCTTTCTCCCCTCGGTGCTGAAGGGACGCAACATCCCGTGCCTCATCCCGGCGGCTATCGACCAGGACCCCTACTGGAGGGGGATCGCGAGGGAAGTCGCTCCAAAGCTCGGGTTTTACAAGCCGGCCCAGATGCACGCCAAGTTCCTCCCGGGCCTCGGACAGGGGGGCAAGATGAGCGCGAGCCAGCCCGAGACGGCGATATTCACCACCGACTCGCAGAAGGACGTGGAGAAGAAGGTAATGTCCTCGTTCACAGGCGGGCGCGACACCGTGGAGGAGCAAAGAAGGCTGGGCGGTCGCGCGGATATCTGCCCGGTGTATCACTACTACTACTTCCTCTTCGAGGAGGACGACAGGGAGCTTTCGAGGATCTACTCCGACTGCACGTCCGGCAGGCTCCTCTGCGGGGATTGCAAGGCGATGCTCGCCTCTAGAGTGAAGAGGTTCGTCGCGGCTCATCAGGAGAGAAGGGAGAAGGCGAGGGAGGTCATCGATGACTATATCGTCGAGGACTTGTCCGGCGGACTGGAGAAAAAGTCGGAGCTCCTTCGCAAAAAATCTTCATGAGAGAAGAAGAAGAAAAAGAAAAGGAGAGAATTACGAGTTGTCTACGACACCACTACATCCCATCGAAAAGGCTCTGCTCAGGGGCCTCGTCGATTCGCAATCTCCCGCCACTATGGCGTCCGCTTCGAAATCCTCTGGTCTGGGCATCGATCAGACGAGACGAGCCGTGGAGTGGCTGAAGGAAAAGGGGCTCGTCCGTACAAAAGAGGAAACCAAGACCTCCTTCTCTCTCGGAGAGGAAGGTAAGAAGGCGGCCGAGCAGGGTCTGCCGGAGCGGAGGATCGTTGTTTTCCTCGAGAATAACGGCGGTGCTTCATACATCAATGATGTCGCAAGGCAGCTCGGTTCAGAATTTTCGGTCGCGCTTGGGATCGCAAGGAAGAACGGCTGGATCAGCGTCAAGGGAGATGAAATCAAACTTTCCTCTTCAGCGGCACACGAAGTCGAACCGGAGGAGGATTTGCTTCAAAAGCTAAAGAATGGTCACGTGCAACCACAGATGCTTTCCAGAGAAGAGCTCCAGCTTGTCCAAGCGCTGATGAAGCGCTTCAAGGGGCTCATTGTGGAGGAAAAACAAAAAGAGATATTCGTCGAGCTGACCCCCGCGGGCAGGGAGATCTCCCACGAGACCCTCGGGGACGAAATCGACGCAATCACCCCGCAGATCCTGAGATCAGGAGAGTGGAAATCTAAAGCAATCAGGGCGCTGGACGTCTCTTCGCCCGCGCCCAACGTTTTTCCCGGCAGGAGGCATCCGATGCGAATCTTCATGGACGAGGTGAGGGAGGCATTCCTCTCGCTCGGGTTCGAGGAGATACTCGGACCGATAACTCACAGCGCTCTTTGGAACTTTGACGCATTGTTCATCCCGCAAAAGCACTCCGCCAGGGAGATGCAGGACACGTTCTATCTCAGCGAATCAACCGCGGACCTGAGACCGTTCAAGGGAGTCGTGGGGGCGATCAGGTCAGCCCACGAGAGCGGAGGGGAGACCGGTTCGACCGGCTGGAGGTACTCGTGGAGCGAAAAGGAAGCCAGCCGCGTGGCGCTCAGGACCCACACGACGGCCGTCACCATCTCCTACCTCGCAAAGTACAAGCCCGATGAAGCTCGCGTCTTCAGCGTCGGCAAGGTATTCCGCAATGAGAAATCAAACTACAAGCACAACCCGGAGTTCTCCCAGATCGAGGGCGTGATGGTTGGGAAGGATCTCAATCTCAGAAACCTTGTGTTCATCATTTCAAAGTTCTACTCAAAACTGGGGTTCGATAAAATCAAGTTCTGGCCGACTTACTTCCCCTACACCGAGCCCTCGCTCCAGACCATGGCCTACTACGAGCCGATGAAGAGCTGGATGGAGCTTGGCGGGATGGGTATCTTTCGCCCGGAGGTCACGCTTCCGCTCGGCGTAAAGAACCCCGTGCTAGCTTGGGGCCTCTCTCTCGATCGACTGGTAATGCTCAGGTACAACGTCACTGACATTAGGTCTCTCTTCGGAGCTAACCTCGGGTGGCTGAGGACGCTAAAGATCTGAAGGCGGAAAAAAAGAAGAATGGATTGCGAGGGAGGTTGAGAGTACTGCTTGCCGGTGATTGAGCTTTCCCTACAAAGACTGCAAGCTTTTGCCCTGAACAAGTTTCATCCAGCGAAGATCCTCGAGACCCTCCCATATCTGGGTCTGGACATCGAGGGGGTTGAGGCGGACACGGTTAGCGTGGAGTATAGCCCCAACAGGCCCGATTTTTCAAGCGAGGCCGGGGTCGCGAGAACGCTCTTGGGAATGCTCGAAGTGCAGACGGGCCTGCCTCAATATCACTTTGCCGAGAGCGATTATGAGATCAAAGTGGAGGGTGACGAGGTAAGGAAAATCAGACCGTACGTCTTCGGGATGTATTGCGACCTACTCGTCACGGATGAAATAATCAAGGAGCTCATCACGATGCAGGAGGATCTGCACAACGGTCTTGGCAGAAAAAGGTCCTCCGTCGCGATCGGGATACACAACGCCGACGCGATGACAAACAGGATAACTTACAGAGCCACTCGCGATGCCAAATACTCCTTCGCGCCTCTGGGATCAACGACTCGGATGTCCATCGCCGAGATCCTTTCATCTACGGAGCAGGGGGTAAAGTACGGAAGAATCCTTTCTGAGGGGATATACCCTCTGCTCGAGGACTCCGAAGGTAACCTCCTCTCGATGCCCCCGATAATCAACGGCGAGAGGACGAGGCTCAAGGCGGGGATCTCCAGGCTATTCATCGACGTGACCGCAACGGATCATCACGCCGGAGACGCCGTCACCGCGATAATAGCTTCGATGCTCGCCGACGTCGGCGGGAAGGTGAAGACTGTGGCGGTGGTTGATTCTTCTTCCAAAGCGAACAAGACCCCGGACATGACACCGAGGGAGATGAAGTTCAACCTCAACCTCTCCAACAACCTCCTCGGATTTCACCTCGATGAGAAGGAAGCAGCCAGGTGCCTCTCGCGAGTGAGGCTGGAACTCTCGGGAGACGGGGTTGCAAAGATTCCTCGCTTTCGCTCGGACATTCTCCATCCGGTTGACTTGGTTGAGGAGGTTGCTCTGGGCTACGGAATCGCGCGGATAGAACCGCTCGAGACTTCAACCTCGCTCTCAGGTTCGCTCCATCCGAAGCTGCAGAGGATCGACCGAGTAGTTGAAGCCTTGGAGGGCTTGGGTTTCACCGAGGTATGGAACCTCTCCCTGATCGATAGGGAAACGGTATCATCGTGCGCGGATCCGCTCAGGGTTGATGATTCAAAATCCCAAAGCTTCGAGTATCTTCGCTGTGAGCTCTCTACCTCACTGCTCAACGTCTTGGGCGGGTCGTCCTCCGTTGAGTACCCTCAGAAGATATTCGAGGTCGCGCCTGTCTTTTCGAGGGCGGCGCGGGCAAATGAAAGCGGTGCGTTGGTGAGCGAGGATGTCCACGTCGCCGCATTCGTCGCTGGCTCGGACGTGAACTATACTTACATGAGGTCGCTCCTGGACGCGTTCTTGAGGCAGCTCCCGATCGACACCTTAAACCTGAAACTTGACGCGCTTCAGGAAGGTAAAACCGTCTTCCTTCAAGGGCGATCCGCTCGAGTAAAATGCAAAGACAAAGACGGGAACCAGAACGATCTTGGAGTGATAGGCGAGGTCTCGCCAACCATCTTGGAACGTGAGGGGATACTCGTTCCCGTGGCTGGTTTCGAGCTCAACCTCGAGCACATTCTCTGAAAAAAACATTAAACGGCAGAGCGAAGCCATCACTCCTCTTACCGGAGTAAACGGCACTTCGACCACATAAGAACCACAGAAGCGAGGGATCGTTTTCGGAGCGCGCGAAAGCGTGCTTGGATTCGTGTCGACGGCTCTGTCTGATTCTAAGGGTGATGATCAGGGTCTACCCAGACATGAAACAGGTCCCAAAAATATGTGGCGCGTCAAGCGGCTATTGCTCCGGCGCCCCGGATATAGAGCAGATGAGAAGGAAGGAGCTTGCTTTCCTAAAAGCTTGCTTTGACTCATGACCACCTGTGTCAGAGCCGGGGCACATACAACCCCACGCGCGAAGTTTTGTTCGATTTTTGTTGAAAACAACTGCGGTAGATCGCAATGCTCTATTTAGAGCGTCTTGAATCCAATCGAACCTAATGCGTAAGGTCCTCTTCGGTAAATTAGGTACAAGGCAGAGCTAACTAATCCTCCCCACATTACTTAGCTTCTTTGTCCGGCTAAAGTATACGTAGATCTTAGAAGGAATCTCTTTACTTTCAATTTTCAGGACTTTCGGTCATTAGCCCCTCGTCGCCGAATTCTGCCTAGAAGTTTTGCTACTACATTTTGAGCACTGCTGTAACCTTGATAGAGGTTTTATCGATGAATCCTTGCTCGGGTTTATTTTAGACTGGTATCCCGCTGCGTGATATTGCAGTATAGTGAGGCTCGCGTCGACCTGAGAAAGACTCGTACATGGAGCTGAAGGTACCGTTTGATCATCAAATCGGAGTGGCACAGAGATCGATCGAATACTGCCCTTCTCCTCGTCATACTTTTTGCTTCCTCCTCGTTTGTTCTGGTAACGACGCTCCTAGGCGCATCAGCTCATCCTGCGACCTTTGCCGCGAGCGGTGGTCCAATAATCGCCACGGTGAGCGTTGGGTCATGGCCGCAGGGCATCGCATATGATCCGTCGAACGGGTACGTATATGTTGCAAATTCCGAGTCGGGAACCGTCTCCGTGATCAACACGGCTACGAACAAGGACATCGCGAACGTGAGCGCGGGATCCTCGCCCTATGGCATAGCTATTGACGATGGATACGTGTATGTGACAAATGCCAACCCTACGAACACCGTGACGGTGATCAATGGAGCCACCAACACGGTCGTCCAAACGCTAACGGGCGTAGGCAAGGATCCACTTGCGATCGCCTACGATTCCTTTACCGGATATCTCTATGTTGCGAATACATATTCAGGAAGCGTTTCGGCTCTATACGGAGGTACAAATCAAGTCATTACCAACATAACAGTGGGGACTAATCCAGATGACGTGGCGTTTGACTCGTCGAGCGGAAACGTATTCGTGACGAACTTCTACTCAGATTATGTTAGCGTGATTGATGGCACCACGAATGCGGTCCTCAAGAACGTCACCGTCGGAGATCATCAAGACTACGCGGCTTTCGATCCGGCAAACGAGCAAATCTATGTATCAAAATCGGATGGCACAGTCTCCGTCATCGATGGGTCTACGTACGCCGCTACCTCGATAAACTTAGGCGGCGTGAACCTAGGAGGTCTAGCCTACGACTCCATCAATCGGTACATGTATTTGGTAGGAGGAGGCGTGCTCTATACCATCAGCGGAACAAACGTCATTCCCTACGCCTGCGTCGATCCTACTTCACAAACCGTCGCATTCGACCCGTCCAACGGGTACGCGTACGTGACAAACGGCCTTTCAGACACGGTGTCCGTCATTGCCCCCGCATCCACGTCTACCTCCGCGTCGTCTACGGGTACAAGTTTTTCTTGCAGCACGAACACCTTGGTCACATCAACGTCTTCCGCTTCCTCCTCATCGACGTCGCAGTCGAGGTCGTCATCATCCACTACAACAAGAACAACAACAACGACGATCTCGACGACATCATCTATGACTTCAACCCCCGCGCCTTCGCACTCGTCGTCTACATCTGCCTCAGCCTCAACAACAACCGCGATTGTGTCCTCTGGAGGCGCGGTATCATCATCGGCTGCATCGGCGTCCTCAGTTACGAGCAGCTTCACCACAACCAATTCAGGCCCGACTCGGTCGGCCTCTTCGCTCACTCAGTCTAGTTCTTCTTCTACCTCGATTAATTATGCGCCGGGGTCATCGTCAGCTTCATCGACAGGCGCCAGCCAAAACGTCGTCACATTGTCCCGCTCCGCTTCTTCCTCCTCCTCTTTCTTCCTTTCACCCCCGTTGGTCGGTAGTTCAGGCGTTCAGACAACGTTAGCAATCGTCGCCGCAGTTATCATCCTCATCGTCGGCGCGGGACTTTTCGCACTCGCGAGGCGAAGGGGGCCTTAGTGGCAGAGAAAAGGAAAACAGTGCTACGCAACCGCTTGCACGAACTGTCCATTGCACTATCGTTGGTACAATCAGAGATCTACGATGTTCTCTTGTAAAACAAAACGGGCCGATGAACCAGTAGCTGAGCGCGAGCCGCACGGGCGACTCCTGCGACTGAGGCGCACGTGTGCCCGTGAGTGAGCAGTGAAAGAATTCAAGGGGTGGAGAGAAAAAGGCTGCTGTCGCCGCCCACCTTTGGTCAACTCCCCTCAAGATACGAATAAAATAGACCGCGTGCAACTCAGGAGTAGAGCATTGGCACGAAATAGTGAAGCTGAACTTGAAGGAGAGCTTAAAGCTCTTCGAGATTTCTTTGCTTACAACACTTTCGTCAGGAAGAAATATCTTCGTTTTATCGGAAAGCTTCCGAAGAAAATTATCACGAAGGATAGAGGAGCTTCTTATCCGTCGATACTGGACATCTTCACTCACGTACTCGACGTGTACAGGTCTTGGTTTCACGTTTACGAAGAGGGGTCTGACCTCCCGGAACTCGAAGGCCTCTCTTTGAACGAAGTGAAGAAGCTTGAGCTCGAGGTGGATAGCCAGATCGCCACATTCATGCGAAAGTTGAACGCTCATGACCTGAAGAGATCGTTTAAACTACCAGAGGAAGCCGATAAAGTCGTGACTTGGAACCTCAAAGGGATGCTCTGGCACTTGGTCGAGGAGGAACTCCAGCACAGGGGAGAACTGAACGCGCTCTTGTGGCAGGATGACATTGATCCCCCGGTGACGAGCTGGTATCGGTGGGAAAAGGCATTGGAGAAAAGGAAAAACCCAAAGTCTTCCTAGCGTTTATCTGGCACTCCCTCCTCTGAAAATGAGGGAACGCAAGCGTCCCGAACGCTAGAGGAATTCAATGGTTAGAAGATCGAGGTTTCTCGAGATACGATGAACAAAAAGGGAGTCGGGCACCACATACTTTATTGTGAAAAATAACTTGTCTGTGAGTCCACCTTACGGCGACAATCGATGCGAGATGTGCGGAGAGTCCTTCGGAACCAATGAGGAGCTGAGAACCCACATGAGGGAGGAGCGCGAAAAGCGCTCTCAGGCCGGCCCCGCTGCTGCTGAATAGTCAATGCGCAGTGAGGACACATCCGACTGTAAGGATGTCATTTTACTCGCAAAGTTTGCGATGACTCCAATTCAAGTTGTAATGAGTCTCGCCATCTCCGTGTCTCCCCTGGTAGAGATGCACGCGCCCTGAGCCAGTCCTTTATTGGCTAGGAGGCCCCTGTACCTTTCTCTAGCCATCTCTAGTCCGAACTCACTACCCCTTGACTTTAGCGACTGGATCTCCTTCTCCGAGATTCGCCATCCGAACTTTGCCATGCAGGCGAGCGCATCCTCGTGACTTCGCAGCGGGAAGATGGTGTGAATTATGGGAACGCGTATTCCAGCCTTCCTTGCGGCCCTGATCCTCTCGACGTAGGTATCCACGTCCTCAAAGAGCGACTCCGCCAGGAATAAATCCACCCCTGCAATCTCCCTAGACCTTATGATCTCAACGTATGAAGGGTCGCTCGTCCTTTGCATGTTGATCGGCGAGAGGATGCACAACCGCGCCCCTTCGGAGAGGTGAGATTCTATTCTACGAATCGATGAGACGATCGAAGCGACGTTCTTGATGTCGTACACGTTCTTGGGAGATGAGAGCTTATCTTGGTATGGATCACCACGAACTATCAGGATGTTCTCTATTCCGGAGTAGATGGCAAAAGCCACCGTCCCGAGGATGTTCTGGCGATTTGAATCCCTGAGGGTCAGCGTTGGGATGATCGCCGACCCCGTCCTCCTCTTGAGCTCGGAGGCGATGCCCACGGAGTTGAGGTGGATCCTCTCCGAGTCCTTGAGCTCCGGGAGGCTGAATCCATCCGCGAGGGTTTCAAGCGCGTTTATGCTCTCGACCAGTTTCTCAAACCTTAGCGAGAGGTCAAACGTCTGCGAGTCCTTCATCAACTCGGGGACGGGCAGACCGGGCGGAAAGAGCTCGATCAGGCGCACGAAAGCGCCCGTCTTCGAGATATCTGAGATGAGCAATTCTATTGTGGTGACTCTCTTAATAAAATAAGATCCAGAAGGCCAGCGCGGAGCGCGGCTAGAAGACTCCGGGTAGGCTCACCGGTCTGTCCTGCCTGTACGCCACCTTGCTCTTTAGGGCGGTCTCCGCCTTGCCTATTTCGTATCCGACGTATCCCAGGTGGCGCTTGCCCTCTTCGGTATCGCTTATGATCTTGCTGTCGATTATAGCTGAGATCAGTTTCTCCCCGCTCGGGGACTGGACCCTGAACCTCGGGATGTTCTCGTAGGAGTTGAAGGAGACCACAATCTGTTGATTTTGTTCGTCGACCTGGATCAGAAAGTAGCCGTTGGGATCGTAATCGCTCTCCTTCAGAGCGACGGATCTTGCAGCCTGGGGCGCACCGAAGAAGACCTCGTTTCGCGCGAGCGTCAGATTCACGTTCTTGAGATACGCCACGTCGAGCGGGAGGTTCCGCTCGCCGCAAGCCGGGTGAACAAAGCGGATCTTCTTCTCGCCGATCCTTGAGGAAACCCTCTGGATGAGCGTCGAGATGCTCTTGACAGGTTCCACCACCGGGTTCCCCGTGCTCGTGCAACCTATCCCGATTTCTTGATCGAAGGAGCGTAGCGCGACTTCCTCGAGGAGTTTGTCGCTGTATGTAAAGTCAAGGCTCAGGACGTCCACGTTCAGTTTTGTCAATTCGCGAAACACGCTGAAGGAATCGCCGCAGACGTGCAGCACGACCGGAACCTTGAGACCGCTCAGGAGTTCCGAATATAATTCCTGGATGTAGTCCTTGAACGGCTCAAACGAGAGGAACGGGGCGTCGAGCTGCAAGTACTCCACGTACGGCTGGATCTCCTCGAGTTCAGGCCTCACGACCTCCCTCGCGATGGCGAACGTGAGTTCTTTAAGGTCAGCATAAATCGAACCCGTGACGCGGACGTTTCTTGCAAGCGTGTACGGATCAGTCACGGGCTCCTTGAATCCGTAGTACGAAGGGATAAACCTCTTCGCATACTCAACATCGCTCTTCCTGATCGATTCCCTTCTTTGCAGCTTGCCCGAAACGAGGATCTCCGAGCCATTCCACTTGATCCCGGAGACCTTGCCCGGATCGAGGAACAGACGAACGAACGAGTCTCTAGTTTGTCCCGTGCTCGGGTACTCTATCCCCGCGCTCAGGAAATCGCGCACGGATTGTTCAATCGTCGAGAGGACGGGATCCTCCATCTCCTCCTTCGAATCTTTGTACTGCTCGACGACGCTCGCCTTTGCGAATATCGGGTAGCTCCCGATCACCGTCGTTGACGGCACCGAGCGGCGGGCACTACGCACCGATCTTCGCTCTGGCAAGTTTGGTCCCCTCGTCCATGACCTGCAACTTCTTGAAAGTAACATCCCAGCTCCTTGTGCGAAGGCCGCAGTCGGGGTTGACCGAGATCCTCGAGGGGTCCCTCAAGAGCTTCGTGGCGTAGAGTATTCTATCCCGCACGAGCTTCGGGGACTCGATGATGCTTCGACCCTCTAACGTGGCCCCGTTTCCCGGAGCTCCGTTGTAATCGTGGACGTGCGTGACTCCGAGCCCGAACCCACCGGTGTACCCTTCATCCTCGAAAAGCCTGAGGTCGTTGTAGCCGGGCCTCACCTTGCTATTCAGGCCGAGGTCGGTACTGTCACGATTTGCAAATTCCAAAGCAAGCTGCGTTACATCCTTGAGCTGCGGGGCGTAGCGCGAGAGGAGCTTGTAGTCGCTGTAGCAGTTGTGCACGCTGAAGGTACAAGGAAAACCCCTTGTCAGCTCGTTCGTGGCCTCCACATAAAGTTCCATCTCTTCATCGTCTGGCCTAGTCGTTATCGCCGGCTCGTCAATCTGGATCCATTTGGCGCCGTTCTCGATCAGGTTGTTCACCTCTGGGCGAAGGACGTTTTTCACAAGATCCAGGATGAAATCCCTCCTTGCTTCAAAGTACGTCCTTCTGAGGTCGATCCGCTTCTTGTCTCCGGCTCTCTCGCGAGCGAGCGTTTCATAGTATTCGTTGAATGACCAGTCAACGACGGTGTATGGTCCGGTGATCGGGATTTTGATCTCGCGATCAGTGTTCCTTTTGATGAACTCAAACTCATCGAGGTGGATCGGGTGTGAAAACCTGGGGACGCTGACCACTGCTGCTTTGGTGAAGTACTTGTAGTCAAACGAATGCACCGAGCCGAGGAGTTTGAACCCCTGTATGTTTCTCACGAGGTGTTCATACATCTCGACCCTCCACTGCTCTCCGGAGTAGACCCGATCGAGGTTTGCCTTTGCAAACAGCGCCAAGACGTACCTGACGGAATAGTCACGAATCTCGCTCCTTTCCCCATCTGAAAGAGGTGTCCCCTTGGCTCTCTTCTTCAGGATCGCGATCAAATTCTCGTAGCCTTGTGCTCCGAGCCTCTTCCCCCAGCTTTCGGCTTCCTCGATGTCCTTTGGGAGGATCTTCCCCTCCGGGTTGACTCCCTTCACCCTCCAGCCGGGCTTTGCGATGCTACCTATCTCTTGAGTTGGAAATACTTCATTGCTTTCTTTGCTTGCTTGCGAACTGGGCATCCAGTTTTTCCCTCCTCGTCCTCCTCTTGATTTCTTCTATTCCTTGATTTCGCTTTCATGTGAGCCTCTTCGTTAGAGCGGCGCAGGCTTCACCGATGGACCTCACCTTCTGATCTGCGTACGTCCTCGGGAGGTATTTTAGCTCCGAACTCGGTAGCACGACCAGTCCGCTGGGCTTGAGTGTCCTCACAGCTTCTTCGCAGTATCTTGCGATCCACTCGGGAGATTCGAGGAGCGAATTTCTACCGTCAACGCATCCACACGCCAAGGCTTTGCTATCGGAGAATTTTATCCTCTCAATGTCCGCGAGCGAGGTCTGGGTAAAGTCGATCCCGATGGCCTTTGGCCCTTGAAGCTCGACGAGATCCGGCAGAATCTTCGTGCAGTCCCCGAAGTAAGTGTGGAGGATGATCTCCGCGGAAGACCTTGACAGGTGCCTTTCAAACGCTTCGATGAACGCCTTGCGGTGTTCCCTGTTCGTGAGCGCCGAGACTCCGTACCTGTACACGAGCGATGGCTCGTTCACTTGAATCGTGGTAAATCCCTTTGCATATAGGTCGTCGATGACCTTGCGCAGAATCTTTGAAAAGACGTTCGTCAACTCCGTCCTCGAGCCGTATTTCTTGTCCTCGACGAGGCTCGCAAGTGTGTAGGGGCCGGGGATCGAGATCTTCTTCTTCACACTATTTTTCTTGCCTTTGGGAAACGCCGAACCCACTTCATATTTTTCTATCGGGAACGAGCCCGTCGGAGACCTGACTTCTCCGACGACGGTAGGCTTTCTGTAAAAGCTGTTCGTGTCAAACCAGCGCGAAAGATCGGCCCCGCTCTTTAGACCCTTCAGCGACTCGGAGAACGGTCGGAGAAAATCCTGCCACTTTAGTTGGCCGTCCGAGACAAGCGTGATGCCGCTCGAGATCTCCAAGTTCACTAGGTTTCGCGAATCGGACGCGAAAGTTTGCTCGAGCTCCTTCTCCGACGTTCTTCCGCGATCGAAATCTCTTGATACCCTGACGCTTTCCTCGGACCTCGAGTGGATCCCGCTGAGCGTGGATTCTACCCTAAACTCTGACGACCATGACATTTTCTTGATTGAACCCTTTCTTTTTTTCTCTCACAATTTCACGAAGCGATCGATGCGGATAAAAGAGAGGCGTACTCCTCCTCCTTCTCTCCCATGGGCAAAGAGCGCGCGCTTTCCAGTTCTTCCATTTCCGACACACTCTTCGGAAGCCGGTATTAATGCTGGATTGAGCGTGTTATTCCTATGGGAATAAATCCCTTACTTCGATATTATCAGCAAGAAAGCAATATAATCCCAAATCCGCGCTAACTTTCGCAAACTTCGGATTTGAAGGATTCATTTTGAACCTAGAAGTAACATTTTCGAATTCCACGCCAGTCTCAAAGATGCCCGTCGAGTTTGTCGAAAGAAAGGGGAAGGGTCACCCCGACACGTTGTGCGATCGAGCCTCCGAGGAACTCTCCATCGCTCTAAGCCAGTATTACCTATCCCACTTTGGAAGGATTTACCACCACAACGTGGACAAGTGCGTGCTCGTCGGCGGTCAAGCCCAGGCTTGGTTCGGAGGAGGCAAGATCGTCGAGCCGATATACCTGATGCTGGTTGGCAGAGCCGCCGCAAACGTGGACGGCAAAGAGGTTCCGATAGAAAAGCTCGCTCAGGAAACCACGAAGAACTGGATGGGGAAGGAGCTCCACGCTTTCGACACCGAGAAGCACATCAAGATAGCAACGAAGATCAGACCGGGAAGCGTTGACCTCGTGAAGAACTTTGACCTTGAAGACGAGATTCCTCTTGCGAACGACACGAGCTTCGGTGTCTGGTACGGCCCAAACACTGCGATTGAAAACGTAGTTTACAACGTTGAAAAGGAACTCAACTCCTCGCAGACAAAGCGCAAGTTCCCCCAGATAGGCGAGGACATCAAGGTCATGGGTGTCCGCCGGGGCACCAAGATCAATCTGACAATCGCGTGTGCAATCGTGTCGCAGTTCGTGAAGGATGAAAGGCAGTACGGGGAGACAAAACAGGCGATTCAGGAGATCGCCCAAAAAGTAGCGGACAAGCACTCAAAGAAACTGCACGTCTCGATCAGAGTCAACACCGCTGACAACTTTGCAAAGAAGCTTTACTATCTCACCGTCACTGGGACGAGCGCGGAGCACGGGGACGATGGCCAGGTCGGTCGAGGAAACAGGGCGAACGGAATCATTACTCCGTTCAGACCTATGACGCTTGAAGCGACCGCTGGCAAGAACCCGATCAGCCACACCGGAAAGATCTACAACATCAGCGCAAACAAGATAATCACTCGCATCCTCAAGGAGCATCCGGATCTCGAGCAAGCCTACTGCTACATCGTCTCCGAGATCGGCAAGCCGATCAACGAGCCGCAGGCGATCAACGTTGACATCAATTCCAAAAAATCGAACGCTTTGGAAAAGGACATCACCGAGATCGTAAGGGAGGAGATGGCTGACCTTCCTAACTGCTGGAAGGAGATCGTGCGGCGCGAACACCCGCTGTTCTAATCAATAGCACGCTGAAAGTAAGGAAGAAAAAGTGCTACACTATACCTGACGGCCTGGAAGAAAAAAAGAAACAAAGAAGTTCTGCGGGGACGGATCCAAAGTGATTCTCCGAGAACCGCCCCGCCAGATCGCCTTAGAAGTTCTGCATGTTAGGATTTGTGCTCGGAGAAGAAGCGCTCTCCGCCTGCGGCTCGGGCTCCACCTTGACGTTGGAGGAAAGGAACGGCTTGCGGTCGATTATCGGCGCCGCCAAATCCTTCAGTGAAACGTAGCTTTCAAGGAATCGAATCCCCTTGTCGGTGGTCTTGTACAGCGTGACCTTCTGGTCCGGATAATATGACTCTGAAAGCAACTCGTTCTCTCGCAGGAACTTTAGATAGTCTCGGAGCATCGTATAGCTCAAGTTTGCTTTGTACATAAGGTGGGTCTTGAGCGCGCCCGTCTTGGCGATTGTGAGTATGTTTGCCACGATCCCGAGCCTGTTCCTGTTCTTGAAACGAGTCTTCAGTTGCGGCTGGTTTGGCATCAGCTCTTCCTCTATTTCAAAACTCATATCAGTTTCACTAGATTATTCGTTCCCGAGCCTCGATATATCAAAGCTAGGATTACAGAGAGGCCCATGTATGACATTAGATTCAATTGTACACGTAAAAATTTAGCTAAAGGAATTAGGACACCCACGGAAAAAAAGTAGTAGCGCAGAGCTCTCCCACTTGAGATGCGAGAGCCCTAAAAATGGCCGCTAAGACTTTGCTTGTGCTAGTCTCTTGTCAACGTTGTCCCAATTCACTATATTCCAGAACGCATCCACGTAGCTTCCCCTATCGTTCTTGTATTGGAGATAGTAGGCGTGTTCCCATACGTCGCATACCAGCAGTGGTACGGAGGTTTGAGTGGCCTGCAGGTTGTGTTTCTCGGATTGCATAGTGAGAAGCTGGTCGCTCGTGGGATCGTAAATCAACAGCCCCCATCCGGAACCCTCCACAGCCTTGGCGGCTGCTCCGAACTGCGCCTTGAACGCGTCGAACGATCCAAAATCCTCGTTGATCATATCAGCAAGTTTTCCGCCGGGCTTGCCACCGCCGTTCTGCTTCATGTTCGGCCAAAAGATCGAGTGCAAAACGTGTCCCGCGAGGTTGAAGCTGAGGTCTCTTTCGATTCCCTTGATATCCACGCCCTGCCAGTTGTTCTTTCTCCCGGCCTCGAGTTTGTCAAGAGCGGTGTTCGCCCCGTTCACGTAAGCAAGGTGATGCTTGTCGTGATGCAGTTTCATTATCTCCTGAGAAATGTAAGGCTCTAGCGCGTCGTAACTGTACGGCAAATCTGGTAACGTGTATTTCTTGACCATGAGGTGTGGAAATCACCCTTGCGATTTTTAAAGTTTCACGGCCGGTACAGTACAATGGTTTACAAAATTTCGAAAAAGGGAAATGTGAAAAGCGCAATGGAGCAAGAAAACGAAACCTGTGGAATCCTCTTTACCTCCGGTTCCGCACATGAAGAACTGGGAAAAAGAGAGAGAAGGAGAAGAAGAAGAACAAGATCCGCCTAGAGGGTTATGATCAAAGCTTCACAAGCTTTCCATATCTTCCGATGTTCAGCTGAACTTCGCCGCGGAAAGCCTTGGTGTAGCCGTTCTCCACCCTGATCTTGTCCCCGACATCCACAGCATTGATCTGCTCGCCCCAAAGGGAAAGCTTGATCGATCCAGTTTCGTCCCTTATCGTGCAATCACAAACGTTAGACTGTCCTCCCGCCCGCAGGTTTACCGTCCTAACATCGCCCTTTTCGACGACCTCGCCTTCGACGTCTACTCTGCTCTGTTCGCCCTTTATGTCAGCAATATTCAATTTCGGTTCTAACGTCAAATGAGTAGCTTCGGCTGAATATTTAAACTGATAATCCCCCGTCTGTGGGGAGGGAACCCTGCGCCGTAGGAATTCTATTTAAAAACTGGAAAAGCGGGGAGAGTTGAAGCAGGGATTTCCAGACGTTCCTCACCTAGCGAGATACCGTGCTGTGGATGGCCGCGATCATGACCTATGCGATTTCATTACTGATCTCAAGTGGAGTCATAGCTTCCGCGCTATCTTTCGTGATATGCTATCTCGGCACGAGGTATCTGATTACCTACCTGGCCCGGAGAAAGCGAACCGTCCTGGATTATCACAAGAAGGATAAACCGCAGGTGCCGAGACCAGGGGGCCCCGCCATAGTTGCCGGGATAGTCGCAGGAGAGCTCCTGCTCTTCATCTTTAGCGGGAGCTACGCCGTTCTGGGCCTGTTGCTGGTCACGCTGATCTCTGGAATCGTCGGGCTAATAGATGACCTGAAGACTCTCGGCGGGATCGCAAAGCCTGCTCTTTTGCTCGTAGGCGGGATACCACTCGTCGCGATAGAGTATTTCGTGCCGAACGCTTCGGTGTACAGTCCACACCTCTACCTTCCTCTCTTCAGCACCCCGACGAACATTCCATTGTTATATCCTCTTCTTATAATAGTGTCAATCCCAGTCACCACGAACACGATCAACACCATCGACGTGCTGAACGGCGTTGTGAGCGGATTCATCCTCATCGCGTTCCTCCCCGTGACCTTTGCCATAATCCTCAGGCTCTCGATCGGGAAGGGGGATCCGATCAGCCTCCTCGCGGTTCTCCCGATAATCGCCGCTGTCGGCGCTTTCTACATATTCCATCGTTACCCTTCAAAGATCTTTCCCGGGGACTCGGGGGCAATCGCGCTCGGCGGGGCGTACGGCGCGGTCGCTTTCATCGGAGGAGTGGAGATAATCGCCGTGATTGCGATCCTCCCGGCGATTATGAATTCTTTCTTCTTTCTTTCAAGCGTAAAGAGGCTGGTCGAACACAGGCAGATCAAAGCGCAGCCAACCATTCTTCTTGACGATGCAAGGATGATCGCGTCGGCCGAACCAAAGGCACCGATAACATTGGTGAGGCTCCTCGTAGCTTCAAGAGCAATGTCCGAGGAGCAGATTGTGAAACAGATCTTCAAGCTGGCATACTTTTGCGCTTTCCTCGCGTTCCTGACGGCGTTGATGACGTGGGCGATTTGATCAAGCAATGCAGTTAATGGACAAGTCGTTCACGAGCCTCATAGCGATCTTCGCGATCGCCTGGCTTCTCGTCCTCCTCGGCGCGATTGTGATCTTCGAGTTCATAATCCCATTCCAGTACTGCGAGTGCTTTTACGACGGGATCATCAAGGGGATCTTCACAACGTTCCTCGCCGTGCTTTGGCTACTCGCGATGGTGACGATGCGAAACAGGATTGTGAAAAGGCGCATTCTAGAGAGAAAGGAGATCAGTCGCTAGCAGGAGTTCCACTGTGCACGCTTCTTCTCATACTCTTCGCGCGTGTAAACGACCTTCGCCGGAATACCCATCACGACCTTATTCGGGGGCACGTCCTTCGTCACTACTGAACCCATCGCGACCACAGAGTTTTCACCTACAGTGACGCCCGCCTTGACCACGGCTTTGGCGCATATGATCGCCCCGTTCTCTACCTTGACCCCGACCATCTTGTTTGAAAGTGGGTACGGGTCATTGGTCAGGCAAGCCGAAGGTCCGATGAACACGTTATCACCGATCCTGCTAAGTGGGGCGAGGTACACGAGCCCCTCGATCTTGCAATTTTTTCCGATGTGGACGTTATAGTCAACGTGCGCCAGAGACCCTATCTTTGTGTTGTCCCCCACCACTGCTCCGGGACCGACGTATGCAAAGTTCCAAACCCTCACATTCTTCCCGATGGTTGCCTCGCTTGAAATCATGTTTGGAACTTTTTGGATATTATACTTCTTCTTCCTTTTCTTCCCCATCGCTACCTTTCTCTTTATCTGCCCGCTCATTTGCGCCTAGAATCTACTCCGATGCAATCAATGCCAACTCTTAGTTTTTCTCTGAAATGAAGAGGGTACCGCTTCAGTCGAGGTGGATCGGTTTCCCCTGCTTTACAACCTTCTCAGGCAGCCTGTCCTTGAAGCGGGTCAAGAACTCCACGTCCTCGTTCCTGTTTCTCAGGTCATCCGGTAACATGACGGGTATCTCATCAATGATCGGGTAAAATCGGTTGCACTCGGTGCAAACGAGCGCCCCATCAACCACCACCTCTCCCTCCGCGTTGATCTCGAAGAGTTCAAGGGGAAAGTGCTTGTCGATGGGACACGCGAGTATGTCAAGCATCCTTCGTTTCATTGTACAAAGAAACAACTCTCTTTTCTCTTGTTCAGAGGGATCAGACCAAGTTTTTCCGCGTATTTATTTTGTTGGAACCGATGAAGCACTGGTCTCTTCTTGAAAACTCTTGATCTTTTCAATCGTCCCGCTGTCAAGTTTAACGTTGAACGCCTTTGGAGGCTTGTCCGAGAACCCCTTTATCGGCGGACACACGACAGAGGTATCCAGTTTCACCCCCGTTTTGGACAGGTGATCCAAGAAACGATGGTAGGAATCGAGGTTCCTCCAGTCGCGCCCACGCTCCGTGCATAGGGCCATCCATACTTCAAGCGTATTGTTGAACAGGAGGGATTGTCTCAATTCTTCGACGCTTCTCGCTCTCGGCATGTTGAGGTTCGGACAATCTCTTTGCGGAAAGAAGCAAAAAAGTCTTACCTTTTCATGCCTTTCAAAGATATAAGTTCGAGAAGAAGATCTGAAATTAGGGCAGTAGAAAGTTAGGAGGGAGGGGGAGAGCCCGCCTCCCGTTCCAGGGAGACGCGGCTCTACCCTGAATTCAGTTTGCTACGAAGACTTGGCGACTGCGAGCGGGGGTTTCTCAAACCTCGATGTTGCCTTCGAGAGTATCCCGAGCTCGATCGGCGAATCCTCATTCGTGGCCGTCTTGATGGCTTCATTTGCGAGTGAAGCGAGTTCATCCAGTGAAAGGTTTGGATTGTACTTCTTTTGGATCAACTCGATCGCCGAGTCAGATCTCTGCCCGATTGCAAAGGCAGATCCCTTGAAGAACGTCCCGCTGGGATCAACCTGATAGAGCTGCAACCCGGTGGGATCTGCACCCGCGAGTATCACCGACGCCCCGAGCGGCCTCACCGCGTAGATCGTGTACTGATGCAGGTATGAACTGAGCGACTCGGCAGCTGTCTTTACGTCGATCGGCGAGCCGAAGGTGAGGTTGTGTTTTTGAGATTCCACTCTGAGCTCCTGCACCAGTTTCAACACGTCCCCGATGTAACCCGCACCCGTTGCTCCCAGGTGGTCGTCTATCTTGAACACCTTCTCTGAGGGGTCAATCAGAGGTCTCGTCGGCTTGAGTTGGCTCGCGAGGATCGCGTGATCGTTCGTCTTTATCCCGATGGTGGTCGAACCCCTGTTGACAGCCTCGAGCGCAAAGTCTACCTGGACCAGGCTCCCTTCAGGGCCGTAGAAGTATGGCGCTCTGCCGTACTGCTGCTGATTTTGTGGAGATTCCATTTTTTGCTGTCTCAACTCCTTCCTATTACTTTACTGTGATCGTCGGTGCTATCATCGGGATCGCCAATACGTCCACACCGTTTCCTGAACCCGGATCCCTCTCCATCGCCGCCTTCACAGCGGAGGCCGCTACGCTCTTTCCCTCCTCGAGCCCCATGTTTTGCTTGTACGTGCTCTCAAGGACACCGTACGCTATCGGGCTCCCCGAACCCGTGGAAACAAAGTCCTCGGTCGAGACAGCGCCGCTCATATCCGAGATCAACACGTGCGGTCCGCTTGCGTCAACGCCGGCAACTATGAACTCCGCGTAGTACGGCTGGTAATTCTTCATCCCGTTGTAAGCGATGTTCGCGATCAGTTTCGCGGTCTCCTTGACGCTCAGGGGATAGCCCCTCTGGAGGCTCACCAGTTTCCTCTCAGCTCTCACGGCGTTCACAAGATACTCCGCGTCCGAGACCTGGCCTGCGATTGCGACCGCGATTGTTTCGTCGATCGGCAGGATTTTCTGGGTGATCTTCGAACCGATGAAGAAACCCTTGCTCGCCCTCTTGTCCGAGGACAGCACGACTCCGTCCTTGCACGTGATTCCTACAATTGTTGTCATCTTTGATTCATTGTCACCTTTTTGTTTTCCAATAGGTGACGGAGAATTAGGAGTTGGAGCGTAGTTAATGACTAGGCAAAGAGCCTAGCAGGTCACACCGTTGTCAACCAGCGCGGGCTGAGGAAGAAGATGGAAGCGAGGGAGCGCTCTCTTTTGTCTTGAACGCCTTTGTGATGTGATCGAACAGCTCGTACGCAGATCTTATCGCGAGAGACATTGATCCCGAATCCTTCGCGTAGGACTCGATGTTCAGAGAATCCTCCAGAATCTTCACTGTGATCGTGAGGCTGCTGTCCGCGGTTATCCAGCTCATCGTAGTGGAACCATCCGACTCGCCAAACCCGAGCCACCTCAGGTTTCCAAACCATCTGTAACTCAGCGATGAAACGATGTCCTGGACCTTAGCGTCCTCGGGGAGCATCGCCTTCAAGATCGAAACCGGGTAGCGATCTCGTTCAGCATTCTTTTTCCCCGAGTAAGTTCCATCAAGCGTGGTGACCTTTCGTCCCTTTGTGCTGATCTTGTAACCGTGCTGGGAGCGTTCGATGTATCCGTCCCTCTGAAGCCTGTGCAGCGATCGTGACAATGTCTCCTGATGCAGGCCGAGCTTTCTCTTGATCCCTTGAAAGGAAACGTTTTGAGCGTCAGAGTCTCCACCGATTGCCTCCAAGACCAAGAGATCATTCTGGCTGGGGAGCTCTACCTCCTCCAAGGCGAGGAGGTTCTGGCCTTCGTTCAGAAGCGACAAGTTCGGGAAATTCTAACCCAATATTCGGGAGGTATCCCAAATATATAGTTTGGGTATCCTTTGGCTTAGAGTTTCAGGTAGATTGGCATCCCGCTCGAGCTGCTCGCGAGCGCGGCTTCAGCCACTATGGTATTGTTGAGACCATCCTTTGGCTTTACGAGCGGGGCACGATTGTTCTTGAGAGCATCGAGGAACGCCTCCATCTCCGCGGTGAGAGGCTCCTTGAAGTCTCTTCGAGGTATGGTCGTGCCCTTGGCGTCATCGAACCTCGTCTCCTGAGTAATGAAATCCAGTGTGATCACACCCTGAGTGCACACTATGGTGAGTTGGCGCTGCCTCTTCGGGGTCACCCAGTTCGAAACGAGGAAGGCTGTCTTCCTTTCGTCGAACCCAAGCGTGATTGCTGCAAAGTCTTCCTTCGTCGCGCTGAGCACGTTACCGACGCGCGCGAAAACCACGCGCGGCTCTTCATCAAATAGCCAACGGGCCGTATCGATGTCGTGTACGCTCGTGTCGGCAACGATCCCGACGTCCGTTATCCTCCCGGCCCACTTGTTCTCTCTGTGAAACTCCAAGAGGAGCGGATCGCCTAACAGTTTTTCCTTGATTGCCCTCTTTGCTTCCACAACCGCCGGGTTGAACCGTTCGATGAACCCGATCGTGAGAAACTTGCCAGAGTCCTTGGCAATCTCCACGAGTTTCATTCCCTCCGCCGAAGTTGCCGTCATCGGCTTTTCCACGAATAAGTTGATCTTCTTCGCGAGGACCTTGGTCGCGACCGAAAAGTGCGTGGTTGTTGGGGTGCAGACCGTCACCGCGTCCAGCCGCTCGCTGTCGAGCATCTTATCGAGATCCACATACCCATTGCATTCGTACTTTTCTGACCAGGAGGATGCCCGGGCGGGGTCGATGTCGCACAGGCACTGAAGAGCTCCCATCTCGCTGAACACCCTTAGGTGGTTCTTTCCCCAGCCGCCCGTGCCCACGACTCCGATTCGAATGTTATTTGCGCTCAAATTCGAGTATCACCGCTTGGGGAAACTTCGCATCTAAACCTAACTAACTAACTCACAAACTCTACCGGGAGGTTCGCGCGGACTATGTGAGACCTCGTCATAGAGATCTGATCCTCGTAGAGCTGAAGCAATCGCTGCTCCGCGCTCCCGGAGAGAAAGATCATGAGGTTTGTCTTTTCCATACCCATCGGGAGGGAGAACCCCTCCTTCATGATGTTCAGGAGCTCGATGTCGGAGTAAAAGTCGCGGAGCTTATCCTGGAGGAAATTTGCAAACCCTATCCTGTCGCCGCGCATCTCCAGCTGGTCGTTGTCGCAGAAAAGCAGTATGCGGAGCCTCGCGGCCTTCAGCTCCTTTGCGCGGACAAACTCCCTTATCCTTTCAATGAGGAAGCGGGTGTAACTTTCGACGCTCTTGAGCGAACCCGAAACAAGGTAGAGTATGGGATCCCCGGTGTCCAAAGATTCCGAGACGAGCTTGAGGTCGTACAGCATCCCGCTGATGTCGTCCGAATAGATCTGCTTGTACTCCCTCGGGCAGTCAAACCCCATCTGGACGAGCCTCTTTGCGCTTTCAAACGTTGACGCAAGGGAGGAGTATTTCGCGACGAGCTTCTGGGCGTGCACGAGTTCCGCCTTTGCAAGGGCGTAGATCTCCATCGAGAATCCGGCGGCGTCCACGATGGGGGCATAATCCACCAGATTCCCGTCGGCGCCGAAGACGCTGGGTCTCCCTCCGTCAACCGGAGAGTAAGAAAAGTAAAAGTCCTTCCCGGCGACGAGACCCGAGGTTCTCTCGATTCGTTCTATGATCTCCTTGGTTCCGGAGATCCCCAGGGGCAGGCAGAATATGATCAGGGATCCGCTGTTCAGGTGCTTTGAGAGTTCGGTGACCCTCCCCTTGACTTCGGCGAGTATGTCCTCATCGTTCCTGCGTAACTTCGGGGTGAAGAAGATCACCTTGGAATTGGCTATGCACTCCTTCGAGGATTTGATCGTCATCAGGATCTCATCCGAGAGGAGTTGCCTGAGCTCACGATAGTCGCCGGCTACCTCAGGGCGGAGCTCCATCGCGGTGCCCAGAGTTTCGTCTATGAGAAATACTTCCATGCCCTTGGAAGCAAGCTTGGATGCAATCCCGTAGCCCTCGGAGCTCAGCCCGTAGATCGTCACGGCCTCATTTTTCTTTGGGGTCTCCTCGGGCATCCTGCCGATACGCTCGACGAGCGAATCTCAAATAGTTATTCCCGTTGATCTCACAATTGATTTAAAGTCGATCAAGTAGAAGCTTTGAAAGATGTACCTGCGTTAGCCCGGTGGTGTAGGGGCTCTCACGGAGGCGCACAACGGTCAAGCAAGCTTTCGATGAAGGAAAGCATTGAGTACTGGCCTTTGGAGCCAATCGGTGAAGAAAGCCGGTGACCTCAGTTCGAATCTGAGCCGGGCTACTAACGCTTTTCTTATATTTGACAGTGATTATCTCTCACACTCCACATGGCTATCTGGTCCTTCGAAAAAGATCCTGTTGAATGGCCCGACGATCTGAAGAAATCAAAGGCACAGGCGGAACTTATCCTGCGTACCATTAAAGAAGCTGGATTGCCGCTCTCGTCAGCTTCAATCGCTCTTAAGACTGGGTACAAAGAGTCGGGAGTGAGAACTGTCTTGTACGCGCTTCAAAAACAAACGCACTCAGTGAGACTAATTTCTCTAGAAGACCGAAAGACCGCAAACGTCGAAGATCTCCTGAAATTTGACTCGATTCAGAGATGGCTCCGGGCGCTGAAGAACGGACCTGGCCGCAAAACCGATCTGTACAACATGAACAGATACATGGAATACGTTCGAAGCAAGTAGCAATTCAAATCTCCGGACGACCTAAATATCCAAAAAACTCCTAGAACTAATCTATGGTCATGGCCAATATCGGAGTCGTTGGATTTTAGTGGTGGGTCTCATTCTATGGGTAAAAGGAAAGTAGTCTTTGGAGAAAAGGAAAAGCACACTCTTGAAATCAGCTGGTCTAGGTGGATGGGAGTTACCGCGATAAAGATTGACGGTCAGTGGAAGACGGACGTTTTGTATGCAGACTTGATTCCTCTCCTCGACCCTCGTCGTTCATATGATTACACTGTCGGGACAAACGAGGTTCATTCTGTCCACGTCGAGGTGGGATACGGTGTTGACGCCCCTTTGACAACCGTAACCGTGGATGGGAAGGTCATCGAATAGGAATCTATGCGGGTACCGACTCATCAGATTACTATACCGTATAGTAAAGGGCATCAAGGCGAAGGTACCGTAATGTTCGCAAAGATGCCTATAATGAGATTGCTAACCCAGCAAATGAGCATTAGCCTTTATAAATGAGTGATTTATTGGTGGGCCTGTGGGTAATACGTATATTCTATGCCTGTCTCACAAAGAAATAGGATTCCAGAACTTTGTTCTGACTTCGATGTCAATAAATGTAGTCCTGCCGGGTAAATAGAGAAGATTGCATTGGAAACCACAGTGCGAAAGCAGTTGGAAACTGCACGTGAAATCGCGGTCACGTTAGATAGAGACCTAGTCGAAGCTATCGAAGGGTTAGCATTAGCGAGAGGAGTAAATCGAGCAAAGGTCATCGAAACTGCTCTTAGGGAAAACAAGACGATTGCTGGATATCTGAGGGCGATTAGATCGGAACCAGTCAAAGATCCGCTCGTTGCTCCTAACCAATCGAGCGAAGAGTTCTAGGCCTCTAAAGCGTCTTCTCCATGGGAACAAGAGTTCCAAACTCATCATCGTCTTTTGCTGTGCCGTATGGCTGATATCCGAGGTCGGAATACCATGGCACTACTTGCTCTAAGGAGTACAGCTGAATCTTTGGTTTGCGTAGCCATAGAGCTATGTTTTCTGCAAGCGCCATCAACCAGAAACCTACCCTGCCCTCAATATTAATCACGGAATTGCGGACTAGCTTTTCAATGAAGATATGTCTCTTTCGTACTATGATCTCCATCACTCCTTCAATTTGGAATCCGATGTTTGCGTGAGTTTCACGATTAATCTTCAAAATAACAAGGTGATCCTCCAACTGGCTGAATCTGAAGTAGTCACGAAGTCCATATCGATTCATCCTAGCATCGTTGCTGCCGAAAGGGAGCGAACAATCCTGAAGTTCAATATACTTGTACCCTTCAGGTAGAGGCGGGCGGGTTTCAAGACTCCATGGCAAAGCTGGTCTTCAAAACATCCTTTGGAAAATTGTTGTCTAGAAGCAACATTTCCGAAGGCCATTATTGACATGGCTATAAACAAACAGGCGGGGCGAGAAATCGAGTGTCGATCTGAGGTCAGTCGGTTTCATAGTACTTTGCTTGCGTTCTTCGACCTTGCGATCCGAGGTTAGAATACCATTGCATAAATTCTTGCTTCACACCAGGGGCCGAGATTCTATGTAGAAAGAAACCTGTCGGAGGCGCTCATCATACTTAATGATTCTGAGGTTTATTTTACATAATTTCATGCAGTGGAATACCTCCCCCAGCATTAAATCCGACCACGCCTCATGCGCGAGCCATGAAAGCGATGCAAGAATCTATCGCGATCTCACTTCTTGCGATTGTCCTAATTCCGTTTTGTCTTTCTCCGCTGCTCACTATCCAGAGCGCGGCGATCTCCCGACCCCCTCCCGCTGCGATTCCTTGCTGCGGTCTATCTCCCAGCTACACTAGCCACTGGTATGCCGGAGCCGTCTGGGCTTCTTCTAATCAAGTAACGAGTACCAAACTAACTACTGAGATCAAGATCCCCTCCGAGCTTCCTCCCTCTGGCGATTTTTACTATGTCTTGGTATCCGTGTTTGATAATGGAGGAAGCTATGACCAGCTCGGCATCTCAGCAGATTTTGGCGTGTGGGGTCTCACATACTCCTACACCAGCAATGCGTGCGCCGGCTCACCCACCTACTACTATAACCCCGGAGCCATTTCGCTCAAGCCCGGGATAACATACACCTTTAAGATGACTTTCATCAGCGGAACGCTTTCCTTCGAGGTCTTCCAAGGCACGAATCAGGTGTGGTCACTTTCGGTCAAGACGGGCGGGACATACTTCGTTCTCGCAAACAGCTACTGTGGCTACTATAACTATACCGACTATGAAGAGGTCTACTATACTACATACCAGCCGTACCCGTCGGATTCGAGCGGCGCCGGATTCAATTTCATGTTCCCAGTGAACAAGTACTACTCTTCGGCCTCATTCCACAGCGCATCATGGTATGCTTTCTTGAGCGGACCGGCTCCAACGGGAGTTTCTACCACCATCTCTAAGCAACGGGTGACGGTGCTCAACACCTGAAAACGTATGTGCGTGACCACATCGGTGGCTGAGATCCCGCTATGAAAAATTGAGCCGGTCACGTAGGATTGCCTCTGCGGGGACAGTGGTAGCACGAATAGAGAAGCCCTTGCGGCGGAACTTGCATTCTTTGACTACGCGATCCAAGAATTATAAAACCGATCGTGTCGAAGAAAGATGCAATGACTCTACTCATCACCGGTGGCGGACTGGTCGGCTCGCAGGTCGCGGCTCTGGCGGTCGAGCAGGGAATCAGGCCCATAATCTACGATTTCAAGCCTCAGCGCGATAGCATAAGGAGAATCGTCCCCCTGGACAAGGTAGAGATCGTCGAGGGTAACGTGCTGGACTTGGATCAGTTCGAGAACGTCATGAAATCAAGGAGCGTTGACGCCATAGTGCACACCGCGGCGAATCCAATGCTCACCGTGGGAGCTCAGGAAAATCCATACTTCGCGGTTCATCTCAACATCATGGGGACCGTGAATGCCCTTGAGTTGTCTAGGAAGCTTGGTGTGAAACGCTTTGTATTTCCGAGCTCCTCGGTGCTATACACAAACTCGCGACCCGGTACAGAAATCGGAAAACTCTCCGAGGACAACTACCCGAGACCGACGACGGTGTACGCCTCAACGAAACTAGCGTGCGAGAACCTCGGGCTCAACTACGCGGAAGGATTCGGAGTGGATTTCGTGGCGTTGCGCTTCAGAGCGGTTATCGGGCCTTGGAGCGGGGCGGGCGGTGGCGGAGGTCCCTCGAACATGGTCAGGCAGGCCATAGAACGGTCTCTCAGGGGAGAGGGATACACTCTATCCTCCAGGCAATACGAGTTTGTTTATTCCAAGGATTGCGCGAGAGCGGTAATGCTTGCTTTGGATGAGAAGAAAAAGTTCGGGAATCAAAGGATATTCAACGTCGGGATGGGGAAGGTGTATCCACCGGAACAGATAGCGAAGCTGATCAACGAGCGGATACCCGGTGCCAGTGTTGATGTGGAGAAGAAAGCATCCACGACTCCGACCGAACCTCCGATCGACCTGTCCAGAAGCCGGAGTACGCTCGGATACACCCCGATGTACGAAATGCCGGCCGCCCTGGATGACTACATAGCTTGGTACCGGCATCCGGAAACCCCGTGATTTTTTGCCGATACGTTGAGAGAGCCGCTTTGCTCGGAGCGCCCACTACTTGTCCTCGTCGAGCGTTCCAAAGTTTGATTCGTAAACTTCGATGGCTTCCTTGTTGTAGCCGTAGATTTCAAGATACATCTTGATGCTGCCCTTCGCTCTCTCCTCCACGATCTCCTTTATGGTGCTCCGCTTGTCCACGGAGGAAGCATACCTCTCCAAGAGCAATTGGCCGAGCTTCTTGTGAAAGAATTCGTCCGCGGTGATCACTTTGTACGCATCGCCGATTTCACCGCCGGCCATTTCGGCCGTGGTTTTGGCGGCAATGTACGCAAAGCCCTCACCTGCGAACCTGTTCGCGGCGCGTCGTATGAACTCGCCCTTCTTCATCAGCGGATCGTACTTTGCGGACTGGGATTTCAGGGGCACGAGATTCTTGGGGATAATCTTCGCGCCGGTTCGTCGCTCGTAGATTTTGGCGAGCATCATAAAGTGCTTGGCTTCGTCCTCGAGCTGCCTTGAGATGAAGACATACTCCTTCGTTTCGAAATCGTCCTGCTCTCCCATTTCGAGCAGATCTACCGCGCAAGTGTCAGCTATCCCCTTCTCGTTCAGTATTCGATAGGGCAAAGTGCTCCAGAAATTAGTGCCCTGCTCGCGAATGTAGTCCTTGAGGATGATACCTGCTGCGTCGAAGTACGGTGTGAGATGAAAATCGAGTTTTTCGATGAAGGTGCTAGGGCTGTATGACTCTAACAGTGTGAACCTTTCTTCACTCTGCGCTCGTGACAACCCGGTTACTCGAGGAACCGTCTTTGTTTGATTTAAAGGTTCCAAAGATAACCTAAACTACAGTCACCGGAGTGCAAACTTACACCGATTGTCTCAACTAATTTCCTCAGAAGGAGAGGCAGGTTCTCGATTTCATCGATCCATCAAGAGCGTTAAAGAGAAACTATTATTGCTCAGCATCGAGCTATCCCGGGTTCGATTTGTAAATCTCGATGGGGAACGCATCGGAGCAAAGGCTCACTCTCATCCATAGAGTAATCGTGCCGGATACCGGTTACCCAAAGGAATACGCCATACTCGTCACCGATCGGCGTTCCATCTTCATACGCCAGCCCAAGAGCAGGAGTAACTTTTGGCTCGAAGGAGAGATGCGGTGGGGAACAGCCCTCGTGACCGACGTTGTGCCGAAGAATCTGGAAGATTATGCGAAATCAAGCCTTGACTCGCTCTCAAGTGATCCTACTAACATTGCGATTTCTCATGGATCGGTGATCTCCGTTGCGATGAAGGCTGACAAGCCAACATTCCGAAGGCGAGAATTCTTCGTTCGCCTTACGATGAAGAGGCAGAAGGAGATATTTCAAGTGTACAACTTTGAGTTTGCGTACTTTGATCCCCGAAATCAGGCAAGCGAGTTGAAGTTCTACGCCGTGCCATTGGGATCATACTTCAAGCCTCGAAGACAGGTTCAGAGCAGAGAAAGCATCCTTCGAGAATATGCGGAGGGCATACTTGCGATCTTTCGGAGCGTTCTTCCCAGCGAAAAAATCTCTCCATGACCGTCGTTGTTGACTTTGCAAGGGATGCCATCATCTTCGTTGTTAAAGACGAATTTTATTCGGCATGAAGTCACGAACTGAGCAGGATATCATTTTTAGACCTCAAAATAATCTTCTAGGAAGGTTCACACTTTGGCATCGAGCTCTACTTCATCTTCTGACTCGGTACTGGACATAGAAAAGTCGAGAACCGCATTGGTCGTGGTGGACCTTCAAAAGGGAATAACTTCGCTTCCTGCCGCTCCGCACGATTCAAGAACGGTCGTCTCAAACGCCGCAAAGCTTGCGGAGGCCTTCCGCAACAACGGGATGCCAGTGTTCTTGGTCCACGTGGTGGCCACAGAGGCGGACAGACTGAACGTGAGATCGGACGATCAGTTCCAGTTGCGCGGTCCGAGACCAAACGATTGGTCAGAGTTCGTGCCCGAGATTGGGCCGAAGGACGGCGACATCATCATCGGGAAGAGGCAGTGGGGCACTTTTTTCGGTACGGATCTTGACCTCCAATTGCGAAGAAGAAAGCTGGAAACCTTAGTACTCTGCGGGATCGCGACAAACTACGGTGTCGAGAGCACCGCGAGGTTCGCGTACGAATACGGCTATCAGCAAATCTTCGCCGAGGACGCGATGACCTCGATGTCGGTCGAGATGCACAACGCTTCGGTTAACTACGCGCTCAGGATGATGGGCCGGGTCAGGAGCACCGGACAGATCCTGCGGGCCTTGTAAGGTGATTGGAGCAAGCTCTTTTCGGTAGATTTCTAGGTCAACGTTTTGGGGCTCGCGAACCAATCGAGGGCCTCACGAGCGATCGTCGGAGGAACGGTGTGGGGTCCGTCAAACTCATGATAGCGAACTTCATACCCTTCCCTTTTCATCATGGTTCCGAGCGCAACTGCCTTCGATACGCTTCCTCGCGCTCTCTCATTGAGAGGATGCTTTCATGCCGTTTCCAATAATCGACCTGGATTTGATATTGCGCGATCTCAAGTAATGTCGTCTACCTTGGACTCTGGTGCAGACGATTTCCGTTGTGAAACGTGCGGGAAGGACTTTGATTCTCTGCAGGATTTGCAGATTCACAAGGAGGCAACCCATACTTCGATAGATGAAATCTC
>Ga0070737_10001627_pt1 | contig 30966 bp, 16 predicted proteins | sample Coa_R1_10_FD_66438 | JGI IMG/M metagenome (GOLD analysis project Ga0070737, IMG submission 66438) | Surface soil microbial communities from Centralia Pennsylvania, which are recovering from an underground coalmine fire - Coalmine... | ecosystem: Environmental > Terrestrial > Soil > Unclassified... | reverse complement strand
TGGAATCCTTCGCATTCCTCGCCGCCCGCGTTCACCTGAAGATTGACGATGAGTTTCCCGAGATTACGGAAGCTCTGCTGGGCGTTCTTTATCCCCACTATCTCCGGCCCATTCCCTCCATGTCGGTGGCGCAATTTTATCTCGATCCGGAGCAAGGCAAGCTGACAACGGGCCTCACCATTCCCCGCGGCTCGATTCTTTATTCCAGACCGGTTGGAGACATGCCGTGCAGATTCCAGACTTGTTACGATGCCACGCTGTGGCCGTTCACCGTCTCGGATGCGCAGTGGGGCACGCCGGACCGGCTGCGTCCGCCGGCGAGAGCCCGCGACGCGGCGGCATATTTGAGGGTTGAACTCACCTGCCTGCCCGACATAAGCTTCGACAAGCTGGAGATCAGCTCGTTGCAGTTTCATCTTGACGGCGAAAGCGGCCTGGTTCACACGCTTTACGAATTGCTGTCGAACCATTGCATTCAAATTCTGCTGCGTGATCCGGCTTCGGATTCAAAGGTGACTGCGCCGGCGCTCGAACCGAACTTATTGCGCCCCATGGGGTTCACGGAAGACGAGGCGCTGCTGCCCTACCCCAAGCGCTCGTTTGCGGGTTATCGCCTGCTTCAGGAATATTTTGCGTTTCCTGAAAAATTCCTCTTCTTCGAGCTTCAGGGATTCAGCGCTCCGGCGCTGGCAAACTTCCGGAGCAAACTGGAAATCATTTTTCTGATCTCGCCTTTCGAACTGAGCGACCGGCAGCAGAAGCTCGAAGTGGGCGTCACGGCGTCAACAATTCGCCTGGGCTGCTCGCCGATCATGAATCTTTTTCCGCAAACCGCCGAGCCGATCCTGCTGGATCACACAAGATCGGAGTATCCCGTGGTTCCAGACGCGCGGCGGCGACATGCGACCGAAGTTTTCTCCATCAACGACGTGGTCATAACCAATCCTCAATCTCACGAGGTTCAGCACGTCGAGCCCCTCTATTCCTGCCGTCACCGGGCGGAAGGGAAGAATCAGGTCTTTTGGCACGTCACGCGGCGGCCTTCGACTCGCAAAGGCGACGAAGGGACGGATGTTTTCCTTTCGCTGGTCGATATGTCCTCGCGGCCCGCCCGGCCGTCTTCCGATACCGTTACGGTCCGCTGCACCTGCTCCAATCGCGATCTGCCTTTTCGGCTGCCTTTCGGGAACGAAGCGGGCGATTTTGAGGTGGAAGGCGTGCCGTCCATCAAGCGAATCATTGCCCTGAAAAAGCCCACCGAGACCATTCGCCCTCCCACCGGCGGCAGCGCCCTGTGGCGGCTGATTTCGCACCTGTCGCTGAATTACCTTTCCCTGGTTGAAGAAGGCGCAGATGCCCTCAAAGAGATCTTGCGGCTTTATAATCTTTCCGGTCTGCCGGAGCTGGAAAAGCAGATCGATGGCATCACGAAAGTGAACAGCCAGCGCCGCTTTGCGCGTGTCGTCTCGGAAAATGGCATTTCGTTTGTGCGGGGCACGCAGGTGGAGATCGAATTTGATGAAGAGAATTTCGCCGGTGGCGGGGTTTATCTTTTCGCCAGAATTTTGGAGCATTTCCTGGGGCTTTATGCCTCGATGAACAGTTTTACGCAACTGATCGCGACAACGCGCCAAAGGAGGAAGGCGTTACGCGCATGGCCGCCGAGAGCAGGACAAGCGATCTTGATTTAGCCGAACCCGACATCCAAAGCGAGTTGCGCGCCCGGCCTTATGGCTTCGAGTTCTTCCAAGCGGTGCGCTTGCTCGATCGATTATTTCCCGAGCGCAAGGGCGTGGGCCGGTTTGAGAAGCCGTCGGAAGAAACGGTTCGCTTTGGGGCCCATGCGTCGCTTTCCTTTCCGGCCAGCGAGATCCAGTCGATGGATTGGGAGAAGGCTCCGCCCTGCATGGAGGTCAACTTCATGGGGTTGACCGGGCCGGAAGGAGTTTTGCCGCTTTACTATACGGAACTTATCATCAACCGGCTCCGGCAAGGGGATACGGCTCTTCAGGATTTTCTGAACCTCTTTAATCACCGGATGATCTCCCTGTTTTATCGCGCCTGGGAAAAATACCGGTTCATGATTCAGTATGAAGGGGAAGAAGACCGGTTCTCGGAACATTTGAAATCCCTGGTGGGGCTTGGAACGCCCGGACTGGAAGACCGTCAGACGCTGCCTGACGATTCCTTCCTGTACTACGCCGGGTTGCTCGCTCAGCGACCCCGATCGGCCACGGCGCTGCGCCAAATTCTGGAGGACTATTTCAGCGTGCCGGTTGAAATTGAGCAGTTCGCCGGCGCGTGGTATCGGCTGGATTCAACCACGCAGTGCTGCCTGGATGATGAGAACACCTATTCTCAGCAACTTGGGTTCGGCGCGGTGGCAGGCGATGAAGTCTGGACCCAGGAATCGCGAGTGCGAATTAAGCTGGGACCGCTCAGCCTCTCGCAGTATCTGGATTTTTTGCCAACAGGCTCTGCCTATGGGCCGCTCCGCGCCTGGACAAGGTTTTTCTCGAACGATGAGATCGACTTTGAAGCGCAGTTGATCCTGAAGCGGGAGGATGTGCCGCCCTGCGAACTGGGGGCGGAGGGCGAGAAATCGCCGCGGCTCGGCTGGCTGACGTGGGCGAAAACCGCTTCCAGCCAGGCCGATGCGCAGGACACCGTTCTGGCGCTGTGAAAACGAGGGCTGGAATACTGGCCTCACCGCTGTGGGACGGCCACGTTTTTTTCGGAAGGCCGCGGTCAGAAGAGCTTTTGACCGTGGCGATCCAACAGGAGGACCGATTATGGCCATTAATTTGAAATCGTTGATTGGAAAATTGAATCATCCCACGCGGAGCGCCCTCGAAGCGGCGGCGGGACTGTGCCTATCGAGAACGCATTACGACGTTGAGATCGAGCACTATCTCCTCAAGCTCCTTGACGCGACCGATACCGATTTCTCGCGCATCCTGAATCATTTTGGGGTCGACAAGTCGCGGCTCATGGCGGAGCTTACCCGCAGTCTGGACAAATTGAAGTCGGGCAACGCTCGCACTCCGGCACTCAGCCCCACCCTGGTGAAGATGTTTACCGAGGCGTGGACCATCGGCTCGATCGATTACGGCGAGAGTCAGGTGCGCACAGGATTCACAGCCCTGGCGCTGGTGACCAACGAGGATTTGGCGCGCCTGGCGCGGGATGTGAGCAAAGAACTTCAGAAGATTCAGGCCGACGCGCTGCGCAGCGAGTTTGCCGGGATTGTGACCGGCTCGAGTGAAGAAGCGTTGGCGGCGGCAGCCGGTCCGGCGGCGGGCGCAGCCCCGAAAGCCGCCGGTGGGAAAACGCCGAATCTCGACCAATACACCATCAATCTCACCGAGAATGCGCGCCACGGGAAAATCGATCCGGTGCTCGGGCGGGACGCAGAGGTGCGGCAGGTGATCGATATTCTCACTCGCCGCCGACAGAATAACCCTATTCTCACCGGTGAGGCGGGCGTTGGAAAGACGGCTGTGGTCGAAGGTTTTGCGTTGCGGGTGGTGCAAGGCGATGTGCCGCCCTCGCTGCGCAACGTCACCATTCGCACGCTTGATTTGGCCTTGCTTCAGGCGGGAGCGGGAATTAAAGGCGAGTTTGAAAACCGCCTCAAGGGTTTGATTGAAGAGGTCAAAGCCTCGCCTTCACCGATCATTCTTTTCATTGATGAAGCCCATACCCTGATCGGCGCGGGCGGTCAGGCCGGACAGGGGGACGCTGCAAACCTCCTGAAGCCTGCACTGGCCCGTGGTGAACTCCGAACTGTGGCCGCCACCACCTGGTCTGAATATAAGAAATACTTTGAAAAGGACGCAGCGTTGGCGCGGCGTTTTCAGGTGGTCAAGGTCGAAGAACCTGATGAGGCCAAATGCATGGTGATGCTGCGAGGCATCGTGCCATCGCTGGAGAAACACCATAAAGTGCGCATTCTGGATGAGGGCTTGTCCGCGGCTGTTCGGTTGTCTCACCGGTATCTGGCGGGCAGACAGCTTCCTGATAAAGCCGTCAGTGTTCTTGATACAGCGTGTGCTCGCCTGTCGCTCGGCCAGAACTCAACGCCGCCCGCCATTGAAGACCTCATTCGGCAACTCGATGATCTTGCCGTCCAGCAACGGATTCTTGAGCGTGAAACTGCCTTGGGCGCTGATCATCGCGAGCGATTGGAGGTGATTGCAAAACAGAAAACGGAATTGGAAGCGCGACTTGCTGATCTGCGCGCGCGTTGGAAGAAGGAAGGCGATTTGGTAGGCCGTATCCGCGAGATTCAGGCACAGCTTGAAGGCATGGTCGGGGGATCGACCAGCGCTGCCGGCCAGGCCGCAAGCCAGAGCGTGGCTGCGGCTACTGCGAGCTCTGCTGCCGGCCAACCTGATGGGATTGCTTCCGCCGCGCAGGATGCCGCTACAGTCTCCACACGGCCTGATCCTGCAACCGCAAGGGCCGAACTTAGTAAAGTTGAGGCCGAACTGGCTGCCCTGCAAGGGGAGACTCCCATGATGCGCGTCGCGGTGGACGCTCAAATTGTGGGCGAGGTTATTTCGGCCTGGACAGGCATTCCGGTGGGCAAGATGCTGAAAGATGAAATCACCACAGTGCTCTCCCTGCCTTCGCTTCTCGGCAAACGCGTCATCGGCCAGATTCACGCGCTGGATCTCATCAGCCAGAGAATCTCCACATCTCGCGCCCGCCTGGATGATCCCAACAAGCCCATCGGCGTCTTCATGTTGGTGGGGCCGAGCGGCGTGGGAAAGACTGAAACCGCCCTCGCCCTCTCGGACCTTCTCTACGGCGGCGAGCGCAATCTGATCACCATCAACATGTCGGAATTTCAGGAGGCGCATACGGTCTCAACCTTGAAGGGGTCGCCTCCGGGTTATGTGGGATACGGTGAAGGCGGAGTCCTGACGGAGGCCGTCCGCCGCCGGCCGTATTCCGTGGTGTTGCTCGATGAAGTCGAAAAGGCTCACCCTGACGTGCTGGAGCTTTTCTACCAGGTGTTCGACAAAGGCATGATGGAGGACGGCGAAGGGCGGGAGATCGACTTCAAAAACACGATCATCATTCTCACCACCAACGCGGGCGCCGACTCCATGATGAAGCTCTGCGCCGATCCGGAAACCACTCCGAGTCCGGAAGGTCTGGTTCAGGCGATTAAACCTGAGCTGAACAAGATCTTCAAGCCAGCGTTCCTGGGCCGCATGGTGATTATCCCCTACTTCCCCATCCGGGATGAATCCATGAAGCAGATCATCAAGCTGAAGCTCAGCAAGATTCAGGGACGGCTTAATGAAAATCACAAGATTCAACTGACCTACGATGACGCTGTGCTGGACGAGGTGGCCCGCCGTTGCACGGAGGTTGAAAGCGGCGCACGGAACGTGGATAACATCCTGACCAACACGCTGCTGCCGGAGATCTCCCGCCAGTTACTGGGTCGCATGGCTGAAGGGGAAAGAATGGGCCGGGTTCACGTCAGCATTGGTCCCGAGGGCTCATTTGTCTACGCATGAGGGAAACGATAAAGCCTGACGATTCACCATTTTTCATGAGGAGCGTCTGCGGTGGGCGGAAGCAGAATTCCGGGTCCAGTCTGCATTGAGAATCCTGTTTGTCAAATGGACGATGAGGGGAATCAGTGTCTGGCGCCTCCGCCTGCGCCACGCCCTCTCCAGTCAGTCGAAGGCCAGTCCGAAACCCTGAGTTGCTCGATTTCGAGTCAATATGTGTCGTGGCAAGTTGCTCAACAGCAGGCGCAGAATTCCCAGAGCAACCAGAGCGCCCAAGGCTATCCGCCGCCTGTTTCGGGAACGGTTCCGGTGGGCGTCGGAATAGCCTCCGTCGCGCGCATTCCCGTTCCTGGCTCAAACGGATTATTCATTGAGCTTTCGCCCCGTGGATGGGTTCCAAAGTCGGGCTCGACCTCGACGGTTTTCATCCAGGACGCTGCCGGAAAGCGTGTCCTGCGTCTGGATTATGGGTATAACAAAGGAACGGGCACGATTGATTATCATTGGAATCAGAAAGGGACGTTCTCGGAATTCGGAATCTCGGACCACGCCCCGGCCGGAAGCGCCGGAGAGGCGCTCTTTAAAACTGCGCGATACTTCAAATACGCGGGCCGCGCGCTGCTCGTGGTGGGTCTGGCGATCGATGTCTATTCGATTGTGGTTGCCAAAAAACGCTGGCGGCAGGTGGCCCGCGTGGCGGCTGGATGGGCGGGAGCCTGGGCGGGTTGCGAACTCGTGGGAGGCGGCGGCGCAGAAGGCGGTACGGTGGCTGAACCGGGTCTGGGTACAGTGATTGGCGGGCTCGGTGGCTGCATTGTGGGAGGCATTGCCGGATACGCAGGAGCTTCCTGGGCGGCAGGAAAAACTTACGATTGGGTCGAGGAGACATTCTTCGAGCCGGTGCCCGAAATGCCGGCTCCGAGCCACTGATCGTCTGCCGTCCGGTGAGTGAGAAGTTGTGAAGAAGCGCGGATTTGAAAAGACAACTGCCCAGGAAAGACTTATAGCGCTTCGCTCAACTCGCGATCCGACAGACCCGTGTTGGGAATTACACATACGGCCCGGTGAAGGATATTGGGTGCTCCTGATCGGATGGGTGATGAGCGAGGCGCTTATCGATGCGGGAGTGCCTTCAGGCGTTGCAGAAATCCTGACACGGGCGCTATGCCGAGGCAACAGGCTCGTTTTTCTTCATCCTTCGGCATCGGCGCAACCCGATAGTTCTTCCGGCTGGCAACCGATCGAAGGAGGCTGGGCTTACGATCTGCGACCTGGAACGGGCGGCCGTCTGCGGGGGGCGCCTCCGTTGCCTTTGATCTCGACGGAAGAGGCCATGACAGCCCGGCGGATGTTTCACGCTGAGCCGTTTAGCTGGGAAATGCGAAGCCAGATAGCGTTGCTGTTTCTCCCTGGTTCCACGCTCCCGCAGCTTGATTACCCGTTCATCTTTCAGCTTTGGAAGAAAGCAGCGTTCCATCGGGAAACCCTGCTGAATCCTGGAGTGCAAGGGATCATCTTCCCCGGGGTCGATGGGGACTTCGCGGAATGCATCTTTTTGCAGAAAGCCTCGAGAGAGGATTTCGAGCGAAGACTCGAAAATGAGTGCCGGAAAGCAGGGATTTTATGGGAATCCGTCTCAGAGGATGAGTTCAAAAGCACGCGATGGTTTCAGCAATGATGAGGTCGCAGAAAAGAAGCGCGCTCAGGGCTGCTGGCGAACGCGATTGAAGCCGTCAAAACCTTGCTCATCAACGTGAATGGCAGCGCATCTGCGAATCTAGGCTAGAGAAGGGTTGGAGTTCGGCGTTATGGCATACACCCAGGAAGGCAAATTGATCTCAGTCAACACACCTCTTGGTGAGGACGCCCTCCTGCTTCAGGGACTCAGCGGCGTTGAAGGCATCTCGCGGCTTTTCAGCTTTCATCTGGAGTTGCTTTCCGAGAACGATTCGATTTCCTTCACCGACATTGTGGGACAGAATGTGACCATCTCCGTGGAACTTGCCGATGGCGGCGAGCGCTACTTTAACGGCTATGTCAGCCGCTTTGTCCAGAGCGGGCAGGACGATCGCTTCACTCATTACCACGCCGAGGTCGTTCCCTGGCTCTGGTTTCTCACTCGCAATGCCGACTGCCGCATTTTTCAGAACATGACGGTTCCCGATATCATCACGCAAGTTTTCCAGGACCTTGGATTCCAGGATTTTCGGAACTCGCTGCAAGGTTCCTATGACCCGCAGGAATATTGCGTGCAGTATCGCGAGACACATTTCAATTTTGTGTCGCGGCTCATGGAACAGTACGGCATTTCCTATTATTTCGAACACACGGACGGCAAGCACACAATGGTGATGGTGGACTCGCCGGGCAGTTTCCCATCGCTTGATCCTGAGACCGTCCGCTGTGACCTCGTTTCTGGCGGAACGGAGGATGAAGACCTCATCACACGCTGGCAAATCGAACAGGAGTTGCGCACCGGCAAGTATTCCCTGAACGATTATAATTTCGAGACTCCGAGCACCAGCCTGTTATCCAGCGAACCTACCGTGGTGGATGTCGGGAACAACACGAACTTTGAGCTTTATGACTATCCAGGCGAATACGTGAATAAAGGGCAGGGCCAAAGCCTGGCCAAACTGCGCATGCAGGAAGTGGAAGCCAACCATCTGGTCGTCCAGGGCGACAGCACTTGCCGGGCCTTTACCTCGGGTTACCAGTTCACCCTAAGCGATCATTATCGCCAGGATATGAATATCAGCTACGTCATCACGGCGGTTCAGCATACAGCTTCCGTGGGAAGAATTTACTACACCGGAGAATCCGACACCGGTTCGCATTATTCCAATCACTTTACTTGTATACCCGCTTCTGTCCCATTCCGCCCTCCGCGGCGGACTCCAAAGCCGATTGTCCAGGGACCGCAAACGGCGGTCGTGGTGGGCAAATCAGGCGAAGAAATCTGGGTGGATCAATATGGGCGCGTGGTGGTCCAGTTCTTCTGGGACCGCCAGGGAAAAAAGAATGAAAACAGCTCCTGTTGGATTCGGGTCTCACAACCCTGGGCGGGAAAGAATTGGGGGGCCATGTGGATTCCTCGCATCGGCCAGGAAGTGATTGTGGAATTTCTCGAAGGCGACCCTGACCGGCCCATTATTACGGGCCGTGTCTACAATGCGGAGGTCATGCCGCCCTATACGCTTCCTGACAACGGCACGCGAAGCACTTTCATGTCCCGCAGTTCTAAAGACGGGGGCTCGGCAAACTACAATGAAATCCGCTTTGAGGACAAGAAAGGAAGCGAGCAGGTTTTTATCAATGCAGAAAAAGATATGGACCTGCGCGTCGAGAAGGAGTCGCGCGAGTACGTGGGCGCAGACCGCCATCTGATTGTTCAAGCCAATCAACTGGAGGCGGTGGGGGGCGACAAGCACAGCCACGTGAAGGGCAGCCACTTCGCAGAGATTGAAAAAGATTTGCACTTTCAGGTTGTGGGAGACCAGAAGTACGCGGTGGACGGCAACGGATCGTTCTTTGTCGAGGGCGACCGGAAAGAGGCCGTCGGCGGAAAGATGTCGCTCATGGTGGGCGGCGACCAGGTCTCTCAGGTCAATAGCAATGTTTCGCTCACAGTGGGTCAGTCACGAAATGAGCAGGTGGGAATGACGCACGCGCTTGAAGCGGGCGAGACGATTCATCTTAAGGCCGGAATGACCGTTGTGATTGAAGCAGGCATGCAATTATCTTTAAAAGGCCCTGGAGGATTTGTAGATATTGGCCCTGCGGGTGTCTCCATTCAGGGAACCATGGTGCTCATTAACAGTGGCGGCGCAGCCGGCAGCGGCCCTGGCGCGTCCACCCAGTCTCCTGACCAGCCTGACTTGCCGACAGACCCGAAAGATCCCGATACGGCTGACGATGGCAGTAAAGGCGGGAAGTTGAATTCGTAGACTTCGGTCGTCAGAGGACATTCTGACCGCACGGTTTTGTCAATCGAAAAATCGACAATCAAAAATTTAAAATTGACTTATGCCTCCAGCCGCTCGCATCACCGACCCAACCACGCACGGCTCGCCCCTCGCGCCGGGCCCAGGAAGCACGAATGTGATGATCGGGGGCCTGCCGGCGTGGCGCGCGACCATCGATCAGCACGCCTGCCCTGCCACAAGTGTTTCTGGCGCTGATGGCGTAGGCGCGGTCCTCATGGGCAGTCCTACCGTCCTGATCAATAACATGATGGCCTGCCGCCTGGGCGACATCGTGGTTGAAAAGCCAGGACTGGCCTTGGGCCCTGCAAACCCGATCATCATGGGGGAACCGACCGTCGAGATTGGCGAAGTGGGCATGGGGACGCCCGTGGTGGTCACGCCAATCGCCCCGCTTGTGGCCCTGGCGCAGGCGATGCAATCCGCTGCCGCTGAGGCCCTGGCTCGCGCTTCGCAGGAAGGTACGCCCTTTGTCGATCCCGGCTCTGGCGGGGAAGGTTTCTCTGGAGCGGCGGGTCCTGCCGAATAGTTTGCAAGCGCCCTCAGCAAAGTTTAGCCTCAGGATTCTGTCGTCGCCTCTTGAGCCATGCGAGTGATCCTCCAGATTTTTTCAGGACCGGCCGCCGGAAAAGCCGTTGAGGTGAGGCCCGGAAGCCTCGTGCGAATTGGCAGAACGGAGCGGGCTGACATCTCATTCCCTGCTGACGCCCACATGTCAGGAGTTCATTTTGCTGTCGAATATGATGGAAGAGTCTGCCGACTCCGCGACTATAAGAGCACCAATGGCACACGGGTGAATGGGGAAAGAGTGGAAGCGGTGGTTCTCCAGGACGGCGACCGCATCACGGCGGGTCAGAGCGCGTTTCTGGTGCGAATTGAGGCGGAGGGCAAAGCATCGGTGGACCCTGTCGTGGCAGGGCACGCGGCGCTGGCTGAAACTCGCGAGACTCGCCTGCTCTCGCTGTTCCGCGATCACTTTCAGCCGCTCTACGCCCTGCTCGACGCCGCGCGGGAGCCCTCCGTATTGAAAGTGCTGGTGGAATCAGGAGAAGATCTTCTTTCCCTTTTTGCAGGCCCCGAGGGTGCGAGGCTTGCCCACTTTGCGCCGTACCTGGTCGCGCTCCGAAGAGATTCGGCCTTGCTTGAAAAGCTGGTTTACGAAGGCTGGGGCAAAAGTTGGGGAGTTTTCCTGACGTGCGATCGGCCTGCGGAGGAACTTCGAGGCCATTTACGACAGTTTTTGAAAGTCCGACTGCCAGGCCACCGGGAGGTTTACTTCCGCTATTACGATCCGCGCGTGCTGCGCCTGTTTCTTCCCACCTGCTATCCTGACGAAATCAACCGTTTTTTTGGACCGATCCGGTATATGTTGATGGAAGACGAAAAGGCGCAGACGCTGCTGCGATTTTCTAATTCGGGTCAGGGTGTTGGCCTGAAAAGCTTTCCGCTGGGGTAACCACAGGAGACGCCAGAAGCATGGCGGTCAGAGTTGAGGCAGCAGGCTCTGCGCGCTCGATTCTTCATCACAAACGGGAGGAGGTGAAACGTGCTCGAAATCCGTGAGGAGCAAGTCAAGACCCTTGAGGCTGACGCCGCCAGGAAGTTTGAAAGTCGGATGATCCGGCACTTGAATCAGTTTTTTCCCGGGCGCTGCCAGGAGCTTGGCGAGGAGAAAATCCGGGAAATGGTTCAGCGCGGAATCAGGAGCGCTCGAACCTACGAAATCGTCTCCGAACGTCATGTGTGCCGCCTCATCGATCTTCTTGTGGCGTTTGGCCGCGATTTCGACGCTCAACTGAGTATCAAGGAATTTCAAGCTATTTTGAACGACCCTGCGCTGAAGCAGCATCCTGATGTGAAAATCGACCGCCTTGGTGAGTTAGTTCAGGAACACGCGAGAAAAGGATGCTCCGGTCGTGACGTGACAAACGATAGCGGCTCCGACGCCGGCAAGGAAGGCGATGAGGCAGGTGATCTGACCGCTGCGAGCGCGGATGCAGGCAACAGTTTCAGCGACAATCCTCCAGACTCACTCGTTATGTCTTATCCTGCGGTCGGGGTGTCATCGGCGACCAAAGGCAAATGATGCAGGGCTTCTTGTTTGGCGACCAAGACTTCCTCGGGTGTCGCACACATGGCAGCTTTTGCATGTGTGCGACTTTTGACGGCTGCACACATCCCAAATAGCGGGATGTATGCCCACCCCGGATGAGAACTCGACGTATGCGATGCAATGGGTATGAGGAGAAGCTAAGCTCGTGCAGGTGAATCTTGAAATTCAAAGCGGCAGCCTTGCTGGAAAGAGGCTTGCGATTAAGGAAGGGGAAACGGTGACCGTGGGGCGAACCGAGAACGCGAACTTTGCCATTCCCGAGGATACTTTCCTTTCTCGTGTGCATTTCGCCGTGGAATGCAAAGGCGTCGGCTGCCGGGTGATCGATCGTAAGAGCGCGAATGGAACTTTTGTGAATGACCATAAGATCGCCGAAGTTGCTATCCAGGATGGCGATGAGATTGTGGCCGGCAAGACCAGGTTTCGGGTGTGCATCGTTGACGAGCCTGCCATCCAGCCTTCTGTTGCGGAGGCCGAGACTCCTCATGCCTCTCTCTCCGTGCCACCATTAACTTGCGCGAGGCAGGATCAGGTTCATGAAGAGCGTTCAGTGGTAGAACTTCAAGCGCCGGTCGAGAGTGGCCCAGAGCCGGAAATGTTGACGGACGGACCAGGCACGGGATTTGAATCCACAACCGCTCAGATCGGAAGCTGGTTCTTTGGAATCATTCCCCCAGGCTGGAGCGTGGTGGAGAGGGTTGGCCTTCGGCGTCTGGAACGAGGCGCCTTCCTCAGCGAAGTGACAGCGAGCGAGGAAACCCTTGCTCCCGGCCAAACGTTCAGCCAATATGTGGAATCCCAAATCGAAATGCTGCGCCTGTTCGTTTCGCAGCCTGAGATCGTGTCTGCCGAGTCTCCCTCAATTCCAGGCGCCGAAGAGAGCAAAGCTTTCATGGTGCGATACAAGACGGATGACGGCCGGCACTTTGTGCAACGGCAGATTTACGCTCGCCATGAGCGTAAAGCAGGCTCATTGACGCTGACTATTACCGAAGACGACCTTCCTCGCGTCCAACCCTATTTTGAGCAGATCCTCCACGGCGTAACGTTCACCGCCCAGCCATAAGAATCTCTTGTGTCAAAAACATCTCCGGTTGTGAACATCTCGCCGCGTCACTGCGGCACAGGAATCGCGGCGATAGATGCTGGGGCTGAGGCGCTGCCATTGATTGCGAGCGGTGAGTTTGAATCTTCGCTGGGCGTCCCACCTTTATTGTCGTCGATGATGTCCACCTCGCCACCTGTGGAGATCTTAGAGATAAAGAATATGCGATAACCATTGAAGGATGGGTTTGTTGAACCAAGTGGCGGAATCACAACACCCAAAGGGCTGCTTGTGGCAGATGAACCTTTAGGATCAGGTAAGTTAAAGGGGGATTTATTAATTTCAGCAGGTGGACTTACAGTATTGTCAATCACGGCAAATTGATCGGTTCCTTTGAGGGCGACGTAGACGCGAGCGCCATCAGGCGTGATGGCAAGGGCCACAGGTTGCGAGCCTTTGCCCATTGAGATTGAGGCGACGGTCGTCTGGTTGTCCGCCGTCTTGAGGACCACGACATCGTCACTCCCACTGCAAGCAAAATAGACCCGAGAGCCATCCGGAGTGATGGCCACGCCTTCGGGAAAAGTACAGGCAGCCCCCTTGGGGAAACTGAAAGGCGAGCCGGTGATTTGCGCATTCGTACTGGTGTCGATCACAGCAAATTGATTTGTGCCAGCCAGAGTGACGTAAACCTGCTTTCCATCGGACGTCACAGCCATGCCGATTGGCTGGCTGCTGGCTGGCAGGGGAATTGAGGCGATGCCGGCCGTGTTATTTGTGCTGACCACTGCCACGGCGGGGCTGGTCGGACTATTGCCATCGCATGCGAAATAGATCTCATTACTTGGATAAGGTGTTCCCACGACAGCGGTCGGAGAGACACAAGGAGTATTCGAGGGGAAGCTGAAAGGCGATCCCGTGATCGCCTGATTCATGATCGTATCGATTGCGGCAAACTGGTTCGAGGTTGCCAGCGCCACGTACAAATAATGGCCATCCGGTGTGACGGCAATGCCATTCAGGCCAGAACCAAGCCCAGAAACTGAGATCGTAGTTCCTGAATTGGTGGGGGCGCCGCCGGGCGTTCCGGTATCAATCAACTCGATCCGATTCTGCCCCGGGTCAGCCACGTAAGCGTAGGGATTGAATACATTCACCAGATAGTTCATCGGCGGATTGGGTGTCAGCGCGCCCCCGGCGGGCGTGCTGGCATTGCCTGCGTCCATGGCGCAGACCTGAAAGGTGAAATCGCTATCTTGCGCACTGGCTGAAGAAGGGCCTGCAGATGCGCTCAACTGGCCCGTCGTAGTCCCGAGCGCCATAGGAGTTGGCAGGGTGCCGGTGGGGGCCAGATTCCCTGTACACGCTCCCTGACTGCTGCCCGGCGGAACCCAGGTGTAGCCTGTTGTCAGGCCGCCCGTAGCGGCGAGCGTCTGAGTGTAAGGATAACCCAGCAGCGAGTTCGCCAGCCGCGTGGTTGTGATAGTAAGCGCCGTTTTAATGGAGAGCGATCCGGTGAATGTTACGCTCTTTGCGGGGGTCGATATATTGGCATTATCGCTTACGTTTACTTGCGGGCTAAATGAACCGGATGTTCCCACGGAACTTGCTGTACACGTGTAGGTATCAACAGGTGTGCCGCTGGTGGCGCATGTGAATCCAGCCGGGAAAGGGCTTGTAGAGGGGAAGTTATAAGGCCCACCTAGACCGTTTGACGCGATGATCGTGAGCGGTTCGCACGGGCTCGTTCCGCCCGAGCCGCAATTGTTGCCTGTGCCATAAGCGCGATTGATAACTCCATCGGGGAACGAGGTGGGATTAGCTGTCAACTGAATCTCAGGGTTGACGATCAGGTTGACGGCTTGACTGCTGATGGAAGCGGAGGGGGTCGAAGCGTTTGCCGTATCGGACGCGGAGATTGTCAGGCTTGAGGAGCCCGATCCGTTCACTGCCGAACTCAAGCATTGATAGGTTCCCGTCAGGCCGCTTGAGGAAGATAGAGAGCAACTGAAGTTTCCCGGAAATCCAGACATCGAAGGTGTGGCGCTATAGCCGCCAAGCCCGCCATTGACGGTGTACTGAATGGCCTGGCAAGCCCCGCCAGAACAGCCTCCGCCGGAACCGTACGGGCGGCCATTAACAGCCGGAGCCAGGCTGCCAGCACCCGAAATCGTTAAAGCAGGATTGATGGTCAGCGTGGCCGTACCGCTGGTGGAGGAGCCGGCAGGTGTCGAGGCATTAGCAATATCCGAAGCAGTAATGCTGATCGTCGCCAAGCCTGAGCCGCTGAGGCCTGACCCATTCAGGCACGAATATGAACCCGATAAGCTGCCGCTGGAGTTGAACGAGCACGTAAAGCCGCTCGGAAAACCATTGAGTGTCGGCGTGGTCGAGTAGCTTCCTGTGCCATTTTGGATGGTGAAGGTTATCGGTTGACACGAACTCGTGCCTGAAGCGCCACAATTGTTTCCGGTCCCGTAAGGGCGTCCGCTGACGGCCGCGGCCAGTGATCCCGGCCCTGAAACGCTCAAGGCGGGATTAATGGTCAGCGTTGCTGTCCCGCTGCTTGCGCTGGCGGCTGGGGTTGAGGCATTGGCCGTATCTGAGGCCGTAATGCTGATGTTTGCGGAGCCTGAAGCACTGGCGCCCGCTGCGTTCAGGCATGAATACGAACCCGATAAACCACTGACGGAGTTGAGCGAACACGAAAAACCGCTGGGAAAGTTGTTTAGCGTCGGCGAGAAACTGTAGCCACCTAGACCGCCAGAGATGCTATAGCTGATCGGCTGGCATAGATTGGTTCCATTCGTGCCGCAGTTGCTTCCGGACCCGTAAGGGCGCCCGCTGACGGCCGCGGCCAGCGAGCCCGGACCGGAAATGCTCAGAACGGGATTGATGGTCAACGAAGCCGTCGGGCTGCTGGCAGAGCCGGATGGCGTCGAGGCGTTGGCAGTATCTGAGGCCGTAATGCTGATATTTGCCGAGCCTGAGCCGCTGACGCTTGATGCGCTCAGACACGAATACGAACCCGATAAGCTGCCGCTGGAGTTGAACGGGCAAGAAAAGCCACTGGGGAAGTTGTTAAGCGCGGCTGGCTGGTAACTGCCCAAGCCTCCCGAGATCGTGTAAGTGATCGGCTGACATGGGCTGTTTCCGCCCGCGCCACAATTATTCCCAAATCCGTAAGAACGATCGCTGACGGCTGCGACCGGGGGAGTAGCCGGTCCGGTCAATTCGAGCGGCGGCTCAATGGTTAAAGTTTTGTTCAGCACGTACTCGGTGTTTGACTGCTGGGCGCTGGGCGTCGTCGCATTGGCGGTATCATTGAGCGTGAATGAGAACGGATATGCTCCGGGGCTTCCGGAAACCGTTCCGGAGACTGTTGTGCAGGTGATTGCGGTAGATGAGTTGGAACATCCGATGCCAGCGGGAACGCTATTGCTGAAAGGAGCAGGTGTCGCAGGGGGCAAAGTATAAACGTAAGGCGGATTACCGCCCGAAGCGTCATAAATCAGCGGCTTAAAGCCCTGCGAGCCATACGTCCGGCCCTGGACGCCCGGAGGTGGCGGGTCTACCGAACCTGAATCCGTTGCCAGAGCCAGCGGCTTATTCACCGTAATAGTTCGCGGAGCGAGGCTAAGAGAACCGGCGGGCGCTTCTGCTGATCCGCCGTCGCTGACCGCAAACTGAAATCCATAGGCTCCAGGCGCGGCTGTAACCACCCCGGTGCCGCTGGTGCATGTGACCTGAACAGGAGCCGGCGGCAGTTGCTGCGAGGGCGATAGGGCGGCGCAGGCAATCGGAGCGGGCACGCCGCCATTTGGGGTCTGGCCGCCTAGCGAAACCGGTGCCGCCACAGAGGGTGGCAGGCTGAAGGTATAGGGCGGCGCCCCACCTGTTATCGTGTAAGTGAGCGGAGTAAACTGCGGAGCATTGCCGTAGCTGCGGCCCTGAACTGCGGGCGGAGGCGGGTCTACGGCTGGATTGACGGTGATTAAAAGCGGAGCGTTCACCGCCAGTGTGCGTGTCTGGGTGGCGGTGGTTCCCGAAGAGGCGCCGTCGGGCGTGGTGGCGTTTGCTGTGTCATCAACAGTTACCGGGATGGGGCCGTAAGTCGTCGAACCGGGACTGGCTGTGATCTGGCTCGCCGAACAGGAAAACGTATTCAGGGCTGATCCTGCCCCCTGCGTGCAGACGAATCCTTGCGGAAAGGCCGCAGCCGGCGTTTGCGACGGCGCAGGCGTTGAGAAATTGTATCCACCCAGGCCACCCGTAGCCGTATAAAGGATCGGAGCGAAAGGTTGGATGCCATAGCCACGGTTCTGGATCGCCAGGGGCAACGGGTTCGCAAGATTCACAGCGAGCGTCAGGGGCGCATCAATGCGAATGCTGTGGCTTGTGTGGCCGTTGACGTCTGTGGAAGTCGCGCCGCCGGGAGTGGCGGAGTTGCCAGGGTCGCTTACCGTGACGGTAAAGCTTGTCGAGCCTGGCGAAGCGCCGACAGGTTGCCCATTGCTGCTGCAAGTCAGCGTCGCGGATGGAGCCGGGGGCTGAAGGTTAGGCGTGGGCGTTGCGCAAGTTACGCCTATCGGGAGAGTTCCCCCCACCGTGATGCTCAGCCCCGTCGTCGTTGAAAGACCATTTGTCGCTGTAACCAGCAACGAACTTCTGGCCGGCGCTCCGTAGGTTCGATTCTCCACCGCATCGGGCGCCTGGCCTGGCTGGCCGGCGGGAGAATCAAAATTCAGACTGAAGGCAAGCGGCGGGTTGACAACCCAAGTCAAGGTTTTTGTAATGGTGTTTTGCGGCACCACAATCTGATTGGGCGAAGCCGGGTCGGTGACTGGGGTATCCGTTGCGCTGATGGTGACTGAATAAGTTCCGCTGGCTGTCAAAGGGGATGTGCTGGCGAGGAGGCATCGGCTTCGATTCCCAGGGTCTACAAGAATTGAAAGCCCCGGGTTTGCGGGGGCCACTGCCAGCGAACAGCTTGTCAGAGGTCCGTTGCCGGTTTCGCCGCTCTGCCCGGAATTGCTCGTCGGGGCGACGGCCAGCAGGCTGGTTTGCGCAGGCTGGGAGAGTGGCGCGACTCCAAAAGTCCGGCCAGCCACGCCGTCGGCCAGCGACGACTGGGTGATCGTAAATTCGTTGCGTGCGATCAGGGTGTTGGTAAAGGTCTCTGTGCCGGACGGAACCACGGGAAAAGGTTGATTGTTCGCGTAGAGAGGCGAATCAGCAATGCTCAGCGAAAAAGTGTAGATTCCGGGCAGCAGGCTTTCAGCCGGAGCCTTCATCGTCACGAGCGTATTGACGCCGGTTGCATCCGGCGCGCAGGTGGCGGCCCCGCCCGCCGCTGTGAACGCTGCCGGCAGGCCGGAAATCGAGCAGGCGGTTATGGGGCCGTTCCCGGCCTGGGAGGAACCAACCAGGCTGATGCCGTGATTGTTCACCAAGTCGGTCGCCACCACGAATGTGCGCGTGTAACTGCGCCCCATGATGCCGTCTGGCATCGAGTAGGGATGCACGGTGAAAGGACTTCGGATGGTCAGGGAGTACAACCGGCGGTCTGTGCGCTGAGGCGTGCTGGAGTCACCGGCCTGGAGGGTAAACGTGAATTGGCCAGCCTGAGTAATGGGATTGCCGTTGCTGGTGAGGATGCATTCGGAACCGCGGGGAGACGGCGCGGCAAACCCAGGCGGCAAAGAGCCTGAAATGATGATACAGCTTGTGATAACTCCGCTTCCCCCGGAAGTGTTGATGGTCGCAACGTAGGAAAGCCCCTCAACGCCATCCACCAGTTGCGGAGTCGTGATGGAAAGGAAGCCCGGTCCTCCGGGCTGCGTGGCGCTGGGCAGTTCGGTGGTGCCCATACCGCAACTCATCATTCCAACCGCTGCCGACAGCAGGATTGAAATCGTCGCACATTGCCAAAATGCCAGTTCGCCGAGTAACCTTTGCCGCCTTATCGCCGAAGCAGGCGGCCCGGAGCCTTCCATTCTCCCCCTCGCAAAGAAGTTTATTAGGGATTAACCCCAAAGAGAGTATTAATTTGTCAGGAAACAAATTTATGTATATTATTCAAATCTGTCAATATTAACTATCAGATATCCTGAATCCGATCCGAAAAGAGGGGGAATGCTGGGGCGCTCACGTTGGCTGGTTTTTGCCGGGTTGCTGTGCGCATGGACGATGGTGATAAGCCATTCGCTAAAGGCCCAAACCATCAGCGGCGCTCTGATCGGAACCGTCACAGATCAGCAGGGCGGAATTTTATCCGGCGTCGGCATCACGGCAACGAACACCCGCACCGGTCTCACTTACGAAGGCGTCACCGACTCCCAGCGCGGCTTTTACATGGTTCCCGAAGTGCCGCCCGGCTTCTACCGGGTGCGCGCTGAATTCAGCGGTTTTCAGACCGAAGAACACTTTCCCGTCCGGGTAGACGTCAACCGAGTCACGCGCGAAGATTTTGTCCTGAAAGTTCCTCCCACCAAAACCGTCGTGGTGGTGCATTCCAATGCGCCGCTGACGGAAACCAACTCTCCAAGCCTCACCACCTATTTTGACGCCCGGCAAATTGAGGCTCTGCCGCTTCTGACGCGCGATGTGGATGATCTTGCGCTGCTGGCCCCCGGCGTTGCCAGCGTCACCACTTTCAGCTTTGCGAGCACGCTGGTGCCTTTTTCAGCAAACGGCTCGCGCGGACGCGACAACAACTTCATCATCGACAGCGTCAATAACAATGAGCCTCTCTTTGGCGGGGCCGCGACGCAATTCACCAACCCGGATATTTTCTCCGAATATGAAATCCTTACCGGCCAGCCTAAGGCGGAGTTTGGCCGCAATACAGGCGCAACGGTGAATGTGATCACCAAGAGCGGCTCAAGCCAGATTCACGGCTCGGCATTCTGGTTTGGACAGGACAATATCTTCAACGCGCTGACGCAGGTGGAAAAAGCCGCTCTGCTCAGCTTGCCTCCGCCCTACTATGAGAATAAGATTGGCGGCACGCTGGGTGGACCTTTCAGAAAGCGCAAGGCTTTTTATTTCGTTTCCTATCAGTGGGACCGCGCCTATGCCAATCTCTCCAACGTTTTTCCCGTGGTCAGCACGCTGCCCACGCCGGCGGGTCTCGCTGAGTTGCAGGCTATTTCGCCCAAAACGCCGGCGCTCAACGCCTTGTTAACAGACCCTTCGGTGACGACCATTCCCCTCCAGAATGGGCATTGCTTTGCTTCCGTTCCTCCCCTACCTCCAAATCCCCCGCCCAATCAGCCGCTTGCACCCAATACGATAAATCCCTGCTTTAAGACCGGATCCAGCACGGTTCCTGATCCATTCGGGATCAATTACGGCACCTACCTTGCCCCAAACGGAAATGCTTTTAACGTCCAGGACCATCAAGCTTCTCTGCGGATCGATGATGAGCTGAATTATTCCAACCAACTCTACGGCCGATACCTCATCGACGATCTGCGCACCCCTCAATCTGTGCTTGACCCGGCAGGGGAAGTTGCCTTCAGCGATCTCGGCCTGATGCCGGACGCGCAAACGCTCCTGCGGCAGAGGACTCAGAGCTTTCTGCTGGACGAGCGCTATAGCCGCCCCAATGCGCTGAACGAATTGCGGTTCACTTTCAGCCGCATCGCCCAGGCGCAAGGAGCGTTTGGCCTGCCAGAAGCCGAACGCGATGCGCAGGCGGCGGCCACCGTCGCCGACAATTTCGGCGGATTTGGAGCATACTCCGGCAATTTCCCATCCGCAGGCGTGCAGTTCACTTTAGGACAGGATACGAGTCCGACCGTTGCCCACAGCAACATCTTTCAGGCTCAGGATAATTATTCCTACATGCGCGGGCGTCACAGCTTGAAGTGGGGCGCGGATTTCGTACGCACCGAGACCAACATCCTCAATGTGCCTTCTGATCTGGGTCATTACTTTTTCGGAAGCGCAGGATTTCTGGGCGGCCTCAAGTCTTTTATTCAAGAGCCAACTTCAGGCCCCACCAACGCGCTCGGCGTCTTTCAGGCTTTTCCGGACGTTCAATCAAACTCTTCCGGGGAGATCGTCGGCCAGGGTCCCGACGAATTGCCGCTCCGGGAGTTCGACAGCGCGTACTTTGTGCAGGATGATTTCCGCTTTCGCCCAAGCTTCACGCTGAGCGCAGGCGTGCGATACGAGCGTTTCAGCCAGCCCATCAACGGCATTCACAAGCTGAACGCTGCCGCTCCCCTGATCAAGCCCGACAATCTGGATTTCAGCCCCCACCTGGGTTTTGCCTGGGCGCCCGGAATCGGAAGAAAGACCGTCATTCGCGGCGGGGCCACATTGCTTTACAATGCCATGCCGCTGAACATTCCATTGCTCATCTGGCAGAGCGGGCCGATTTCGCCCCTGATTTCCACCATCACCGCGGCAGGCGCGCAGCTTGACGGCATCAAGACGGCAGTGCCCACGAGCGGCGTGTATCCCAATCCTCCGCTGACGCTTAGCGACCTGAACGCGAAGGTTCGCGGATGCAGCGCCTTCCTGGACCGCATCACTCCGGGATCAATCCCCTTGCTCGATTGCGCTTCCCAGAATACAGTGGCGAGCAACCTGGTGGCGCCGCGCATTCAGAGCTATTCGCTTGGAATTCAGCGCGAATTGGGGCCGAATGCCATGCTCGAGATCGACTACGTTGGGAACCGGGGAATGAAACTCTACCAGCGCGTGGATGAGAATCCCTTCTCAGGGTGGAATCAGAGTTGCCTGGCGGCGTCGGGCTTGAACTTCAATTGCCTGGGGCATCGTCTGAACGATGCTCGGGGCGACATCACGGCGGTCACTAACGGCGGGATTTCCACATTCAATGCCCTCGAAGCGCGCCTCACCTCAAGAACCCTTCATTCTCCCCTGGGCGCAATGAACCTGACGGCTTCCTACACGTGGAGCCATATGATGGATGACGCCAGCGAGATTTTTGGCCCCGGAATTCGCTTCATCGAAGGAGACTTTGTTGGTTCGCTCCTGTCGCCTGAAACTCAGACTACGGTCGAGGCGATTACGCCGTTCCCTCAGAATTCAAACGACCTGAAAGCTGAGATGGGAAATTCATCTTTTGATCGGCGGCATCGGCTGTCGGTGGGTGAGGATTGGGCATTTCCCTCGCCGAAAAATCGGGCCGCAGCCTTTTTTATGGGAGGCTGGCATCTGAGCGGCGTGGCCACTTATCAAAGCGGGCAGCCTTTTACAGTGCTCAATGGCGTCCCGCTGGGCCCGTGCGGGGATGCAAATGGCGACGGAATTCTCACCAACGATCGGCCTGATATCGGCAATCCTCACGCTCCCATCTCGAGCGTCGCTCTGATTGATGACACAGCGTGCCTTTCCACTGACCCCGCCAAACAGACCCAATATCCCGGCCACCCCTCTTCCACGGGTTACATCGATCTTTCAGGGAATCCAATTAACCCGCAGAATGCGCACTTCGTTCAGGTTCCGCTGGGAACGCCAGGCGGCAACGCCGGCCGCAATATTCTCTTTGGGCCTCGTATTGTTGATTTCGATCTTGCGATCCTTAAGGATTTTCATTGGGGAGAAAGCCGCACCATCGAATTGCGATGGGAAGTCTACGACGTGTTCAACCGGTCCAACCCGGGCTTCCTGCTGGGGAACGTCTTCGCCTCCGAAGCTCAACCGACTCCCGGTTTTGCCTTTTCACCCAGAGCTACCGCCGCCGGCATCACAGGGGTGATTCCCGAAAATACCATCGATGCGCTGAACGCTCAGAACCGCCATGACTTTCTTACCCAGAACTATATGAATACTGGCAATCGAACCATGCAATTCGGCATTCACATTATTTTTTGACACACTTTGAAACCGCGATAGACAAGCGACTCAGGCCTGCCGAACGGCTGCGTGCTGCAACACAGCATCACTTACGCAACTGCCCCGCGGGAAGCACCGTCAAGAGTGATGGAGGTTGGGTGATATACTTTTCAATGCGAGCGTAAAGCACGCGAGCCGATCCCATAAGGTTTCATAGCGGAACATGAGTTTCCGGGCAAGCAACGCAATATTCCTTCTTATTTTTTTGATCGCTTCGTTTTTCTCAATTTCGCTCCGTGCCAGCCAGAGTCCCAGCGCCGAAGCAAAACTGCAAACACTATACAGCCAGGCGCAGCGGGCGCAGAGTCGTCACGACTATGAAGAAGCAGCCCGGGATTATGCCGGCATCCTGAAGCTCCAACCCCGCCTGCCTGAAATCCGCGCGAACCTCGGCATCATGGATCATCTCCTGGGCCGGTACAGCGAGGCAGTCCAGAATTTTCAGAAAGCTCTCCGTGAGAAGCCGGATCTCCTATCGGCAAATCTTTTTCTCGGCATCGATCTTCTTCAGCTTCATCACGCGCAGGAGGCGCTGCCGTTTCTTGCCCGAGCGGAAGAAGCTTCTCCCCGGAATATTCAAGTGAACCTGAGCCTTGCGCGAGCATATGCCGACTTGCGTGAATTCGACGAAGCCAATGAGTATTATGACCGCGCAGCGGCCATCGACCCGCAGAATGCCGCCGCCGTTTATGGCTTGGGCATCACCTACATGAGCCTTCAGCAGTCCGCGGTGGAGCGGCTAGCCCAGACCGGAAAGAGATCCGTTTATGGACGAATGCTGCTAGCCGACTCTTTTGCGAATGAGGGCCGGTTGAACGATTCCATTCGCGTTTTGCAAGGTCTTTTGAAAGCTTTTCCTGATTTCCCAGGTGTTCACACCGCTTTGGGTTTTGACGAGGCGCAACAAGGTGATCTGCGGAAGTCGGAAGGTGAATTTCAAATCGAACTCCGAGTGCGCCCTGGATATTTACCAGCGCGTCTCGGACTTGCCCGTGTGGCTCTCTCCGAAGGAAATCCCCAGGCGGCAGCAGCGGCCTTGGAACGAGCGTGGCAGGCGGATTTAGGCTTCGTCCAGGCTAACATTGCGAGCATTCTTTCATCGCCGGACCTCCAGGAAGCCGCTGCGTTGAGGGCCCGGCTGGCGACGCTCACTCAAAGTCTTCCAGCTTCTCGTCTGAGAGACTTTCTGAATCACTTTCTCGCCAGGTCGCCAGAACAGGCGACAACTCTGACTTCGCAGGTTCCAAACGCTTTCGCTCAACCCCCAAGCCGCGCTGCTTCAGCTCGCTATCACGGTGCGCAGGATGCACAAAGACTCTTTGCAGATGGTCATTACACCGCGTGTGCGGAGAGCTTGCAGGGATCAAAAAAACCTCTGGGGCGCAGTCAGGTTGCTTTGCTCGCAGAGTGCAGCTACTACGCGGGCCGTTACCGAGACAGTTTCCTGGCGGCGGGCGAATTGCTACATCGCGAGCCTGCCGATAAAGAGGCGTTATATTGGCGGGCAAAGTCGTGCAAAAAGCTGGCCCTGCAAAGCCTCACGACGATGGGCATTGCTCACCCGAACTCTTATCGAGTCCACCTGCTTCTCGGCCAGGCGTACCTGAATATGAACCGATACCAACAGGCCGAAGGCGAATATGCGATGGCGTTAGCGATGCAGCCCAGGGATTTGGCGGGCCACATTGGCCTCGCCACAGCTTACTGGAAAGATATGAAGTTTGACGCAGCGCTTCCGCACTTGAAAGCCGCGTTGTCTGAGAACCCGTCCGATCCCGATGCAAGCTACATTTTGGGTGAGATTCTCATCGAGCGTCATCAGTATTCCGAAGCCGAGCCCTACCTGGTCGTGGCTGCGCGCGGCGCAGGGGATCGCGCTCTTTTGGCGCGAGCATTGCTCAGCAAGGTTGACGCTTTCCAGGGAAAGACTCGGGAAGCCATCGCAGAGTTGAAACAGGCGCTGAGCGTCGATCACGACGGAAGCCTGCATTTTCAGCTCTACCAGCTTTATCACAAGCAGGGAGATACACGCGCTGCCCAGGCGGCGCTTGCTGAGTCTCAGGCCATCCGTGCGCAGTCTGAGCAAAGCGCTCAGGATGAGATTCAGGTCCATCAGTAATCCAGCAAGGCTCGTGGCCTGGCAAGAAGCTCTTTAACAGATTGCTGAAAAACGTTCCGAAGCTGAGTCATTCCGAGCTCTTCGCCGGCCATTCTGAGCGGTAGCGAAGAATCCCTGTCTTATGGGCACGCGAATCACATTACTTATCGTGCTAGCGAGCAGCCTCGCGGCGCCGCGCGCCTGGGTGCGGCTTGCTGGCGCAGACGGACAGCAAACCCCAAATTCCAGCGCAGATGCGCGTGTGCAGGAGTTTTTTGACGAAGGGAGCCGCAGCTTTGCGAAAGGGGATTATGCAGATGCAGCCCGGAAATTTCAGCAAGCGCTCGCCATCGAGCCGGATTCGCCTCAACTCCTCAGCAACCTGGGCATCACCTTGCACATGGAAGGCCAGCCTGAACAGGCTGTTCGCGTGCTTCGCCAGGCTTTGGCGCGAGACCCGAATTTGCTGCCCGCAAATCTGATCCTCGGCCTGGATCTGGTGAAGTTAGGAAAGCCTGAACAGGCCGTCGCGCCACTGAAGAATGCGCTGGCGCGCGCTCCCTCCAATCGCGATGCACAACTCGGATTGGCCAGCGCTTACTTTGCCTTGCATCAGTTTAGTGAGGCGGCTGACCTTTACCGGGAAGCCGTCAGGCTTCGGCCCAAGGATGCCGATGCGTGGTACGGCATGGGAATCTGCTTCGAGCATCTGGCTGAAAATACCGCTCGCATCATGGCTCATCAGGCGCCCGATTCGCCTTACTATCATCGGTTAATCGGTGAATTTCTGCTGCGAGAAGGAACCGAACTGGATGCGGCTCAGGCTTTTCGGCAGGCTCTTACGGCCTCTCACGGCGATGACGATCTGGGGTTGCGCGCCGCCCTGGGATTCACTTTGGCGCGACTCGGACAAAGCGCTGAGGCTGAGCGCGACTTCAATGCGGAATTGAAGCTTCATCCAGGCAGCCTGCAAGCCCGGATGGGTCTTGCCGCAGTGGATTATCTGAAAGGAGAGAACAAACAGGCCGCCGAACAATTGTGCGAGGTATACGATACCGACCCTGCATTCTATGAATCTCAGCTTAGCCTGCTGGCTTCGGCATTAAGCTCCACAGACGTCAAAAACCTCTTTCCGCATCGCCAGCCAGATGCGCGCCACTCGCGTTGCGCTGCGGCCATTGAATTACTTCAGAAAGAATTGACCGCTCCCGAGACTATTTCGACCAATCGCATAAGCTTTGACCTTCACTCTGAAACCAGCGGGCAGGATCGTGTAGCACCGGCCATGCTCGCGGCTGCGCAGAGCGCGCGAAATTCCGGTCATTACACGCAATGCGCGGATTCTCTAGCAGGCTCTCCCCTTTCGCATGCGCAAGACGCTCTGCTGCTGGCGCAGTGCGCCTGCCTTTCAGGACGCTTCCTGGTCGCGCTCCGGGCGGCGCACCATGCTTTGACGATCGAACCACAAAGAGCCGCTGCGCTCTACTGGGAGGCGGAGTCTGCACAGCGGCTGGCCCAAGCCGCCTTTGCGCGCGCCGTCACGCTTGATCCTCATTCCTGGCAGGGTCATATTCTGCTCGGAGATATCTACCGGCAGCGTAAACAATGGAAGCTTGCGATTTCAAACTATCAGGAGGCTGCCCGGCTCAAACCCTCAAGTCCGGCTCCTTACCTTGGCTTGGCCACGGTGCATTGGCAGAACGGCGAGTTTCCCCAGGCGGAGAGCGCGCTGAAGCGGACGCTCGCCCTCGATGCGGCGAACCTCCAGGCCAATTTTGAGTTGGGAGACATTGAGGTGCGCCGCCACCAGTTTCAGCAGGCCATTCCGCACCTTCAAAAAGTCATTGCCGGCGAGCCGGATTTACTGGCGGCGCATGCAGACCTTGGAAAATGCTTTGCTGCCCTGGGGCAGGCGAAATCCGCCACACAGGAACTTCGTCTCGCCCTTCCCACGGATCGAGATGGCAACCTCCATTACCTGTTGTCGCTGCAATACAAAAAGGAGGGCCAGACCGCGCTTGCCAGCCAGGCATTGGCGGAATCGCAGCGATTGCGCGAGGAAGCTTTGCGCATGCAGCAAACCCGCTTGCAGCAGGCTTTCGAAGCCGCTAAGCGGAAGCAGGCTGCTCAGCCTTGATTGATGCTGACTGATGTCGCACTTCCGTTGATCGGTCTATGTGAGGGTTTAACCTGTGCGGCTGCGCGCAATAGAGAGAAGGTAGCGCCCTTTCCTCACCGCCTGCAGCTCCTGCACCTCCTGCGCGCTTGACACTCCGCAGGAGAAATCGTCATCCTGAGCGAGGCAACGCGCTTTCTGCGCGTTAGACTCTTGACTGAAACTCAGAATGGTAGAAACGGATAACGACTTGCACTCTGATCTGATGAAAAATCCTCTGGTTATTGCAATCGACGGTCCGGCGGGAGCAGGCAAGAGCACCGTGGCCCAGATGCTTGCAAAACGGTTGGGGCTTCCCTACGTCGATAGTGGCGCCACCTATCGCGCCGCTGCGCTGAAGGTGTTGAATGATGGCATCGCGCCTGAAGATAAACCTTCCATCATTTCCGCGATTGCGACGGCTGAAATTCGGCTGCAACCGAGCAACTCAAGCTTCCGCGTTCTGCTGAACGGAGTGGATGTGACGGAGCAGATCCGTTCGCCGGAGGTCACCCTTACAGCAGCCACCATCTCGCGCCTTCCCGAAGTGCGAGAAAAACTCATCAGTCTGCAAAGGACCTTCGCGCGGTTTCCCGGCGTAGTGATGGAAGGGCGCGACATCGGCACGGTGGTCTTTCCAGAGGCGCCGTTGAAGATCTTCCTCACTGCCCAGCCCGAGGAGCGGGCGCGTCGAAGACTGAAGGATGAAAGGAAAAAAGGGCGTGAGGCCACTCTGGAACGAACAGCATACGAAATTGGTCGCCGCGACCAGCTTGACGCGGAAAGGAAGATTTCTCCGCTGGTGGCAGCCCCGGACGCCTTCCAGATCGATTCAACCGATCTGACGGCTCAGGAAGTGGTGGAACGCATTATCGCCCTTGCCAGGGAGAGGGAGCTTTTGACGGAAAGCGATCAGCAGTAACCTGCTAAATCATCTTTGCGATGGGTGGCTCAGTCCTTCATTTTAGCGGCCATGCCACGTTTCCGGCAGGCACTGAGAAAAGCAAGACTTCGCCACGAACAAAGGGGATGAGAATGGAAAACAAAAGCGGAGGACTTTGGGAGCAGCGACTGACTCGGAGGGACTTGCTTGAGTCAACCGGAGTAGTTGGAGCGGCCATGATCGCGCAGAATGCCAAAGCAGCCGAGGCAGGCATGAGCGCCGAAAGGGCGCCAGCAGGTCTCAGGATTAGCTCTGTTAAAGCTACCGTGCATAACGTGCCGGTCAAAGTCCCTCTACTGGAAAGAGCGCTGACAACGCAGCTTGTGTTCGTCGAGGTCAAAACTGACAAAGGCATTACGGGATATGGCCTGACGGGTAATCTTCAGAGTTTCGGCGTTCGAGAGTTCATCAATCGCCAGCTCGCGCCCTTCCTGAAAGGCAAGAGCGCTTTGGATACAGAAGCAAGATGGCAGGAGATGTTCTTAACCTTCAATCCGCGCTATCAGACGGGGGCCTGGAGCTCGGCAGTGAGTGCCGTGGACATCGCTCTGTGGGACATTAAAGGGAAGCACTACCAGGAACCTGTTTGGCGGCTTCTGGGTGGGGCAAAGAAGACTGTGCCCGCCTATATTACCTTTGGTCTCCTGGAGTTTGACCGAGATCAGCTTGTGGAGATGGTGCGCCGCTTCCTGACCGAGGGACAGGATAAGTTCAAAATGGTCGTGGCTATCGACGACGGTGAGAATCCCCTGGAGGACGCCGCGCGTGTAAAGGCGGTTCGGGAAGCTATCGGCGAAAAGCCCGACCTGATGATCGACGCGAATTACCTGTTCTCCATGAACCGCGCTCTGGAACTGGCCAAGCGGGTTGAGCCCTTCAACATCACCTGGTTCGAAGAACCCCTGTATGGAAACGATGCAAGGCTATTAGCCCAGTTGCGCGAAAGGTGCTCGGTGCCGATCTCGGCAGGCCAGAACGAGGGCTCCCGTTTCCGGCATCTCGAACTCCTTCAACACGGGGCGGTCGACATCCTCCAACCGAACGTCTGCTACGTGGGAGGGTATACGGAAGCGATGAAAGTGGCGGGAATGGCGCAGGCCTTTAACATCCTGGTCGCCGACGGCGGCGGCTGGCCACACCACAACATGCATTTTCAGGCCGCGGTCTCGAACGGTTGGCGAGTAGAATTCCATTACCTGATGTGGAAGGTAGGGGAAATAATCTACAAGAATACGCCGAAGCCGGAAAAGGGGGTTGTAACGCTGACCGAGGAACCCGGGCTTGGTTTGGAACCCAACAGAGAGGCACTTGCCGAGTTTCTGGTGAATTAAAGCCGACAGCACCATCTTCGAAAACTTCGCAGACGGCGGCACCAGTCAGGGAAGACGTGATCTTTGTATTCTCGATAGTGAATTGATGAGGGGGAGCTCAGAAAACAAGGCAGCTTCTAGGGTGAGGCGCTGATTCAGGATGTTTCGTAAAGGATTTCTGCTGATTCACAGAGCGGCTTACTACGCTTCCACTTGCCTAAAGCGGGAACCGCCTTCGGCTTACTGCTTTCTGCTTTCTGATTTTCACCGTCCGCCGTTGCTCATGGAGGCCAGGAATTGAGCATTGTTCTGGGTCTTCGAGAGCTTCTCGATGATCAATTCCATCGTCTCGACAGGGGATAACGGGTTGAGCACCTTGCGCAGCACCCAGATGCGATTGAGCTCATCCCGAGGCACCAGCAGTTCTTCCTTGCGCGTTCCAGAGCGATTGATGTCGATGGCCGGAAAGACGCGCTTGTCCACCAGCTTGCGGTCGAGGTTGATTTCCATATTGCCGGTGCCTTTGAATTCTTCGAAGATCACGTCGTCCATGCGGCTTCCGGTGTCAATCAAGGCTGTGGCGATGATGGTGAGGCTGCCGCCTTCTTCCACGTTGCGCGCCGCGCCGAAGAAGCGCTTGGGCCGCTGCAAAGCGTTTGAATCCACGCCGCCGGAGAGCACCTTGCCGGAGGGCGGCACCACGGTGTTATAGGCGCGCGCCAGGCGCGTGATGGAGTCCAGCAGGATGACCACATCGCGTTTGTGTTCCACCAGCCGCTTGGCCTTTTCAATCACCATCTCCGCCACCTGGACATGGCGCGCCGCCGGCTCATCGAACGTTGAGCTGATCACCTCGCCTTTCACCGTCCGCTGCATATCAGTCACTTCTTCAGGCCGCTCATCGATCAGCAGCACGATCAGGGTAATCTCCGGGTGATTGGTGCTGATCGAATTCGCGATGGTTTGCAGGAGCATCGTCTTGCCGGTGCGCGGAGGGGCCACAATCAGGCCGCGCTGTCCCTTGCCGATGGGCGTCAGCAGGTCGAGAACCCGGGCGGAGATATTATCCTTCGTTGTTTCCAGCCGGATCCGGTCCATCGGATAGAGCGGCGTGAGATTGTCAAAAAAGATCTTGTTGCGGGATTCATCCGGTGGCTCGAAATTGATTGCTTCCACCTTGATGAGGGCGAAATAACGTTCGCCTTCTTTGGGCGGCCGGATTTGTCCGGAGATGGTGTCTCCCGTGCGCAGGTCAAATTTGCGAATCTGCGAGGGCGAAACGTAAATATCGTCGGGACCGGGCAGATAGTTATAGTCCGGCGCGCGCAGGAAGCCGAAACCATCCGGTAGGCATTCGAGCACGCCTTCTGAAAAGATCAGCCCGCTCTTTTCTGTCTGCGCTTGCAGGATTTTAAAGATTAGTTCCTGCTTGCGCATGGTGCTGGCTCCCACCACGCCCAGGTCTTTGGCGACCGACACCAGCGTGGTGATGTTCATCTCTTTCAGCTTGGCAATATCCAGCACTTCGCCTTCCTTAAGATCCTGAATCCGTTCTTCCTGAACTTCTTCTTGTTTTTTAGTTGGCATAACATTTCTCTCAAAAACTTGTTTTAGATTGCCGCCGGTTAACCCGTTTCCAAGGTCAGCCTCATCAGCCCAAGACTACGCTCTTGCGGCATGGTCACTCAGCGAGGGAAGATATCGAGATTCGAGGCGATCAACACGGCGAGATGACGACCCACAAAGGAGATTTCAAGGGTTGTAGCGTCTTGGATATTCAAAAAAATCGAGGTCAGTGGAAATTTAAATTGCGTCGGATACCCTACGTCGGTTGATTGGATGCGCTCAATTTCAAAATGGTTTCACGCAACCTGCGTTGCCACGACCCCGCCTGGCATCTTCGGGGTATCGCCAA
>Ga0070737_10001623_pt1 | contig 31023 bp, 22 predicted proteins | sample Coa_R1_10_FD_66438 | JGI IMG/M metagenome (GOLD analysis project Ga0070737, IMG submission 66438) | Surface soil microbial communities from Centralia Pennsylvania, which are recovering from an underground coalmine fire - Coalmine... | ecosystem: Environmental > Terrestrial > Soil > Unclassified... | reverse complement strand
GCGAGCCAGGAATAAGATAGGATCACTAGGCGAACGGCCGGCATCAGTCGGCTGGTAAGGCCCTACCAGCTGGCTGACACCGGCCGTTCGCCTACGTACAAGGAGAATCTTTTATGTCTCAAGCAACGTTGACTCGTCCTTCGCTGACCGAACGCTATGCAGCGGCCTTTGCACGCTCGCAGAAGCTGCATGAGCAGGCTCGCAATATTTTCCCCAACGGTGTCACCCATGATGCACGGCACTTACTGCCGTTCCCGGTGTACGTCGAGCGTGCTCAGGGCGCTCACAAATGGACCGTGGAGGGGCGCGAGCTGATCGATTATTGGTCCGGCCACGGGGCACTTCTTCTGGGCCACAGTCATCCGGCCGTGGTCGAAGCGGTACAGCGGCAGATGGAACAGGCGACGCATCCCGGCGCTTGCCATAAACGCGAGATTGAATGGGGGCAATGGGTGCAACGACTGATGCCGTCAGCCGAACGGATGCGCTTCACGGGTTCGGGCACCGAAGCGACCATGATGGCGCTGCGGCTGGCGCGCATCTTCACCGGCCGGCCGCGCGTCCTCAAGTTCGCCGGTCATTTCCATGGTTGGAACGATTTCCTTTATCCCGGCGCGGATGCTCCTTACGATGCGGCGGTGCCGGGCATCCTTACCGAGGTGGCCCAAAACACCGTCATCGTTCCACCCAACGATCTCGACGCCGTGGAACAAACGCTGCGCGGCGATCCGCAGATCGGTTGCGTCATCCTCGAACCAACCGGCGGCCACTGGAGCCAGGTGCCGATCCGCGGGACGTTCCTCAAAGGATTACGCGAGATCACAACGCGGTACCATCGCTTGTTGATTTTCGATGAAGTCATCACTGGCTTCCGGGTGTCCCCAGGCGGCGCGCAGGAGCATTACGGCATCAAGCCGGACCTGACGACCCTGGCAAAGATCCTGGCTGGTGGCCTGCCTGGCGGCTGCGTCGCCGGCCGCGCTGATATCCTCGCCTCCCTGGAATTTCGACCAGGAAAGGAGAAAATGCGCCACCCTGGCACCTTCAATGCCAATCCGCTGTCGGCATCCGCTGGCATCGCCACACTGCAAATCATCGCCGAGGGCCAGGCTTGCTCTCGCGCCAACGCCCTCGCCCAGCAGCTGCGGCAACGGCTCAATGCCTTGTTCGCCGAGCGCGGCGATGCCTGTGTAGCCTACGGCGAGTTCTCCTGTTTCAAGCTGTTACTCGGCTATCAGGGACCGCGGCCCAGCGGCGACGATTTCATTCCCTATGGCGGGGATCTGAATAAGCTCACGGGAGCGAAAGACCCCAGGCTGAGCCATGCGTTTCGCCAAGGCATGTTGCTGCACGGCGTCGATCTGATGGGGTTGGGAGGTATGACGACGGCAGCGCATACAGAGGCGGACATCGAGCAAACCGTAGCGGCAGTGGCCAGCACGCTGGATCTACTGCGTGAGGAAGGGTTGATAGAAAGGTAAACGAAAAGAATAAGAATGCAGGGCGTGCCGACCACGTACCCTGCATTCTTTCTGTTCGCCCTAAGCGGCTCTTTTTGCTTGCTACAATAGAGCTGTAGCTTCCACCCGGCAGCGTGAACGGCGGGGTGGCTCAAAATCAGGCAAAGTAACCATGCCGCGTGATTATTACGAAGTGCTGGGCGTTCCTCGCAACGCCTCTGAAGCCGACATCAAAAAAGCGTATCGCAAATTGGCGCGCCAGTATCACCCCGACCGCAACCCGGGCGACAAACAGGCTGAGGCGCGTTTCAAGGAAGTACAAGAAGCCTACGACGTGCTCAGTGACAAAACCAAGCGAGCGCAATACGATCGCTTCGGTTTCGCTGGTCCTGGCTTCGGCGGCCAGGGACCGTTTCGCGCCGAAGGCGGGCCGGCCGGTTTCGAGTTCCAGGGCATCAATCCCGAAGACCTGGAGAGTATTCTCGGCGCGTTCGGTGGCGGTGGTTTTGCCGATATGTTCGGCCGCCGGGCGCGTGGCCGCGCCCGCACGGCCCGGCCTCCCGAAAGCGTCGAGGCGGAGGTGGCCATCCCCTTCCTCAAGGCGGCTCTGGGCGGCACGGTGTCGCTCAACGTCGATGGCCGCGTCATCGATGTGCGCGTGCCGGCCGGCGTTGAAGAGGGCAAGAAGCTCCGCTTGGCCGGACAGGGGCCGGGTGGGGGCGATCTGCTGGTCCGCATCAAAATCGAGCCGCATCCTTACTTCCGCCGCGAGGGCAATAATGTCCTCCTGGAGGTGCCCATTTCGGTGACCGAAGCGATCCTGGGCGCCAAGGTAGACGTACCGACGCTGGACGGCACGCATCTGACGGTTACCGTACCGCCGGGCACATCAAGCGGAGCACGACTGCGGTTGCGCGGCAAAGGCATCGCTGGCGGCGATCAGTACATCGAAATCAAAATTGTAGCCCCGAAGGTTCACGACGAGCGCAGCCGAGAGCTTATTGAAGAGTTTGCGCGTCGCAATCCCCAAAATCCACGCGAACGTACACCGTGGAGCTGAAATGTCGTCATTTCGCTTCCGCAAGCACGAACACCTACGCCGCGCCGCCGATTTCCGCCGCGTCTACGAGCGCCGCCGCTCCGTCAGCGATCGTTGGCTGATCGTTTATGCCTGTGAGAACGGTCTGCCCTATCTGCGCCTGGGGCTGTCGGTATCGCGTAAAATGGGCGGGGCGGTCCAGCGCAATCGGCTACGCCGCCTGTGCCGCGAGGCGTTCCGCCTGACCCGTCCCGAGATGCCGACAGGACTTGATCTGATCCTCATTCCGCGCCGGCCGGAGCTGCCGTCGCTGGCAGAACTGAAGCAAGCGCTGCCGCGTTTGGTGCATCAGGTGGCGCGCAAACTGGAACGTGAGGCCAGCAAATCATGAGGGGCCGTCTGGGGGAAGGCGTTCGTTTGGTGATCTCAACCATGCTGATTGCCGGCGTGCGCTTCTACCAGGTCTGTCTGCGGCCGATGCTGCCCGCGGTGTGCCGCTTCGAGCCGAGTTGCAGCGAGTATTTCATTCAGGCGATCCATAAATATGGTCCGCTGCGCGGCGCTTGCAAGGGGGCCTGGCGCATCTGTCGCTGCAATCCCTTCTCGCAAGGGGGATTTGACCCGCCATGATTCGCCAGGGAAGGAACCTCCGTTTCGTTGGGGAAGTCTGGGGGCAATGATCGTCTGCCTGTGCGGCCAGGCCCTGTCTCCCCAAGGCCGTCTCCGCTCGAAGAACGCCACCTTCCTGCAGGGTACGCTGGTAGCGTGCCGCGATCTCGCCATATCGTTTGGCAGAGTGCTCCAGGGCACAGCACTGTTTTGTTTTATGCAGCGTTGCTCTCTCAGATCCAGCGTTGCAGGATCTCTTGCAAGACATCGCCCCAACTCGCCAGCGGCTCCTCGCTTTCCGGAACGAGCAGCTCGCTGTCGGCAGCGCCAAAAGCCGGCCGAGGACCATCGATTCGCAGGCAATGGATCGTGGTATCCCCAACGTTCAGTTGCCGCGGCCGCACATCGATCAAGAGCGTATGGCACAGACTGCGCTGCGCCCAGGCCGCGCACAACTCCACAAGTTTATTCTCCGGCTCCATCACTAACTGCACCGAACCGTGGGCGATCTCTTCTGTCAGCAGCGATGCCAGCAAAGCACGCTCGGCCTGCAGTGGATCGTTCCCATCCTCGATGATGAACAGAAAGCGAAACGACAACGCATCCGCGCTCAGCCATGCCGCTAATTTGCGGACAATCACATACAGCAGAGCGAGCAGCAGGACGCCGCGCTGATAATCCAGGCCACGATCCTTGAAGCGCGTCTGGTCCAGGTCGGGATAAAGGACGAAGACGAAGGTGCGACGGCGACGGCGGAACTGGTTCTCATCGCGCGCGTAGTACAGGAGTTCGTCGCGGAGGAATTTGATGTCGAAAAGATCGGGACGTTGATCGTCCTCCAGGTAGGCCAATTGCGAGTGCAGCAGGCTTTCGATGCTGCCGCGCGTAGCCAGTGAGGCGAAGCCGCCGACAGGATAGGTATCTGCATCGAGAATGTGCGTGGGCACGTCGCCGCGGTGCCGACGTGGTCGGAAACGATGGCGTGGCAAACTCTCCTCCAGCAGATGGGCAGCACGCAACACGTGACGCTCGGCCAATTGCTCGCCTTCCGGTTTGAGGGCGGTGCCGCGTTCGAGCTGAGAGATATCCTCCGGGCCTAACACTTCGGCGGTGCGCCGTGCTGCCGCGATCAACATTTCGTATTGCGGCATCAGCGCCGGATGCAGGCCGTCGCGCTCCAGCGATTCCCAGCCCTGCGCATGAACCTCGTTGGCTGGCGCTTCCAAGAGAGACTTGAGGACGCCGGGACTGAGACGCACTCCTTGAAAACCAGCACGCTCGGCGAACTGCCGGAGCACGAAAGCGAGGCCACGAACTTGATCGCGTCCTTTGTAGCGGCGCAGAGCATCGCTGGCCCGGCTGAATGTCCAGTCGGCGTAGAACTTGCCAAGGACATGATCCTCGTAGGTTCGCAGCAAGGCCATCCAAGGAGCCGGAAGCGTTAGCGAAGGAAGAGCCAGCACGGATGCTGCAGGCTCATTGGACGGTTCGCCGAAAGCGACGTGGCCGAGGTCGGCGAGAAAGCCCAAAGGCGGTAAATCCTGACCGGCAGAGGCTATCTCCAGCGCCCATTGCAATACCGGACGCACGCGGCCAGGCCGCGGCGGCAGTACGCGCTGTCCCCATAAGCCCTGAAGCAAGAAACAACGGGCTTCCTCTGCATTACGCAACTCGTATCGGCTCATAATAAATGGGGTTAGAGGGTTACTTCATCTACGGCTCGACCAATCCGTTTCCTAAATATCCAGCGTACACGAAGTCGCCCAATCACCCAATCACCTAACCTTCTAACCACCTAAAATCGGCATAACCGATTTCTTCCGCATTCCTGTTAATTCTGTAGTGTCTTTCGACCGAAGAATAGGATGATCGACTCCCAGCGTCTCGTCGGGATGGACGGCGTATTGTCATCCGCAAGCGGGGCAATCTGCCGAGATGGGTTTTGTGGACGAGGGCGGCATGAGTGTGAAGCAAATCGGGCTGACTGGTCTGTGCTGGCTCCTGTGCGGCCTGAGTTGGCTCCACGCTCAGGGGCCAGCAGGGGGGCCGACGGCTCCCGAAGCGCCATCCTTGTACACGCCGTTTCGCACGGACGTGGGCGGGGAAGCGCCGACCAACCCCGTAACTTCGGCAACGGGCAGCGGGCCGCTCAGCTCCGCCTTTCGGCCGGCGCCGGCAGGGACCACGCCGGAGGGCATTGCTCTCGACGAAGGCAGTCCGCCGCCGCCGCCGATGGTGCCCATTCCGCTGGCTCCGCCTCTCTCGCCTTATCTTAACTATGCTCACTCGCCCTGCTGTTGTGGCCCGGTTGGCAAATGCGGCGGACCTATCGGCTTTGACGTATTTATCCGCGCCGGTCTGGTCTTTCCCATCGGTCCAAGCATCTTTGATAGGTATCTGAATACCGGCTGGGATGTCGAGGGCGGCGCGCGCCTGTATCTGTTCAATCCACCTTCGACCGCCGCCTGGACTGCCACCATGAGCGTCAGCAATATGTACGAGCGCACCGGCAATAGCAATCAACCCGTCACCATGTTTAACGTGCCCGTGATTTTACCTCCGTCTCCTACCAGCACTTTCCCGGTTCGGAGCATCCAGGTCGTTCCGTCCATAGACCTGACGGTCAACTACCTTAACATGACCTTCGTGAACCTGGGCTTTGGCCGCGAATGGTGGCTATGCGGCTCGGCCGATCCCGGACAGACGCATGGTTGGAACTGGAAAGTTGGCCTCGATGGCGGTGGCCGCTGGGGGTCAGCCAAAGTGGCCTTCAACGAGATCCAGCATAAGACCGACGTCGTCGGCGGCCTATATGGCGCCATTTATAGCAATATCGAACATCCCTTCCGTTGCGGTATTCCCTTTGCTGGCGTGCGCCTCGAATACAATTACATCTGGACCAGCCTGTTGCAGGATCAGAATAACGGCGATTTTCAGAGTCTTAATCTACTCTTCCAACTTGGTGTGCGCTTCTGAGCGCCGTGCCGGCTGACGTCAACCGTTCGTCTGCTTTCCGAAAAGCGGACCATCAGATGTCCTTCAAGGGGCCGGTCGAATCACCGAACTGTTCCAGCTTCCTCACACCGAGAACATGGGCCATGCTGAGGTACAGGTTGGTCATCGGCTGATCGGGGTATTTGATGTACCGTCCCGTGTGCAAAGCGCCGCCGCCACAGCCAGCGAGCAGTATGGGCAAGTTAGTGTGCGTGTGCCGGTTGCCGTCCGCATTACCGCTGCCATAGACGATCATCGAATTGTACAACAGTGTTTGCCCATCGACATCCTTAACCTGATTCAGCTTGTCGAGGAACCTGGCAAACTGTTGTACGTACCACAAGTCAATATCGGCCACTTTGTCGATCCATTCCTTGCGGTTTTGATGATGGGTCAAGTCGTGGTGGCCTTCGCTAATGCCGATTTGGTCAAAGGAACGATTGCTGCCATCGTGGGCGAGCAGGACGGTTGCCAGCCGAGTAGTGTCTGTCTGGAATGCCAGTACCAGCATGTCGAACAGAAGCTGGATGTGTTCGCCGTACTCGGCGGGAATACCCGGCGGCGTTTCGATGCCGGGATCTTTCACGGGGCCAAAACGTTCCGTTTTTTGAATGCGCGTCTCGACTTCGCGTATTCCCGTCAGGTATTGATCGAGTTTGTGTTTATCCGAGGGGCTCAGACGCTTGTACATGGACCGGGCATCGTCCAGCACGAAATCCAGCACCGACTTTTCTTCTTGCTGGCGGCGCAGCAGGTTCGCTTGCCGCTCACCCGGCTTGCCCTCGCCGAAGAGCCGCTCGAACACGCGGCGCGGATTGGTCTCCGGCGTTTTCGGTGTGGTGGGCGAGGTCCAGGAAAGATTGTACTGATAGGCGCAAGCGTAACCCGAATCGCACGCTCCGGTACGGGAACCGGTATCACAGCCGAGTTCCAAAGACGAGAAACGGGTCAGGTGTCCGTACGCCTTGGCCAGGACTTGATCGATGGATACGCCCGCGCGAACATTGGTGGCGCTTTTGTAGAGTCGCACGCCGGTTAGGAAGGTACCGTTGCCGCGGGCATGATCGCCCGGGCCATCCGGCCCCGGCTCGGCGTTCTTGTGTCCCAAACCGCCCAGAATTTGCAAGTGCGCCTTGTGCTTTTCCAAAGGCTGGAGCGTACGGCTCCACGGGAAGTCCGTTCCTTCGCGACTCGGCCACCAGGCGGAAGGAATAGCTCCGTTGGGGAAGTAAAGGAAGGCCGTGCGCAAGGGCGCTCCCGTAGCGGTGCAGGCCAGTTTCGCTGCACCGGGTGCAGCGAATAGCCCGCCTATTGGCAGCGATTCCAACAGCGGCAGGGCGATGCACGCCCCAGCCCCTCGCAGGAAGGTCCGTCGGCTGAGAGTTGCATACGGGAGTTTTGTGGACATAAGAAGGCTCCGTAAACCAGTTTCTCGTTTCGCCGTAAGCCAAAAGCGCACGCCTACAGCTCGCAGCGAAACCAAGTTATTCCTGTGGCCCCACGCGGCGCCGGCGCTGGAAAGCGGGCGATTCGAGAATGCCGCGGATCAACACCGAAGGACGGCCTCCAGCAGCGTCTAATTTCGTAACCAGTTCGTCGATCAGGTGCATATCGCAAGGCTCCAATCCCCGACCGAGAGCGTAGATTAGCATCTTCTCGGCTGTGCAGCGATAGAAGTCCAGGCGCCGAGTAGTGGCCAGAATCTTTTTTAACTCTTTTACATCTTTGAAAGACTCGCCGGTGAGCAATTGGCCGGCTGCCTCGATCGGCTGGTTCAACTCTTTATCGCGCCAACGGCCCAGGGCGTTGAAGTTCTCAAACGCCAGACCAAGCGGGTCCATGCGGTTATGGCAAGAATTGCACAAGGGCTTGCTGCGATGAGCAGCAAGCATCTCTCGCAGCGTGGGCGGCTTGCCTTTGACTGCCCCCGCGGCTTGCTCGAGCGGTGGAAGGTCCGGCGGCGGCGGGGGCGGCGGTGTACCCAGAATGTTATCCAAAATGAACAGGCCACGCTTGACGGGAGAGGTGCGATCCGGGTTCGAGGTAGTAACGAGAAAGGTCGCTTGTGTCAGAATACCGCCGCGAGGGCTGTCCGGCGGCAGCGTCACTTTCTGCATTTGCTCTCCGTTTACTCCCTCAATGCCGTAATACTTGGCAAGTCGTTCGTTCAAGAAGGCGTAGTTGGCATCGAGAAGCTCCAGCAAGCTGCGGTCGTTGCGCACGACATACTCAAAGCTCATTTCGGTTTCCTGCCGCATCGCTCGGCGCAAATTGCCGGTCAGCTGAAATTGCCGGAAGCGGCGGAAGCCACGGAAGAAGTTGGTCCGGAGTTGTTCCAGCTCCTTCTTTTCCGCCTCCGTTAGCGATTCCCGCGGCTTACGGACCAGCTCGCGGAAGCGGGTGCGCATCTGCTCGGCTTGGGGATCTCTGGGCTGCTCCCGCGCCAGCACGGCAAACGCATTTACGTTTGCTGATTCGATCATCTGAGACTGAAGCCACTGCCCGACGAAATTCCGTATGAACTCACTGGAGCGCTTATCGGCCAACATGCGGCTGACCTGGGCAGAGAAGTTTTGCCGCAGCTTGTTCTGGGCTGCCAGGCGAAACAGCTCCTCGTCTGGCATCGTGGACCAGAGAAAATAAGACAATCGAGAGGCCAAAGCGTATTCATCGAGCAGGGGATAGCGGTCAGTCGAGTTCGGCAACGTTCCTTCTTCGCGGAACAAAAAGCGAGGCGAAGCCAGGATGATGGTCAGGGCCTGGGCCATACCCTCTTCAAATGTTCGTCCTGGCTTGGCGGCAGTTGCTTCAACCAGCCCCACCAGGCGATCTACCGTTTCTCGATCCACGGGGCGTCGAAAAGCCCGGCTGGCAAACGATTCCAGTATTTTGAAAGCGTAGCCACGACGCTGCTGCGGGTTGTCCGGGATGGAACCGGGGAAAAAACGTTCGTAGTTCGCCGGCCGAACCCCGTGTTCCTTGTCATCCATTGGCCCGCGGACAGTGACAGAGTTGAGCCGCAGGGTGAGGGAACGAACTTGCGGTTCCTTCGGCGTGAGCGGCTGAATTGCGATCGTCAAATCCTGTTTGCCGGTCTTCCAATCCTGCGTAAACTCGAAGTGATACGCTTTTCCAGCCTGCCGGCTGAATTCCTTGGAGAGTAGCACTTGACCGCCGCATTTGAAAAGCAAGCGGCATTTGTTGTAGTCGAATTGCCCCTCCACAAAGTTTTCACTCGCTGTCAGGTCCAGGACCACCTGGTAGCGCCCCCGGTATTTTGCCACGAAAGGATACGTTACCGTGGCAGCCTCGTAATAGGACAGGGAAAGCGGGCCATCACCCCTCCCTCTTTCATTCTTCCCTTCCGGCGTGAATCGTTGGCCGGGGATGCGTTGTTCCGCCGGCGTCCACGATTGAGTCGGCACCGCCTGGGCAACGATCGCTTTGGCCGCCGCGATATACTTTTCTAATAAGAGAGGCGAAATGTTCAAAACCTCGCCGATGGTATCGAAACCGTGCCCGGTATCGTCGGGAGGGAACTCGGCAGCGGTATTGAAGTCAACGCCCATCAGGTCGCGGATGGTGTTGCGGTATTCGGTGCGGTTGAGTCGGCGCAGAGTGACACGGCCGGGGTCTGGATCCCGCGGATCGATGGCGAAAGCGGAATATTTGATCCAGTTTACGACGCGCTCCACCTGCTCGGTGGACGGATGGGATTTCCCCCTTGGCGGCATCAACTCGGCCCGAAGCATCTTGAATACCTTGAGCCAAAGATCCTTGTCCGCAAGCAGCGCCGAGACATCCTCAACAGCGAAGGCTACACCGCCTTTCTTCAGATTACTATTGTGGCAATGCACGCAGTATTCCGTCAGGATCGGCTCGACGTTCTTGCGGAAGCTGGCTGCGTCGTCCGAAGCGGCCAATGCGGACGGGCCGGACATAACTACAATCGCCAACGAGACCATCAGCCATGTGTCAAACAGCCGCTTCCGCATCGTTATCCTCGGACAAAGACAGCCAGCGGGGATAGCTCTGGGTCCTCGCGGCTTGAAAATCCCGGGCAGGTTGAATCGATCCGTTGGGTTGTTCCAGGCGGCAGGTTGGCCGGTGCGCCGACTGGACCGCCTCATGATACGAACAGCTTATGGTTGAGTATACTTACGGTAGATTTGGGCGGCAATAGGGTGAGGGAAAGCCTTCAGCTCAATTTTTTTGCAGCCGCTAACAGCTGCCCGAGTTTGGCCGGATCGATTGGCTTGAGGAAGTGATAGTCGATACCGGACTCTTTGCAGCGTTGCACGTCGGACTCTTGGCCGTAGCCGGTGATGGCGGCCAGAAGTACCTGAGACATCCCGGGCAAGCGACGCAGCTGCCGGGCCGTCTCATAGCCGTCCATTCCGGGCAGACCAATGTCGCACAGCACCACATCGGGCTGCCATTCCCGGGCCGTTGCCAAGCCTTCCGGACCCGAAGAAGCGATCCGCACTTCGTGCCCCAAAAGGTCCAGCAAGAGCCGCAAGCTATCTGCCGCATCTCGGTTATCTTCGATAACAAGAATGTGCAAATTTTTTCCTGATGGTTGCAGGATCGCAGACGGTTTCGACGGTGGCATCAGTCTCGCTTCCCAGGGCAGTCGAACCGTGAATTCGGCGCCTTGCCCGCTCCCTGCGCTGGATGCCTCCACGCTCCCTCCGTGCAACTCCGCCAGCCCCTTCACCATCGCCAGACCCAGACCCAATCCGCCACGCGAGCGATCGAGACTGCGATCCGCCTGAAAGAAGGGCGTGAATAAACGGGGCAACAACTCTGGCTCGATACCGATGCCCTCATCCCGAACGGACAAGACCGCCTGTTGCTGCGCGCCGTCGGACCGGACACATACCTGGACCTTGTGGCGTCCCTTGGCAAACTTCACAGAGTTGTCGAGTAGATTATTGAGGATCTGCGTTAGCCGCGTCGGATCGCCTCTCACCCAGACAGGTGTTTCGGGAATGTCCACAAGGAGTTCCAGTCCGGCCTGTTCGAGAACGGGCCGCCGGTCCTCGGCAACGGTGTGCGCCAGCTGGCGCAGGTCGAGGCTTTCGGTGCGGAGCTGGACCTTGCCGCGCAGAATGCGGGAAACATCGAGCAGATCATCGATCAGCCGGCTCAGATGGCGCAGCTGTCGTTCCATCATGTCGTGTATGCGTTGGCGTATTTCCGACGGCGTCTGAGGCTGCCGCAGGATATGGACGCCCGTTTGCAGAGGGGCCAACGGGTTACGCAGTTCATGAGCGAGCATGGCCAAAAACTGATCTTTCTGCCGATGGGCTTCCGCCAATTCTTCTGCTTGTCGACGCAACTCCCCTTCCAGCCGCTTCTGCGGCCCAATGTCGCGGGCAATCTTGGCAGCGCCGATAACTCGCCCTTCCCCGTCTCTTATGGGAGAGACGCTCAGCGACACGTCCACACGCGAGCCGTCTTTGCGTAGCCGAACCGTCTGATAGGGCTGGATACGCTCGCCACGCCGAAGTTTCTCCAGAAGATTGGGCAGCTCCTCAGACTGTTCAACCAGGTGAAGGAGCGAGACGTGTTTGCCAACAATTTCTTCGGCCGTATAGCCGTACAGCCGTTCGGCCCCCTTGTTCCAACTGGTGATGATACCCTGCCCGTCCTCGCTGATAATAGCGTCCTCCGAGGACTCGACGATGGCCGCCAGCTCCGCACGCGCCTGCTCGATTTGCAGGCGCTGCAACTGCCGGACCTGTTCCGTTCTCTGGTACAGCGTGAGGAAGACCTCAACCTTGGCGCGGAGGATTTCCGACACCAGCGGTTTGACGAGATAGTCCACAGCGCCGAGTGTGTAGGCCTTGGCTGGGGAGAAGTCTTCGCTTTCGTAGGCCGTTATGAAAATGATAGGGGTGTGCCTGGACCGCTCCTGCGCCCGGATACGCTGGGCCACCTCGAACCCATCCATGCCGCCCAGCCGTATGTCGAGCAGGACGACGGCACAGTCCTCTTGAAGCAGAAATTGCAAGGCTTCTTCGCCGGAGCGGGCTTTGATTAGCTTCTGCTCCAGGGGGTGGAGGACCGCTTCCAGGGCCAACAAATTGGCCTCATGGTCATCTACGAGGAGGATATTGGCCTGGCTCGCCATGTCCGCATCATACGGTTTATGGAGGGAGAGAACAAATCATGCCAATAGCGGCGACAACGAGGCTGAGGGGAATTGTATCAAGCCTGTGCGAGGGACGGCAAATGGATTGCGAAGGTTCGTCTCGCCGCTTGCTTGCGACCCGCGACGAAACGGGAATGGGTTCGGAGACCGCTATTTCGCGGTGGATGAGGCTGGCCGGCGCGGAGAGCGGAAATGAATGCGGGCAATTTCCTTGCTCTCGTTGGAGACCGTTTCGAGAAGGACGATCACAGCTCCCTCAGGGACCTGCTCGTAACGGCAGGGGCGACCGTCGAGCAATACCTCCGTCTTCTCCGTGATACGGAACTCGTCATTGGTCGCGGCAACAGAGGAAAGGAGCGACTTGATGGGAATAAGCTCGTTCTTAGGACATTCCTTGCGCTCCAGGGAAGCACAAGCGGGAGAAAAGTAGAACAGCGAAACGAGCAAGATCGTCATCCACCGAATCATGCGAACGCTCCTCAGCGGCCAGGGTTGCAATCGGAGGAGGCATTTCGCAAAGGGGATGCCAGCAGGAACTTTTTTTCGTCATCCAGGACGGAAGTGATGAATACAGAATGGTTTATATCAAATAACAATGAAAAGGCCGAAGGAGAGAGCCCTCGCCTTGTGCCCAGAGACTAAGCAAAACGTGTTGAGAATATGGTCAATGCCGCGTCCTGGCACGGCACCGTTTACCGTAGTGTGGGAGAGGGCGGCTGCATTTCCACCAAACTCAACAGAGCCGCCTTGGCAATAGCCTCTGGTAGTGAGGGTGCTCGCATACTGGCCAGCTGCTTGGCAATGGCGTTGCCTTTTAAGACGTGCAGGACGCGACAACAACAGTGACCGGCGTGTGTTTGAATCTCCAGATAGCAACCCAGCGCATTGAGGCGTTTGACAAGCCGTTCTGCTCCGGTCCAACTTAGCGATACGCCTACAGCATCGAAGGGCTGGCCCAGGCGTGCGAAGGCCCGGCTGAGCTGTTGTTCCAGAGTTGCACCCGCGCTCATGTTTTCGATGAGGGTAGCCACCGCTGGGGTGGCATCAGCAGTGGTGCGCGAGGTCTCTCGGTCTTTCGGCGAACTCGCTTCACGTTTGCGAGGGTTGCTGCTCATGTGCGGTTTTCTCGGTGATATGGGGTGCTGCATCGCATCCTTGATCGTATCGCAAGATGAGCGAAGAAGCAAGGACTATTTTCTCATCCGGCTGGTCCCTCTGAGATTGTTTCTTAGGACGAGCAGATATTTCTCTCCTCCCTTATGGGGGCGGATTCGGTAGGGGGAAATTCCTTGGCCCCTCTGCACTTCCACCCCATCTTCCCCCACCAGGGAGGAGGTTTTTTGCCGGTAGTCCTTACGGTGCGTTCACGCTGTTCAATACGGTGATTGTTATCTTGCCCAAGATACGGCTGGCGGGCAGCAGTGGCGTCAGCGAGGCCGTATCGTGCCAGGAATGATCGTTGATCTTGATGTGGGCGGCGCTAACGCTGCCTTGGCCGAGGGTCGCATCTAATCCCAGCCATTGGCCGTCGATCCATACTTCAGTCCACATATGAAAACCCATCATCGGCTGGCGGTTTTTTTCGACATACAACAGGCCGATGGCGGTGCGAGCGGGAATGCCCTCGGCGCGGCAGAGGGCCGCCGTCAACAGAGCGAATTGCCGGCAATCGCCGCGCAACTGACGAGCCACTTCGCTGGCCGGTCCCAGCGTCGCCGCGTTGTCCACGTGCATGTTCTGCTTGACCCAGCGCTCAATCCGCCGCGCCTTGGCCCAGGCATCCTTCTCCGAGCCGGCTGCTCGCTGCGCCAATTCCTTCACCCGTACATCGCGGCAATCGATAAAATAGCCCGATTCCAGACAGTCTGTCGGTGTGCCGCTTACTCCGCTGCGTTGCGTGTGCCGCTCGGATTTCTGCACAGGGTGCACGTGCAGCTCGAACGTGTCCCCCCGACGATTGCGGATCTCCTGATGATTGTCGTGAGCCAGAGCGGAGCCGGGATCGGGACTGCCGCGCAGCGTAATCCGATAGACAGCCGAGCGCGTGGCATAGGGCCGGGGCAGCGTGCGATTGAGTGGAATCAGCGTTTTTAGACCGATATCGGCCAACTGTCGCGGTACCGCCGGAGACATGGCTGTTTCTCGTGTCGTCCGGGTCAGCACGACCAGGCCCAGTCCCTCCAACTCGAATTGCCGCCGCACCGGAACAAAGCGCTCGTCCAGCCACCACACTTCCGGCGGTGGCTGCACCTTGATTCCTGGCGCTTCCAGTGGTTCCGGCGTCAGCTCAACGCGTAGCTGGTTCGATTTTTCGTCTCGCGTGACGGTGACGCGGAGCGTGACGACGGCATTGTATGTCGGATCGTAACGCTTCAGCGTCCAGCGATCCTCCGGCTTTGGCTTGCGCTCTTGAAACAGGCGGTCCAAACGATACAGACCGACTACCTCATCGCTCCAGCGGAGCCGGCGGTCGATGCGTCCATCGTCAATCCGGACATGCATGCGGCCCTCTTCAAGGCTCCCTGTCAACACCAGCTGCCGTCCGCCTTCCTGCCCTTGCCGCATGAAGACGCCGACAACCTTCCCATCCGCCGTTTCTTCGGTGCCCCAGACGCGGCGCAGGCGGAGCAGAGTGTTGTGACGCTTGAGCGTAAGGTTCAGCTCGGCTGTAGTGCGCAGGCGTTTACCACCCTCGGTATTAATGCACTGATTCGTCGTGTGTAAATAGCCGATCTTCACCCCCTCGACCTGGGCAACTTCCCAGCTTTCTTCGAACAATGCGCGGGAAGAATCCGCGTCTACCGGTCTGGCCGATAAGATCGCCATGCCTACGAGCAATGCCGCCCCCCTCATTCTCTTCATGCGCCTTATCTCCGTAAGGATCCGTGATCGTCTCTACGGAATAGCATAACCCAGTTTTCTCCGGAGCTGAAGCACAAGCGAAGGACGGGATATGTCTCCCAGCTGGCGAGCGGTCGGCTGGGAGACATTGTCCTGGCGTCTCACTCCGATTGACAAAAAAGTAAAACGGTATACGATGATTTTTGGGCTTTCGTAACCAAACAGAGAGGAAGCCATGAAGATCACGGCTCCTGAAGAGTATGGCCTGCGCTGTCTGCTTCAGCTGGCCCGCATTGACACTCCTCACGGCCTCACGATTCAGCAGATAGCCGAGGCTGAGAATATTTCTTTTGCCTATGCCGCCAAGCTCTTGCGCTTGCTTCGTCAAGCTGGGCTGATTCGCAGTTCGCGCAATCCTCGGCTGGGCGGCGGCTATGTCTTGGCCCGGCCGGCCGCTGAGGTACGGCTAGGCGAGGTAATGCACGCGCTAAGTGAGCCGCTCTTCGAGGAGCCGGGTTATTGCGAACGTCATGCCAGCCCCGACATTCCGGGCGCTTGTATCCACAGTGACGGCTGCACGCTGCGAGTGATCTGGCAGACTCTCGAACAGGGGATACGACGTTTCCTCGATCGCGTCACGCTCGCCGACCTGCTGCAAGGTCCCGAGCATCTCGCCGAACGCCTTCGGGCTCCAGTCCAGGCCGACTCGGTCGAGCCGCTGGGCCGTTTGCTCACGCTGGGGTTGGCTGTCCGCGATTGAGGCGTTCTCTTGTTCTTAAGCTTTGCTTGGGAACGCATGGCTAGCATTCGAGTTTGGAACTTGAAACATAGGGAATCCAATGACGACCGCGACCAGTACCATTCAGGAACTCGCCAACCGCGAATATCAGCATGGTTTTGTCACTGACATCGAGAGCGAATCTGTGCCGCGCGGACTCAACGAGGATATCATCCGCCTTATCTCCGCCAAGAAGCGCGAGCCGGATTGGTTGCTCGATTGGCGTTTGAAGGCATTCCGCCACTGGCAAACCATGGAGGAGCCGCGCTGGTGGCCAAACTTGCGAATCGGTCCTATCGATTATCAAGACATCATTTACTACTCGGCCCCCAAGCCCAAGAAGAAACTCAACAGTCTGGACGAAGTCGATCCGGAGCTGCGCCGTACTTTCGAGAAGCTCGGCATCTCTCTCGATGAACAGAAGCGCCTGGCCGGCGTGGCTGTCGATGCCGTCTTTGACAGCGTGTCGGTGGCCACAACCTTTAAGAAAACCCTCGCCGAACACGGCATCATCTTTTGTTCATTCTCCGAGGCGGTGCGGGAGCATCCGGCGTTAGTCCGCAAATATCTCGGCTCGGTGGTGCCGTACAACGATAACTTTTTCGCGGCTCTGAACTCGGCGGTCTTCAGCGATGGCTCGTTCTGCTACATCCCCAAAGGCGTGCGCTGTCCGATGGAGCTGTCCACGTATTTCCGCATCAACTCGGCCGGCACCGGCCAGTTCGAGCGCACGCTCATTATTGCAGAAGAAGGATCTTATGTGTCTTATTTAGAGGGGTGCACGGCCCCGATGCGCGATGAGAACCAGTTGCACGCTGCTGTCGTCGAATTGATCGCTGTCGGCGAACGCGCGGAGATCAAGTATTCGACCGTGCAGAATTGGTATCCCGGTGATAAGGAAGGGCGCGGCGGTATTTATAACTTCGTGACCAAACGCGGCGCCTGCCGTGGCGTCGGCTCGAAAATTTCCTGGACGCAGGTGGAGACCGGCTCGGCCATTACCTGGAAGTATCCCAGTGTGATCCTGCAAGGCGATAATTCAATCGGCGAGTTCTACTCGGTAGCACTGACCAACCATAAGCAGCAAGCCGACACCGGCACGAAGATGATCCACATTGGCAAAAATACCCGCAGCACGATCGTCTCCAAGGGCATCTCCGCCGGCAACGGCCAGAACACTTATCGCGGTCTGGTAAAGGTGCTCAAAGGGGCCACAGGGGCACGCAATTACAGTCAGTGTGATTCGCTGCTTCTGGGCGATCGCTGCGGAGCGCACACGTTTCCATACATTGAAGTGAAAAACAGCACGGCCAAGGTCGAACATGAGGCCTCTACCTCGAAAATTGGCGAGGACCAGATTTTCTACTGCAAGCAGCGCGGTCTGTCGACGGAGGATGCCGTCAACATGATCGTCAACGGTTTCTGCAAGCAGGTGTTTTTGAACCTGCCGATGGAGTTCGCCGTCGAGGCGCAGAAGCTGTTGGGGGTGAGTTTGGAAGGTAGCGTGGGGTAAAGCTTGAGGAGAAGAATCCGGATTCCATTGACCGTGTATGAGGTTGATCCGGAAGACTGTATGGTGCGGGTCATCCGAATTTGGCGAATAAGTTAACAAAACATTTGAGATCCCTACAATGCTCGAAATCAAAAACCTGCACGCCCGTGTCGAAGACAAGGAAATCCTGCGTGGCGTCAATCTCCTGGTGAAAGCCGGCGAGGTCCACGCCATTATGGGCGAGAACGGTTCTGGCAAAAGCACATTGGCCGGCGTTCTCGCCGGACGAGATGCCTACGAGGTGACCGAAGGTGAAGTGCGCTTCGACGGCAAAAACCTACTTGAACTCGATCCGGAGGAGCGTGCGCGCGAGGGCATTTTCCTCGCCTTCCAATATCCGGTCGAGATCCCCGGCGTCAGTAACACGTATTTTCTCAAAGCGGCCGTCAATGCCATCCGCCAGCATCGCGGTTTGCCAGAGTACGATGCGCGCGAATTTCTGAAGCTCGTCCGGGAGAAGATGAGACTCATCCACATGAGCGAGGATTTGCTGAAGCGCCCGGTCAATGAGGGCTTCTCTGGCGGGGAGAAGAAACGCAATGAGATTTTTCAAATGGCCGTCCTCGATCCGCGTCTGGCCATTCTTGACGAGACCGATTCGGGACTGGATATCGATGCCTTGAAAGCGGTGGCCGACGGTGTCAATGCCCTGCGCAGCCCTGACCGCGCCATCATTGTCATCACGCATTATCAGCGCCTGCTCAATTACATTGTGCCCGATCAGGTCCATGTGTTGATGCGCGGGCGAATCGTCAAATCGGGCGGCAAGGAACTGGCCTTGGAATTGGAGGAGAAGGGTTACAAGTGGCTCGAAGCCAGCGTCCGCGAGCCGCAGCCGGTATAAGCAGCGAAGGAGCAACCGTGACGGAAGTGATGGAACGACAGAACACCTATCTCGCCGCTTTCGAGCGACTGGAACGGGAGTTGGCCGCAGCCGGCACACCCGCCCTGCACCGGCTGCGCAAGGCCGCCGCCGCACGCTTCGCCGAGCTAGGGTTTCCGGGACCACGCGATGAGGAATGGCGTTTCACTCCCATCGCGCCTCTGGCCCGCATCCCGTTCGAGCCGGCGCCGCACGATCGTATGAATGGCTCCTGTTCGTTCCGCATCCCTCCCTTGCCGAAAGGTGTTATCGTTTGCCGTCTGTCAGAGGCCATGCACAAGCATGCCGCCCTCATCGAACAGCACCTGGCGCGCTATGCCGACTGGAAAAAGCATCCCTTTGTCGCTCTTAATACAGCTTTTGTATGCGATGGCGTTTTTGTGTATGTACCGCGGGGCATTGTGCTCGAGGAGCCGCTGTTTCTCGATTTCCACGCTGGTAAGGACGACGATGGTCGTGTCTGGCATTACCGTTCTCTTGTCCTTCTTGGCGAGAACAGTCAGGTGACGCTGGTGGACAATTACAGCGGCCCGATGGAGTGTACTTATTTCAGCAACGCTGTCACCGAAATCGTCGTCGGCCCGGGAGCAATTGTCGATCATTACAAGCTTCAGCGCGAGGGTGATCGAGCGTTTCACCTGGCCGTCATGCAGGTGCAGATCGGCCGTGCCGCCAACTTCTCTTCGCACGCCATCACCCAGGGCGGGCAGTGGGTCCGCAATGAGATCAACGCTGTCTTCGAGAACGAAGGCGGCGAATGCACTCTGAACGGTTTATATCAGGCTAACGGCGAACAGTTGGTCGATAATCACACTTTAATCGATCATGCGCATCCGCATTGCGCCAGCCACGAATTGTACAAGGGTATTCTCGACGGCAAGGCGCGCGGCGTTTTCAACGGCAAGATTTACGTTCGCCAGGACGCCCAGAGGACGGATGCCAAGCAGACCAATCAGACGTTGTTGTTGTCCGACGATGCCACCATCAACACCAAGCCGCAGCTGGAGATTTATGCGGACGATGTCAAATGCACTCACGGCGCCACGGTCGGTCAACTCGATGCGGAATCGCTCTTTTACCTGCGTTCGCGCGGCGTCGGTCTGGCCGAGGCACGCAGCTTGCTCACTTATGCTTTTGCCAACGACATTGTGAGCCGCATCAAGGTGGCATCCGTACGCGAGGAACTGGAGCGCAGCTTGTTACAAGCGCATCATCTGCCGGCGGTTGATGCTGGCGAGGAGGACGCATGAGCATTCATCTGCCTTCCCTGATTCGTGGTGGAACGGGCGTTTCGCCTCTCCCCAACAGCCCGGCCGGAGGATTCGACGTGATGCGCGTTCGCGCGGACTTTCCCATCCTGAGCCGCGAGGTTCACGGCCAACCGCTGATTTACTTTGACAACGCGGCCACCACTCAGAAACCACAGACTGTTCTCGATGCGCTGATGCACTACTACAGCAACGACAACGCCAACATTCATCGCGCTGTCCATCAGCTCAGCGAACAGGCTACCCGCGCCTATGAGGAGGCGCGACGAAAAGTCTGCCGTTTTCTCGGGGCCGCCGAACCGCACGAAATCATCTTTGTCCGAGGCACTACTGAGGGCATCAATCTCGTCGCTCACAGTTGGGGCCGGGCCAACCTCCGCGCTGGCGATGAGATCATCCTCTCAGCGCTGGAACATCACTCCAATATCGTGCCCTGGCAAATTCTGTGTGAACAGACGGGGGCCGTCCTGCGCATCGTGCCAATCAGCGACGACGGGGAATTTCTCCTCGATGAGTATGAAAAACTGCTGAGCGACCGCACGCGTTTGGTCTCGGTTGTGTACGTGTCCAATTCGCTCGGCACCATCACGCCGGTTCGCAGCATCATCGAATTGGCCCATGCTCGTGGCGCTGTGGTCCTCCTCGATGGTGCCCAGGCAGCCCCACACTTGCCGATCGACGTGCAGGAGCTCGACTGCGATTTCTTTGCGATGTCGGGACACAAGGTCTATGGCCCCACTGGCATCGGCGTGCTGTATGGCAAGACCCATTTGCTGGAGTGCATGCCGCCGTACCAGGGCGGCGGCGACATGATTAAATCGGTCACGTTTGCCAAGACCACTTACGCCGATTTGCCCAATAAGTTTGAGGCCGGCACGCCGCACATCGCCGGCGCTATCGGTCTGGGGGCGGCGCTCGATTACGTCGAATCGATCGGTCGCGAACGCATCGCTGTCCACGAAGAGATGTTACTCCGCTACGCCACGGAGCGGATGCGCGACCTTCCAGGTGTGCGCATCCTCGGCAACGCACCGCATAAAGCAGCTGTCATTTCCTTTGTGGTGGACGATCCGCCGCTGGCCGCGCTGGACATTGGCACCAAGCTCGACCTGGAGGGCATTGCCGTCCGCACCGGCCATCATTGCTGCCAACCGGTGATGGATCGTTTCGGCATCCCCGGCACCACGCGGCTCTCCTTCGCCTTGTACAACACCACAACGGAAATTGACGTATTCCTCGATGCGCTGCGCGGCCTCATCGCCGATGCCGCTGCCAAGGACCAGCCCGCCACGCATGCAAAGGAGAGAGAGCCCACCTATCCCCGTGCTGCGGCCGACAGTCCGCAGGCTGCCGCAGAGGAGTTGATCGAGGAGTTCGAGTTGTTCGATGATTGGGCGGATCGCTACCAGTATCTCGTGGAGCGCGGCGAAGAGATCCCGCCTCTGCCCGATGTTTTCCGTACCGAAGCCAATCGCGTGCGCGGCTGCCAAAGCACGGTGTATCTCTGGGCGCGGAAAAAGCCAGGCACCGCAGACGTGATCGAATTCCTTGCCGATAGCGATGCCGACCTGGTGCGTGGCCTGATTGCCCTGCTGGAGCGCCTGTTTTCCGGTCAGAAAGCGGAAGCGATTTTGTCTTTCGATGTCGAGGGCTTTTTCGCCCGTCTAGGTCTGGATCAACATCTGACATTGGGCCGCCGCAACGGCCTGGCCGCGATGGTGCAGCGCATCCGCCACTTCGCCGCCACACTCACCGGCCGTCAAGAGTGAGGACGAAACCAGAGGTGCGATTATGCCTATTACCCTTACAGAAAAGGCTGCTGCCGAAGTTCAACGCATCATTCGCGAACAGCAGGCTGCCGATCCGACGCTGGGGAAGATTTATCTGCGCATGCGTGTCGTCGGCGGTGGGCATAGCGGTCTTCAGCACAAACTGGACCTCGATCCGATCATAGATCAAAAGCGCGACGAGCTGTTCGAGTTTCATGGTGTGCCCACAGTCGTCGATAAGCGCAGTTTACTTTATTTAGAAAATGCCACTGTAGATTTTCACGACAGTTCCAGTCGTCGCGGTTTCAGTGTCAGCACGTACAACGGTAGCGCCTCCGGTCCTCACAAGACCGACGCTTCTCCATCAGACTCGTCTCTGGAAGAACGCGTCATTGCTGCTCTGCGCAGCGTCTATGACCCGGAAATTCCCGTCAACATCTACGACCTGGGATTGATCTACGATCTGAAGATCGATCCTTCCGGAACCGTTTCGATCCGCATGACGCTGACCAGTCCTGCCTGTCCGGTAGCCGGCTCTCTGCCCGGCGAGGTACAAGCACGTGTACAGAACGTCTCCGGCGTCACTTCCGTCCATGTCGAGTTGGTCTGGGATCCCCCCTGGAGTATGAGCCGTATGTCTGAGGAGGCACAGCTGCAAATGGGGCTATTTTAATTAAGGGATCGAAAAAGGAGACGATCGAAGTATCGCTCCCTATTTGGAGACGGAATAGTGCTGGTCTGCATCGTTCCCGCCGGGGGAGCGAGCAATTCGACTTTGTAGCCCACGGAAAAAAACGCACACCCAACTCCTCCGCGTGTACAAGCCCGATGAAATAGCGGACGCCATCGCCAGGCTGGGACATTCGTACGTCTTTTATTTTTTCTGTGTTTCTCTCTGTGTCTCTGTGGTTAATTCTTTTTTCCCTGACTGCCGAGGTTGGCGAACAGGTGGGCCAGCGAGTGCATCAGGTTTTTCCAGTCGCCCTCATGCAGGCTCTCGTTAGGAGCATGGGCATTGCTCTGGGGATCTTCAATGCCCAGAAGAAGAGCGGGAGCACCGCCGAACAGCTCTGTTAGCGGGCCGACGAAACCGATGGTGCCGCCGCTGCCGATCGAGACCGGCTCGCGGCCAAATCCCTGGCGCAGCGACTCAACCGCCGATTCAAACGCCGGACCGGTCGGATCGGTCATCCACCATTTGACCGGCGGACCATGTTCTTTGACCGTGACACGCACACCCCAGGGCGGATCAGCCGTCAGTACCGCTTTCAATTGTTCATAGACTTCTCTCGGATCTTGCTCTGGCACGATGCGGCAACTGACAATGGCGCGGGCGGATGGCAGCACCTGATTGGATGCACTCTTGATGGAACTGGCCTCTTGAGCGATGATCGTGATGGCCGGCTTGCGCCAAGTTTGTTCATAGATGGATATATTCTCTTCCAGAGCGAAGCGGACGCCGGGCAGAATGCCGAGATCGTCGCGGAGCTTTGCTTCCTCATGGGGCAGCGATGTCATCGCTTCACGCTCGCGCGGAGTCAAGGGGCGTACCTTGTCATAAAAATGCGGAATTGGTAGCGGGCCGTTGTCCCAGTACAGGCGCGCTAAAAGGACGTTGAGCGCCAGCGCTGCATCGGCCAGAGCGCCGCCGGCCATGCCGCTGTGAACCGGCAGTCGGGCACTCTCGACTTCGACCAACACCGCGACGATGCCGCGCAGGGAATAAGTGATGCTCGGCCAGCCGGTTTCGATGTTCTCGGTGTCACAGACGATGATGACATCCGATTGCAGTCGATTCTTGTTCTCGCGGAAGAAACCCAGCAAATTTTGCGAACCAATTTCTTCTTCGCCCTCAACGACCATCTTGACATTGACGGGCAGCGCCCCCCTGGTTTTCAACCAGGCGGCGATGGCGGCGAGCTGAGCGGTGATGGCTCCCTTATCATCAGCAGCGCCGCGGCCATAAAGGCGGCCGTCGCGCGGCGTCAGAGTCCAGGGGTCGGATAGCCATTTCTCGCGGAAATTGATCGGCTGCACATCGTGATGGGCATACAGGAAGACCGTCGGCTTGCCGGCCGCGCCGAGCCATTCGCCGTAGGCGTAAGGATTGGAGCCACCGCTGCGCAGGATGGTCACGTTTTGCAGACCGGCTCTGCGCATCTGTTCGCAAGTTAACTCTGCTGTTTTTTCCACTTCCTTCTGGTGCTCGCCATCGGTGCTGATGCTCGGAATAGCGACCAAAGCAGCCAGATCACGCACCAGGTCGGCGTGATGGCTGTTCAACCAATTCCGGACAGATGTGTCAGCGCTCATGGTCCCTCCCTTATCCGGCGGGCGGGGCATATCCACACCCCGGTGACGCTACCGGAGCGTTGACATGTCCTGCTCGCCAAAGTTGAGTTTTATGAGACCGTGAATTGCTGTCTACTTGAAGGCCGCGGGATCACACATTTCCATCAGGCGCGACAGGAAGATGAGTCCGCCGATGAGGCTGGCGGTGATGCTGGCCAATAATACAGCACCGGCGGCGATCTCGAGGCAGGGCGCTGCCCGAGACATGCTCTCTTCATCGAGTCCCCGGAAGAGTGCCTCGATGGCGTTGTTGAGCAATTCCGTGATATGCACCAGGCCGATACAGCCAAGCAGTAAACACCACTGGACGAGATCGCAGCGCAGCACGATGGCAGCCGCAAGTACCAGGGCGGTGCAGAAAAAATGGATGAAAAAGCGCGAATGGCCGCGCACACCGAGCTTGATACCACGGCAGGCAGGCCGGAGTCGATCCCGCCACCAGCGCCGCGGCCGAGTTTGCGGCAGCAATTCTTTGCCTGCCGAAGGTCGAGGTAATGTTGGGAAGGTTCTCACGATCGCTTGACCTCCTCTTCGCCGACGTTTTTATCATGTTGCCCTTAGAAATTCGAGCCGAGAACGCCACCCGTGGCCCCCGCTCCCATGCCGCTCATCGCACCCATGCTGCCCATTCTGTTAGCCGGCAGCAGGTTGGGAATGATGTTGAACATAACGTTGAAGTTGTTTTGCAAAGCATTGTAAGAGACGCCCAGGCTGACTTGTAAATCTGATCCCATGCGCGTGAACATCAACGAATTGGCAAAAGCTTCGCCGGTGCCAAAGTCATAAGTTGTGCTGAGTGTTCCCGCATACTTGGGGCTAAAAATATACGTCATTGACAGAGTGGCGGCTCGTACCTGGAGTGGATCGATGCGGCGGAATCCTAAATAGAAATTGGTCCGATCGGGACGATTGTAATAGGCACCGATTGTCCAGACGCGAACGCCGCCGGGAAACGGATCGTCCCAGCCAGTGCTGGTGAGAGCGGTGCGGTCGCCGACGTTCCACAAATAATTGTATTGCAGGAATGCCCAAGGATGGCCGAAGTTATCACGGTTGTATTGCGGAAAATACGAAGCATACAAATCGAGCCACATCCAATCGACAATGTGCTGATTGCCCGGGAAGCCGCGTTTCGTCTGCAAACGCTGGTTGAGCTGAAATTGCAACTCATCAATTGCGCTCAGGGTGTCAACATCGCGGTCGAATAGTAAGCGGCGAATGGCCATTGTCTGGGGTGTGTTATAATACGTAGAGTTAACCAGACTCAAGCCATGATTGAAGAACACGGCTTGGGGATTCCACAAGAACTGATAGTCTCGGATATCGCGCAAGGCTTGATTGGTGGCATCATTGTTGAGTCGATCCAATTGAGGCAGCTGAGTATAAGGAACATTGGTGAAAGCATCGACGTAGTAGACGTTGAAGACCATCTTATGGTTTAGTCCGTTAATGTTGAAAAGCTCACTGGCCACACCTCGATACAGGTGCGTGAAAGGGATGCTGGCACGGGCGCCGAAGGCTTCCCAAGAGCGGCCGATGGCGTTGCCCTGCAAGTCGTTGGAATAGCCAGTCAACTCCCAGCGACCGTAGGGAGCGAACCGCAGCGGTCCCAGGGAAAAAGGTATCTCAACTTCCTGCATCCACGAGCCGCGGAAGGTCGAATCGTTTTGATCGGTCACACTCACCTGCGGCAAATGATCACTGGACAACGTCAGTTGGGAATACTGGGCATTAACATGCGTGTTATAGGTAATGAAATGAAAAAAATCTTGGCCAATGAGCCAACCGTCTGCCCGTGGCAGGTTCTGCGTCATGGTTACCCAATTGCGTAGCCTCGGCTCGGCTATCACCGACCATGCCCAATTATTCTGTTGTTGTTTGACGTACAGAAAAGTATCGAAATTGGGATCGAGGTCCCAGGGGCGTTTATAATATTGCTCAATGAAGTTACGATCGCTAACCGGAGAGAGTTGCCCCATGAAGTTAAAACCATAGGGCATTTCTTCAGAGTCGATGCGCTGGAGCCACCAGCCACGGGCAGCAGGCGGACGGAAATTATTCATCGGCCGTGGACCGCCCAGAATGTCATAATTGCGATCGTACATGCCGAAAGCGCGAATGGTATCCGTGTACTTGGCCGGAATACCAAAGAAATCATTGGCCGATGTATTATATACGGTGCCGATGCCGGGGCCGCGATAAGTCATCTCATCCAGATTCAATATCCAGCTCGTGCTTGGCCGCGGCTGTAAGCCGAGTATTTGATACATGTTCAGCGATACGCCGAGCTGGACACCAAATAGATGGTTCCAACCCCAGGAAATATTCTGGAGTGGACCGAGCGGCTGCTGTGCCGTGGTCGATACATAGGGCAGCCAGAAGAAGGGAATTTTCTCCAGTTGAAAGAAAGTATTATTGCCGTTTAGCAGTGTTTCGCGCACCATCACCGGTTGCCCGGTGGTGCGATCGAGCACGGGCTGGCCGAATATATTGCGTAAGGGAATGACGTTATCTTCAATGACGCCGTCCTGTAGATACATTTTCAGACCAGGATCGGACGGTAAACGGCTGGAAAAAGTCTCCGTGTTGACAATCTCGAAAGTGTTTACGGAAGTTTGGCGAATTTCCTTGGCCGTGGCGACGAGCGGATCGTTCATGAGCGGCTGTTTGAGCTGCAGTCGTCCATTGATCGCAATGGCCACATTACGACGGACATCGTAATAAACCTCATCAGCGGAGATGGTACGCTCGCTGCCTTTGGGATCAACGAGAGGCGCCTGACGAACGATGACATGGCCGGAGAGGTAGACTTCCAAATCATTGCTGGAATAGCCGCTCGGCCGCTGAAGGTTTTCTGCTAGCATTTCGCCGTTACCGTGCGTCCAGATGACGACGCGATCGGCTTCCATATCGACGGTGCCGAGTTTGTCGGCGTTGCGCACTTGCAGAATGACGCCGCCGGTGAGGACCCAGACTGTCTCGCCATTAGCACCTTTGAATGTTTTGAGCGGAACGCCGCCACGGCCTCCCTGACGCGGGACAACGGCAAAATTCAGCCCCGAGCGGACGGGACTCCCCGGAGGCGGCGGCACGGGCCGCGATGGCGGCGGCACGGGCGGCGTCCCCGGTGGAACTTGCATCGGACCGGAAGGCGGCACCGAGTTGCCTGGCACGAACGGTGCCCCGGTGGCGGGTGCGTCCGGCATGGGCGGCTGCGGTCCATCACCCGGCAAGGACGTGGGACGGCCAGGAGTTGCCTCGCTGCTTGAAGAATCGCTGGGAGGACCGTAGTTCGAGATACGCTCCGGCAAAGCCGTCGGCAGTTTCCCCGCAGGCGGCCAAGGCAATGGAGGCGTCGGTTGCAAATTCGGCGAAGCCGGCGGTGCTGGCTGCGGTGTTCCAGGATGCACCGTCGGCGGCAAGATCAACTGATGCTGGCGCTGGAGTGATGTCTGCTGTAAGGCGGCGGGGGACGGAGTGCGCGCCTGGAGGAGTCTCGGCCCCAGTCCTTCGGCCCGGCCGCGCTGGACCAGCGGATCTTTCTCGAACGACTGCCGCACCAGAGGGGCGCGGTGTGCATTCACCTTGAACTCGCCGCGCGTCGTTAAATCCAGGACCGCACGCGGATAGTCATGAATCGCCGAGCCATCATCGATGCGCACCTTGTCTTCGGCATATATCTCGGCACGCAGCTTGCCCGTGAGCTTCGCACTGCTGAGATTGATCCAGAGGACGCCCTGCTCAAATCGTGCCTGCACAATCCCCATCTGGACGAACACCAAGCCGCGAACCAGAAAGACGCAATATTCCGTCGTGCCGAGTTTCTCCGTCCACGTCGCAATCTCGTCGGCATCGAGAATGAGCGGTTTCGATTCGCCGCGTTGGTCGCGTTTTAGTCGATAGATCTTCGTATCCGTAGAGACAGCCTGCGGCGTGTTGGAAGTCGCCCCAGGCGGCGTTCCGTTAGGGGGAACGGGTGCGAAAGCAGAAGCGTCCCACCAATGTCGTGCTGGCGCTCCACCGGCAGCACGACCCTGAGCGCGGAGTGCAGATTCGGCAGAGAGGCCGAGCGCGATCATCAGCGCGAGCAGGCTTGCCAGCCGGCGGAACGAGGGATACCTCACTACGGCGCCTCCATTCCCATGGTCGCTGCCTGTTCGCAATTGTTCGCCCGCCGGGGCGAAGCGGACCCGAACACCTTTAAAGCCACGATCCTTGACACGATATTCACGTGCGAGCGGCGGAGTATAGAAAAGCGGAAAGAAGTGTCAAGTCCAAGGAGCGATTTGCCGACAAGTTTAGCGCGCGCTTGATCGTTTCGCGCGAAACGATCAAGCGCGCGCCTTCATTTATCTTCGCGGCCGGACAGGCAACTCGCTGGGAAACAGTTTTACTTCATTGTTGTTGTTATCATAACAGGTGAACTCCAGAGTCTCCGGTGGAGCGCCGGCCGAACCGCGGATTTGCACCTGAATGTTGCCTGCTTCCTCCAGCCGCACGATCTCGCGCCGCTTCTTGTTGAGCAGATAATTGGCCACGTCTTCGGCAACGCGGATCTCGACGCGGTAGACATGATCGCGGTGCGCTGCCAGTTGGAGCATGCGCATCACGTCAATACTCATGCTTTCACAGGTTTTCACCTGGGCCATACCGTGACAATAGGGGCAATCCTGATAAACACTGCGTTTGAGCGAAGGACGGATGCGCTGGCGCGTCATCTCGATCAGACCGAAAGCGGAGATTTTCAGGATCTTCGTTCGCGCCCGATCGCGCTTGACGGCGTCGCGCATGGCTTTTTCGACGGCGCGGCGATGCTTTTCGTCGCGCATGTCGATGAAGTCGTTGACAATGACGCCGCCGAGATCGCGCAGACGGAGTTGGCGAGCAATCTCCTTGGCGGCCTGGAGATTGATCTGAAAAGCTGTTTCTTCGGCGTTATTGTCGGCGCGAAAACTGCCGCTGTTCACGTCGATGGCCACCAGGGCTTCCGTTTGTTCAATGACGATGGAGCCGCCGTGCGGCAACGGCACTTTACGTTGCTGGATGCGGGCAATCTCTTCCTCGATGCCGTATTTGTGGAAGAGCGGCTCCTTGCCCTCGTACAGCTTGATGCGGTTGGCATAGCGCGGCATGACGATCTGCAAGAACTCCTGGGCATGCTCGAAGGCGGCCGGTTCATCGACCCAGATCGTGTCGATGTCGCTGGTGAAGGTGTCGCGGATTGTCCGCGTAATCATATCGCTTTCTTGGTAAATTTCGGCCGGTGCTTTGGTCTTGCGGATGCGCCGCACCACGACTTGCCACAGGCGCGATAGATAGAGCAGATCACGTTGCAATTCTTTCTTGTTCTTATCGATGCCGGCGGTGCGGATGATGAAGCCGAGACCGCGCGGCGGCTTGAGTTCGTTGAAGATTTCACGGAGGCGGCGGCGTTGTTCTTCATCCGCAATTTTGCGCGAGACGCCGACGCGATTAAGCCCGGGCATCAACACAAGATAGCGGCCGGCGATGCTGATGTAGGTGCTCAAGGTCGGCCCCTTGGTGCCAATGCCTTCTTTGATGACTTGTACCAGGACTTCCTGACCGCGTTTGAAGATGTCTTGAATAAGCGGCTTGGGGCGTCCGTAGCCATTGCGGCCGCGATCGCGCGGGCCATTGCGGTCGCGTTCGCGGCCATGACCGTTCCGTCGCCGCCGGCCACCCTCGCGTGGTCCACGCGGGCTCTCGTAGGGCCGATATTCTTCACGTTCCCCAGGAGGAGGCGGCAGCTCCATCTCGAATTCGGGTTCGCCCGGCTCGCCGATCGTCTCCGTCCCCTCACTTATGCCACGGGCTTGCATCTCACCTTGAACCGGCGGGATCTCTGCCGCTTCCAGGTCGGCGGCCAGAGCCTCCTCGATGCTGCCGTGATGTTCTTCCGCCGCTGGACGCACGCGCGCAGGTGGTGTCAGAGGAGCGCTGGCAGGGTTGTATTGCTCAGCAGGTGGTTGCGGCTCTTCGATCGGTTCTGGCGGAGGCGGCGCCGCTTCCGGCTCGCGCGGAAAGAACAGCAACTCCTCATCGCAGACGCCAGAATCGCCGTCCGAAGGAGTGATCTCCGGCTCTTTTTCCGTGGTGCGCCGTTCAGCGGACCCCATGTAAGGTGGCTTCTCTGGCATTTCCGGCGATGCTTCCTCAGTGGGGCGTTGACAGGTCTCGCTCATCGGCGCTTCGGCTCCTTCAGCCGGCGTGTCCTCCGCAGTTGGCTCTTCCGTACCGGTCTTACGCGAACGGCCACGGCCGCGCGGACGACGGCGGCGTGTCGGCTCCTCCTCGGTCTCTGTCTCCGGTAATGCTGCCATGGACACGCCGCTCCCAGACCTTTCTTCGCCTTCCGCCGAGGTTTCGGCGTGTTCCTCGGCCGGCGCCGCCTCCGCGCGAACTTCGCCCGTCTCTCCTTCAGTGATCTCGACAACTTCTTCGGGCGACTGCACTTCCAGGGCAGCTTCGTCTGGTAACAGGGCAGCGGCATCATCCAGAGGCGCCAACGATTCCTCCAGTCTCTCAGCCTCGTATTCCATCGGCGCCCGTTGCTGTTCCCGTTCCCGGTCGCGGTCCCGATCACGCCGGCCGCGGCGCGGTTCCAACAAGTGACGGTAATAAGTCGGCTCGACGTCGGAAACGTGCAGGAAGCCGTTGCGGCCCACGCCGAAATCTACGAACGCTGCCTGAATGCTTGGCTCGATGTTAACGATGCGTCCTTTATAGATGTTGCCGACATAGCTTTCGTGGCTGGTGCGCTCGACATACAGCTCTTCGAGAACGCCGTCCTCCAGAATGGCAATACGGCACTCTTCGGGCTGTAACACGTTAATCAGCATCTCTTTTTTCATGCGATCCCTTTTCCAATTCCGTGCCGCAACTCTTTTCCGAGAGCGGCAGCTCATCGTGAAGTTCTAGCCGGCTGCGTTCCAGGACAGCGCCGGCAGCAAGCAAATCTTCGAGTCCCAACAGGCCCAGCACCTCTTCAGGGCGTGCCGTACCTGTAGAAGTCAAGCGGAGGATTATTTCCAACTTCGCGGATTCGGAATGTCCGCTAGGTGGATGAATCAACAGATCCATGAGGAAAGGCCGAACATCGATTCGACGTCCGGCTTGCCGTGCTAGGGGGCGATGGCGATCGACCCAGCATTCGCGGGCGGCCAATACGTCGGCACGGCGACGGCTTAGGTCGGGTAGGCGCTCTGCCGGCACGGGCAAAGCGTAAGCCAGCCGGCACACCTGAGCATGGACCGTCACAGGAATGCGACGGACAGAGAGGATTTCCAGCCCTGGCGGGGCT
>Ga0070737_10001620_pt1 | contig 31038 bp, 23 predicted proteins | sample Coa_R1_10_FD_66438 | JGI IMG/M metagenome (GOLD analysis project Ga0070737, IMG submission 66438) | Surface soil microbial communities from Centralia Pennsylvania, which are recovering from an underground coalmine fire - Coalmine... | ecosystem: Environmental > Terrestrial > Soil > Unclassified... | reverse complement strand
GAGTTGTGGATGGTCATCCTGGGTGCGCAGGCCATTCCGTATCTCTCTGCGCTCATCGGTGCCCTGGTTGCGCACTACTCGCGCGAGCAGCCGGACGAAACTGCGCAGGCGGTGCTGCCCGCACCTGCGCAAACAACCGCCGCAATCCGCGCGCCCGAGGCGGTCGAGGCCAGAACCGCGGCGACCTGAGGTTCGACGTGCCAGCGCGCTGCACATGCACCGATGCACCATCGCCGCGTGACATGCACTGCACTTCGCGTGGTGTCCCGAGGGTCAGGCTCTCCAAGCGGTCTGCAACGACGTCCATGTCCTTTTCCGTCCGCCTCACCAAAGAGCGGTTTCGTCCGCTTCGCGGCCGAGCTACTTTTGTTTCGGCAAAAGTAGCCAAAACCATTGCGCCGAGCACGCCGGTTTCGGCAACGTCGTGTCGCCGAAACTTCCCTGCGCTTCTCGCGCCAAGCGGGCCGGCGCGAACTCGCACGTCCCTGTGCTCGAACATCCGCGCCTTGCTCCCGCTTGGCGCTGCGATGCTCGGCGTCGTGCAAAGGCGCGTTGATCGCTCTAACGACGGCCATCCATGGCCTCGCACAAAGCGAGAGTCCGCAACTCGCTTCGCACCGTCACGCGCACAGGATGTGCGCCAAACGGGGCCCCTCGAACACGGTGAGCGGACGACGGACAAGTCCGCAGGATGGCGCACAGGAAGTGCGCCAGTTCGCCGCAGGCACAGGGATGTGCCGTCGGCGAACCCCGGCGGCCGCGAGCGAATCCGGAGCACAAGGACGTGCGGAGGACGTGTTCGCGGGGTGGCCTTTCTCTTGGTGACTTCTCTTTGGCCAAGCAAAGAGAAGTCACCCGCGCGCGCGGGAGGCGCGCGGAAAAAGACAGGGATGTCATCCCATGCACGTTGGTGAGAGCACATGAGTGCGCCGCGCATGAAGTGCGCGTGCGCCTTCGCCGCGCTGGCGGCACTCGCCATTGCTCACAGCGCGTACGCGGACACATTGAAGGTCACGATCACCGGCGTCGACCAGGAACTTGCCGCCGCCGTGCGCGCGCAACTCACCGCGACCCAATACGCCAACCGCAATGACGTCAGCGAAACGCAGGCGCAAGTGTTTGCGCAAGATGCGAGCAGGCAGGCGACGACGGCGCTGCAGCCCTACGGGTACTACAACGCCACGGCCGAGGGCCGGCTCGAACATGTCGGCAACGCGTGGGAAATCCGGTTGAAAGTGGCGCCGGGTCCCGCGACCACGGTCGATGCATTGGATCTCGAGGTACCGGATGTCGCCATGAAACTGGGCCCCGTGCGCCACGCCGTCCGCACATTCCAGCCGCGTGTCGGCCAGCAGATGAATGATTCCGAATACGAAGCGTCCAAAGGCGCGATCGCCAATGCATTCCTCGAAACCGGCTGGCTGGATGCGAAGGCGACGGTCCATCGTGTGGACGTGACGCGCGCCGACAACCGCGCGGCGATCCACCTTCATTACACGGTCGGGGAACGCTACAAACTCGGCGCTGTCACTTTCGAAGGTTCACAGTTCAGTCCCGGTTTCCTGCAACGCTACGTGCCGTGGACGCCCGGTGCCTGGTACTCGCAATCGGATCTCCTGTCGCTGCAGCAGGCGCTCACTGACGCCGACTACTTTTCGATCGTGAATGTCCAGCCGGAAGCCACGGAAGCGAAAGGTCACGTCGTCCCAGTGAAAGTGGAAGTCGCGCCCGCCAAACGCACGGTGTATACCGCAGGCGTGTTCTACGGCACCGACACCGGCCCGGGCGTGCGCGGCGGCATCCGGCGGCGCTGGATCAACAACCTCGGCCATACCCTCGATACCCAGGCCGTGCTGGCGACGCGTCTCAAGACCTTGCAGGTCGTGTATGGCATTCCGCGGCCGGGGCACGAACATGCGAGTTTCAATTTCGGCGTCGGCTATCGCGACGAAAACACCACGACGACGAAGTCGCGCATCTTTTCGGTCGCCGCGAATGCGGTCCGCGATTGGCACGGCTTCGTGCGCACGATCGGTCTGCACGCCCTGACCGGTACCTTCACCGTCGGCAACCAGGGCCGACAAAACGTGGGCATCCCCGGCATCGAGCATGGCAAGACCACCCTGGTCTATCCCGAACTCGACTTGACGAAAAAGGTCGCGGACAACCCGCTGTTCGTCCGCAAGGGCTATTCGATCAACCTGGTCGCGCGCGCGGGTCCCGGCATCGACACGCGGTTCGCCCAGGCACTCGCGCATGCGGTCTGGATCCATGCGCTGGGGCCGAGCAACCGGCTGATCCTGAATGGCGACGCCGGCATCACCACGGTCCAGGATTTCAGCAAGCTGCCGCCGCAATTGCGCTTCTTCGCGGGCGGCGAACTCTCCATGCGCGGCTACGGCTACCAGGCGGTCGGACCGCGCAACAGCTACGGCTTCGTGATCGGAGGCACGCGATTGCTGGTCGTGGGCGCCACCGTCGAACACTACTTCACCAGGGATTGGGGTATTGCGGCGTTCGTGGATTCCGGCGACGCGTTCGACGGCACCGATTTCCATGATCGCAACGACGCCGGCCTCGGCGTTCGCTGGCGCTCGCCGGTCGGACTCGTACGCGTCGATCTTGGCGTGCCGATCAACAATCCGTATCACCACGGCGTGCAACTGAACATAAGGATCGGGCCCGACTTGTGATACGCGCGCGTAAATGGTTGCTTGGCGCCGGAATCACGATCGGTGTGCTGATCGTCGCGTGCGTGGCGCTGCTCGCGTGGCTCCTCTACACAACTTCGGGATTGCATTTCGCGCTGGATCGCGGGGTCGCGATGATGCACGGACGGCTCGTCTATGCGAACGCAAGCGGCACCCTGGCGGGTACGACGACGATCGACGGCCTCCGATACCGTGAAACAAGCGGCACGACCGTCCGGATCGAACACGCCAGCGTGGACTTGCGCCCGTGGGCGCTGTTGGGCCGTCGCCTGCACATCGCGCGTGCGCGGATCGACGGCATCGACGTCGACATCGCGCCTCCGACGCAGCCCGCCCAATCGTCCAGCTTCTGGCTGAAACCACCACTGGCCATCGAACTCGATGACGCCTTGCTGACGCACATCACCGTCGGCGAAGGCGGCAAGCAGGTTTTCGCCGCCGACAGCCTTGCGATCGCGGGCCAGTGGAGCAGCCAGCGCGTGGTGATCCGGCAACTGGCGCTGCGTGCGCCGGCAGGCACGGTCGAGCTCGAAGGCACGCTGGTAGTTGCGAAGGGATACGCGGGCCATGGCACCGCGAGATTCGATTGGACGCAGCACGGCACGCGTTACACGGGCAACGTGACCTCCCGGTCCGACGGCAAGACGGCGCAGATCGCTGCAACATTTTCGTCGCCCCTGCGCGCCGACGCGGATGCGTCATTGAAACTGGACGCATCGCATGCGTGGACGTTGGCGCTGGACGCGCCGCCCTTCGACACACGCACATTGCCGATCGCCCTGCCCTCGTCGTTGAAGACACTGGCATTGAACCTCCATGGCACCGGCGACGCCCATGGCGGCAAGCTGGAAGGTCGTGTCGTCGCCAACGACGCCACGCTGTTGCTCGATCCCGCCGCATTCCGATACGACGGCAAGACGCTCACGCTCGATCCGCTGCGGCTGCGATCGCCGCAATTCCCGGGCGTCGCGACCGTGACCGGCATCGTGCATCCCACTGCGACGCCCGTGGACTTCGCGCTGGATGCGAACTGGAAAGACGTGCAACTCCCAGCCGAACTGGTTCGCCGGACGCTCGCGACGCACGGTGAGGTCCACCTCGACGGAAGCACGGAACGTTACGCGATCAAGGGCATGCTCGCGATCGGGCCGCCCGGTCGCCTTTCGAACCTGCAGGTCGATCTCGCCGGCACGCCGCAAACCATCGATCTGCATGCTTTGAAGCTCGTCCAGAAGAACGGAGGGGTGGATGCACGCGGCACGATCGGCCTCGAACCCCGCGTGTCGTGGAAGCTCGATGCCGTTGCCAAGCGCTTCGATCCAGGCGCGATCCTCGCAGGCTGGAACGGCGCGCTGGACTTCACGTTGGCTACGCAGGGTGCGCTGACGCCGCGAGGCCCGGAGGCTACGCTGAAGCTGGAGAAGACAGGCGGCACGCTGCGCGGACGCAACATCGCCGGCAGCAGGGCGGACCTGAAAATCGCGCCCGGCAACCTGCTGGAAGGATCGCTGCTGCTGGTCTCGGGCAAAAGCCGGGTCGAAGCGGTCGGCAAGAGTGGCAAGCAGACCGATGCGACGGTGACGCTGGACGTCGCGTCGCTCGGTGATTGGTTGCCGAGTGCATCCGGCGCGCTGCAAGGCCGATTCACCGTCAAGGGCGCCTGGCCGAAGCTGGCGATTGCGGGAGGGCTCCAAGGCAATCACCTGGGCGAAGGCGGGCGCAGCATCGATGCGCTGGAACTCGCCGCATCGATTCCGGACATCGCGCAACCCGGCGGCAATCTCGACCTCGCGCTGCACGGCGTGCACGCGTCGGGACTCGATTTCGACAGCGTGCAGGTGCAGGGCAACGGCAACGCGGCATCGCATCATGTGCATTTGAACGCGCGCGGCAAACAGCTCAGCGTGTCGCTGGCAATCGCTGGGAATTTCCAGCCCAGGACGAAGCGTTGGACCGGCACCTTGAGCGGCCTCGAACTCGCGCTGCAAGGCATGCCGGTCTGGCGCCAACAACAGGCGAGCGACGTTTCCTGGCAACGCGGCGCGCTGGCGCTGTCGCAACTCTGCCTTTCTGCCGGAACTCCGCGCCTTTGCCTTTCGGCGAATCGCAGCGCACAAGGCGCGATCACCGCGAAATATTCACTGCAACACCTGCCGCTGCAAATGCTGGCGACACTCGCCGGCGGCGCCAGCCCCTTCGAGGCGAGCGGCGAACTTTCCGGCGAGGGCCAGATGGCGTTGGCTGCCGGCGGTGTAATGACGGGTCATGCCGAACTCGTGGCCAGCGCAGGCCGCATCGCGTACGCGGCCAATCCCGCCACGCCGCTGCTCGCGTGGTCCAGCCTCGCCGTCAACGCGGACGCATCGGGGCAGAACCAGCACCTCCGCCTGCGCGGTGCACTGGGCAACGGCGGACATATCAATGGCGATGTCACCATCAGTGGCGCGCAGCATGCACTGGCGGGCAGTATCGATGCGGACCTGCGCAGCCTCGCCTCGCTCGAAGCACTATCGCCCGAAATCGCCAATGTGCGCGGCACGCTGGCCGGCAAGCTCGACCTTTCCGGAACATTGGCGGCACCCCGTTTCCAGGGCCGGATCGAAACCCGGAACTTCGCCGCGGAAATCCCGCGGGCCGGCCTCAAGCTGCACGATGGCAGCTTCGCGATCGCGGGCGACGCCTCGGGCCGCCTCGCCATCACCGGCCAGATCACGTCCGGCAAGGGCATCCTGCACGTCGATGGCCGCACCGGCTTTGCGGCCAACGCGCCGCTGAGCCTCAGCCTCAAGGGCAACGACGTGCTGGTCGCGGACATCCCGGCGGCGCACGTCATCGCTTCGCCCGACCTGCACATTGCGCGCGCGAACGGCGTGTTCGCGGTGACGGGCAGCGTCACGATCCCGAGCGCGAAAGTCGTGATCGAAAAGTTGCCGGGGCAGGGACCGGTGCACGCCTCGCCCGACGTGGTGATCGTCGACGAGCCCGAACAGGCGCGCGCGGCGCCGCTTGCGATGAGCGCCGACATCCAGGTGAAGCTCGGCAACGACGTCAAGATCACGGGCTACGGATTCGACGGCAAGGTGCACGGACAGCTCGCCGTGCAGGTGCGCCCCGGGCAGGTCGCTACCGGACGCGGCGAGATCGGCGTCACCGGCAAATACCAGGCCTACGGACAGGACCTCGCCATCGAGAACGGGCGCGTGCTGTTCGCCGGCACGCGACTCGACAATCCTGGCCTCGACATCCGCGCCGTCCGCAAGATCCGCAGCGCGGATGTCACCGCGGGCCTGAACATCCGCGGCACCGCGCAGCAGCCCATCCTCACCGTGTTCTCCGACCCGGCGATGGAGCAGACCCAGGCACTCTCGTATCTCGTCACCGGACGTCCGCTGGACCAGTTGAGGAGCGGCGAGAGCAGCACGCTCGACACTGCCGCGCAGGCGCTGGGCGGATTGGCCGGGAACCGGCTGGGCAAGGCGATCGGCTCGCGGATCGGCATCGAGGCCGGCGTGTCCAGCAGTGAGGCTCTGGGCGGTTCCGCATTCACGGCGGGCAAATATCTTTCGCCGCGGCTGTTCATCAGCTACGGCGTCGGCTTGTTCACGCCGGGCCAGGTCATCACGCTGCGCTACACGCTCAATCGGTTCCTGCAGTTCGAAGCGGAAAACGCGACGACCGGCAACCGCGCGAGCCTCAATTACCGGATCGAGAAGTAGCCGTGTGGCACGCCGCCCTGCGCACTGGCAAGGCGCGCTTGCGATCGATAAAGTGCCACTTTAGTATCACTCGATGCGCACCGAACTTGTCACGACCCTGAAACGCCAGGCCACCGAACTGCTCGCGGACATCGAGCGCGACCGCGAGCCGATCCTGATTACCCAGCACGGGCTTCCCAGCGCCTATCTGGTGGACGTGGAAAGCTACGACGCCATGCAGCAGCGCATGGCGTTGCTTGAAGGCATCGCGCGCGGCGAACGGGCTGTGGCCGAAAGCCGCAGCGTGACGCATGCACAGGCGAGAAAGCGCATGGCCCGATGGCTGAAATAATCTGGTCGGAACCGGCGCTCGCGGACCTCGACGCAATCGCCGATTACATCGCACTGGGCAATCGTTCTGCCGCCATGGCACTGGTGCAGCGCGTATTTGGGCACGTGGAGCAACTCGCGGTATATCCCGAGAGCGGCAGCAGGCAGCCGGAACTCAAGCGGTCGCGTTATCGTCAGGTCGTCGAACCGCCTTGCCGTGTGTTTTACGCCTTCGACGGCTCTCGCGTATTCATCCTGCACGTCATGCGCTCGGAGCGGCGGCTGCGCCCGCGGGCATTGCGGACCCGCACACCGAGAGGCTGAAGCATGCCTCATGCGCGCTGCTAGAGTGCGCGTTGATTTGCCACAGCGTGACGAAATCCGCATGGACCTGCCCCGCCCAATTCCCATTTCTGCCGGGGACGCCAGCATGAGCGAGCCACCCAGGCAACCGGGCGTGTGGAGCGGACTCGGCACGGTCGTGCTGTACTTTCTGCTGCAGTTCGGCTTGAGCATCCTCGTCGGCGCGCTGATCGGCTTCGCGTTGGCGGTCAAGATCGGCGTCGCGGCGGGCCTGCGCCACGCAAGGCCGGATACGACGGCGATCAAACACCTGATGCAGGCCAGCCCGGACATCCGGCTCATCGTGGCGGTGGCCACGATCGCCGCAGCGGCTGCCGTAATGACTGCCATCGTGCGCAGGACATGGCCGGCACAGTGGTCACGTGCCGATCTTCCGGGTTTCGGCCTGGTCCAGCCACTGCACAAGGGCTTTTACATTCTCGCCGTGCTGTTGGGAGTGCTCCTGCTGTTACTGGGAGGGCTGCTCACGCATTTGCTTGCCGGCAGTCATCAGGTGCATCAGGACGTCGCGCTGATGGCCGGCAAGGTGCCGCTGGACCTGCGCATCCTGCTCGCCTTGCTGGTGGTATGCGTCGCGCCGTTCGTCGAGGAACTGGTGTTCCGAGGCGTATTGCTTTCCGGCCTGGCCAGCCGTATGCACGTCGGCTGGGCGATCGTCGTGACGGCGATCATCTTCGGCTGCGCGCACCTGCCCGACTTCAAGTTTATGTGGTACCCGGTGCCGGCCCTGGTCCTCCTGGGGCTCGTGCTGGGCTGGCTGCGCGTCCGCACACGCTCGCTGTGGCCATCCATCACGCTGCACGCCACCAATAATTTCGTCGCGGTCATCGGCTGGTTCCTGATCACCCACCACTGAACACAAGCCGGGCGGCGGCCCGCCACGCGCTTGCAACGAGTCAAGCCCCGAGCAGTTCCAGGAATGCCGCAGCCGTCAGGATGCGGACACCCTGCCATGGATGCATCGCAAGCAGGTCGGCATCACTGCTGACCAGCACATCGGCATGGCAACCGCGGACCAGAGCGAGAAATTTGTTGTCCTGCGGATCACGGCACGGCGGTTCCACCATAGATTCATCAGAGGCCGAAACATCGAACAGGCGCGAATTTGCGCGCATCACCGCGAGGAATCCCCGCCGGATATCCGGCGCCTGATAGCGATCGAACTTGCGGCGCGTAATCACCCGTTCCAGCTCGCGCAGCGTCGCGGGCGAGGCGCAGAGCTGTGTCGATGCGAGCGCCAGCTCCAGCGCCCGATGCGGCACCGACCCCACTTGGAGCATGGCGCCCACCAGCGTGCTCGTGTCGAACACGACCCGCGCAACGCGGTTCACCGGGCTTCACGCACAAGCTCGTTGATCTGCTCTTGCGTCAGCTTGTTCGCCGCAGGCTTTGCATGTTTGCGCGCCTGCACGCTCCAAGCTTCGAACTCGGCCACGGCCTTGCTGCGCTGGTTGCGCGCGTCAAGCACTTCGCGCATGTCCTGCGGCGATACCACGAACGCGACCGGCCGGCCACGGCGGGTGACGGTCACCGGCTCGCGTTGTGCGGCATCCAGCAGTTCACCGAAGCGGTTCTGGGCTTCTACCGAGGTCAGTGTTCTCACGGCGTCACCTGTGGCTGATACACCTATTATAGCCAGTTTCGCGAACTCGCAGCGTGGCCAGCCTGGCGATTTTCAGATATGCGCATCTGCCGGATTCCAGGTTCGCGTGGTGTCCCGTGCCCGCTCTGATCCTGCTGGGCATCGTGCTCCGATGGCTGCACGTGCGCACGCGCTCGCTGTCGCCGTCGATCACGCTGCACGCCACCAACAATTTCGTGGCGGTGCTGGCCTGGTTCCTGGTATCGCACCGTTGATGCGCGATACCAGTTGAGCCGCGCAGGTTGGAATGAGCCCGAGCTCCCTCGGGTGAACCTCAGCGACGGACAGCAACCGTGACGTTGGGGTTCGCTAAAGACGTTCAGCCCACCCTACGGCACGGGAAGTACCACTTACGCACGCCCGGTGCCGTCCGCACCGGCGTTGGCGCGCAACATCGAACTCAGCGGCGACAGTATTTGTCGAGGAATGGAGCGAAAAACGCCCAACCGCGCGTTGGATGAAGAGGATTGGAATTTGTAGGGACCTGCATCAGCGCTCAAGCCTTGTGTGAAAAGCGGAGCAAGTCGCGCGAACGCCTCGTTGTTGAGGAGACCCGGAGCGCTGCCATGGTTGTACAGCACTGTCCGGAACGGTCCAGGGCCACGTGGTTTATAAAGCAAACCATGTAGCGTCTTGTCACCCGATGGAAACGAAACGACTTCAGGTGCGGTTGCATGCAGAGCGGGCGTCACCAATGAAAGCATCGCTACGCTCGCCACGAAAACGCCGGCTGCCCTCTCACCGTATGCTCCTTCCGCCAGATCATCGCGGCTCTTCGGGATAATGGGTCAATACCCCGCCGCCTCACCCGCCGGATAACGCGGATCGTTGACGCTTTCGAGTAATCCAGTCTTCGGGTTCACCACGATCGCGGCGATGTCGCCCATCGAGTGCACGTCGCGGATCCTGTAACCCATTGCCTCGAGTGCCGACTGCACGGAGGGCGTGAACGCGCCCGGCTCGGCGAAGATTTCGTCCGGGTACCACTGCATGTGGATGCGCGGAGCGTCGATCGCCTGCTTCACGTTCATGCCGTACTCGACCACGTTGAGGATGCTTTCCATGGTGGTGGAAATGATGGTCGAACCGCCCGGGCTGCCCGTCACCATGAACAACTTGCCATCGTGCAGCACGATGGTCGGGCTCATCGAACTCAGGGGGCGCTTGCCGGGCTGGATCCGGTTGGCCTCGCCCTGCACCAGCCCGAATTGGTTCGGCACACCCGGTTTGGACGTAAAGTCGTCCATTTCGTTGTTGAGGAAGAAGCCGGTGTCGCCGGCGATCTGCTTGATGCCGAAATAACTGTTGACGGTGTACGTGACCGCGACCGCATCGCCCTTGTCATCCACCACGGAATAATGCGTGGTGTTGGTCGATTCGTACGGCCCGAGGCTGCCCTTCACTTCCGACGACGGCGTGGCCTTGTCGGGCTCGATGCTGGCGCGCAGCTTGGCAGCATGCGCCGCGGAAAGAAGCTTCTTGATCGGGTTGTGCACGAACGCCGGATCTCCGAGATACGTGTTGCGGTCGGCGAACGCGCGCCGTTCGGCCTCAACGAAGTAATGCACGCTCTTCGTGGAATGGAAGCCCCACTTCGCCAGCGGATATGGCGCGATGATCTGCAGGGTTTCGCAGATCGTCGCGGCCGAACTCGGCGGCGGCGCGGTGACGATCGTGTAACCGTGGTATTCGCACTCGATCGGCTTCGCCCATTGCGCGGTATAGTCCTTGAAATCCTTCAGGCTCAGCAGACCATGGTTGGCCTTGCTGGCCTTCACCACGGCCGCGGCGATCGGACCGTCGTAGAACGCGCGGGTGCCTTTTTTCGCGATCAGTTCCAGGGTGCGCGCGAGTTCGGGCTGCTTCAGCACCTGCCCCGCCTGCCACGGCTGGCCGTGGTCGAGGAAGATCGCGGCGACGTTCGGGTGCTGCCTGAAATGGTCCGTCGACGTGTCGAGGATGCGCACATCGCCCGGCTGCAGCACGAAGCCGTCCTTCGCGAGCTTGATTGCCGGCGCCATCACCTGCGCGAGGCTCATCGTGCCGTACGCCTTCAACGCCGTGTCGAGACCCATCACGGTGCCCGGCACCCCGACGCCGAGATACGTGCGCGTGCTGCGGCCCTTCACCACCTCGCCGGCGAGGTTCTGCATCATGTCGGGTGTCGCCGCCAGCGGCGCCTTTTCGCGGAAATCGAGGAACACATCCTTGCCGTCGGCGAGGTGCAAGGTCATGAAGCCGCCGCCGCCGATGTTGCCGCAGCACGGATGCACCACTGCCAGCGCATAACCGACCGCCACCGCCGCATCGACGGCGTTGCCGCCCTTTTTCAGAATGTCCAGACCGACCTGCGTCGCGAGGTGCTGCGCGGTGGCCACCATGCCATGTCTGGCGGTGACCAGCGGCTCGTCCGGCCAAGGGCGTTTGTTGTTGCCTTCTACCTTCGGCTGGAGCGGGCCGTCCTGGGCGGTGCTGTGGTCCTGGAGTGCGGCGAACGCCGGCGTGGTCTGGGAGCCGACGACGAGTGAAAATGCAAGAACGATGATTGCAGCCAGTCGCTTGTGCATCACAATCCTCTTCGAGTCAGTACGAGCCATAAATTGTTTCTGATTTACGGGAGCTTCCGCCGGCCTTCCCTTCTCCCTCCGGGAGAAGGGGCGCAACGCGCTGCTTTGGCTTTTGCGCGAAGCGCCGGATGAGGGTCCGGCCTCGCGCAAAGCAACTCTGCGCAGGCGTCAGCACGACGCGCGGGCCCGTACCCTCACCCGCCCCTAGCGGGGCACCCTCTCCCGGAGGGAGAGGGATTCATCGCGCAGCGCCTCGATCACCGGCGCCACCTGCGACTCGCGACCCAATGCACGGCCGACCTGTTGCAGGCGCTCCGCCAGCGTCGCGGCTTCGGGCGCGCACACGGTGGCATGGCCGACCTTGCGACCCGGTCGCGGTGACTTGCCGTAGTCGTGCCAGTGCACGCCGGGAATCGCGAGCAGCTTGTCGCGATCCGGCAATTCGCCGACCCAGTTGAGCATGCATGACGGAAAACACGCCGACGTGTCGCCGAGCGGAAATCCCAACACCGCGCGCACGTGATTTTCGAATTGCGAGGTCACGGCACCTTCGATCGTCCAGTGCCCCGAGTTGTGCACGCGCGGCGCCATCTCGTTGCCGAGCAATTCGCCGTCTTTCACGAACAGCTCCAGCGCGAACACCCCGACATAATCGAGCCGTTCCGCGATCGCACGCGCATGTGCGAACGCCTGGATGTCGATCTCGCCGTCGCGCACCGCGGGCGCGAGACTCGCGGAAAGAATTCCGTCGACGTGCCAGTTGCGCGTCACGGGCCATGCGCGGAACTCGCCGTCGGAAGCGCGCACGGCGACCACGGATGCCTCGTAATCGAACGGGACGAAGCCTTCCAGGATCAGTCCGCGCGCTGCGGCCTGTGCGCCCAATGCCTGCCATGCGGCATCGGCATCATCCCGCGTTCGGATGCGGAACTGCCCTTTGCCGTCGTAACCCTCGCGACGGGTTTTCAGGATCGCAGGCGCGCCGATGCGCGCAAGCGTGGCATCCAGATCGGCGCGCGTCGCGACGTCAGTGAATTCCGTCGTGGGCAAACCGCACTCGCGGAACAGCGTCTTTTCCAGCACGCGGTCCTGCGCTGTCCTGAGCGACAAGGCATTGGGCGCGACGCGGGTGCGGGAAGCCAGCCATTCGGCGGTTTCCGCCGGCACGTTTTCGAAATCGAAAGTCGCGGCGTCGATCCCGCGCGCGAACGATTCCAGTTCACCGAACGCGTCCCAGCCTGTCACCAGCAACGGCGCGATCTGCCCCGCGCAGGCATCGGCGACCGGGTCGACGATGCGGAACCGCACACCCAGCGGCGTGCCGGCCAGCACCATCATCCGCGCGAGCTGGCCGCCACCCAGGACGCCGAGTGTCGTCATCGACCCGCGCCTTGCGTGCCCGTCCTGGCCCGCGCCGCACGCGGTCGCGCTGCCGCCGGCCGCGGTGGCTCGAGGCGCGGATCGGAATGCTCCAGCACCTGTGTGGTCTGTTCGCCCCGAAAACGGTCGAGCGCCTGCGCGACGTGATCGTCATGCAGCGCCACGATCGCCGCGGCGAGCAGGCCCGCGTTCCTGGCGCCGGATTCACCGATCGCCAGCGTGCCCACGGGAACCCCGGCCGGCATCTGCGCGATCGACAACAGCGAGTCCAGTCCCTTCAGCGCGCGCGTTTGCACGGGTACGCCCAGCACCGGAAGTCGCGTCTTGGCCGCGAGCATTCCCGGCAGATGCGCCGCGCCGCCGGCCCCGGCGATGATCACTTCGATGCCGCGTGCGGCGGCGCCCTCGGCGTAGGCGAAGAGCTTGTCGGGCGTGCGGTGCGCGGAGACGATTTCGACTTCATGCGCGACGCCCAAGGCTGCCAGCATCTCGGCGGCGTGCCGCATGGTCTCCCAATCCGAACGCGAACCCATCACCACCCCGACGCGGGGCGCGATCGTCGATTTCCGCATGGTCTCACTGCCGCAAAACGGCTATTGTACGCGGCATGGACAAACGTTTGCTCGACATCCTCTGCGATCCCGTCACCAAGACGCCGGTACGCCCGCTGCGCCGCGACGAGCTGGATGCGCTGAACCGCGCGATCGCCGGCGGCACGCTCGACACGGTGGCCGGACAGAAGGTCGCGACGCCGCTCACGGCCGGGCTCATCACCACCGACCGCAAGGTCGTCTACCGCATCGAAGACGACATCCCGGTGATGCTGGCCGAGGAAGGGATCGGCACCCTGCAGTTGATCGATTTTCCGGGACGCTGACTCTCAGCTTCGAATCGGGCGCAGGCGTTCGCGAGGCCGAGATGGCTGATCCGCTCGGGTCATGGAAAATGGTCATTCCGGGCCGACGCCGACTTCAGCGGCGGCGGAGCCCGAATGACGCAGCAGGTGATGAACGGCATGGTTCGCAAGCCGCGTTTGCGGCGGGTATCGGCGCTGTGAACGGATTCACGTTCCCGTTACGGCGAAACGGCATACTGAAGAACCCCGGTTCAGCTTCCTGAAGTCAGGTTTTTCGTCATGGCGCACATCCCGCCCGACCAGCATGGCGAAACCAGTCCGAAGGTGATCGACATCGCGTCGCGCATAGCCGACGCGGATCACGGCCACGTCGGCGGGCTGCTGGTGGCGGTGCGCGAAATGACCCTGAAGGCCACCGGGAATCTCGTGGCCGCATTGCTCGACAACGTCGACGACACCTTGTTCGACCTCGCCGAAAAGGCCGAGAGCAACGCCAGCCAGACCGAATACTTCGACGGCATGCGCGAGACCCGCAAGCGGCGCCCGCGCATCGAACGCATGTTCGGCGAGCACGTATCACGCGGTTTCGCCGATTTCGCGGCGGGCCGCACCACGCGCACCAGCGAAGCGCAGCGCGCATTCTCGGCCAGCGGCGAACTGAGCCTCGTCGACGACCGCGAACTCGAGGAATCGCTCGCGGTTTCCAGCATGGTCGCGAAGGCCGAAGGCCGATTGTCCGCCGCGTTGATGGCGCTCAACCAGCGGCTCTCGGTGCTGAGCGGCGGCCGCGCCACGACGAACGCCAACAATCCGCTGGGTCCCTACGCGCTGACCGAATCCTTCCGCGAAGCGCTGGACGAGCTCAGCGAAGTCAACATCCGCGTCCGGTTGATCATCCTCAAGATGTTCGAGCGCTATGTGTTGAACGCGCTCGACACCCTGTATCACGACGCCAACGTGCGTCTGGTGCAGGCCGGCGTGCTGCCGCAATTGCAGCACCCAAGGCTCACGCGCCGGCCGGGATCGACCGGCACCGCGGCGTCCGCATCCGCCGCGACCGGCGACATCGTCGGGCTGCCCGACTATGCCGCCGAAACCGCGGACCAGTTGCACAACGAACTGATGCAGCGATTGACCGCACTGCTCGCGGCGCGCCGGCAAGCGACCTATCCAGCGGGAACCAACTTCACTGGCGGCGGCTCCGTTGCATCGTTGACCCCGGCGGAACTGCTGGGCGCGCTCACCCTGTTGCAGGGCGACAGTCGCCCGTTGCCGGCGCAGCCCATCGCGATCGACACGACGTCCGCGGTCGACATGGTCCAGCACCTCAAGGATGAGTTGATGGAGCAGATACGGCGCCTGTCGGGTGCGGCGCACGTGAACGTTTCCGGCAGCGACGAGGACACCATCGACCTCGTCGGGATGCTGTTCGAATACATCCTGCAGGACCACACCATCCCCGCGCCGATGCAGGTGCTGCTGGCGCGCCTGCAGATCCCCTACCTCAAGGTGGCCATCCTCGACCGGCGCATGTTCGCGCACTCGTCGCATCCGGCGCGCAGGCTGCTCGACCAGCTTGCCGACGCGGCCAAGGGCTGGTCGGAGGAATCCGACCGCGACCATCGCCTGTTCGACAAGGTCAAGAGCGTCGTCGAATCCCTGCTGCAGGATTTCGACGACGACATCGGCGTGTTCGAACGCCAGATCACCGAATTCGCCCGCTTCGTCGAGCAGAACCGCAAGCGCGCGGAACTCGCCGAAAGCCGCGCGACCGAAGCCGCACGCGGACGCGAACGCCTTCAGGACGCGCGCCGCCGCGCCGCCCAGGAAATCCTCTCGCGCATCAACGACCGCAACCTCCCTACGCTGCTGCGCGGTGTGCTGACGCGTCCCTGGGCCAACTACCTGGTGCTGATCGTGCTGCGCCAGGGCATAGAGTCGGCGGAATTCCGCTCGGCGGTGCACTTCGTCGACGACTTCATCGCGACGGCCGATGTTCCGCGCGGCGAACCCGCGCACGAGCAATACAAGAGCGCCCTGCCCTCGATCGAAAAGCACCTGCGCGAAGGCCTCGCGACCGTCGCGTTCCAGGAACCGGACATCGAGCGGCTGCTGGACGAGTTGCGGAAGTTCTGGCGCCAGCAACTCGGTGAGCCCGCACCCGTCCAGCAAGCAAGCGCACCGCTCGCGAACCCCGAAGCGGTGCTCGGTGTTTCCGAGGACGCCCAGCCCGCGATCACCGACACGCCGGACGTCGACGAAGACTTCGGAGCCGACGACATGGCCGTGGACGTCGACGCCGACACGCTGCAGGCCGTGCGCGACCTCAAGGTCGGCGACTGGGTCGAGTTCGTCGACGATACCGGCACGCGCGAACGCGCCAAGTTGTCCTGGATCAGCCCCATCAGCGGCAAATACCTGTTCGTCAACCGCCGTGGCCTGAAGGTGGCCGACCGCACGGCCGTGCAACTCGCCAGCGAGCTGATGAGCGGGCGCGCAATGATCCTGGAAGAAGTGCCGCTGTTCGACCGCGCGCTCGATGCGATCGTCGACCGCCTGCGCAACGCGCAGCCGGCGCCGCAAGCCGGCGCATGAGCGGCGACGAAGCGACGCCCCAACCGCCACCGGCGGAAACCATTCGTGCCGATGTCGCGCGCGCGCTGGCCGAAGACATCGGCAAGGGCGATCTGACCGCCGCGCTGATCGATCCCGACGCGCATGCCCGCGCGCACATCGTTAGCCGAGAGGACGCCGTACTGGCCGGCAGCCCGTGGGCCGAAGAATGCTTCCGGCAGTTCGATCCCGTGGTGCGCATCGACTGGCATTACGCCGATGGCGATCGTGTCCACGCCGACGCGGTGCTATGCGAGATCGAGGGCAACGCGCGCGCGCTGGTCGCGGGCGAACGCAACGCGCTCAATTTCCTCCAGACGCTTTCGGGCACTGCCACGGTCACGCGCAGCTACGTGGACGCGATTGCCGGCACGAAAACGAAAATCCTCGACACGCGCAAGACGATTCCCGGCCTGCGCCTCGCCCAGAAATACGCGGTGCGCTGCGGCGGCGGGCACAACCATCGGATCGGCCTGTTCGACGCGATCCTCATCAAGGAAAACCACGTCACTGCCGCGGGCGGGATCGCGAGTGCCATCCGTGCGGCGCGCGCCGCGCATCCGGAAGTTTTGCTCGAATGCGAAGTCGAGTCGGTGGACGAACTGCGCGACGCGATCGCCGCGGGCGCCGATCGCGTGCTGCTGGACGAATTCAGCGATTCCATGCTGCGCGACGCCGTCGCCCTCGCCGCCGGCCGTGTGCCGCTGGAAGTATCCGGAAGCGTCAATCTCGAACGCGTCCGCGCCATCGCCGAAACCGGCGTCGATTACATCTCCATCGGCGCGCTGACCAAACATGTTCACGCGATCGATTTGTCGATGCGCTTCGACAAGAGCTGACCGCGACGGCGGGCGCCCACAGCTGTTTCCCTCTCCCTCCGGGAGAGGCGGCCGCAGGCCGAGCGCGTAGCGCTCGCGCAGCGCCGGATGAGGATCCGGTCTCGCAACCAGTCCCGATTCGACATCCCTGTCCTTTTCCGCGCCGTCCAACGGCGCGGGCTACTTTCGTTACGGCGAAAGTAGCCAAAGTCAGGCGCCTGCACGACGGTTTCGGCAACATCGTGTTGCCTCAACTTCCCTGCGCTTCTCGCGCCAAGCGGGCCGGCGCGAACTCGCCCGTCCATGGGCTCGAACATCCGCGCCTTGCTCCCGCTTGGCGCTGCGATGCTTGGCGTCGTGCAAAGGCGCGTAAAAAGCTCCACTTCGCCGACGGCCGTCCATGGCCTGCTTCGAAAGACCCGCGGACGACCGTCTCATTGACAGTCCTTGTGACAAAGCGGACGATCGCGCCATCGCCCCTGGTCCGGGGCAGAATGAGCGTGAGCACTCACAGATGGATCGTGACGATATTCTGCAGCAACTTGTTCCCCACAGCCTCGCCGCTGTTAGTGCGCTGGCACTTGCGCTCAAGTACCGCACGGCGTGGGATGCACCGAAGCGAATGGAGATTTACTTTGACGGGAAGCTGTCGGTTGAGGGAAATTCCAATGCGTTTGTTAATCCGGCAATCGAGGCCGGCCTAATCCACTGCCGGGCGCTCTTGGAATTCCTGGGACTCTGCGCTCACGATGGCCGCCTAGAAAATATCAAATTGCCTCGCTGTCGAAAGGATGATGTAGGCATTGAGTCATTCTCAAACTCGCTTGGACCGTTGCCCCTGCTTACCCCAACCGCGGCCGTTTCGCATTACACCGGTCCCGCTTTGGAGGCGGAGAGGGCATTACCGGCCGTGTTCCACGCGGCAAACAAAGGCTTTGCGCATTTCACCACCGGTTTGACGCTGCTCTGGTCGATGGCGATGCTATCGAGGTTGCGAGTCGCGGCCACTTGTGATCAGCCATCTCTACACGCCGCTAGGTCTGCCGCCCCCCAATTTCGAGATTAAAGGTCGGCCTCGCAGTAACGTAGCCCGGATGGAGCACAGCGCAATCCGGGATCAGCACGCATGACGCGCCCCGGATTCCGCTGCAACGCGGCTGCATCCGGGCTACTCGCTGAAAATTCAAAGGCAACTGGATTCCGGGTGCCGCCGCGATGGAGCCGTGGCGGCCCCGGAATGGCGAGCAAAATCAGAGCTTCTCCAACCGTTCTAGACGGGCGGATCGCGCGGCACCACTCCACTCAGGCTCTCAGACCGCGCAGCGTCTCCGCCATCCTCTTCCCCGACACCGGCTCGGCGGTCTTGAGTTCCTGAGCGAACACGGAGACGCGCCATTCCTCGACCAGCCAGCGCAAGGTGTCCAGCGCTTCGGAATCGTCGCCCGACACGCGCGCATCCAGCACCGCGCGCCAGTAGGGCAGCACTTGCTGCATGCGCGAGAAATCACGCGCGGGGTCGCTGCGCAGTTTTTCCGCGCGCAGCCGCATGGCCCTGAGATAGCGCGGCAGATGCGCAAGCCGCGTGCGCGGCAACTCGCGCAGGAATCCCGACGCAAGCAATGCATCCAGTTGTCCGCGCAAATCGGCGTAGCTCGCCTGTGCCTGACCCGTGACCATGGGCTTGAGCCACGGCTGCAGTTCGGCCAACGCGGCAAGGATCGGCTCGGCGAGCTTCAAGCGCTCCATCGCCTCGCCGAACAGTTCGCGCGCCACCGCGTCATGCAATGCCTGCCATGCAGCGCGATCCCGCACGTCCAGGTCGTGCCCGCGCAGCACGTCGGCAAACGCACCTTCGACGATGTCACCGCGCAAGGCGTCTGCGCGGCCGTGCGGTGCGAAGGCCACCGCCAGCTTCGGTTTCAACGGCAACTGTTTGCGCGCGCGCTTGAACTCCGCCGTCAGCGCAAGCCGCAGCAGACGTTCGACGCCGCCGCGATGCGCCTGCGCCGCCTCGTCCGGATTCTCGAAGACGCGCAGTGCCACCGCCTCGCCCAGATCGACCAGCGCCGGGTATGCGACCATGCGGTCGCGCGCGCGCGTCTGCTCCGGAATCGCATCAAAATCCCAGTCGCGCACGGCCTCGCGGGTGACGTCCGCTTCTGCATGACGCGAGAAGGCTTCGCGCGCACGCGAGCCGAATCGTGCACGCAGCTCATCGAGATCGCGGCCTTGCGCGATGGAGCGTCTGCGTTCGTCACGCAGGTCGAAGCGCATCAGCAGGTGCGCCGGCAGCGCGCTCACATCGAATGCCGCTGCGTCCAGTTCGATACCCGTAACCCGCTTGAGGAACGCCGCCAGCACCGTAGCCAAAGATTCGTCGCGCGGCGCCTCGGCTTCAGAAAACGCACGTGCAAATTCAGGCGCGGGCACGAAGTTTCGACGCAGCGACTTGGGCAACGTGCGGATCAGCGCGGCGACTTTCTCGCGCAGCAATCCCGGTACCAACCATTCGCAACGCGCCGCGGGGACCGCGTTCAACAGCGGCAGCGGCACGCGCAGCGTGACGCCGTCGGCTTCATCGCCAGGCACGAAACGGTATTCGAAGGCGAGCTTTTGATTGCCGACCTCGATCGCCTCGGGAAATGCGCCGGCGTCGCCATGCGCGCCGGCCTCCAGCACGTCGCGCAGCGACCAGCGCAGGGCCGCGCGTTCCGCCGAGGACGCGCGCTTGTACCAGGCGTCCAGCGCCGCGGCTGTCGAGATGTCCTCCGGCAGCTTGCCGGCAAAGAACGTTGCAAGGTCTTCCTCCGATCTTACCAAGCCTTCGCGGCGCTGCTGCGCCTCGACCTTACGCGCTTCGTCCAACACCCGCGCATTGGCGCGAACGAAATCAGCGCGGCAGTCAATGTCGCAGCGCGCCAGGGCCTCGCGCAGGAAGATCGCGTGCGCGGCCGCCGGATCCTGTTTCGCAAACGTCACCGGGCGCCGCTCGACGAGAATCAACCCGTAAAGCAACACCTGCTCGTATGCCTGCACCGCGCCACGCGCACGCGACCAGTGCGGATCGCTGCAGATACGCTTCAGCAGGTGCGCCGCCTGGTGCTCGATCCATTCCGGTTCGATGCGCGCGCATTGCATGCCCCACACCTTGCCGCCGAGATCGAGGATCTGCGCGACAAACAGCCACGCGGGTGACTTCTTCGCCAGCGCGGAGCCCGGAAACACTTTGAACTTGCGCTCGCGCGTCCCCCGGTAGACGCCATCCTCGTCCTTGCGCGCCACGTTGGTCGGGAGGCCGGAGAGGAGTGAGAGGTGGATCGGTTGGTAAAAGTCGGGGCTGGGGGCTGGAGGCTGGGGGCTCGGAGGAGCCGATCGCAACGCGGCTTTCGTCCCACGACCGGCTTTGAGCACGGGTTGCAGGTCATGCTTCTGGGTTTGCTGTGGGCTTTCCCCAGTCCCCAGTCCCCAGTCCCGCGCCCCGCCTTCAAGCAGTAGCTGTCGATGTAATTCGCGCCACTCGCGCATCCGCATGAACGAGACGAAATGCCGCGCGCACCAGTCGCGCAATTTCGACTGGGTCAACTCCTCATGCGCGTCGCGATACGCGTTCCACAAATTCAGTACGCCCATGAAATCCGACTGCGGATCGGCAAATCCGGCGTGGGCGGCATCGGCCTGCTGCTGCTTGTCAGCCGGGCGCTCGCGCGGATCCTGGGTTCCGAGAAATGCAACGATCGGCAGCACCGCTTCGGACACGCCCAGCGTCCGTGCCTCGACGAGCATCCGTGCCAGTTGCGCATCGATCGGGATGCGCGCGAGTTGCTTGCCCAGCGGCGTCAACCGGCGTGCGCCATCGGCCGCGCCGATTTCCGCCAGCCGGCGCCAGCCGTCGTTGACCGCACGGGGATAGGGTGGGTCGATGAACGGGAACGACTCCGCGTCGCCGAGGCCGAGGTCGAGCATACGCAGGATCACGTCGGACAATGCACTGCGCAGGATTTCCGGGTCGCTGTACGGCGCTCGCGAAACGAAGTCCGCTTCATCGTAAAGCCGCACGCAGATGCCCGGTCCGATGCGCCCGCAACGACCTGCGCGCTGGTTGGCTGCGGCCTGCGAAATCGGCTCGATGTGCAGGCGTTCGATCTGGCTGCGCCGCGAATAGCGTTTCACGCGTGCGTCGCCGGAATCCACCACCCAGCGGATGCGCGGCACGGTCAGCGATGTCTCGGCGACATTCGTGGCCAGCACGATGCGCCGCTCAGGCCCCGGCTTGAACACGCGATCCTGCTCCTTCGCCGACAAGCGCGCGTACAGCGGGAGCACCTCGGTGTGGCGGTATTGCCGCCGTGCCAGCGCGAGGTGCGCGTCGCGGATCTCGCGTTCGCCGGGCAGAAAGACCAGCACGTCGCCGCGAGGATCTTCGCGGGTGATGTCGTCGAGGGCCGAGACGACTCGTTCTGTCAGCCCGGATTCCCGATCTGGCGGCTGGTAGCGGATCTCCACCGGATACGCGCGGCCCTCGACCGTCACCACCGGGGCGTTGTCGAAATGTTCGGCGAAACGCGCGGTGTCGATGGTGGCCGAGGTGACGATCAGCTTGAGGTCGCGCCGTCTGCGCAGCAGCCCTTTCAGATAACCGAGCAGGAAATCGATGTTGAGGCTGCGTTCGTGCGCTTCGTCGACGATCAGCGTGTCGTAGTCGGAAAGCCAACGGTCGTGCGCCATCTCCGCCAGCAGGATGCCGTCGGTCATGAACTTGACGAGTGTGTCGTCGCCGAGCTGTTTGGCGAAGCGCACCTCATACCCGACGATTCCGCCAGGCTCGCCGCCGAGTTCGTTGGCGACGCGACGTGCCATCGCGCGCGCGGCGAGTCGGCGCGGTTGCGTACAGCCGATCATCCCGGCCACGCCGCGCCCGGCCGCAAGGCACAATTTCGGCAACTGGGTGGTCTTGCCGGAACCGGTTTCGCCCGCGATCACCAGCACCTGGTGCTTGCGGATCAGGCGCGTGATTTCGTCCGCGCGCTGGGTGATCGGGAGCGATTTGTCGAGGCTAATCGGCGGGATCCGTGCGGCGCGTGCTTCGCGCTGCGCGATCGATCCGGCGATGTCATGCGCGAGCTTTTGCAGCGCTCCCGGCGGGGGTACGCGCTTCCGTTCGATGCCGCGCAAGCGCGCGCGCAACTTTCCTGCGTCCCGCGTCAGCGCGCGAACCAGCAGGCGTTCCAGTTCGCGCGGCGTGGGCGCTCTTTCGTCGCGCGGGCGGTGTTTGGATTCCATCGCGACAATGGTATTCGACATCGCCGCGTTTCTCGGCACGAGTGCATTCCCAGCCACGCGAAAGTTCCGCCCCCTCACCCGCCAAGCGCTTCGCGCTTGTCTCCCTCTCCCCCGCAAGCGGTGGCGAGGGGTCTGACAGGCGCGACCTGAAAATTCCGCGTGAACGGTGCATCATGCGGGCTTTCCAGCCATGGGATCGAACCATGCCACGCACGACCATGATCCTCGCCGCCGCCGCCGTCGCCTGCACCTGTGCGGCATGCTCTCACCAGTCGTCCAACTCGAGCTCCGCGCCTCCCACGGCCGCGACCGCGGCTTCAACGGCCAGGGCTGCGACGGCCGCCACGCCGGCGCCGGCCAGCACCGTACCCGATATCGGCATCAACGTGTCGTACATCGATCACGCCGTGAAGCCCGGCGACAATTTCTTCGAGTATGCGAACGGTGCGTGGCTGAAGACCGCGACGATACCTGCGGATCGCTCCAGCACCGGCGCGTTCTACGACATCTTCGAGGTCACCGAGAAGCACACGGCGGACCTGATCAGGAATGTCGGCGCCGAGAATCCTGCCGCCGGCAGCAACGCGCGCAAGATTGCCGACTACTACGCCGCCTACATGGATACCAGCGCCATCGACAAGGCCGGCCTGACGCCGCTCAAATCCGAACTCGATGCGATCGATGCGATCAAGAGCCGCGCCGATCTCGCACACGTACTCGGTTCGCGCCTGCGAGCCGACGTGGATCCGATCAACGCCACCAATTTCCACACGCAGCATCTGTTCGGCTTGTTCGTCACCAAGGGTCTGGAAGAGGCCTCGATGCAGATTCCGTACCTGTTGCAGGGCGGCCTCGGGATGCCCAGCCGCGACTATTACTTGTCGAAAGATCCGCACATGGTGCAGGCGCGGGACGCGTACAAGACCTACATCGCCGCGCTGCTGAAGCAGGCCGGCATCGCCGATGCAGACAAGAAGGCCGACGCGGTGTTCGCGCTTGAAACGAAGATCGCGCAGGCGCAGGAGAGCCTGGTAGATAGCGAGGACATCCACAAGGCCAACAATCTCTGGACCATGGCCGAGTTGTCGCGCAAGGCGCCGGGCCTCGATTGGAACCAATACTTCAAGGCCGCAGGACTCGACGATGTCAAACAGATCGACATATGGCAGCCGACCGCGATCATCGGCGAAGCGAAGCTGGTCGGCAGTCAACCGATCGATGCCTGGAAAGACCTGCTGGTCTTCCACACGTTGAATGCCGCGGCGCCACTGCTGCCCAAACCGTACGAACAACTGAATTTCGATTTCTACGGCAAGACCCTGCAGGGCACGCCCGAGCAGCGCGAGCGCTGGAAGCGCGCGGTCAGCGCGACCAGCACCGATCTCGGTGACGCGGTCGGGCAACTGTACGTCCAGAAATATTTCCCCGCTTCGTCCAAGGCCGCGGCGGAAGCGATGGTGAAGAACCTGATCGCGGCGTTCCGCAGCGGCATCCAGAATCTCACATGGATGTCGCCCGCGACCAAGCAGAAGGCGGAGGCGAAACTCGACACGCTCAAGGTCGGCGTCGGCTATCCCGACACTTGGCGCGATTATTCGTCGTTGGTGATCAAGCCCGACGATGCGCTCGGCAACCACCTGCGCGCTGTGAAGTTCGAATACGAACTCGCCAAGGCCAAGATCGGCAAGCCCATCGACGACAACGAGTGGTGGATGACGCCGCAGACGGTCAACGCGGTGAACCTGCCGCTACAGAACGCGCTCAACTTCCCCGCCGCGATCCTGCAGCCGCCGTTCTTCGATCCGAAGGCCGACCCGGCGGCGAACTACGGCGCGATCGGGGCGATCATCGGCCACGAGATCAGCCACAGTTTCGACAACACGGGCGCCGATTTCGACGCGCAGGGGCGGCTGAAGAACTGGTGGACGCCCGCCGACCTCAGGCACTTCGAGGCCGCGACCAACGCGCTCGCTGCGCAGTACAGCAAGTACGAGGCGTTGCCGGGCCTGTACGTGAATGGCAAGCAGACGCTGGGCGAGGATATCGCCGACGTATCGGGGCTGACCGCGTCGTACCGCGCCTATCACCTGTCGCTGGACGGCAAACCCGCGCCGACGATCGACGGCCTCACCGGCGACCAGCGCTTCTTCATCGCGTTCGGGCAGGCGTGGCGCAGCAAGATCCGCGACGCGGCACTGCGCCAGCGGCTCGCCACGGACGTCCACGCGCCCGCCGAGTTCCGCGCCGAAACGGTGCGCAATCTCGACCCCTGGTACAAGGCGTTCGACGTGCAACCGGGCCAGAAGCTTTACCTGCAACCGGACCAGCGCGTGAAGATCTGGTAACGGTCGCCCACGTCGGGCTCTCGATCCTCAACCTAGCGCATGAGCAAGAGATAAGGCGGCCTGAAGGGCGAGCGCCATGGATGGCGCGAGTCTATCCAGTGCCCTTCCCGCCCAGGAGCGAAGGCGCTGATGTCGCATCCATTACTGGTGTGACTGGTGCGAACTGTGCTGACGAAGCAGACGGAGAAGCACAATGTCAAGTATCGACGCATCCGGCACGTTCAAGCTCGGCACACGCAGCGTCAAGCGGATGGGCTACGGTGCGATGCAGCTCGCGGGACCTCGGGTTTTCGGGCCGCCCGGGGATCCCGACGCGGCACGTGCGGTGCTGCGCGAAGCCGTCGCGAACGGCGTGAATCACATCGACACCAGCGACTTCTACGGCCCGCACGTCACCAACCGACTTATCCGCGAAGCGCTGCACCCCTACCCCGACGACCTCGTCATCGTGACCAAGATCGGCGCGCGTCGCGGCGATGACGCATCGTGGCTGCCGGCCTCATCCGCGGAAGAGTTGAAGCAGGCCGTGCACGACAACCTGCGCAATCTGGGGCTGGACGTGCTCGAAGTGGTCAACCTGCGGGTGCACGGACTCGCGCTCACTGAAGGTTCCATCGAAGCGCCGCTCACGGTGCTGGCCGAACTCCAGCACAAAGGGCTGGTGCGCCACATCGGCCTCAGCAACGTCACGCCGACGCAGTTGGCCGAAGGCCGGCGAATCGCCGAAATCGTGTGCGTGCAGAACCACTACAACGTGATCCATCGCGATGACGACGCGCTGATCGACGATCTGGCGCGCGAAGGCATCGCCTACGTGCCGTTCTTTCCGCTCGGCGGATTCACTCCCCTGCAATCGACAACGTTGTCGGGCGTCGCCGAACGGCTGGGTGCCACGCCCATGCAGGTCGCGCTCGCGTGGCTGCTGCAGCGTGCGCCCAACATCCTGCTGATTCCCGGCACTTCGTCGATGGCGCACCTGCACGAAAACCTGGCCGCCGCCGCGCTGTCGTTGCCGGACACCGCGCTCGCGGAACTCGGCAGCCTGGACAAGGCCGGCGCGGCCTGAAGTCTGCGCCGACCAATCGGCGACGTGCTACCTTGCAACCCGCTTCCACCACAACGCTTCCACCCACACCTGGAGTGAATCCCATGATTGCTCGACTGCTTGTCTGTGCGTTGTTGATCGGCGTCGCCTCCGCGGCTGGCGCCCAGGACAAACCTGCGCAGCAGCAAACCGCTGCGAAGCAGATGACGCCGGAACAGCGCGCCGCCATCCAGAAACAAAACCAGGTGCTGGTGAAGTACGCCGACTCCATCATCGCGATGATCGACAACGGGCAGGTGGGGCAAGTCTGGGACGAAGCTTCGGAGGTCGCCAAGAAGACGGTTTCGCGCGCCGATTTCGTCAAAGCCGTCGAAGCGCAGCGGGCAAAATTCGGGAGCGTGACGTCGCGGAAGGTGGCCAACGTCACCCGCACCGTGTCCAAAGGCGAAAGAAAGCTCCCGGCGGGTTACTACGTGAACGTGAACTACGCGACCAGGTTCAGCAAGGAAACAAAACCCGTCCTGGAAAAAGTGTCCTTCCACCTGGACAGCGACAAGAAATGGCGGCTGTCCGGGTACACCATCCTGTGACCGGCTGACGCCATTGCCCGCGCGGGCGAGCCGCGATGTATCGACCGTCGCGGTGATGCAACCCAAATACGCGCCGCCGACCTTTGCCATCGGCGGCGTTTGCGTTTGTGTCCGTCGACGGCGGCCGAAGCGAACAAAGGCGTGATTGCAAGGTGAACATGAATGCTCAACATGAATGTCACTGCAATGGCGTGGCAGCGCTCCGGCCATGAAGCTGTGCGCCTGAGGTAGGGTAAAACGCGCAGCGCGACGGTTTCCCGCGATCGCTCCGGGCGCTGCCCTGAACGGTGCGACCGATCCGGAAAAGGAGACAACCGCGTGTCCAACAAGGTTTACCGAACTCTCTGCCTGTCCGTCGTGGTCGCGGCCGCCGTAGCCTCCACAGGCTGCACGAACTATGTCAAGCGCAGCGAATTCGACGCCGCGATCACCAAACTCCAGAACACCGATCAGGGTCTTCAGCAGCAGATCGACTCGCTGTCGCAGGACATGAAAACGCATTTCGCCCAATACGACACTGAGATAACCGCGATGCAGGGCCGCATCCAGGTGGACGACGTGGCGCACTTCGCGTTCAATCAGGCCACCCTGCAGGATCAGGACAAGGCCAAGCTGGACGAGTTTGCGAAAATCATGCGCGCGCACCATTCCGATGCGCTTGTCACGGTGGAAGGGTTTGCCGATCCGGCAGGCTCGGCGGCATACAACAAACGATTGGGCATGGAACGCGCCAAGGCCGTGCGCAACTACCTGGTCGATCAGGACGGCATGGCGGCCAGCCAGGTGCGCGCCGTCAGTTACGGCGAAGCGCGGAACAGACAGGTGAAACCCGGCGCCACGCGCGCTGCCGGCGCGCCCAACCGTCGCGCCACGCTGGTGATCGACTTCGCCGGCAACGCGAGCTGACGATCCCGCAAGACGCGATTCTCCTGCCACTGACTGCGGGGCTCGGGTCATGCCAAGCCCCGCAGTCACCGATCGACGTCGGCCGCGGCGATCAACGATTGCCGCCTCGCGAACCCGTATATCGCCACTCGTGCCAGATCAGCGCGATCACGATGACGTCGATCACGGTGACCGCCACGAGCACCCATGACACCGTGACGGACAGCCGGTAAAGCTGGTACGCGACGAACCCGGTCAACACCGCGAGCGCCACCGGGAATACCCAACGCAGCCCACGCAGCAAGCCTGCAACGAGGACCAGCTTGATGGCGCCGTGACCAAACAGATAGATGACGGCGAAATGCTGCGTGCCGCCATTGAAATGATGTGCCGCATGCGCGAGATGGCCCGCGAGCGAATTTGCGAGGCCACCGCCGAGCTCCTGCTGCTCCAGCATGTTGGCCCATTGGTCGATTCGGGAACGGGTGATGAAAAGCAGGGCGATTGCGCCGAGCAGCTCCAGCAAACCATCGATTGCCTTGAACACCATGCCTACGACGAAGGCAAGATGCGCGTACCGCTCTGGGATTGCCATGTCGACTGAGTATCGGGCGGTTCCTTCCATGCCCGATCTTAGGGACAGGTGCCTGAATGACGCGCGGCGACTCAGGACAGGCTGTGCGGCGAAGTCCTAGCGCGAACACGGGAGATCGGCCCACACCTTCATGCCCATATCGGAGCCACCCGCGCCGCTACAGGATCGGACCGAAGATCGTCGCGATGTTGTCTCCGATCCGCCGCAGCAGCGGCCGGTGCAGGACCGATGCAGGCGCGATCTCATTGGAGTCGGAGAGCCACGCTTGCTGCCGCCGCCCCACTTCCATGCAAATCTCCCGCGAACAGAACAGGATGTTGTTCTCGAAGTTGAGTTCGAGGCTCCTGCGGTCCATGTTCGCCGAGCCGACCAGCGCCACCGTGCCGTCCACCACCACCGTTTTGGCGTGCAGCAGGCCGCCGCGAAATTCGAACAGCCTGACCCCGGATTCGGCAAGCTGCACGTAATGCGCCTTGCTGATGGCGCCGACCACCCACGAATCGTTGCGCGCCGGCAGGATCAGCGTGGTCCGCACGCCGCGCCGCGCACAATCCACGATCGCCGCCAGCAGGGGCGGATCCGGGACGAAGTACGGATTCGAGATCACCACCTCGCGCTCGGCGCAATACATCAGGTTGACGAATACATCCGACATCGCCCCCTTGGGCGAGATCGGCCCGGTGCCGAACGCGATGGCCGGAAAGCCCGCGGCAATCGGATCCGGTGTCGCAGTCGTCATCAACGCGGAAAGATCCTCGCCGGCCTCCACCATCCAGTCGCTCGCGAACAGCAACTGGTTCTGCAACGCAACCGGCCCCTCGAACCTGAGCATGATGTCGACCCAGGGCGCGTACTTCGCCTTGATGCGGAATTCCGGGTCCGCGCAATTCTGGCTCCCGCACCAGGTGACGCGGTTGTCCACGACCACGATCTTGCGGTGGTTCCGAAGGTCGACGCGATTGCCCAGGACCAGTTCGAGTCCGTGCGAAATCTTCATGGACGTGCACAGCCGGACGCCCGCGCCGCGCATCGACTTCCAGTGTTGAGAGCGGATCAGCGCGCGCGAACCGATCCCGTCCGCGATCACGCGGCACGTCACGCCACGCTGCGCAGCGCGTTCGAGCGCCTGGACGACCTTGACCCCATTGTGGTCGGAAAGCCAGATGTAGAACGAAATGTGGATCGTTTCATGCGCAGCATCGAAGTCCTCCACCATCGATTCGATCGCGGCATTGGAGTCGGCCGCCAGCGTCGCGGTGTTGTGACCGGCGGCGGGACAACCGGCGAGTTTCTCGCAAGTGCGGAACGCGGACCGGAACCGATCGGGCACCGCTTCCAGTGCCGAGGCGTCAAGGGTGGCGCAGACCTTGCCGGCCAGTTCGGCGGTGACCTTGCCCGCCCTGCGCCGCGACCGGCGCGCAACCCAGGGTTCGCCGAACAACAGATAGGCCGCAATGCCGATGCCGGGAAGGAACACGAGAACCAGCACCCACGCGGCCCTTGATACGGGCTCCTTGCCTTCGACCGAGAGCGCGCGAACGAGCACCGCCGCGTGGAGGATGGCGTAGACGATCAGCCAGATCACATATGCCGACATGACTCGCGCTCCGCCGCCGCTCCGGCCAACCGTCCAGTCCGGACCGCAGTTTGGCAGCACCGCGGATCATTCGTCACAGCGAAAACATCGGACCTTGACTGCGGCCTGGCAAGACGGGCCGCTCAAGCAATTCCCAATCCGCTGATTTCGCCGATCGCATCGCCTTCGAAACCCGCAAGTCGGGCGAAGGCCCGGCCGCGCTCGGCGTAATCCTTGAACTGATCGAAACTGGGTGCCCCGGGCGAAAGCAGCACGACGCCACCGCCTGGCGTGGCTTTCCGGGCAAGCGCGATGGCGGCAGCAAGCTCGTCAGTCTGTTCCAGCGGGCAACACACTTTGGCACCGCGCAAGACGCGCACGATGCGCGACCCCGCGGCACCCTGCGCGATGACGGCGTGCGGTGGCCGCGCGTGCAGCGCACGCGCGAAGCCGCGCCAGTCGAGACCACGGTCGTAACCACCCACGATCAAGGTCACGGCGCAGCCGGACAGACTTTCCAGCGCCGCGAGTGCGGCATCCGGCGTGGTGCTGATCGAATCGTCGATCCATTCGACGCCGTCACGTCGTCCGAGCGACGTCAGCCGATGCGGCAGGGGTTTGAATTCGGAAAGCGACGGCGCGGCCGCGCGTGCATCGAAGCCGAGCAATTCGATGGCCGCCAGCGCGGCGCAGACGTTGCGCGCGTTGTGCGCCCCGTGCAGCGGCAATAGGGTGAAATCGAGCACGTGCTCACCGTGCCGCAGGATTGCACCGTCGACGACATGCCAGCCTCCTGCATCGCCGAAGGTGGCGCGACGCGGATGCGACGTCGTCCGCTCCATCAGCAACGGTGTCCCGGCGTCCACCAGCAGCGTGCGCGAGACATCCGCGAGCTTCAACTTGTCGGCGACGTAGCGCTCGCGTGTTCCGTGCCAGTCGAGGTGCTCCTCGGCAAGAGTCACGATCACACCGAGTTCGACCGGACCCGCGTCGCCGGTCTGGAAACTGGAAAGCTCGATCGTCCACAAATCCGCGTGGCGGCCGTCCAGATCGAGCAGCGGCAGGCCAATGTTTCCGGCGAGCGCGGTACGCACATTCAGCGCCCGCGCAAGACGTGCGATCAATGCGGTCGTGGTGCTCTTGCCCTTGGTGCCGGTGACCGCGACCACGCGCGCATTCGGGTTCTCTCCAAACCATAAACTGGTACCCGAGGTGAAGCGCGTGCCGCGCTCCCGCGCCGCAAGGATCTCCGGCTTGTACGCGCTGATGCCGGGCGACTTGATGACGAAGTCGTGTGCGGAGAGTTCCTTCTCACCGGGCGATTCGGTGCGGACGATCAGGTTCCGTGTGTCGACATCATTTCCACCCTGCCCTCTCCTTGCGAGTGAGGGTGCGGCCACTTCGCTCAACGCGGCCACTTCTGCGGGCTTGCAATACAACGTCAACAGCTTGTCCGGGAACCGCCGTCGCAGCGCCGCCAGCACGCTGCGCCCTTCGCGGCCATAGCCCCAGATCGCGACGTCGGCGTTGGCAAGTGCTTCAAAACGCATCAATGTGCTCTCCCGCAAAGTCCCCCCTCACCCGCCAAGCGCTTCGCGCTTGGCTCCCTCTCCCCGATGGGGAGAGGGTAAGGACCAGAGCGACGCTATGGTCCTCCCGTCTCCTCGGCGAGGGGATGGGAGAAACACGGGCCCAAGCTTGGCCCCCTCTCCCCGATGGGGAGAGGGTAAGGACCAGAGCGACGCTA